>BNJU01000170.1_pt1 | contig 175590 bp, 271 predicted proteins | sample 8539281 | NCBI WGS metagenome assembly BNJU01 (sample SAMD00202456, study PRJDB9452) | human saliva metagenome | isolation source: human saliva | place: Japan
GGAAGTTACGTATTGCGCACTATGAACGGAAATGACCGTGGTGCGAACATCCCCCATCGTGACCTGTCCCGCACGGTGTGCGGCCGTCACGCGCAGTTCCTCAGCAGCAATGCAGAACTCTCAGTGCAGATCGATACGCACGTCCGCCGCGCTTCCTTTCCTCCGGTTTCACGTCGTCGCCCACAGGATGAGCCGTCCGCGCGCTCAGCTGCACGCCGCGCGCGCCGCTGTAAGCAGCTGGGCCGTCGGCGCGCACATCGTGGAGGGCCAGCTGCCTGTCGAGGAAGCCAGACGCGCGTGCTGCTCCGACGAGAACGCCAGGAGATCGCACGCTGCGCATGCCCGTCGAGATTCCCCGCCGTGGCAGCACCCTGCAGACGAAAGTCCCACACGCTCCAAGAGTCCTCCATACAATCCATCCGCTGCGACCGTCGCAAAGTGCAGAGAAAGAAGGTCTGATTCTCCGCATTTTCGGAAGGCGGGTATGCAGCTCCATCTCGAGTGTCGCCATCGCGAGAATGCGGCGATAGTCCGCTCCATAGATCGACTTGCCATCCAGTGCTCGTCTCAATCTTCGCGCTTTCGCTGGAAAGCGATCAGGACGCGACTGGCGAGACGAGGCATGCGGATTTGACCGCTCCCATTCTGCCACGGAGGCGTAGCGACGCCGCCATGAAAGGAACATGATCAGCTGCACGCAGCAGATTGCGGATCCGAAGCTGCTGACTGACGTGATTAAAGGAGATTTCAACTATTCATTCCTTCCGCAACTTTTGATTTATTTGACATCGCATCTGAATGAATAATGAAAATACTGTATAAAATATATATGTGGTGTAGACTCCTCTAAAAGTGAAATTCAGTTCATATACGCGTGATTATTGAATAGTGTTAGAAAGTATCCGCTGAACGCTTTTCCTCGTCACGCGTCGAATACTTCTTCCTCAGCTTTCCTAATCGTACTCTAATATTTATCACACTCCATGTGCTCTGATCTTGCTACGTCCTCTCACTTTTCATACGCATCTCCAAAGGGCGGCAGACACGGCATCCGGTCAAAGCTCGCATCAACCGGCAGCGACATCCCTGCCGAAAGCTGGATATCAGCGGCTCCTGCATTTCGCACAGCCGCGCACGCTTGCGCCGTTCCGTGGATCGGCATGATAACGCGGCTTTTGCAGAGCATCGACGCGAGCGCAATCTGTCCGCTCGTCGCTTCCTTTTTCACGTCACGCGGAGCGTCACGCAGGGGTGAGGAGCTCCGCATTCTCCGCCGGCCGCCGCCGGGGTAACCAGGCATACTGCGCACGCAGTGCTCTCCCCTCTGCAAAAGTACCGACGTGCTGCCGGTCCGCCGCTGGTCAGCACGCCGCTGGCAAAGGGCGAAAACTTGCGACAGCCGATCAGTTCCTCGCGAGAACGGGAAAAATCCGCTTCATGCGTGCACGCGCCATCATGCGTAATGATTCTGCACGGCGGTCAGCGGACGATATGGCATGCGCATGGCGAATATCCTCTCTGAGGGCCCAAGCATCCCTAGTGAAGATTTTCCTTCCGCCTTTATCAGGGTCTGCCATCACGCCCCGCGACCTCGTCGTCAGCGCGGATGCTTCGGATCGACGCGGTGCTGATAGAAAGAGATCGACGTGATCTCGTCCCAAGCCGCTGCAGAGAAGCGAACTACCGACGTGTCGAATCGCTGAAGGCGTGCGTCAGACATTTCGGGCTGCCCTCTTTCAGCAAGCCTCATACCGATGCGATGCTGAACTTCTCGTCGCGAGGACGACCTTGCTTATCGCGATAGGCGCAGTGGGTCTGCGCTGACCAACCGCCTCGCTGTCATGTGGATCATCAGCGTGCCGTGTGCACCATGCCGTGTCAAAGAACGTGATTGCCCATCTCAGCAGCAAGCGATCAACCCGCGCATCCTCAGCGCTGCCATCGGTGGGCGTGCATAGCTCTGACTCATCCCTGCGCAGCCAGGCCCAGACAGGCGGACCGCGAAGTTTCCGAAGTTTACGTGTAGTTCAGCGTAAATCCTCCTTGTATAGACTTCCGAGGAAGCAAATTTTCAATATCTCCATATTCTCCTGTACGAGGTGGGAGGAATAAATTTTCTGCTGATCAGACGCTCAGCAGATATTCGGAGAGCAGCCATGATACGCAATTTGGGTTTAAGCGATCATTGCCCCATCTGCGCATCTTTTAGACCTGATTCCATTCGCACGGCAGTCGGCCGGGCATCGCATAGGCAGAGATCTCCCTCGCATAGGCTCGCAGTGTATCGCGTATGGTACCAAGCATGCGTCCTGGCACCGCCTTCACTCGCGCTTCGGCGCCAGTCGCGCCATATTCGCTATCTGGCTAAACTTAAAGCAGGTACAGTCCCTGCATCAACGATAGAAAGATATGCGGAACTTTGCATTGAGGAGAAATTTGAAGGTGCCAAGCAGAGGTGTGTCTAAAGTGACTGTATCTGGCGCTGGAGTTGACACGCAGTGATGCTTGCTCTGATGCAGTGCCCTTAAAGTATTCCGGCACATCGCGGTGAGGTTCCGTCTTTCACTCCTGTGGATCGACGCGTGCTCTGACAAATTTCACCAATTCTGCCTGATACCACTACTACTTTGAAATTCTCTATAGGATGAAAGCTCTCGATGCAGGGACGTTCTGTCATACATGCTGCTCCACTTATTGCAAATGATTTTAACCTGTCAAGAGAGCTTTTCTCATTATAACACAGACATCTGCAGACAGAGGGATGACACTACCTGAGTGTACGTCATCCGATGAGAGAGAGTCACCGATAACCTCACTGTGTCAGCGATCCGCTTGAATCTATGGCTCTAACAGCTCTGCGCATTCTTCTCAAGAATGAAGCTGCAGCCAGCCCTGAGTCTGCCGGAATCTCCATGAAGTGCGGCCAGCGCCTTCGCAGCTGCGCCCTTGAGATATATGCCCGTACCCCGGCGCCTCTGTGATCCTCCAGCGTAGTCGAGTCGAGAGGGCGGCAGCGACGAGCGTCGAAGCGGCCTTCGGGTTTTGCTCGCGTGCGACAGGACGAGCTGATTGGCGGGCCGAGACGAGGCGGTCCTTCGCGCCAAGCGCGGCTTCGGCCCGCGTGCGGCGTGCGCGTCACAGCGTCGGAGAGATGCGGATTCTTGAACTCGCGACTCTGCCAGTCGGATGTATTCTGCATGCGCTCATCGGTCAAAGCCGTACTTCTCTCGACTCAGGGAGTTCACTCGTCCTCGCCCAGACGCGGCGGACAAACGCGACAATCTCTCGTCGTCGCATCGCCGAGGCAAGGGAGGTCTCATCCGGTGCATGCCAGGTGCTGCAGCGAATGGAGGCGTGTCCGCGACCTGACGGAGAACACCGCGTGCGCTCGATGTAGGCTTCGAGGTTGTCCACCATGCGGCCTTCGATCTGCGGCTCTGCGCCGACGACGCCCGTAGCGATCCACATCCCCACTCGCAGGGCGAAGTCTCAACGCGACGAGCAGCGGAGATCCTCATTGTGCTGGATCGGCACGTGACGGTCAACCCGCCCGAATCGGGGAATCGGATGCAGCGTGCGGCTTTTCTCCGCGATATCGCCAGCACGAGGTGCTCGCCGCGACCAGAGTTCTGGCACCGTCAGCGTCGCCGGAGTCAATTCATATTTCTCACAATGCTGGAGCAATCATTCGCGCATCCGTCTTTTTCAAGGCGCCGCGCAATCTTTGCAATGTTCGGTGCACTAGCCCTGGTGGATATTCGGCCCCGATCGCCGCGGTGACAATGTACCGCCGCCAGACGAACGCAGTCGAGCAGAGCATCGAGGACCTTTCGCCGCTTGGACCCACTCGACGCCCGGCGACTATCGGACGATAGTTTTCTTCAGCGTACCGCCCGACCACCTCGATACTACAGGCGCGCACGTGCATTGATCGTCGGTCCATCTGCACCAGAGAACGCGCGCATCGGCCAAGCAGCGCCCTGCAGCCGAGCGCGCGCGAGCGGTTCTCTCGTAAAGCCGCGGGCTGATATTTTGCGCGCCGCCAGGAATCGATGGGATTGCCTGTTCTCTTGGTGCACGCGTCCTCAATCCGCTTTCAGCAAAGACGTGATAGGAGTTCTATCGGCACTCTCGTCTTGCAGAGTCGCGAGGCCTGCTCTCCGATGAAGCGGTCATGGAAGCCATCGTTGCGATGTTAGCGGTGATCGCCGAGATGATTGCTTTGCCGTCGCCTCGCGATACCGATCACGAGATATGCTGCCCGTCGCCATCGCTGACGCTGTCCGAGTGTACTGGCGGGCGACGATGTCTCGCGTCTCGATCGTGTGCCGACGCGTTTTCTCCATTGCGAATGCGCGAAATGCGCTTGCCGATGTAGGGTGGAAGGATCGGCCACTGCGCGGTTGGGCATGAGCCCTGTGCGATGTAGCCTCATCAACATGGCCGCTTTGCGCATGAGCATCTTGCCTGCCGCCGCGTTCGCTTTCCTCGCGGCTTGACCGAGTAAGTCTGATCTTCATACGATTCCTGACGCAGAACTTTGCGCGCTCGCGTCTACTGCGCCTTCTTCCTGCAAGCGTCTGCGGGTCGGGTGCAGGAGGTCCTCTGCCAGCCTCTCTTCCAGGCGCGCCGTGGCGATCTCAGAGACGATTGTTTCTGCGGTGATCACGCGCTAGATGTGCACTCTGCCCTGCGGCGCGAATCCGCAGGGCACGTCTGGCGGGTTTCTCGTGCGCGGACACTAGCTCGCGCTTTCCCGTGGACGGGTGCTGCGATGGCGCAGTTCGCTCGCACGGAGAGATATCCTCGCTTGTAGCCGCTCTTCTTGAGCTTCTTGCTGGTGCAGGCCGCGCTGAGTGCCGACGAGCCCATGTACCCGCACCGGGGCGTAGACGGTGACCTTCAGCATCCTTGCCCTGCAACCTTCTTCTCTGCCGGGCGGCTCCTGACCGCGGTTCTGCGCTTCACGACACGCATGTCAGCGTGCGCCGGCTCCAGCCGAGTCGTCTTCGACATCCTTTCGCATCTTGATAGCAGACAAACACAGCCACAGGATACCGCCGCTCGCTGCGGCAAATTGCTGAAAGACGTGCAGCGAGGTGCTGAGGGTGTTCCGTCATCGCGATAATCGCGAAGATCGAGGCTTCGGCGAGGACGGGAGCAATCTGACCGCCGCCGAGGAGGCTGGAGCGGTAAGACGCGACACGCCGCCCGCGATCGCGGCGATACGATGAGGATCGGCTTCATGCGAGGGCTGCATGGGCGAGTAGATCTCGCTGAATACCGCCGAGTACGTGGATGTAATCATGCGCCCGGCGGGGGCGGCTTCGCGCACCTTTGCTGAACATCCAGTGCAAGCGGGAGCAGAATACCCGTAAAGCCGGGGCCCGAGTCTCGCCTTCGAGCGGGAGAGAACATACGGACTTGCTGCCGTATTCCTGCGCCTGCTGAGATGCCGAGGGGCTGAGCACTGCCATGCATTCAGTGCATTGTTGAGGGAAGAGCGCGCGGGCTCAATGATGATGGATGCCAGCGGCAGAGTCCCGCCCGCGACACTCGCCTCCACACCGCAAGGCAGGTGGATGCTGTTTGCGCGCGCGACCACGGGGCCGACAACGTACAAAGGCAATCATCATGAGGATACCGCCGAAAAGGTGCATAGCGATGAGAAGCTGTTGACTTGAGCATCCTCAGAATCGGGATGCCGTCACGTACGGCATTGTCGAAACTTCTTGATCAGGAGTAGCGGAAGGTCCCATAACTGGCGTGCGTCGCCACAGGAACACCGGAATCTCCCAGAGCCGAGCGACGGTGCCCGATGTGGCGTCGCCGCCGCTGACGCCACCACGGTGTCCGAGCTCGCCGCGCTGCCCGCTGTGCCGATCAGCAGTGGACAAGCCGCTTGTCTCGTCGGACGCCGACCTGTGCTGATGCTGCTCTGCATCCGCCGTGCCTGGATACAGGTGCGCGTTAAGAAAACTTCACATGCGATAAATGCGCGATGTTCGGCACTGGCGCGTACCGCCGGACAGGGAAGCGTGCCAAACTTCTGCATGGCCTCCCAGCCCCTCCGCACTTTGCGACTCCAGCATCTTTGTGAAAACTGAGACAATACCGTGGGGCATCTTGCCTGCCTATTTGGCTGAATCACTACCGAATTTATCAGCGATTCTTTGCGGGTAAGAGCTGTCTCGAGATGTCTCGACGCTCTTCCGCACGTGTATTCGAGCTCGCGGGCGTGGCCTCGCCGCATCGTGCGCGAGAATGTCGGCAAACGTCGGGCGATCCGCGATCTGCGCCGCATGGCCAAGTTATCTCCCGCTCCATCTCCGCCTCTCCACGGCACGAGCATGACCAACGCCGTCTGCACAGCATCTCCGTCCAAAGCCAGGAGCTGGATGCAGGCGCATAACGCCAGCGCGCTCTCTCCTGCCGTACCGAGCACCATGGAGAAGAATCATCTGCGTTGCGTCTACGCTCGAGTCGATGTTCTCCCGTCGCGGGAGCCTCGGCATGCACTCTCTTCCCTTTGCTGCGCGTCCTCTGTGAGGAGAAGATGCGCTGCCGCGTGCGGCCAGCTGCCCAACGTGATACCGCCGATACATTTTTCCATGGGTGGGCTCTGTGAGCGATCAGATCAATCTGGTCGCGGGCGATGAATCTCCGCCATTACCGCGAACGGCAGCGGTACGGGATCCGCCGGCACCCTCCGTGCGAGGGTGCGCTGCGGTCGGCGTAAGAACGGCATCGATCTGCGCCTGATCTGTCGCCGCCAAAAACACACTGACAACAGCGACCCGGAACCAGGAAGCGGCGGGAAGCGGTGCCGTGGAGACCACGATCCGCTGCAACGCCGCAGAGTCCCTCCCTGCGCGGCAGGGCAAGCGGAGGAGACGGCACCGACCACACGAATCCGCTCGTAGGATCGTGCTGCAGACTGGCTCATAAAGCGTTGCGCAGCTCGCGTCCGGAGCCTGCCGGACAGGCGTCAGAACGCGTGCAGCGCGCGCAAGGATCCGCCGCCTCGTCAATGCTGCCGCACCGATGTGAAATGGGCAAATATAGGCAGCCTCGTCATCGGGCAGCGCGTGTCCCTTGCCTCCTCCACTGCATCATGTAGACCGCGTGCGTAAGGATCTCCACGCGAGCTCGGATGTGCTTCCTCCATCGGCGCGAGCAGAGGGATTGCCGAATGATATCCGCCGCGTTTCCAGACGATGCGGTGCGGGCGGGTGATTCACGAGGCCCGTGGAGCGGCGTACGGCTGCATGCGCGGGCGGCGCGCCGCTCTTTTCGGAGGCGCGCCGCATGATCGACTGCGCAATCTGCGCACCGCCTGAAAATTATCCGCGCGCGCCCGCGCGTCACGCCGCGATGCGCCGAGCAGATGCATCGGTGACATGGCTCGATCTCCGCCGCAGGGATGGAAATGGAGACACACTCCCCCATCCGCGCCGCACTCGTCTCGCCATCGAAAGATTCTTTCCGTCTGGCCGCGCGGCTCCTCGCGTCCCCGCATCCATCACGAAATCGCTCTGCACCGCTGCAGTGCCGCCGGCGAGCGCAGGTGGACGACAGCCCGGCGCGTGCGCGCTGTCCGGGCCGTTACTGCGATCCTGCGCGCTGCACAGCGCCATCAATGCGCGGATCTGCGCGGGATCAACGAGGCCGGAGCAGGGCGACGATGCTGCGCACGCCGGTCCCTCCTCGCGCATCATCCCCGATGAGGCGTGAGTTCCTTACCACCGCAATCGGACGATGCGAACCAGTGCACGATCAATGCGGCGGATATCCGTTCCCGCCCTTCGACGCAGACGCCGAGTCCGGGGACGGCGTAATCTGAGCGTGATCTGCACAGCCGGCAAGCCACGGCTGCGGGCGATCGAGATCATGACCGCGGTGCGTCGGTCACGTGCAGAAGCTGTGCCAGAGCCATGCGAGCTTGGGCGGCCCATCCGGCCATGAGAGGAGACGCGTGATCTGGTACGCGAACGCCGCTGGTCAGGGGTGGGTGCCAGCTGTGCACATCCGCAGAAAGCCCGTGCGCAGATGCCTGCCACGCGCTGCGCATCACTTTACTCGAGCACGCCGAATCCCACCTGCAGTGCGCCGAAGAAGCATCACGCCGTCGGGCTCCAGTGCCGTCGGTCGATGCTGCATCTCAGCGTGCACGGTACGTGCGCATGACACTCGAAGCTCAGCGGCGATATGTTCCGGCAGTCACGCCAGCCGGACGCGGCCTTGAAGCGGAGGATAGTATCGTCACGCGACCGTCAGTTCCAAGAATGCCGTGACCGCTCTCTCTCTGCCTCTGATAGACCTCATAAACAGTATGTGATCAAACGGATGATCAATACGCCGAAAAGACCCGGCCGCGTCATCGCAGATGGCTATGGATCATGTAAAAGAGCCCGATTACACGCAGTCACATCAGCTCAATAGCCTGCGAAATTAGACTAAGTCCAGTCGATCCACAGCGTTCTGATGGATCTCTGCTGCTCCTGGTCGACGCCTGACAGTGGGCGCCGCGGCGAGCGTCAACCGCTGGCGGCGTGACCTCCGTACAGAGACGCAAAGGGAAGGATAGAGGGGCGGATGCCTCCCTGCTCCACGCCTGCGCACGCCTTTGCTGCTCGAGGCAGCATTTGCCACGCAACGCCGCCGGCAAGTGACAAAGGGTATCTCGCCCTGCCGCATGAATCGCCCTGAGACGCCTTGGTGAGCGAGTCACCTCACGTGACGGCGGCCTGAAAGGATGCCGCCGACCTCCGCCGCGGGACGTGCGCCCTTCGCGCATGACAATGTTGGATGTAGTTCAACACGGCGGATTTCAGCCGCATGAAGCTGAACGTGCAGATAGGTTGCTCCTGCGCCGAGCGCGCGCGCACGCGGAAAGTCAATCGCCTGCTGGATCTCCGCGCGTGCGAGTCGATCGATCCTCAGGGCCGCCCGGATAGGGAAGGCCGAGCACGCGCGCAACCTTATCAAACGCTCGCCTGCACGCATCATCCCGGCGTGCTGCCCATCAGGCGGAGCGTCTCATAGTCCCGGCTACATCGACGAGCGCCGTGTGCACGCCCGCCTGAGACGACAAGCGCGATGAGGCGGCACGAGATCTCGGGCGTTCACAAGAAAGAGTCGCTGAAAGATATGTCCTTCGAGATGGTTCACGCACCCATGCAGGCGGCATGTCGAGTCGTAAACGCCAGCGCCTTTGCCCGCCGACACGCTGACAAAGCAGAGCTCCCACGAGATCCGGGGCCGTGGCGCGCAACAGCGATCTGATCCATCGCCTGGCTCCGCTTTGCGCTCGTCGAGTGCTCTGCTGGACGACGGGCAGGCCGCTCTGTGGAGCGGCGGTTGCGCGAGCAATAACCCAGGAACAACAGCCGCTGTATTTCTGATGAATCGGTATCTCGCGCTGAGAATCATCGCAGGACAGAGTTTCATGTGTCTCGACAAGTACGGCTACGCGACAACCCCATCGCAAGCCGTCTCTAATCCTGGAGCGTCAGCCCCTGTGCACATCTTCGCTCGTGACAGTGTATGCGTAATTTCGCATTCCACGTGAGAGAATGGCTCGTCTTCGTTGTTGTCCTGATGGTACGCTGTGATACCGCTGCTCCCACAGCTTCAGCCGCTCATAAAGACGGCGGGCGGGCAGATTCCGACGCAAGGCACGCTCGGAGGTCACACGTCTCGATCGCCGCGCTCGCGACTGTGCGCATCAACGCGCACATAAGCAGATGTCCATGGCCCTGGCCTCGCCGCATGGCTGTCGGCGCGATATTCGCGACCTGTGCCTCCTCGAGGGATTCCAGCGGCGGCAGCCGTATCCGCTGCCGTGCCCCTCAAGCTGCAGCGATACTTGAGCAGGCAAGCCATTCGACGCCTCACGCCAAAGAAATCCTCGCGCGATCACGCCGGTGTCGGTGCCTCTCGCTCAGTGTACGCCACGCGTCCTGCATCCCTCCGGAGCAAGCGGACGAAAGGCGACTGGGCGAGTGCCGCCGCTCATGCCATGCCGCGTTGCTCCTGACAGCACTCTCTGCCTCACCGCGGCGTGCAGATAGGGTGGTGCCGCTGTCACAGAATTCGTCCTACCGTCCCCTGCCGTGCAGTCTGGCAAGGCCCGCCAGCGCGCGCACGCCAAAACGCACGCGCCAGATGCAGGGAGCAATCCCAACTGATTGGCAGGAAGCGCAGGGAAATCGTGCTCCGCCGCGTGGCATCGCCAAGTAAAACAGTCGGCAGCTCAGTTTCCAGCAGTGCGGCCGAGCACCCCGGTCAGCAGCAGGATGGAGAGTGGATGCTCCTCAGAAAGGCGGCACGTCCCCTTCGGACGCGACGCTGCAATTCCCGCGCGCAGATGCTGCCTTTCTGCGCATCCATCATCGGGAGAATGCACGCAGCCCTACCGCTCCCGCACAGTGACAGGCAGTGCCTCCAGTGTCGGCACGCGAGACTCGTGGGGATGTCGTATGAGTGCGTACGCCATCATCTCTACCGCCGCAGCGCTGATGCGCAGCTACCATGAAGACGGCCCGATACGACGGCAATGCCGCGAGTTCCCGTTTTCTTTGGCACGCGCCATCCGCAGGAGCCAGCTCTTGATATGCGGCATGGCGTCCTGTAGTGCGTCAATGCGCTGCATACCTCACCAGCAGTTACAGCGGCGCTCCGCGGAGCACGCCAGGCTCGATACCTGGCGAGGACGTATCAAAGCTCACGATCACAATGCGTTTCAACTCCTCCAGGCGCTGCTTCTTTTCCCCTATGACGACGAAAGGTAAACTGCCGCTCCTCATCGTTCAGCGCTTCCAATGCGTACAGAGATGATCCTACGGGGCAGCATCGGGAACTTCTCTGCCCACTCGATCAGCACAATTCCTCCGTCGCTCTGCGTACTCATCGCAAAGCCAATGTCCCAGCTCCTCCTCCGACGTGATCCGAGTAGAGATCAAAGTGCACGATCAGGCACGCTGCCTCATGCAGATGTTCGCGAGGTTGAAAGTCGGAGCTGGTGCACTCGCTCTCCGCCGAGGGTGCGGGCGAGGCACGCACAAGAGGGATCTCGCCGCCGGGAGTCTCCATCGAGGCAGATGACCGTCTCCTCACGGGATGATTTTGCCGATTGTCCCCGCTAAAATGCGCCGTCTCTTCGGTGAATGCGCTAACTACAAGTGAGCATGGTTCGTCCCTTATGATAGCGACTTGGGGAATCGCTGAGATGTATCAGTGCTTCTAGTCCTACTGCATTATAGTAACATGACACAGTACGCAAAACGCGGACAGAGATCGTCTCCGTCCGCTATTCCGCAGGCGCACGGTCGTGCAGCCGCCCGCTCATGTCAATGTTCTGTACCACGTGCGCAGTGCGGGTACAGCGAGTTCGTGCCCCTCGGCATCCCGTACCGCATAGACATCGTTGCTGCCCGTCACGCAGAACATCCGTCACCAGTACCGCGTTCGTTGCCGTCCTCATCGCGCACGGTGAGGCCCGACGATGTCGAACATAGTACTCGCCCTCGTCAAGCGGTGCCGCTTCCGCACGCGGCACCGTCACACACGTCCGTGGGGACGCTGCGCCGTCTCCGCACCATCGTATTCCCATGCATGAATATTTCCACCCTCTGCGGCTTAACGGCAGTGATATGAAGAGTTCATCCCCTGCCATCACCTCCCGCATCTGCGCAAAGCGCTCAGGGAAATCCGTCAGGATGATGCGCAGATCGCCGCGTACGCCATGCTGGTGCGCCGATCCGACCGATGACGATACGGTCATCGAGGAACGGATCGCGACAATCTTGTCATCCTCCACCAGAATCTCGACGTTCATCAGCTCACGCATATCGTCGCCGATCTTCGCCTCAACCTGACGCTCAGGCGTTCCCTGCACGATCTCCGCACCCTCGGCGAACTTCTGCAGCTCCTCCTGATGGGCGCGCGTTTCCTCGACGTAGTCGACGCGACGCTGACGCTCCTGACGGATCGTGTTGATGTGCTGGATCGCCTGCGGTGTGAGCTCGCCCTGCTCCGCCTCCTGCATCACGCGCTTCTCCTGGATACCGAGCTGCTGCAGCTCCAAGCTCTGCACGGCTGAGACCTTCCTCCATCTCCTTGAGCATCTTTGCGCGCAGCTTCTCTGTGAGCTTTGGCCTTGACGGTGACCGGCACCTGAGTTGAAAATCGAGATCCACTCTGTCTCTCTCCTATACAAAAACGGCGACCGTCCATGACGCACGCCGTCTCGCCCAGCTCAGCCGATCTCGACTGTCGCCCGCTTATTCTCCTTCGTGGCAGCGGCCTGAGCAACACTGCGAAGCGCCTTTGCGATCCGCCCCTGCGCCAATGACCTTTCCCATGTCATCCTCCGCCACGCGAAGTCTTAAAAATGATCTCCTGATCATCCTGTGTTTCGTCAGCGACGACAGCTCGGATGATCTACCAAGATTTCGCAATAACCTCGACTATCTCTTTCATGCGCGTCGTCTCTCCCTCATCGCCGTATGCGCACGCGACGGGAAGTCCCTCTGCGTGAGAGATCCCCCATCGAATCGCGCGTCACGCATCAGTCCTTCTGACGCTTTGCCTCAGCGAACTTCGCCATCGTACCATTCTTGCTCAGAATGTTCTTGACGGTATCCGTCGGCTGTGCGCCCTTCTTCATCCAATCGATCGCCTTCTCCTCGTCGATGTTGACGAGTGCGGGCTGCTTCGACGGATCGTAGTTCCCAGGATCTCGATGAATCGCCCATCGCGCGGTGCGCACTGAATCAGCGACCACAATGCGATAGAAGGATTCTTCTTCGCGCCCATACGGTTCAAAACGAATCTTGACTGCCATAATTTCACCACCTTTCGCTGAGGGAAGCGACTGATAAATTCGGCACAGCCATCTTGACGTATCTTTTCGCCCGCTTTTCGTTAGCAAAATCCTCCACATAGCCCTCGCTAGGCGTCCGTTTCGCTGCCTCAATCGGACAAAAATCTACGCCAATCTGGCATACCTCATTTTATCAGCGATTCCCTGATATTGTACCGTACTACCGAAAGAACGGCATCTTTGGGAGTCCCATACCGCCCATGGACGGCATGGCGGGCATTCCACCCTTCCCCTTCATTTTCTTCATCTTCTTCATCATCTTGCGCATTTCGCCGAACTAGCTGAGCAGTTTGTTGACGTCCTGCACGCGCGTCCCGCTGCCGGCGGCAATAGCGCTGCGCCGACTGCCGTTGATGATCGTGATGTCTGCGCGCTCCTTCGGCGTCATCGCGCGGATGATCGCTTCAAAGCCGGCGCATCTCTTTTCCATCGAGGTCAAACTCCTGATCGCCGAGTTTCTTCTTCAGACCGCCCATTCCCGGGATCATGCCGAGGATATTGCTGAGCGAGCCGAGCTTTTGACCCTGCTGCATCTGATCGAGAAAATCATCGAGCGTGAAGTCGTTGCGGCGGAGCTTCTCCTCCATCCTCTTCGCGTTCTCGAGATCGAAGTTCTCCCGTGCCTTCTCCACAAGGAGAGCACATCGCCCATGCCGAGGATGCGCGACGCCATGCGGTCGGGATGAAACACCTCGAGCGGCTCAAGCTTTTCGCCCATACCGACGAATTTCAGCGGGCAGCCCGTCACCGCCTTGATGGAGAGGCGCCGCCGCCGCGCACATCGCCGTCCAGCTTCGTCGCTGATAGACGCCATCCAGACCGAGCAGGGCGTCGAATGCCTCGGCGACGTTCACGGCTTCCTGTCCTGTCATGGCGTCCACGACGAGGAGAATCTCATGCGGCTTTTACTTCCGCCTTGATGTCGCGCAGCTCCTGCATGAGTGTCTCATCAATCTGCAGACGCCCCGCCAGTATCAATGATAACGACGTCGTTGGCATGGGAGGCGGAATATGCGATTGCCGCACGCGCAATGGCGACGGCGTCCTCCTGCCCCTGCGAAAAGACGGGCACATCGACCTTGCCGCCGATAACCTCAAGCTGTTTGATGGCAGCGGGACGATAGATATCGTCGGCAACGAGCAGCGGACGCTGCCCTGCTTTTTCAGCATGAGAGCGAGCTTGCCTGCCGAGGTCGTCTTACCTGAGCCCTGCAGTCCGACGAGCATGATGACGGTCGGTGGGTTGGGGCTGATGTTGAGACAGCTTTCCGTCCCGCCCATCAGCGCGGTGAGTTCCTCATCGACGATCTTGACGACGGCCTGTGCCGCCGTGAGGCGTATCGAGCACCTCCTGCCCGACGGCTCGCTCGCTCGACGCGCTTCACGAAGTCCTTGACAACGCTAGAAGTTGACGTCTGCTTCCAGCAGTGCCATGCGCACCTCGCGCATCGCCTCGTTCACGTCGTCCTCGGTCGGCTTGCCCGTGCCCGCGCAGCTTCTTGAATATCCCCTGCAGACGGTCGGACAGATTCTCAAGAGCATTTCCTCACCTCCTTTTATCTACAGTCTTTATATCTCATTCTGTGATGTATATCGCTCTAGTTCATCCGCGATGCGCGGACATCTGCGCGCCTAATCGGCTCGCGAAGCTGCGCAGCTCCGCACAGACGCAGCGATCGCCCGCTCCTGCTCCTGTTGACGAGCAAGAGCCCCAGCGTCTCCTCCATCTCCGCCAGTACGCGCTCTGCGCGGCGAGATATTATCGCGCGCCGCCTGCCGCGTGATGCCGAGCTCCTCGCCGATCTCCGCGAGCGAAAGTCCTCTGCAATATGTAAATGCAGGCACTCGCGCTGCTTGCCCGTGAGGAGACCTCCATAGAGATCGTAGAGCTTCGCCTCGATAGTGAGCTGATCAATCCGTTCCTCCTTCACCACGCGCTGCGTGGTCCCCTCACGCAGGCAGGGCAGGCTATTATGGGAGACACTTGTGCAAGTATGGCGAAACAAAAAGAACCTGTCAAGTATTTTTCTTGACAGGCTTCGCTCAATATGCTTCCATGAGCCTTTTTGAATGCACTACACCAAACGCAGATGGGTTCTCTTGGGGGACAGATGGTGGAACGGAATCCATGAAAAGCGGTGTCGAAGCCACCGTCTTCCCTCTATGGTGAGCGATATTGTAATCGCAATCAGATCATGCCCTGTCACGTCCGTCAAAAGAAATGCATATGCATTTTGGAGGTCGGTGGAAAATGCAAACAAATTATATTCTTCCAAAAACCTGACATAAGCAAACAGAACGCTTAAATCGTCCACCATGCCGCCATCCGCCATCCCGACACACAAAGCATGAAACGCCTTGACTGGCTTTTGAACAAAAATATCTTCGTATCGGTTGCTTCATTGGCAAGCGGCACGCCTCTCTAGCTTCATGAAGTCTTCTATAACAGGAAGATAGAATGCACAGCCCGATCACCATCGGTCTGCTCCCAGATTTCTGCCATAAAGGGAATTCCGTTCTTCGTTGTGCCATAAGAATACCCTTTATTCTCAGGCGAAATGTTTTCCTGCGAAAAGTTGTATGTGATGAACGGATGAGTTTGTTTGATAAAATCCTGGTACTAATGTCACTGTTTGAGATGTATCATTGGTGCATATTGTTCCAACGTTCTGAAATACATCAGCAAATGCGTGAAAATTTTTCTTTTCACCTCTATCAATAATGGCAAATGCTATCGTTCGAAAGTATTTGATATTCTTCATCCATAAGAATATCATAAAAATACTGGCAACGCTATACAGGTCGTGCTTCAAATGCACCGCATCCCCATGCGCCAGAACGAGTGACGAATATCCATGCGCTGCGGCAACGACAAACATTTTCGCTCAGCCTCGATTTCATTACACGCGACAGCACAGCGGAGAAACCTCCCGCGCCGCGCCGTTGCGGTTCGGCGCAGGAATCGTAATGACAGAGGTCAGAAATGGCTCATCAAAAATCATCATGAAGATCGAAAGACGCATACATGGGGTGATAGTATCATGTAGTCGGAATCACAGGCATTTTTCGGCGATTGTTGATAGTTATACATCTCGTATGCCCGTCGCTGCCTATGGAGTGATGAGCGTACTCTCTGCACAAACATTCTTCCTGTGCATTTGCGCCGTTTCGAAAACCGCCGCCGGGTACATGTGCATTGGCGAAATTCATTACGAGGACGTTCTCCATTCCTCGCACGAGCAAAAGAATCTGCATCCAAGACATAGATATCAGGAGTATCTGATATAGAGCAGCCACTTTTACAACTTCTCCACAACGTCTTGCCTCCTTGGCATCTATGAGAATTGCTGCGCTATAGTCCTCTTTGGGAAGAGCTATTGTTTTCCATGCTTTTGATACCCTGCCTTGGTGCGTGACCCGTATGGTTTTCTTCCGCAATTCGTCTGCGTTCCTGCCGAGACATCGCAGCCCTCCTTTTTCATCTTATGTGCCTGGAGGTCTTCCGACCCACTTCCAATCTTCAATTTGCTGCTCCAATGGTCGATTCCTTATCCCAAGACCGCCGCAATGTGCCAGCGGATATATCACCCCGCCGCCATACACACAGATCCGCGTTGATCTCGTGGATGTTCTTCGATGTATTTCATATAGCCCCTTATATGGTATTCCTGGATCACTTTACAAGTGCCTTATAAACACACTCAAAGCTCATGCGTCCCAAGCACAAAATATTCTTTGGCTGCAATATGATACATAACTCGAAAACGCTCCTGTCCTTATTCATGAGCTTCTTCTTCATGCCCCCGCTGCTTTCTTTACGCCGGTAGCCCAAAGCAAAAATTCGTAAAAGAAAAGGTCATCGTACTGCTGTTGTGCAATTTCATAACCGCAAAATGACGAAAGAGCTCAATCAAGTTTTTTATCCGTTTGAAACCCACTGTCCATTTTCTTTTCGTCACTGATATACGGTAAGTCTTTTTCCGCTGATAATCTGTCTGATCCTATCTTGAAACGTCTTCGGCGCAGAATATGGATTGCCCCAGTCCTGTCCAACCAACAGGTATTTTATTTCCGGCGTCGTTTCGGCATATCCTCTTCCCTGCCAATAGGTATAAAGATTGATTTCTTTACAAACACCAAACGTCTCATCAAGCGGCATCAAAAAGAAGATCGATTCCATTTCTGATAGAACTCCTGCGCATCTTCTACAAAAGCTTTCATAGGCTTCCCGTTTGTTCATTTCGCTCCTCCTCATTTGATCCTAACATAATAGTATCTACTTCGACAAACAATGTCGAGAATGAAAGTTCCATCAGGCATGAAGCGGCTTCGTGCCCGTTCATACCTAAAGATTCCATTATTATATTGTCATATCCTTTTTGTCACATTTCAGCGGCGAAATTTCTCGAGCGCCTCGGCGTGATCGGTCACGAACTCGACCGTGCCGAGATATTCGCCAGCCGCATCGCACCATCGCCTGATACTGCACGCGGATTGGCTGCTCGCGGATGCGTGCGATAGACAATCATCTGCGTGCGCTTCTTCGCCTTGAAATCTGCGATCAGATTGCGACGACGGGAATGATCTCAGGCGGATGGCAGTTCATTACATCGCGCCCAAGTGCGGACATGGGACGCGTGAAGACCTGCCCTCGTTAGTAAAGAAGCGGACGACATCGTCCTTGTCGATGAAGGTGATGTCGACGGGCAGGGAGCTTAAAGATCGCCGTCAACTGCTCCATCGTAAGCGTACCCGTAGAGGTGCAGTGCTCCCCGGACGGCGCATCAGCCACGCGCGCCGCTTCCTGATCGAGCCATGCCTGTGCCTCCGGCCACGCGGGAAGGTTGACGCCGAAGGACGATCCCATCGTCACGAGATCGTGTAGCACGGTACCACTCCATCTGCGTGAGTACCGCAAGCTGAGCGGGAACAGGATGCGCTCCTCCTTAAAAGGTCATCTCGCGCACGCGCTGCACGAGATCGCGAATGCGCGACTCGTACAGCGGCAGTGTCTCTGCATCCGCCTTGAGTGCCTTGATGATCATGCTGAGCTCGCGCTTCATCTCATCGTCAATGCCCCACATCACCTGCGACGGCCCCGTGACGCCGTAGTCATAGAAGCACCGGCATCAGCAGCTCTTCCTTCTTGATGTGGTGCATCCGCAGATCGCCGAGGAAAGCATGTGCGTCAGCACGACATCCATGCGCTTCGCGCCGTCCAGCTCCGCTGTAATCGTATCGAGCAGCTGTTCAGGGCGTGATTCTCCGCGCGCAAAAATCGTCAGCAGGTGTCCCGCGGGCAGTGCGTCCATATCATTCGGATCGACCGATGCCGCCTGCGCGTGAATCTCATCATGCGAAAGCGCACCTGCGGGCCGGAGCGGACGCCGTCCATGAAAGAGCGCCGAATGCACGTCACAGAGACGCTGCACCTCACTGACCGGCATCCCTCCTTGATGAGGACTGCTCTGCGTCCATGATCTCATGCGCTTCGACATGGCTGAACTCGCTGACAAAAATCCTTGCGGACGGGTCCAGTTCCTCCCCATCCGACAGGCGTTCGATAAAAACCGCGCGAGACGTCCCTGCCGCGACTGTGCGTCGTCACTGAGCACAGCAAAACCGTGCTCCTCGAAGGCGGCAATCACCTTTGCGAGATCAATTCCCTTCACCGCTGCACCACGCGGGATCGTCAGCGATGCGTCCCATCACATTGAGTGCGACAGGATTCGTGAGTCTCGAAGCCGACCTCGCCGCGATCTCCCGCACCTCGGGATACTCCTCCACCAGTTCGGCAACGCTCTTCTTCAGATCCAGTATCTTTTCCATAATGAAAGCCCCTTTATATCAATTATAATTTTCACCTTGATGACAATTATAACGCAGGACGATTGAAGAAAGGCTGTAACCGTTGGTACGGAAATTGAGAAGTACTGATAAATTCAGCACTTCCCTAGGAATGGTTAATATGCGCTTCTACACTGCTTTCGCAGAAATAACATGAATACACCGTCGTACAAACGTGCTCATGCCCAAATTGAAAATTCTCTACGCTAAATGTATTGGCGTGCAACATCAAATATCGCGGCGGTAAGAGGATCAGCTGCTACTGGATAATCACCACTGGATGGCATATTGTCAATAAAGACATTTCCCCACCAAGTCCCACCTTCCAAATAAAAATTTTTGCAGTTGCAAAATGTGTCTGTTTCCATTCCTCACGAACTTCACCCCATTAGGTATAACAATTTGATACGGTGATCCCATAATAGAGCCTGTACTCACATAGACCTCATGACCTTCAAAATCACAGGCATAAACATCAGCAGCATAGGTTTTTCCATTCACACACAAAACGACTGCAAAACAGAGCAAGAGTGTGACAGACAGTTTTTCAAAAACATATAGATGCCTCCTTTACATACTACGCACATAAAATCTTAAGCCCCCACTATGATCTATCTCTGCGGAAAGTATCTTCCATATGCTCAATCATGGGTGCATACTCTGCTTGTTGTGTCATCGGGAACATCACAACAAACAACAACTCGCTATCTTGATTAGTATATTGCTTCAGATAGTTGCCTTCTCCTCCCTTTTTCGCCAGCTCACCACGAAACCAATCGTCTCCACAAGTATGATAAGTTATCTCTCCCGACACTCTGCGCACTCATCATCTGATCTTCGCTACATCTTCCTGTTTGTCTCACGATCTGTTTTATAGTTGCCAACGACGAAAATTTGCCCTTTCCTATCTGCTGAAGTCAACATGATGCCTTTCGCCGTATTGGGTGTATTATGCAAGTTCTTAGGAACATCAATACTAAATCCAAACGTGTCGTATGATAGTGGGTATACTTTTCTCTTATACGTCTTTTCTTCCTCTGCAGCCCGCTCCGCTTCACGTTTTGCTTCATCTTCCTGACGCTGCTTTTCAACGGCTTCTTTTTCTGTCTTCAGGCGTTCAATTTCCTGTGCAGACTCAATCTCTTTTTGTTCCTCGATTTGTTGTCTCTGCCCCCTATCCCGATCATCGAAATAGATATACACGCCTACTGCAGATATGAAGGCGATGAATATTGCTCCTGCGATCAATCGCAGCATGTGGTTATGATTATGTTCATCCATATATAAACGCCCTTTCGGAATAAATACAGCCGCCATCATATATCCTGTTTACATTGCCTAGTTACCAACACTCTGATGTAGAGTAATCATAAAGGATTCAAAAATCAACCTTCCACCCAGTGTCTTTTGCGAACAACCGTTATACTAGGCAGATAGATCATCCGGCCCCAACACAATTTTTCATGTCCACAGCAGCATGAGTCTTATCTATAGCGGTATAGCCAGATACACCATACTTTATCTGCGTATTAAGACCAGTTGCTTTGTTGTACATCTCCATGCTGCCATGAATCAAACGGGAATACTCCCGCACAGCTTCCTCTAACTTTATACTTGTTAGTATGCGGCGCTCAAATACTGAGGTTCGTTGAACCATTTGAGTATCATTTGCCAGAAATGCCCCCAAAAAGATTTGGAAACATTCTCTACCTGTTCGGCAGTACTGCTAGTCTTCTGTGATTGTTTCTTATTCTCGTCTGATGATGAATTAGCTACCTATATTCCCCGTAATCAATAATATACTGTTTCTGGTATCACTTTCGTACCAAGGGATGATCATGAACAAAAAAAAGAACGAGCGCAACTCCCACAGCATAAGCTATGATTTTTATGTTCTTTAACACCTCTGGTACCTGCTCCGAGGGCGGAGATGAAACGGGTTCCTCTCCCTTCTCCTCATTTGTGACCTCAGTAAAAACAGTCGGCGTTTTTTTGATCTTTGATTTACGGGGTTTATGACCTTTGCGCATAATAACGCCCTCCATCAGTACCCATGCTATACAACATGATACAATAATCAAGGAACCACTGAGAAAATGAAGTTCGTCAGATTGGCGTAAATTTTTGTCCAAACGAGGTGGAAAATCGGACGCAGAGTGATTCTCTGTGGAGGATTTTCCGCTGAAAAACGGGTAGAAAAGATACGTCAAGATGGCGTGGCTGAAAGTTATCAGTGGTTCCTCAAGCAACTCGCTTTTAACTCTACTCAAACATTTTGAATTTCGCTCATCCGAACTCATTATTAAACATAATTCTCTTACAAATTGAAGTACTCAAAGTTCCGCAACGTATCCATTTTCATCCATTTTTATTCCACGCTCGCTCATTAAAAAGAAGATGTTAACACGCCACTGACCATTTTTTATCCTGAGCCATTTCGATCTGATCCACAAAGACAACCGTTTGATTATCAACTTGCAAATCAAGTCGAAAATGGGCTGTTGTTCCTTGCAAATCAGTAACTTTAACAGAAGACATTAGGTTTGCATTACTTTTCCCGAGTTTCTTAGCTTTATAGTTCAAATACCCACGCAGACGAGCGGCGTTCAACTCATAGCATCAATTTCAGTTTTGAATGCGAGCTTTATCATCATGTAGACAATATACATATTTTCCCCATCTCGCATATTGCTCATCAAACAAAAGCGTTATGAACTTAGATGCTGCTTCCTGCGCATTTTTGATTTCTTTGTTTCTCAAGGTTTGCTTGTTGTTCTTTTTCGCGCCTGCTCTTCTCTTGACTTCTGTGCAGCCGATGCTCTTTCTTTTTACTTGCTGTTCAACACGATCTGTCAGAACCTACAGAATCTTGTTTTTAGAGCTGTCACTCACATCCACTTATCATCAGAAAAGTAGCGACAATGATAATTATTGTGGCTATAAATAAAGTTTTTAGTACCCAGACTTTCTTCATCATTTGCATCATCTTCTCCTTGAATTATAAGTTACAAAGAACACGGCTTTACTGAAAATCTAAAACTTTAGTTATAATCTTATTTCCTTTCCTTTTTAAGCTACAAACATAAAAGTTAAGGCCACTAGCTTGAATTGACAGAATATCCAATATCTTGATATTCTGTCATTGAATCGAGCCGTCCCTGCTTCTTGACTCATCAAAGACCCCCAGTTCTGTCATAATTTTCGCTCAGCATTGGTAAGATTGGGTGCTATGGTGAGGGAACGATGGTCATAACAGAAAAACCATCTGCTACCATCACTTCTCTTTCTATCGGATAAGTAGAAACACAGTGATGTGATATTTCTGTATCTCCTGATATTGAGGCCATATATGTAGGTATTTCTAGTTATGTAGGAACTAGAATTTTTCTAGCGTTATTATCCACACCTACATTGACAGCTCTTATCATCAACTCTTCTGTAAAATCCATTATTTAAACATTGTTCATTATATTTGGTTTTGAATTCGTCTAATGTCATCCCAAAGTTTGGGGTCAGAGACTTGAGTATTTTCTGATTTTGTATCAACATGCGCGGACTCCTTTTCGACTTTTGGATTATTTGAGCAACCCGTAACAAATATCATAAGAACAGTTAAAATAAAATTAAAGTTGTTTTCATACGACCACCTTATTCGAACAACCTTTCTTGCTTCATAGTATACATTCCACATCAGCATTAATAGCAAGCATACATCTCTTGCCCCCTTCTTTTTATCAGAGTCCACTATTTCTCAGTCCTCATTCCTTTCTCGAAGTGATTTTTGCTGCAAACACGATTCAAGTACCAATAAACAATTCCACCGAATATATGCAGCAAAATCATACATATCTACTGTGGAATTATCTTTTTAAATACCTCGCACCTATGTTCCCAGATAACTCCGTTCCAATCACACACAGTTACTATGCTGTCCAGTGTTTTGAGTTCTCGTTTTGTTTGTCCACAATATGATATTTGTATATGATAAAAACAATACAGATGCCAACACATCATTTAAATAGCAAATTGATATAGTATAATATTCCTGACTATATAGTTTTATATAATATTCATTTAATAAATATAACAGTGTACAGAAAAAGAAAACGCAATGATATTCCATGGTTTTTGAGACGATACTTTCCTGATTATACGAATCATCTTAGCAGTACAACAATATTAACACTGCAACTATAATAGCTAAAAACAGTCTTCCGAGCCCCCATAATCCACCTCATTTTCATTGCAGAATAAACTATATATTAACTTAAGATCAATGGTGTATACTCTACTACCATCGCCAGTATAAAAAGGTTATCTGATGCAATATAATCTTCTTGTTTCATGAAATATATACAAAAAGCATAAGTGTTGCAAAAACGACCCTATGATCCATAAAATCAAAGCAAAAACTAGTCCGATCGAAACAATACTCTAATATTGATCCACAAATAAGCAAAATATTGATGTTAATCAAGTCTCAGAAAAAGTGATGTTTCCTTCGGTCTAAGACTTCCGTGATCTAGGCCGTAAGTTCTGCATTGAAAAGATGTGCATTTAGCGCATTCTGGAAAATCACCTTTATGTGCCATCATTACATCTCCTATTTGAAAAAATACCATCGATTTTCTGCCGTTAGAAAAATTTCAATTTAAGAAGGAAATAAGAGCATTTGTAGCGAAATATGTATATATGATAAACACCTATCACCGGATTCTATAAATGGCAGAAAATCGATGGATTTTCTGCCGTTTATCATGAAATTTTCCACTTGTGAAAGGTTGGCCGTAATACCCCAAAAGCTGTGCGATTTATGTTCTGACAGGGTCCTCTCTCCCACGCAGCACTGGATTACTTCGAAATTTTTGGTCTTGTTGTGGCGGTCTACCAAACTGTACGCCACGTGCCCGTGCCTCTGCAATCCCCTCCATTGTGCGTTGGTTGTTCATGTTGCGCTCCATGTGAGCAACATAAGAAAAAATCTGAATGACAAGGTTCAAGATAAATTTCCTGTAAGATCATCACGATGCTTGCTGCGCGTATCTATGAGAGGCATATCCAAGATGACGATGTCCGCCTCCTTCTCGCGTGTGATGATGTCCAGCTGGCGAATCATCTCCTCGTAATCTCTTCCCAGTCGATCCAAACTTTTTCTCAACGACCATCTCCTTTTCTAGGCAAGCCATCATGGGTGATGAGGCGGGACGATCAAAATTTTTCCCTCTGTTTGTCTATGAAGAGACAATCTGCCGAAACACCAAACTCCTCCATTGCTGTGCGCTGTCGGTCATCATGCTGAAGTGAAGTTGATACTCTAATGTGCCATATACAACACCTTCTCTTACTGTTTTAATAACTGACGAGATCTCCTGCTCCCGTAAACATGTTTGATAACCATTGTAACTCCTCCAGTTAACTTGTGAAAATCATGCTCCTTGATTTTAGAAGATTTCTTGATTTTTATAGAGTGGATAACGACAACATGCCATATATCTTTGAACAAGTAAAAATAGAGATTCCATACACTGAATACGATGAATGGAATCTCTATTTGGTAACAAAAAGAACTGTCCCAATGGAACAGTTCTTTTTGTATAAAGAAAACCACGCGATAGTCGCGTGGTTGGAAAGAGCTTAAGCGGTGAACAGAAAATCCCCAGTGTGCTAAACTACGCGTAAGCCTGCCAGCCTAAAAATAGTGAAGACACTAGGGAGGAAACAGCATTATGTCGAAACAACAAAATGCCGATACGCATAGTTTAGCACACACAAAGTGGGATTGTAAGTATCACGTTGTGTTTGCACCGAAGTATCGGCGAAAAGTATTCTACGAAGGGAAACGGCTGGAAATCCGGGAGATCCTAAGAAAGCTGTGCGCGTGGAAGGGATTAGAGATCATTGAAGGGGAGATATGTCCGGATCATATCCACCTGCTGTTAAGTATCCCGCCGAAGATCAGTATATCGAGCTTTATGGGATACCTAAAAGAGACAGGTAAGCTAATGATATTCCAAAAAGTATGGAAACATAGAGTTTGCATACAGAAATCGAAATTTTGGTGCAAAGGGTATTATGTTGATACCGTAGGAAAAGAACACCAAGGCGATTAAAGGTACATGCTGACCAGCTGAAGAAGAATCAGAGCAGGATCAACTGAGCTTGTTTGACCCAAGAGACCCATTTATGGGTGGCAGTAATCTGTGCATGGCTGGCAGGGCAATGAAAAGGCGTGCTTAGCGCCGCCAATTCATAAGGGCTATGCCCGAAATGAAAAACCACCCGCTATGCGGGTGGATGATTATTATGATTATCTACTCTCATCCTGCGAAACGTAAACGCTGTGCCGTCGAAGCCAAAGCTCGACCGTGTCACCGCCGCGCGTCGCCTGCGATGATCTTCTTCGAGAGCGCCGTCTCGATCTTATGCGTGAGAGACGCCGCAGCGGACGTGCGCCAAAGTCGGGATCAAAAGCCCTCCTTCGCGAGTGCCTCCAGTGCATCATCCGTCCACGCGAGCGCGATGTCCACCTGACGCTCAAAGGCGTTTGCTGAGCGACTTCAGCATGATTGCCGCAATGCGCTTGGCGTCCTCCTGCGTGAGTCGCTAAAGACGATGGTATCGTCGACGCGATTCAGGAACTCAGGGCGAAGTACTCGCTGAGCAGGACCTTCACCGCCGCCGTTGCCTCCGCATAGTCCTTGCTGAGGATCTCATGCGAGCCGAGATTGCTCGTCGCGAGTGATGACGGTGATTTCAAAGTTCACCACACGTCCCTTGCCGTCCGTCAGGCGTCCGTCGTCGAGATCGAAGCAGCACGTTGAACACGTCGCGATGCGCCTTTTCGATCTCATCGAGCAGAATGACGCTGTAGCGGACGACGGCGCACTGCCTCAGTGAGCTGAGCCGCCCTCGTCACCAGCCGACGTATCGGAGCGCGCCGATGAGACGCGAGACACTATGCTTCTCCATGTACTCGCTCATATCGATGCGGATCATGCTCCGCTCATCGTCAAAAGCGACTCCGCAAAGTGTCTTAGCGAGCTCTGTCTTTGCCGACGCCCGTCGGGCAAGGGAAGATAAACGAGCCGATCGGACGGTTCGGATCGCCGATGCCGGCACGTGCACGCAGAATCGCCTCGCTGACGGCGGTCACCGCCTCATCCTGTCCGACAACGCGCTCATCGGAGCACATCCTCCAGACGGAGCGACTTCTCGCGCTCACCGTCATCATCTTCGTGACGGGGATGCCCGTCCAGCGGCTGACGACGCGAGCAATATCCTCCTCGCCGACCTCCTCCTTGAGCATCTGTTCACCGTCCGCCTTTGCAGCAGTGCCGCTTCCTCGTCAGCGGCTTCTTCTCAAAGCTCCGGCATCTTGCCGTATTTCAGCTCCGATGCGGGCGAGGTTCTGGGCGCGCTCAGCTGCCTCCATCTCACCGCGTACCTCGTCCATCTCCTTTTGATGGCACGTACGCGCAGGATTGTCTTTTCACCTTCCCGCTTCTCTGGAGCTTCTGCTCCTGTGCGTGAAAGCTTTTTCTTCTCGGCGACAAAGTGCCGCGAGTTTTTCCTTCGAGTCCTCGTCCGTCTCCTTTTTCAGCGCCTCCTCCTCGATGTCGAGCTGGAGAATCTTGCGCCGAATCTCATCAAGGGGCGGGCATGGACTCAATCTCCCGATGCGTAGCTTTGCCGCTGCCTCATCGACGAGGTCAATCGCCTTGTCAGGGCGAGGAATCGATCGGAAATATGGCGGTCAGAGAGTGTCGCCGCGGCGACGAGGCCGCGTCGCGGATGCACACCGTGATGCACTCGTGCAGCGATCACCAGTCCGCGCAGGATGGAGATGGTGTCCTCCCACCGTCGGCTCGCCGACCATGACGGGCTGGAAGCGGCGCTCAAGTGCCGTGTCGCTTCTCGATGTGCTGCGGTACTCGTTTCAGTGTCGTAGCCCGATGGCGCAGTTCCCCGCGCGCGAGAGCAGCTGGAGTTGCCCGCATCCATTGCCCCTCAGCAGCTCCTGCGCCGACGACCGTGTGCACCTCGTCGATAAAGAAGGATCTGCCCTCGGACTTTGCGATCTCGTTGAGGACGCCGCGAGGCGCTCCTCAGAACTCACCGCGAACTTTGCCCCCGCGACGAGCGCCGCCCATATCGAGCGAGTGAGAGCGTCTTGTTCTTCAGCGACTCGGGGACATCGCCCGCCACAATGCGGCGTGCCAGCCCCTCGACAATCGCCGTCACCGACGCCCGGCTCACCGATGAGCACGGGGTTGTTCTTGGTACGGCGCGAAGAATCTCGATCGTGCGGCGAATCTCCTCGTCGCGGCCGATCACGGATCGAGCTTGTTCGCACGCGCGCTGCCGCCGTGAGGTCGCGCCCGTATTTCTCAAGCGACTGATAGCCCTCCTCCCGGTTGTCGCTCGTCACGTTTGCTTGCGGTTCTTCTGGATGGCATCCTGCACGCTGCTCTTCGTCAGACCGAACTCGCGCGCAATCGCCTGCTACCTCCTCGCTGCCGTCCGTCACGATGGCGAGCAGAAGATGCTCTGTCGATACGTAGTCGTCCTTCATGGACTTTGCGAGCTCCTCGGCACGACCGAGCACGCGCACCATATCCATCCCCATGCCGAGACGGTTTGAGCCGTGCACGCTCGGGATCGAGGCGAGCTCCTTCTCCAGACAGGCCTTGAGCATCGGCAGATCCCACACCGCAGACCTCAAAAATCGTTGCGAGCACTCCCTCGGGCTCTTTGGCAAGTGCAAAGCAGCACATGTGCCGACGTGATTTCCTGATGATAGCGCATTGCCGCAATCTGCTGTGCCGATTGGAGCGCAGCCAGCGTCCGCGCAGTATATTTATCCTGTTCCATGGGTATCCCTCCACTATTTTTCCTGTTTGATGGTTCTATTATAGCAGATAAAGTCAAAAAGTCAAATATAAATTTTGATTTTTGACATTTTAATCTAAAAACTCTGCCGACGTGCGGCAGAGTCCATTTTCAGAGGTTTAGATCATATTCTTCTTGTAGATGTCATAGAGGCTCTTCAGTTCCTCCATCTTCGCGTACATCTCGAGCTGCAGCGCCGATGCCGTTGCATCATCGCCCTCGTTCAGCGCCTAGATCAGCAGGGTAAAAGCGCCTTGTCGTCAATCGCGTATCCTTCGCGAGGTAGACGCGCAGGTCACGAATCTTGTTCCACATATAGGCATCCTGATCCGTCACGAAATCGCTCTTGATCTCCGTCATACGGCGAACGATATCGCGGTTCTCCGGAATGATGCGGCTGATCAGCTCGATCTTCCAGCGCAGGAGAGCACCGGTACGGAACGAATCAATGATGCGCGGCGTCAGCGTTCCGCCCGCCGTGATTACCGCGAGCTTCTTCTCGTTGTGCTCAAAGCCGAGCATGTTCTCCCCAGACCGTCGCGGGCGGCTTACCAGCGCGCATCGCGCTCCTCCGCCGTATGGTGCTCAAAGACATCCCTCCTCGCTCCGATAGCGCGGTCTGTCTCAAGATAGAGCCCTGCTCGCCCAGCTGCTGGAAAGCTCGGCGAGCAGTTCCTCTGCCGTGCGCCCTTCGTGTGCAAAACGCCGTCGAGGATGGCGAGATACGAGCGGCGAGGACGAAGTACGTATTCGGTACAGATTCGTTGCTCGCAGCTCCAAAGCGCGTAGCCAACGGATTCTCGATGTCGCGGATGGGGCTCACGAGCACCGTGCGGTTGCGCGCGGGGATCGCAGGCGTCGCACCAAGGACGTAACGATGCAGACCGGCGCCTCAAAGCCCGGCTTCGGGCGGTTGAATGCGTCATTGGTCGCCGATACGAACGGATTGATGACCTCGTAGTTGCGCCGGGAGTCCCATGGGTGCGCCGCAGCTGACGGCACTCATATAGTGTGCGTTCTGATCATCTGCCGCAAAGAGATTGTGACGTTTGCCGTCCTTCGTGATGGCCGCGAGGCTCAGATGGTATACTCACCATTTCCCGCCAGTCCGATGAGCAGCTTTGCCTTGAAGTTCACCTCGAGCCCATAGAGGCGAGAAGATCTCGCGGACAAAGGTACGGATGAAGAGCTCGTTGTCCGCCGCCTGTACCCGCATCGTCATATTTCCAGTCGATCTCGATCTGCTCGCAGACATGGGTCATGCGGCCGGTATCGTCGATCTGCGCCTTCCACCGCCGACCTCTTTATGCCCCATCTCGCATGTGGAATCCATATTTTTCGAGCTGGATCAGGCACTCCTCAAGCGCCGAGCGCACGGCACCATGCGTCCGCTCCCAGTACTGCTCGTTCATCACCTGCGACGCCGACATCTCCTCGATCGAGGCATTGTCATCGAGCGGCGTCTTGACCCAGAACTCAAGCTCCGTCGCGGAGGTGAATACGATATCCTCGATGTCCGCACCGTTCAGGCTCGGTGCCGCGGAGATCTTCAGATTCTCGTGGAAGAACTTCAGCAGTTCCTTCTTTACGTAGACAAAGTGTATCCGTGAGCACCGCGCGAGATCGACGCGCTTTCCCTCATGTACGACAAAGGACGGGATGCGCAGCGACCAGATCGGCAGCCCGTCTCCTCATCCGAACTCTCAGGATTATAGTCCACAAACCAATTGACAGAGGGTCAACAGGGAAGATCTACCTTGGCGTTCTCGATCGTTTGCGATCTTCGGCAGAACAACCGATGAGCCGTCCGTCTGCACAGCCGTACCGTTGTAGAACGCGTCGATATCGTCGAGAAAAATCTGTACCGGAATCTTCTCATCCGTATCATTTCCCGCCATATCGATGCCGACAGAGTGAGACGAATCGCACTTCGGGATGTGCTTTCAGTTGGGCAACAATTTCCTCACGCGGTGTATGGGCAGGAATTTTTGTAGGAAGTTCATTCATCATGCACTACCATCCTTTTCCTAGAAGATACCGAACGGATTCTCCCAGTCCACGCGGTAAAACCACGCGCCCATCTTACCATTTTTCGGAGGTCGTTGTAAAGATATTGAGAAGAAGTATTCATTTCCTTAATTTCATACGCATTGACGGTGATTACATATACACATAAAATAATACTTGCGAAAAGAAACACTGATAAGTTCAGCAATTCCTTAACGCAAACGAATATCAATGCACAGAGAGGATGATGGCTATGAATATCACCATACGCATCTTGCAGCTGAAGGGGCGGGCGCATGAACTCATCCGTCGTTTTCCCGTCGCCGTCTTTTGGCAGACAGTCGTTTTCCTTGTCGGTACAGGTATTATCCTGCTGCGCCCCGATTTGTATGCGGAGGGTTGGCACAGCGACTATTTCGAGCATCTCGTACGCCTCGCCCCTGCCGTCTTCGGTGCATGGATGACGGCAGTCACCACCGCCTCTTCACGGATGTATTCCCCGTGAAAAATCCTTGCTGCTGCGCATGGCATTATCTGCCGTCCTGTTCCTCCTCCTTACCTATGCGTGGTATGGCGTGGAAAAATCCGAGCCGCCAGCTGATCGTTGGGACGCAAGGCATCTATCTCGCACTCGCCTTCCTCGCACTCTTTCTCCTCGAACGAGCAAACAGAGCGCCGGGGCTGCCCGCCCTCCTCTTTGCCGCCGTCTTTTTTCATCGCAACGAGCATCCTGCTCTTTCTCGGACTCATCCTCTGCGTCGCCGCATTCTGGGCATTGATTGTTACCGATGCGGACGGATGGCTGCCTGAGACGACCTATCTCTTCTCCGGTCTGATTGCATACGGCGGCTGGGGGCTTGCCGCATTCCTCAGTGCACTGCCAAGGGCGGACGCACGCTATGAGTTCCCCGCCGCCACGCAAGCTGCTCCTCTATCTCTTCTTCCCCGTCTATCTCCTCCTGCTCCTCATCCTCTACCTCTACGTCGGCAAGATCATCGGGGTGGGCGAGATGCCCGTCGGCACGATGAATTGGTACGCTTCGTTCGCGCTCCTCGGCTTCGCCTTTTTCTTCGGCACACTTGCCGTACAAACAAGGCTTCCCTCTTTTTTCCCGCTTTCTGAAATGGGGGCTGCTCCTCTTCCTCCCCATCCTCGCCGTCCAGCTCTACGGTGTCTGGCTCCGCTATAGAGGCGTACGGGCTGACAACGCTGCGCTACACCTCCATGATCTGTACGTTCTGCGGCATCTATGCGCTTGCCGTCGCCTTCCTTCGACGAAATCCCCAGCAAGTATACCTCTGCGCAGCCATCCTCGCGCTCATCTTCAGTCTCACCCCGCTCAACGTCGTCGACGTACCGCTCCGCAGTCAGGAGGCACGGCTCAATCAGCTGCTCACAGAACACAACCTCGTGCAGGACGGACAGATCATAAGCGTGACGACACGCCACCCGCGGTTGTGGGACGAGATCATCGATATTGCGTTCTACCTCGAACAGGATGCCTCCCCGCTCGCAGCAGAGGTATTCGACACCAAGTTCAACGCGATGCGTACGTCCTTTTACTTCTATGGAAAGGACTTTGAAGAACTCTCCATTGCAGGCTATCGCACACTGCTCCCATTTGATTCGAACAATATTACGCATGAGGGTGTCCTCGTCGTCCCGCGCACAGACGGCACGGAGGAGCGCATCGACCTGCACCCCTATGCGCGCATACTCGTACAATATGGGGAGCAAAACGAAAAATCCAGCCTCAGCAGAGAGCTACAGAACTACGAGACAGGCAGCTGCCTCCTCCATTTCGACCATATTGCCGTCAGTCGAGGCCGAGGACGGCTCTGTTGTCTGGGACAGTGCAAGCGGATTTATGCTGATGCGCTGATAAACGGAAGAGTTTGCTGAATAGGTTCATAGGATTTTCCTTGCATGGCGATAGCTTTTATGCTATCATCAAAGTGTCTTTAGGAATCGCTGATAAAAATGAAGTCCGTTAGATTGGCGTAGATTTTTCCGTCCGAACAAGGAGGCAAACCGGACGCATAGCAGGGGGCTATGTGGAGGATTTGCCGACATGGTCGGACAAAAGATGACGCTAAGATGACAGGGGCTGAGTTATCAGTGTTTCCTTTAAGAGGAGTAAACTATGTATCGAATTGGGTTCTACGAGAAAAGAAGCAGCATATCCGAGGTATGGGGATTTTTCTCGAGGAGTTACGTGAAAAAGCAAGACGAGCAAGGATGCGCGGATTCAATATGATCAGATCATCTTTTACGTCGACCTTTTGGCACGCAATGGAACAAAATTACCGAGCAAGATCACAAAAATATCTAGAAGATGATATATGGGAGCTTCGCCCCGGAAACAACCGCATCTTCTACTTTTATTCGCAGATGGTCAATACGTTCTGCTGCACCATTTTACGCAAGAAAAAGCATGAAGACTCCACCACGCGAGCTTGCACGTGCAAAAAGAAGCGAGAAACGATTACCTTCGTCAGCAAAAGGGCGAGAAAAATGAAAACATGGGAAGATTACAAGAATCATATAAAATCCATTGACCTAGAAAGCCGTCGAAACATGGAGAAATTGAAGAGTGCAGCCATTGTTTCTTCGATGATCGAGCGGCGCACCGCTCTCGGCATCAGTCAGAGAACACTGGCGCAGCGCTGCGGCTTGCTGAGTCCTCCGTCGCACGCATCGAGATCCTTCAAAAACGACACCAAAAATTGACACATTGCTTAAAGCTCATGCAGCCGCTTGGTTGAAACTCCAAGTTGCGCACTTTGATCCGACTTCTCAATCACAATCACTCTATCGATCTTTTTGGTGGGTTTTTCCTTATTCACCTTAATAAGCAAGGTGCCACATCTCGCGGCATCCATCGCACGCCTCTGCAAGCTCTCCACCGTCGCCGTCCTGATATCGCAGTACTGCAACAGTCAGCAGGTACACTACATCGTCGATGACTGGCAAACAGCAAAATCATGATGCAGACCCCTGACGGTGTTTTTTGCATAAAATTGAGGCTGCTGCACGTTTGTTTCGTGCAACAGCCTCTTTTGACTGCAGACTCTACCGATTCCACGCGCACAGCCGACGCTCTGTCAGATCGAGCAGGATGAAGAGCAGCAGCCCGATTGCACTCAGCACGGCGATGCCGGCGTACATATCGAGTAGTTCACGCGCAGCCACGCATCCATGATGTAGTAGCCGATGCCATACTGCGTGCCGAATATCTCCGTGAAGAAGAGGACGGAGATTGCCGTTGCCATCGCCACGCGCACAGCCGTGATGAACTTCGGCAGCGAGGCGGGCACGATGATGTGGCGCACCATCTGTCCGAACGACGCGCCGAGCACGCGCAGCGGGAAATATGTGGCCGGCGGAATCGCGGCAACGGCGTCGCGTACCGTGACGATCACCTGAAAGACGATGATGAGAAAGACCAGCAGCAGCTTGCTCGTCTCCCCGACGCCAAAGAGCAGCATGACGACGGGCAGGAGGGCGATCTTCGGGATGGGATAGGTCAGATAGAGGATCGGTGCGAGGAGATGATTGACACGCCGAAAATAGCCCATCAGGATGCCGAGCGGATAGCCGACGGCAACGGCGGCAAAAGCACGCCCACAGTAATCCGCATCAGGCTGTACGCCGCGTGAATGGCAATCGTCCCTGTGAATGTCGCCGTCAATCGGAAAAACACCTGCACGGGCGATGGGATCACAGGCTTTTGAAAAGAGCTCCGCCGCGCCCGCCCAAAGGAGAATACGAGGCGAGCATCCGACGGCGATCATCCGCAGTGAGAAATTTTCTCCATCATGCCCCCTCCCCCGCGATCTTTTCGCGCAGTGTCTGCCCCATGGCAGAGAACGCCGGAGACCCACGGCGTGCGGTATCGCCGACAAATGCGTTGTCGATCACCTCGACGATACGGCCGGGTTTTCCGCGCATAACGGCAATGCGGTCGGCCAGCATCGGTGCTTCCTCCACGTAATGCGTCACGAGCAGGGTTGTCACCGCATACTTCCTGCGGAGGAGGAACACCTCCCGCATCGCCTCGCGCGTAATCGCGTCGAGCGCGGAGAACGGCTCATCCATCAGGAGAAGATCGGGGGCGAGAAAGAATACGCGCGCCAGTCCGACGCGCTGCTGCTGTCCGCCCGACAGCTCATGCGGATAGCGCGTCAGCAAGTCTCCGAGGCCCAGCTCATCGACCAATGCGTCCAGCCGCTCCGCATCTTCATCGCGGCGGATGCCCTTGATCTCTGCCGCAAGCAGGATGTTTTCACGTACTGTTTTTCCATGCAAGGGCCCATAGTTCTGCAGGAGAAACCCGATCCGCAGGGCACGCGGATCAATGGGCGCACCGCCGCAGGTCACCTGCCCCGAGGTCGGATGAAGAGCCCTGCACCAACGCGCAGGGGTGTCGACTGCCGCAGCCCGATGCACCGATCAGGGCGAGCACCGTGCTGCGATCCAGCTGGACGGACACATCCGCGAGCGCATGGACCGTATCGTCCCCACCCGTAGTCCCACAGAGACATCCTCAAAACAGAGCACGCATTTTCCTCCTATGTACGCCGGGCATGACGCCTGCATCCGAACAGAGGGCTGCCACTTCATCATGCTTCGGCATTTTCGTTTCTCATGGACACCGCTGAGGATGTCCTCCCACCACGACGTATGCTCACGATACCACACACAACCGCCTCAATGCCGTCATCGAATTTCGTCTGCGGCTGCCAGCCGAGTTCCCGTCCGATCTTGGTCGGATCGATGGCATAGCGGCGATCATGCCTTGCGATCCGTGACGTAGGGAGATCTGTTCCTCTCCCTGCCCAGAACGCGCAGGATCGTACGGACGACATCGATATTGGAGCGCTCATTGTGCCCGCCGACGTTATAGACAGAGCCTTCGCCCCCGGCGCACAATCGCATCAATCGCACTGCGGTGATCGTCCACATGTAGCCAATCACGGACATTCTTTCCATCGCCGTAGACGGGGGAGCTGTTCTCCCTTCATGGCGCGGATGACCCATGAGCGGAATCAATTTTTTCGAGGGAACTGGAACGCACCGTAATTATTGGAGCAGCGCGAAATCGTCACGGGAACACCATAGGTACGCGCATACGCCTGCACGAGCAGATCTGCCGACGCCTTGGAGGAGGTAGGGACTGGACGTGTAGCGGCGTCTCCTCCGTAAAGAGGAGATCAGGGCGATCCAGCGGAAGATCGCCACATGCCTCGTCCGTCGATACCTGATGATAGCGTTTGATGCCATATTTGCGGCACGCGTCGAGCAGGGATGCTCGTGCCGATGATATTCGTCTGAAGGAAAATCTCGGGCGTCTCAATCGAGGCGATCCACATGCGACTCGCCGCGAAGTTCACGACCATCGGGTTTCTCGCGCGCAAAGGTGCATAGACCGCCGCGCGGTCGGCAATGTCGCCGCGTACAAAAGGTGAACTGCGATGACTTCCTTGCCTCGGCAAGGGTCGCAATATTCCCCATGAGGTCAGAGCGTCATAGCAGACGATCTGATCCTCCGGATGCTCACGCAGTTCATAGTAGACAAAATTGGCGCCGATAAATCCTCCGCCGCCCGTAACGATCATCTTCATAGCTGATTCCTCCGCATCTTTCTATATCCTCTTTTTAGGGAAGCACTGATAAATTCGGTACAACCATCTTGACGCATCTTTTTGCCCGCACTTCGGCGGAAAATCCTCCACAGAGCACCACTCTGCGTCCGGTTTTCCACCTCGTTCGGACGAAAAATCTACGCCAATCTGGCAGACCTCATTTTATCAGTGTTTCTCTATTTTTCGACGCACCTCACGTTTTTCCCTTTTTCCCCGATTTACAAACAGCAAACGCATGTGCTATGATGGAACTAAGGAGGGATACCACATGACGAACCGCACCTACATCGCGATCGATCTAAAATCCTTCTATGCCTCGGTGGAATGCATCGAGCGCGGTCTGAATCCGCTGACGACGCATCTCGTCGTCGCAGACGAAAAAGCCGCCGACGAAGACGATCTGCCTTGCCGTATCCCCCGCGCTCAAAATGCACGGCATCGGCGGACGTCCGCGCCTCTTTGAGGTCGTCCGCGCCGTGCGGAACGCAAACGCAAGCGGAAATACCGTGCGCCGCAGCACAGGCTCACGGGTGAGACAACGGATGCGACAGAGCTCGCTGCATCTCCGCACCTCGGCATCGCCTACCACATCGCCCCGCCGCGCATGGCACTCTACGTCGCATACAGCGTGCGCGTCTATGAAGTCTATCTGCGGCATATCGCGCCGGCGGACATCCACATCTACTCCATCGACGAGGTGTTCATCGACGCGACGAGCTATCTGGACACCCTGCATATCTCCGCACGACTTTGCCCTGCGCCTCATCCGCGAGTACTGCAGGGAGACCGGTGTTACCGCGACCGCTGGCATCGGGACGAATCTCTACCTGGCAAAAATCGCCATGGATATCGTCGCCAAGCGCATGAAGCCCGATGCGGACGGGGTACGTGTGGCACAGCTGGATGAACTGAGCTATCGGCATACGCTCTGGGCGCATCGCCCGCTCACGGACTTCTGGCGCATCGGCAGGGGCTACGCTGCAAAGCTCGAGGCAAACGGCCTCTATACCATGGGCGATATTGCGCTGCTCCCTCGGCAAGGCGTCTGAGCACTATAACGAAGATCTGCTCTATCGCCTCTTCGGCGTACAGGCAGAGCTGCTCATCGACCACGCTTGGGGTATCGAGACGACGCGCATGGAGGACATCAAGCACTATCGCCCCAAGTCGCGCAGCATCCACCACGGACAGGTGCTGCAAATGCCGTACACCACCGACAAGGCGCGCCTCGTCGTGTCGGGAGATGACGGATGCGCTCGCGCACGATCTCGCCGTAAAGCACCTCACCTGTGACCGCATTGAGCTAACCATCGGCTACGATGTGGAATCCCTCACGCGCCCGGAGATCCGTATCCTCTACCACGGCCGGATTCGGACGGATCGATATGGCCGCAGTGTCCCGTGGCCCTCACATGGACACTGCATTGTGGAGCGCAGTGCGCCGCCGCGTGCATTGATGAATGCCCCTGACCCATCTCTATGATACGATTGTAGAACCCGCATCTGCTCATCCGACGCATCACGATTTCTGCGCAGCATCTTCGGACGCTTGAGCAGCACAGCGCCGATGCGGGAGCAGCTGGATCTATTCTCTGCCGACGAGGCCGCAGATACTCTTCTGACGGCGGAGGAGCGCCGCGCACAGGAAAAAGGAAAAAGGCACTTCATGCCGCCGTTGTTGCCATCAAGCAGGCCTATGGGAAGAATGCCATCCTGCGCGGGGCAAACTTTATCGACAGTGCAACCATGCGCCAGCGCAACGGACAGATCGGCGGACACAAAGCATAGCGCACACACGGATAAAAGGAGGCACGACCATGCAGCGAAACATCCGCGACTACGATGACATCATCCATCTTGCGCGGCCGATCTCCCGCACCCATCCGCCCATGTCACGGCACGACCGTGCGGGCAGTTCGCTCATTGCGGCGCTCAATACCCTCCATGCCGCCACCGCACGCGCAGAGCTGCGTCATGCGGCACAGTACGAGAGTATAGAAATACGATGAACCGCCTGCGTAAGCAGTCCGAGTGGACAAGAGCGGCTGCACGAGGAAAACGATCCTCGTTGCAGCCGCTCTTCTTTGCCTTATTGGTACGATCTCATTCGTCTGACAGCTCCGCAAGCGTCTTCCCGCCATAGAGCCCCGTCCAATCGTCGGAGAATGCCTGCACCGCATCCGCAACGACCTGCTTGGCAAAGATGCCGCGCAGAACATCAGGCGCCACGGTGACGGAATGCGCACCTGCGAGAAATGCACGATCGATCTGGGCGGGCTGCTGAAACTCGCCGCAAGAATCTCTGTCTCATAGCCGTAGTGGGCAATAATGCCGCAATATTCCCGATCACGGACGCCGCATCGACGCCAAGCGCCTCCATGCGGTTATAGTACGGGGCGATACGAGTCCGCCCCCGCTTCCAGTGCCATGAATGCCTGATCCATCCCGTAGACGGCCGTCGCCGTCACGTTTGCCCCCTGACGGCGGAGGGCTTTGATGACCTATGACCCTTCAAAGTCGACGGGAACCTTGATAAATACCTTCTCATCGACATGGCGAAATACCGCCTCGCGTCGCGCATCATCCCGTCATAGTCTGTCGCCGTCACTTGGATATGCAGGGGGCGAAGATTGCCGATGATGGAGCGAGATCTCCCGCATGTGAGCAAAAGAATGGGACGCTTCCTCCTTCTTGACGATGCTCGGATTGCTGGTCACACCGGCGATCGGCAGATATTCGAAAGCGCACGAATCTCATCGAGATTTGCCGAATCAATCAGATACTTCATGGTATAGGGATCTCGCTTTCCATGGTAAAAGCCCACCGACGTCACAGCGGTGGGCAGCAATGTTCAGTTGTCGAGTGCTTTTGCGCATCGCAGCGATCAGCTGGATGCCGCCGTCAATATCACCGTCGAGAATGTGTCGGCGACTGCACTGCCGACGATCACCCCGTCCGCCTGCTTTGCGGCGCGTGCGGCAGCCTCGGGCGTACCGATGCCGAAAGCCGATGGCAAGTGGGATATCCGTGTAGCGGCGTGCGGCAGAACAGACCTTTCCGATGATGCTGTAGTCGATCTCCTTGACGCCCGTGACGCCGTAGTTCGAGACGCAGTGAGACGAAGCCCGCCGCATGACGGCACGTCTCCGCCATGCGCTCCTCCGTCGTTCCCGGTGTGATGAACTCCGTCAGGGTAAAATCGTGCGCGGCGCAGATGCGGCGCATTTCCTCCGACTCCTCGTGTGGGACATCGGGCAGGGATCACGCCGTCCATCCCCGCTTCCTTGAAGTCCGTGACAAAGCGCTCAAACCCATAGTGATTCACCATGTTGATGTAGCCCATGCCGACGATGGGGATCTCGGAGTGTTTGCGGATCTCCTTGACGATCTCAAGTGCCTTCTTCATCGTCATGCCGTTCTTCAGTGCCTCGACACTTGCCGCCTGAATCACGGGGCCATCCGCCATGGGATCGGAGAACGGCAGGCCGAGCTCGATGAGATCGGCGCCCGCCTCCTCGGCACGGCGTACGATGTCCACGGTTGCCTCCGCACTGGGGCAGCCTGCCGTCACGTAGATGTAAAGCCCTGTCCGTCCGTCGGCGCGGGCTTTGCGAGTTTTTCATTCATCCGCTTGCTCATGCGATGTCCTCCCCAGCTCCTTTGCCACCATCTGCACGTCCTTGTCGCCGCGTCCTGAGAGGCAGACGACCACGCGCTCGCCTGCCTTGGTCTGTGGCATCAGCGTCTCCAGATATGCCAGTGCGTGCGAGCTCTCGAGCGCGGGAATGATCCCTTCGATGCGCGAGAACGCTGAAATGCGTCGAGTGCCTCTCTGTCCGTCACGGAGACATAGGTGACGATGCCCTCGTCCTTAAAATAGGAATGCTCCGGACCGACCCCAGGGTAGTCAAGCCCTGCCGAGATGCTGTAGGCCTCAATGACCTGCCCGTCCTCATTCTGCAGGAGGTTGCTGTACGCCCCGTGCAGGATGCCCGGCGTGCCGCCGCCGCTGAGCGTCTTGGCATTGTCGCCGTCCGCATCGCTGCGGCCGCCGCCCTCGACGCAGAATTTCTTCACGTCGGCATCGTTGCGGAAATCATAGATCGTACCGATGGCGTTGCTCCCGCCGCCGATGCAGGCAACGAGGTAGTCGGGTTTCGCGTGAATTTCTCCTCTGCCTGTGCGCGGATCTCCTCACCGATGACCTTCTGGAAGTCGCGCACCATCATCGGATAGGGATGCGGACCAACGGCGGAGCCGATGACATAGTAGGTATCCGTGATGTTCGTCGCCCAGTAGCGGATCGCCTCCTCGTCGCATCGCTTCAGCGTTCCCGTACCGCTCGATACGGGGACGACCGTCGCGCCGAGCAGACGCATACGGAACACGTTGAGCTTCTGACGCTCTACGTCCAGCGCCCCCATGAAGATGCGGCATTCCATCCCAAAGAGTGCCGCCACCGTCGCCGTCGCGACACCATGCTGTCCTGCGCCCGTCTCTGCGATGATGCGCTTCTTGCCCATGCGGTGTGCGAGGTGCCTGACCGAGCGCATTGTTGATCTTATGCGCCCCCGTATGGAAGATCCTCGCGCTTGAGATAGATGTCCGCCTTGCCGTAGTGCTTCGTCAGCCGCTCGGCAAAGTAAAGATTCGTCGGACGCCCTGCATACTCCTTGAGGTAGCTGCGATACTCCGCCTGAAACGCCGCATCGTCACGGTATTTCAGATATGCCTCTTCCAGCTCATTCAGTGCCGGCATCACGATCTCAGGCACATACTGCCCGCCATAGTCGCCGAATCGTCCCTTCTTGCTCATATATTATTGCTCCTTCGTCCCAACATCAACCAGTTCTCTTGCAAACGCCCCGACATCCGCCGCACGCACCGGTCCCTCTCCGACCAGCACGCCTTTGCACCCCTGCCGCACGGACGCGCTCCGCATCCGCACGGGCAAAGATACCGCTCTCGCTGATGAGCGTACGGTTCTTATCCGCATAGGGCAGGGAGGGCAAGCGTCGTCTCGACGCTTGTCTCAAAAGGTCACGAGATTGCGGTTGTTGATGCCGATGAATTCTGCCGACGTTTGCTGCGCAATCTCCAAATCACGGCGGTCATGCACCTCACGAGGGCATCCATCCGAGACTCCACGTCAGGTAAAGCAGCTCTTTCAGCTGCTCCAGCGTGAGATGCGCACGATCAGCAGGACAGCATCCGCGCCCAGCGCACGCGCCTCGTAGACCTGATAGGGTGTCGATGATAAAATCCTTGCGCAGGAGCGGTGTATCCACGCGCACGCACAGCGGAAAAAGTCCGCGTTGCTGCCGAGAAAATGCGGATCGGTGTGCACAGAGCACGGCCGCGCCTGCTGCCGTATAGATATCGGCGAGTTCCGTGACCGTGTGCGCCGTCGTCAGCCGTCCCTGGCGGGCGACTGCAGCTTGCACTCGGCGATCAGCCCCCAGCCATGCCATCGGAAGTGCTCCGCCATGCGGAACGTCCCCAGGACAGATCCCGTTTCAGTACATCGAGCGGCGGCCTCCTTCGCCGCCGCGACAATGCCGCGCTTCTTCGCCACAATTTCAGCAAGTATATCGCGCATTGTGCACCTCCTTCAAATGATTCATTCTGCGCCTTTCGGCGTATTCGTCTATCTTAGAGAGAATGCGGCATTTGTCAATGAGAGGGCGCACATGAGCCGTGTGTCGCTCGCGTTCACGTGGGGGAAAAACAGATCATCGGGATGTGCGTACCGCCGCCATAAACGCCGCAATTTTCGCCTCAGATTTCACGCCGTCCTCCTCAAGCCCTCCCGATACGTCAATGCCGAATGGCTGAAAGGTATCCATGACTTCCCCGACATTCGCCGCCGTGATGCCGCCCGCGATCAGCACGGGCTTCGTGACGCGCGCGATCTCCTGTACCGCTTCCTGCCAGCGAAACGTCTGCCCCGTACCGCCTGCCGCACCCCTCACGTAGCTGTCTACGAGAATGATCTCCGCAGGATAGGCGTTCGCCGTCTCAGTATCGAAGTCGTCCCCATAGCGGTACGCCTTGATGACAGGACGCTCTGCCATGCGTGCCATCTCTGCCGTCTCATGGCCGTGGAGCTGCACATAGTCAGCCCAACGGCAGCGGCAATCCGATTCACCTCCGCCATCGGCGCATCGACAAAGACGCCGACCTTCTTCACGTGCTGCATCTCCCGCGCAATCTCGCGCGCCGTCTCCGGCGTGACATAGCGGCGGCTGCCCGGCGCAAAGATGAACCCGATGTAGTCCGCTCCCGCCTCCTCTGCCGCACGTGCCGCTGCTGCGGTCTGCATGCCGCACATCTTCACCCGCATACCATCACCCCTCCGATAAAAAACTGCTGTACGAAGATGGAAAGGCCTTCGTACAGCAGCTTTACTTGTTAGTTCAGCACAATTTTGCTGTAATCTGCCGTCTCCAGCAGATAGTCGTCGATCATCTTGAGGGCGACAGGCGATTCTCCTTGACGCGCGCGTCCTTGTCCATGACCGTGACCGCATCGAAGAATGTGTCGATCGCCCTCCGAGTGCCTGCTCGGCGGGAAGCGTGTCCTCGCCCTCCGCGCGTGCAGCCGCCGCGGCCTGATAGGCGGAGAGCAGCGCGCCCTCCTCCTCTGCCTTGAACAGCGCGGGATCCACCGTACCGCCCGTCACACTGCGGGCGATGTTCCCGACACGGACAAAGGACTGCACGAGCGCCTCGCCCCCTCCGATGCGAGCAGACGCTCCCACATAGGCGGCACGCACGGGGACATCTGCGACAAGATCCACATCGCCCCAGCACCGCCTCCTGCACATCGTAGCGCACACCACGCTCGCTGAGGACGTTCTTCAGGCGCAGACGGATAAAGTCCGCCACGTAGACCTGCATCTTATCCCGAAATTCTTCAAGGTCGTAGAGATCACGCCTCATCGACAAGGTCGGAGAGGGCATCGTGCTCTCCTGCTCGATCAGCATGAGAACGAGCCCGAGCGCCTGGCGGCGCAGCCCGAAGGATCCTGCGAGCCCGTCGGAATCCTGCCTTGGCTGAACGTCCCGACGATATTGTCGATCTTATCCGCTGCGCTGAGGGCAACGCCGAGCGGCGTCTGCGGCAGCTCATCCCCGCAAAAGCGCGGCATATACTGCTCGTCGATGGCGCGTGCAACGGCGGGATCTCTCCCATCGAGCAGGGCGTACTCACGCCCGCATGATGCCCCTGCAGCTCCGTGAACTCCGTCACCATGCCCGTCACGAGATCGGCCTTTCGAGAGCTCGGCGGCACGCCGCCGCATCGGCGAGGGGCTGTGCCATCCGCATCCCCGCTCGCCATCTCCTCGACAATCGCCGTCGTGAGTGCCATGAGACGCTCCGTCTTTTTCGTACATCGAGCCGAGGCCCCGCTGGAACACGACCGTCTTTGGCTTTTCCCGATGCTCTGCGAGGTTTTCTTCGATCCTCATCGAAGAAGAACTGCGCATCGGCAAGACGTGCCCGCAGCACGCGCTCGTTGCCGTGTGCCACGACATCAAGATGTGCCTTCCCACCGTTGCGCACCGTAATAAAAGGCGGGCGGGAGACTGCCGTCCGCCGCCTTGACGGGGAAATAGCGCTGATGGTCGCGCATCGGCGTAATCACCGCCTCGGCGAGGGAGCGCCAGATACTTTTCCTCGAACGAGCCGCTGAGTGCGGTCGGATACTCCACGAGATAGAGCACCTCCTCGAGGAGGTCGGGCGTGATCTCCGCCGTGCCGCCGCACGCCTTTGCCGTCTCTGTGATCTGTTCACAGATCATGGCGCGCCGCCGCTCGGGATCGACGATGATATACGCCTTCTCGCACGCCGCCTCGTAGTCCGCCGCCGACGTGATCACGAAGTCCGTCGGGGCGAGCGTCCGATGCCCGCGCGAATGATTCCCGCTCGTCACTCCGGCAAGGGTAAAGGCCACGATCTCTGTCCCGTAGAGTGCCACGAACCAGCGAATCGGGCGGATGAAGCGAAGTCCAGATCCCCCACCGCATACTGTTTCGGCAGTGGAATCGCACGCACAAGGTCAGGCAGGAGCGGGTCGAAGCTCGGCCGTCGCTGCACCGCTCTCATGCACGGAGGCATAGACATAGCCGTCACGCTGAATGAGGGCGGACGGATCGACGCCCTGTCCGCGCGCAAACCCCGCACCCGCCTTCGTCGGGTTTCCGTCCGCATCAAAGGCAATGGCGACGGATGGGCCGCGCGTCTCCGTATTGACGTCTTCCTGCCGCTCTGCGAGCCCCGTCACAATGAGGGCGGCACGGCGCGGCGTGCCGAGCGTGCGCACCTTCTCATAGGAAAGGCGGTGCTCCTTCAGCATCGTCTCTGCCAGCTGCGCCAAATCCTCCAGGAGGTGCGGCATCACATGTGCCGGAATCTCCTCCGTTCAATTTCAAATAACAGATCCCGCTTCATGCCTTCCCTCCTTTTTCAACAGCGGATACCCCAGTTCCTCACGCTGGGCGAGATACGCCTCCGCGCAAAGGCGCGCGAGTTTGCGCACGCGCCCGATGAACGCCGTCCGCTGGGAGACACTGATCGCCCCGCGTGCGTCGAGCAGATTGAACGTATGCGAGCATTTCAGCACGTAGTCATGCGCCGGATGCACATAGCCTGCCTCGATGACGCGCACCGCCTCCGCCTCGTACTTGTCGAACAGGTCAAGAGCAGCTTCTCGTCCGAGAGATCGAACGCATACGAGACTGCTCAAACTCATTCTGGTGGAACACATCGCCATAGGTCACATCATCCGTCCACGCGATGTCGTAGACGTTCTCCACGCCCTGAATATACATGGCAAGTCGCTCCAGCCCATGGGTGATCTCCACGGAGACGGGCTTTACATCCTGACCGCCGACCTGCTGGAAAGTACGTGAACTGCGTGATCTCCATCCCGTCCAGCCAGACCTCCCAGCCAAGTCCCCACGCGCCCAGCGTCGGCGACTCCCAGTTGTCCTCGACAAAGCGGATGTCGTGCTCCTCCGCGTGAATGCCCGAGGCGGGCAAGGCTCTCAGGTAAAGTTCCTGGATATTGTCCGGCGACGGCTTCATGATCACCTGGAACTGATGATGCTGATAGAGACGATTCGGGTTGTCTCCATGGCGTCCGTCCGCCGGGCGGCGCGAGGGAGCTCCACGTAGGCGACATTCCACGGCTCCGGCCCCAGAACGCGCAGGAACGTCCACGGGCTCATGTCCCTGCGCCCTTTTTCTACGTCATAGGGCTGGGCGAGATACAGCCCTGCCCAGACCAGAACTCCTGCAGTGTGAGGGATAACCTCTTGAAATTTCATGCAAACAACCCCTCCAACAAAAAAACCGCGTATACCTTCTATAAGAATACGCGGTTTTGAAAAAAATAGCAAGACTTATTTAAAACTGTTCCGCAAACTCTGCAAAATGCCCGCCTGTCCTCATTGATATCCTTGTTCCATCTGCCGTCATAGGATTGGTCACTGGAAGGAAGCAAAGCACACAGCAATGATAAGAAGGATAAAAGGCGACCACGATTCCGCCGATAATCTTGCGCTGATAGGAACTGCGCATCTTTACGCACGCGCTGGATACCGTGCCCTCGACGCTCTCTGTTTGCGCTCACGCATCGAGCTGAGCCGCGTCTTTTCTTGCTGTGGATCCTTTTTTCAGCCATAATCACTGCCTCCCTTTCATTTCTTGCAAAGGGTTTAGTCAAACAGCTCTGTTCCTCATAGACTGGCTCTTTCATCCTCTGGTAACAGAAGAGCGTCGCGAGTGTATCCGCAAGTGCGCCATGCGCCACCGTGTTTCCCCAGTCATAGCGGTAATAGTCCGCGCACTCCGTCAGCTTCCACCATCGGTAGCCGCCGCGCCGTGCATCGGGGACCTTTGCGGAATGCCGAAAAACGCAAGCATCACATCATGTCGGTTCGGGATTCGTAGTACGGATCCTGACTGCGCCAGAAGGCGAATGTCGAAACTCGATGTTATAGCCGACAAGTAAGTGTATCCGGCGCGTTGAAAGACGTTGCTCAGTTCCTCACGATGCGCGAGAATGGGGTCTGATCCCGCGACCATCGTCGGCGATATGCGGTTGATACGCTCGGCATCCGGCCACTCCGCCTTACGCGCGGGCGCGTACATGCTGTCGACCATCGTTTCACCCGCCGTTCACGACAGCGAGGGTCAGTACTTCATCATCACTGCGAAAGCCGGTCGTCTCAGTATCAAAGACCAGAACTTTTTTGCACGTCGAATCCCTCTCTTCTTCAGTCATTTTATCCCTATTTGTATATAGCTTTCGTCATGATTAATTATACAGCAGACTGAATCATCTGTCAAGAAAGTACGCCACAGACGCCCATCAACAGTGCGTTGAGGGACGAAAGTTTGCGGTTGCAAAAAGACTGCGTAAATTGCGTTAGAATACTTTTTATAATATATAGACTATTTCTATAGCTTAATTCTATTCTCCGTTAATATCATCTATGATTGAAAGAGTCTTTTATGAACGCCATCAAACTCCGTGACAATATCTACTGGGTCGGTGCCATCGACTGGTCCATGCGCAGCTTCCACGGCTACGATACGCAGCGCGGCTCATCATACAACGCCTACCTCATCATCGACGATACGATCACGCTGATCGATACGGTCAAACACGGCTTTGAGGAGGAGATGCTCGCGCGCATCTCCTCCGTGATCGATCCGTCGCAGATCAACTGTGTCATTTCAAACCATGTAGAGCCGGATCACTCCTACGGCGTCTCCCTCATCTCCTCCCTCGCACCGAGCGCAAAGATCGTCACGAGTGCGCCGAACGGACTGAAGGGCTGCGCGCCTACTATGGAGAGCTCCCCTATGAGACCGTCAAGGCAGGCGACAGCATCTCGCTCGGCAAGCGCACCCTGCAGTTCATCCCGACCCCGATGCTGCACTGGCCCGACAGCATGGTCACCTACTGCCCTGAGGAGAAGATTCTCTTCTCGAACGACGCGTTCGGGCAGCATCTGGCATCGGGCAAGCGCTTCGACGACGAGAATGACCTCGCTATCCTCTGTGAGGAGGCGAAAAAAATACTACGCCAACATTCTCTTCCCGTACGGAGCACAGGCAAAGGCGGCACTCAAGGCACTGCACGGGCTCGACATGGAGATGATCGCCACGGGACACGGCATTATCTGGCGTTCCCATATCCCTGAGATCATCGAGCGCTACAAGCAGTGGTCGAGCGGCGAGACGGAGGAGCGTGCCGTCATTGTTTTCGACAGCATGTGGCACTCCACCGAGGCGATGGCGCATACGATTGCTGAGGCGTTCATCGACAAAGGGGTACTCCGTCGGCTACTATGACATCAAGAAGAACTCCCATGCGGACATCATGACGGATATCCTCACGAGCCGCTATCTCGCCGTCGGTTCACCGACGCTCAACAATACGATGCTCCCGACCATCGGCGGTTTCCTCTGCTATATGCGGGGGCTCGCACCGAAGGGACGCAAGGCTTTCGCCTTTGGCTCCTATGGCTGGGGCGGGCAGAGCATCCAGCAGATCGAGGACGAGCTGAAAGCGGGCGGCTGCGAGATCGCCATGGACAAGGTGCGTATCCTCTACGTTCCGTCCGAGGAGCAGCTCAAGGCACTCCACGATCAGGTGATTGCACTCTAGAAAACATAGAAACCCCGAAGGCTCAAGATAGAAGCCTTCGGGGTTTTCTATCCATATCACTCTTCCACGAAAGTACTGCATCGATGTCTTCTTCCACTCTTTCTTGGTGTAGAGCATCGCGCGATCCTCGATACCCGTCGCGGCTGCGAGTTCTTCTGCAATCTTCTCGCACTCCTCACGACTGAAACCGTGGATCATCGTATAGACATTATAGCGCCAATCCTCTGTACGGTTGCGGTCGTAGCAATGGGAGACGCGCTCGTGCTGCGCCATCCGCCGCGCCACTTCGTCCACGCGCGCGTCGGGAACATTCCAAACGCAAAGACAGTTGGACGTAAAGCCGACCTCACGGTGACGGAGAACCGCCCCCATCTTGCGGATCTTCTTTTCTGCAATCATACGCTCCACACGCTGCAGAAACTCCTCCTCGCTGATGCCGATTTTCGCCGCGAGTGCCTTGTACGGCTCGGCGACAAGCGGAAACTGCCCCTGCAGGAGGCGGATGATCTTACGGTCGAGCGCATCGACCTCGATTGCTTCGCTCATAGATATGCCTTCCTTCCTGCATCAGTTCAGCTTAAACTGCACGTTGATCTTATACTTCTTATTCGCTTTCAGGCTCATCAGACGCTCCACCCCGGGCAGCGCCTTGATCTCCCCGATGATCTTCTCCTCCGTCGCCTGCGACGGTGTCATGAGCGTAAACCATAGGTTATACCTTCCCTCGCGCTCATAGTTGTGCGTCACGCCCGTATAGCGATTGACCGCCTGTGCGACGGACGAAAGCTGCTCCGGTGTCACACACAGCGCGATCAGCGTCCCCTGATAACCAAGGCGTTCCGAGTTGAAAGAAATGTCCCAATGCGACGCAAAAATCCGTCCGTCTTCAGGGCGTCCAGCCGCTCAAGCACATGCTCTTCCGTCGTCTCGAGCATCTCGGCGAGACGCGCAAACGGCCGCGAACACACCGGCAGGTTGCCCTGCAGGAGATTCAGCAGCCGTTTGTCAAATTCTGTCAGTTCTGCCATTGAAGTCTCTCCCATATACCGTGCACCATCTTCATGCACCGGTATCGGATCGTCTTGCTCATGGACAATCGTATCATAGGACACAGGTACAAAAATGAATGCGATTCACTTCTTTACGTGCCTATTCTAACAGATATTCCTTCATCACGTCAAGGAGTTCCGTACGCCCTTCGTTTTTCGGCACGGAGTATGGCAGAATCGAAAGATCGGGAACGCCGAGCGTCTTGCGCATCAGTGACAGCTGTTTTTTGCCGTGCCGTGCGCCCGAGCTTATCCGCCTTCGTGGCGACAACCAGCACGGGTATATCATGCGATACGAGCCAGTCAAACATCTTTCTGTCGGAGGACATAGGTTCATGACGAATATCGAGCAGGAGACAGACAAAGTGCAGATTCTCTGCATGGAGGAAGTACTCCTCGATAAACTTTGCCCATGTCTTTCGGCTCTCACGCGCCGCCTTGGCATAACCATAGCCCGGCAGATCGACCAGGTGTACGGGATGGCGTTCTTCCCCACCGTCGATGCGCATGAGCAGCTCATAGAAGTTGATCGTCTGTGTCTTCCCCGGTTTCCCCGAGACATGGGCGAGCTGGCGAATGCGTGTCAGGGAGTTGATGAGAGACGACTTCCCGACATTGGAGCGTCCGATAAAGGCGACCGCAGGATGCTGTTCCTCGGGGTACTGGTCGCGCCGTACCGCAGAGGCAAGATAGGCAGCCTTTGTAATGACAACCGGCTCAGACATACTGCACCTCCTAATTATACAGCGCGACCTTCAGTACCTCGTCCATGTGCGCTACGGGTACAAACTCAAGCGACGCACGCACCGCATCGGGAATATCCTCGATATCGCGTTCGTTTTTCCTGCGGCAGGACGATGGTATGCACACCCTCGCGATAGGCAGCGAGCGTCTTCTCCTTCAGCCCGCCGATCGGCAGCACATTTCCGCGCAGCGTGATCTCCCCCGTCATGGCGACATCGGCGCGCACCTTGCGCCCCGTGAGTGCCGAGATCATCGCCGTCGCCATAGTGATGCCCGCCGAGGGGCCGTCCTTCGGAATCGCTCCCTCGGGCAGATGGATATGTATGTCGTCCGTCTCGTAGAAGTTCTCTGCCAGATGGAGCGCATCCGCACGGCTGCGCACGTAGGAGAGCGCCGCCTGTGCCGATTCCTGCATCACGTCACCGAGCTGTCCCGTGAGGATGAGTTTGCCCTTCCCGCGCAGGATGTTGACCTCCGTCCGCAGCACGTCGCCGCCGACCTCCGTCCACGCAAGCCCCGTGACGACGCCGACGAGTGGCTTCTTCTCCTGCCGCGCCGGATGATACTTCGGACGTTCCAGAAACTCCGTAGGTTCGCCTTCGTCACGGCGATGGGCGGCGTCTCCCCCTTCGACGATGCGCCGCGCTGTCTTGCGGCAGAGCTGTCCCCACGACGCGCTCAGCTCGCGCACCCCCGCCTCGCGCGTATAGGAGCGGATGAGCACAGGATGAGACGCCTGCACTGATGCGGATGTCCTTTGCCTTCAGCCCGTTCTGTATGCGCTGACGCGGCAGGAGATGCCGCCGTGCGATCTCGACCTTCTCCATCTCCGTATAGCTCGAGAGATTCAGGATCTCCATGCGGTCACGCAGCGGCGCAGGAATGCGCGCGGGGTGATTTGCCGTGACGATCCAGAACACCTGCGAGAGGTCAAACGGCAGCTCCACGAAGTGATCGCTGAACGTGCAGTTCTGTGCAGGGTCAAGAACCTCAGAAGCGCAGCAGAAGGATCGCCATGAAAGTCCATGGCAATCTTGTCCACCTCATCTAAGAGAAAAAAACAGGGGTTCTTCGTACCGGCACGGCGAATCCCCTCGATGATGCGGCCCGGCATCGCGCCGACATAGGTGCGGCGATGCCCGCGTATCTCCGCCTCATCACGGATGCCGCCGAGCGAGATACGGATGAACTCCCGCCCCATCGCACGGGCAATCGACGCTCCGAGCGACGTCTTGCCGACACCGGGTGCACCGACGAGGCAGAGGATGGGGGCATTCTGCTCCGGTGCCAGCTGACGCACGGCAAGGTAGTCGAGGATGCGTTCCTTGATCTTTTCGAGTCCGTAGTGATCGCGTTCGAGCACAGCGCGCGCAGCATTCATATCGACCGTCTCTTTGGTCGTGTGCATCCATGGCAGTTCGATCAGACAGTCCAGATAGCTGCGGATCCACCGACCTCGGCACTCATCGCAGGGCTGACGTCGAGGCGGTGAATCTCACGCTCGATGGTCTCGCGTACGGCATCGGGGTACGCCCCCTCCGCGAGAGCCGTGCGATAACGATCCACATCGGCGGACTTATCCGCATCGTCGCCGAGCTCCTTATGGATTGCCTTGATCTGTTCACGCAGATAAAAATCGCGCTGAACCTTGTCCATCTGCTTACGTACACGACGGTTGATCTTCTGCTCGATCCCCATGATGTCCAGCTCATAGACGAGGCACCTCATAGAGACGAGTGCAGGCGTGCGCGCACATCAATGGTGGCAAGGATATCCTGCCGCACCTCATGCTTCAGGCTCAAATGGCTCGCGATAATATCCGCCAGACGTCCCCATGTCCTCCATGATCGAGATCGACACCAGCGCCTCGGGCGGAATCTTATGAGAGAGCTTCACCCACTCCTCGAATTTGCTCGTTACCCCGTGAACGAGTGCCTCCATATCCTTTGTGGAGGGCGTTTCCACACGCTCCTCGTCAATCACATGGACATCCGCCTCCGCGTACGTCTCCCCCTCGCGGATCTCCATGATCTCCGCGCGCTGCTGTCCATCCACGAGGATACGCAGCACGCCCTCGGGCAGGCGCAGAAACTGACGGATCTCTGCAACTGCACCGACATCATAGAGATCTGCTGCCGTCGGGTCATCCAGTTCCGGATCCTTCTGTGAAACGACGAGAATCCGACTGTCTCCTGCAATCGCAGCCTCGATGGCGGCAACAGAGCGATCGCGTCCCACGTCGATGTTGACCATCATGTGGGGATAGACCACAAGTCCCCGCAGGGGAAGCAGCGGCAGTGTTTGTTTTTCGAGACATGGTCGCGTTCCTTCCATCTATAGAAAAAAAGGGCACCGCACGCTGCAGGCTCCTTTCATTGATATGTCGATATGTGTGCCTAAGGAAGCATGGTGACAGAAACGCCTATCCGTGCATCCCAGTGGCGACTGCCATCTTCTGTGCGCCCGCACCGTCGATGGTGAGGATCGGGTCGCTGTGGTTGACGATGACGTCCTTCGTGACCTGACATGCTGTCACGCCATGGATCGACGGCACCTCGTACATGACGTTGCGCATGATCCCCTCGACGATGGCACGCAGACCACGCGCACCCGTCTTATGCGTCAGCGCTTCCTTCGCGATCAGGTGCAGTGCATCCTCCTCAAACGTCAGACGCACACCGTCCAGTTCGAGCAGCTTTTGGAACTGCTCGACAAGAGCGTTCTTCGGCTCTGTCAGAATGCGAACGAGCGCCTCCTCATCGAGGGAGTTCAGCGTGACGACGACAGGCAGACGCCCGATGAACTCGGGAATCAGCCCATTCTTCATCAAATCCTCGGGGATGATCTTGCTGAGCGAAGCCCCCACCGTAACGCGGCGCTTCGAGCGCACCTCGGCACCAAAGCCCATCTGCTTCTTTCCAAGGCGCGACTCGATGATCTCCTCAAGGCCATCAAACGAACCGCCGCAGATAAAGAGGATGTTCGTCGTATCGATCTGCAGGAGTTCCTGCTGCGGATGCTTGCGCCCGCCCTGCGGCGGCACGGATGCCGTTGTCCCCTCAAGAATCTTGAGAAGCCCCTGCTGAACGCCCTCCCCTGAGACATCTCGTGTGATGGAGGGGTTCTCCGATTTGCGCGCAATCTTATCGATCTCGTCGATGTAGATGATGCCGCGCTGTGCCTTCTCGATGTCGTAGTCCGCCGCCTGGATCAGCTTCAGCAGGATGTTCTCGACATCCTCGCCGACATAGCCCGGCCTCCGTGGAGAGGTCGCATCAGCGATGGCAAACGGCACATTCAGGATGCGTGCCAGCGTCTGCGCCAGCAGCGTCTTGCCGCTGCCCGTGGGGCCGATCGCGAGGACGTTCGACTTGCGCAGCTCCACATCCCTCGTTCTTTCCTGACCGGCATGAATACGCTTGTGGTGATTGTAGACCGCCACGGAAAGTGATTTTTTTCGCCTCATCCTGACCAATGACATATTGGTCGAGAATGCAACGGATCTCCTTGGCTTCGGAATATCCTTGGGCCCGACATCAATATCGTCGCCAAGTTCCTCCGCAATGATCTCATTGCAGAGTTCGATGCACTCATCGCAGATATAGACGCCGGGACCCGCCACGAGCTTTCTTACCTGCTCCTGCGTCTTGCCGCAGAACGAGCGCCAGGCTGACCCTTGTCGTCCGCCCCAAATTTCATCGCATGACACCCCCTCAGGCCTTGCTGTCAGCAGATGTATCCTTTGGTCGGAGGACAACCTCATCAATGAGGCCGTATTCTTTTTGCCTCCTCCGCCGACATGAAGTTGTCGCGTTCCGTATCAACGTTGATCTTCTCTGTATCCTGCCCCGTGTGGTGCGCGAGGATTTTCGTTGCCGACCTCACGCAGGCGCAGGATCTCCTTCGCCTGGATCTGGATGTCGGTCGACTGTCCCTGTGCGCCGCCAAGCGGCTGATGAATCATAATACGGGCATGCGGGAGGGCATAGCGTTTTTCCCTTTGCACCCGCCGTCAAAAGAATCGAGCCCATGCTCGCCGCCTGTCCAACACAGATCGTGGAGACATCCGGCTGATGTACTGCATGGTATCATAGATGGCAAGTCCTGCCGTCACAACGCCGCCGGGGCTGTTGATGTAGAGATGGATATCCTTATCGGGATCCTCCGACTCCAAAAAGAGCATCTGTGCCACAACGACGTTGGCGACGCTGTCGTCAATCGGTCCACCGAGGAAGATGATGCGCTCCTTCAGCAGGCGGGAGTAAATGTCATCAGGCACGCTCCCCGCGTCGGGAGTCTCCACCACCATCGGTACATAGTAACTCATACGTTCCTCCCCGCAGGAGCTTTCTTACTCCGTGATATTGTCCACGATGAACTGCGCCGTCTTCTTGCGCAGCACCGTCGCTGCAAGATCGCTGACGCGCCCCTGCTCCTTGATGATCTTCTGAACCTGCTTCGGCGTCGCACCATAGGACAGAGCCATTGCGTAGACTTCCTGATCGAGATCCCTTCCCTCGACCTTGATGTCCTCTGCCTTGGCAACCTCCTCGAGCATGAGATCGGTGCGCACGTTCTTCTCCGCCGTCTCGCGGTACTCGTCGCGGATGCGCGCCATATCGAGCCCTGCGTACTGGAGTACTGCTCAAGGCTCATTCCCTGCTGCTCAAGACGCATCGCCATTTCCTGGATCATCGCCGTAATGCGGTTCTCGACCATCACGGGCGGAATCTCCATCGTGCAGTTGTCCGTCGCCATGTCGATTGCCTTTGTGCGGCGCTCATTCTCTGCCTGACGCTCCGCGCCCCTCCCGGAGGTTCTTGCGGATGTCCTCGCGCAGCTCTGCGAGCGTCTCGAACTTGCTTGCCTTCTTGGCAAACGCATCGTCCAGCTCAGGCAGCTCGCGCGACTTGATGCTGCGCACCGTGCGCGAAGACAGCCGCCTTTCCCCGAGGGTTCTCCGCGTGGTAGTCCTCGAGGGAACGTGACGTTCACCTCGCGCTCCTCGCCGACCTTCGCACCGATGAGCTGATCTTCAAAGCCCGGAATGAACGAGCCCGAGCCGATCTGGAGCGGATAGTCTTCGCCCTTGCCGCCCTCGAACGGTGTCCCGTCCACAAAGCCCTCAAAATCAAGCGTAATGAAGTCGTCCTTCTTGACCGCGGCATCGGCAGGGGCGTCGATGAGCGTGCCCTGATGCTGGCGCATCCCCTCGATCTGACGATCGATGTCCTCCTCGGAAACCGAGACGGCAGGGTTTCTCGACCTTGAGTCCCTTATACTCGCCGAGTGTGACCTCAGGGACGCTGCGTGAACTTTGCCGTAAATACGACATCCTTGCCCTCCTCGAGGGTCACGATGTCGATCTCGGGAGCGCGTCACAGGCTCCATGTTCTGCTCGGTCAGCGCTTCATCGAACGCCTTCTGTGCAACGCTCTCGAATGCCTCCTGAAGGATGGCCTCCTTGCCGACAAAATTCTCGACGATCTTGCGCGGTGCCTTTCCCTTGCGGAAGCCCGGGATATTCACGCGTCCCGCAAGACGCTTTGCCGCGCCGTCCGTCGCCTGCTCCAGCTTGTCCTGATCCACTTCAATCGTCAGAGTGACCTCACGGTTCTCCCCATGCTCTGCCGTAACCTTCATTGTATGAAACAACCTCCTGCTTCTTTCCATTGGAGGCGCGCTGCACCCTCCGATTTGCGGGCATACAAAGAGAGCATTCCCGCCATTCTACTTGTATCCTATCACAAAACAGCCAAAATGACAAGCACGGCTATTTCAGCAGCTCTGTCATGCGCGGCAGCGGCTCAGAGAGATCCATGTGCCCCGAGAGGGTTTCCACATCCTCCCCCTCAATGCGGATGCGCACCTTTTTCACCTCGGGGAAATCCGTGAGCGTGTTGACGATTGATCCGACGAGCATCTCTTCCCCCGTCGACCCGCCGTTGAAATTCTTCTGCAGCTCCTTGGAGAAATCCACCGTGGCGACACCGTCCTGAACCTTGACGCTGCGCAGCTTCACGTGTTTCGGGAAGACATTCGTCTGCCCCTTCTCCGTCGTTCCTGCGAGCAGGGACTTCAGTGCCGCCGTATACTTATCCTCGCTGCCGAGTTTTACCGTACGGCTGTCCGCCACAAGACCCATGCCGTCATTCTTCGGATAGTAGACATTCACCTTGACCTCTTTGTCCTTTGCCGCTGTGTCGTCCGCAGCCGCAGCCTTCGTCTGTGTCTGCTGTGACTCTGCGGCAGGCGAAAGCGAGACGTCTTTTCATCTGCACAGCCCGCCGTAAGCAGAAGTGCTGCGCAGAGCGGTGCGCCCAGCAGACGTGTGATATGTTGCGCGTGTTGGAACATTTCCGATTCTCTCCTCATTCCTCAAAATAACGTGCAATCGCACGAAAGAGTGCCTGTGCCAGTATCTCCTGATAGGCAGGATCCGTGAGCAGCTGCTCCTCCTCGGGATTCGAGATAAACCCCAGTTCCACAAGGGAAGCGGGGAATATCCGAATGCTTCAGGACGTAAAGCGCGCATACTTGACCCCGCGATTATAGAGTCCGCCCGCCGCAGCAAGTTCCTCGTTCAGCAGCGTGGCGAAGCGTTCATCCGCATCCGTCTTGGGATAATAGTAGGTCTCCATCCCGTGTGCATCCGGATTGCTAAAGGAATTGCAGTGCACGGAGAGGAAGAGTTCCGCCTCCTCATGTGCCGCCGCAGCATCCACACGCGCCTGCAGTTCGCGGGAAGCCGAACTGCCCGCATACGCGACGTCCACATCGTCCGTCCGCGTCATGACGACATGCGCCCCCGCCTTGGTCAGGAGGTCACGCGTACGCAGGGAGACGGCAAGGGCGACATCCTTTTCGCATGCGCCCGATGGACCGATCGCCCCCGTATCACTGCCTCCATGCCCGGGATCAATGACCACCGTATGCCCCATGACCGCCTTGCTGAGTGCATCTCCGCCATCCGCAAAGATCTCAATCACGAGCCGCTCGGTGTTCTTCTCACGTCCCGTCCCCGGGACGGTATACATGCGATAGGCATCCGCACTGCGAAGATCATGCCCTGCATAGATTCGCAGTGCCGCACGATGATTCTCGCGTGGGATAACGACAAAGCCGCTGCAGCACCGCTCCATCGAGAGCGATCTCATGGGAAGATGCTCATCCAGCGCAACATCCTCCAGCTCGACCAGCAGCTGATTGTCCGCATGGTAGCGCTCCGACAGAGCGTAGTGCAGCCCCGCCTTCTTAACGGTGATCTCTATGCGCTGCGCCGCGCGCCCGTCCACCTCCACCGCATGGCTGTCAATGCCCGTAATGCGATGGATGGTGCCTGCTGCTTCTCCCGCTCCACCGAGGAGAAGCAGCAGGCAGACAAAAACCGCTGCGGCAAGCAGCGGTCGCATCCACAGATGAACCCTGTTCTTGATCGTCAATGCCAATCTCGCCCCCATTCAGCCTTTCAGCAGCTCCAGTGCCTCATCCTCAGCGGCATCCGTCGCCGCCGCATCGCGCTCTATCGTCAGCTTCAGATAGTCGCCCTCTGCCACATCTTTGGGCAGGAACGCGCGCGGAAAATTCACCTTGACCATGGCATCTCCCGAGGAGAAGCACGGCAAGATCTCCTTCAAATCGATCCAGATACGCAGAAATCATTGTTTCTCCCCTCTCTCCGGTGTGATATGGTAGTCCTTGCCATCGCTCGTAAGGGTGATCGTGCCATTCTCCGCCGTCACATAGATGTCCAGATTCATGGCATGGTACTTCTTCATCGTCTCCTTATGCGGATGTCCATAGTCGTTGTTTACACCACAGGAGATGAGTGCCGCCGCAGGATGGACGGCGCGCAGGAAATCTGCCGAGGAGGAGGTCTTGCTGCCATGATGGCCTGCCTTGAGGACGGTGCTCTGCACCGCGCCCTGCGCCCCCGCAAGGATGTCCTGCTCCTCTTTCTTTTCTGCGTCGCCCGTAAACATCATGGAGAAATCGCCAAAGACCAGCCGTCCGACGACGGACTCGTTGTTCGGATCGTGCTTGTAGCCCTTGACGCTGCCCTGCTGGACCGAGTGATGCCGACGGGGCGAGCACCTCAAAAGACAGCCCCGCCGCCGAGATCCACGCGATCCCCCGTACAGAGGCCCTTGCGCGCAATCCCCTTCGCCTTCAGCTGTTTCATATAGCCGATGTAGACGCGCGACGTTGACGGCATCCCGTTGTCATAGACGATGCCGATCGGATACTTATCGATCAGCATCTCCATCCCGCCGATGTGATCGGCATGGGGATGGGTCAGGATCACTGCATCGAGTTTTTTGACCCCTGCCTTGTCCAGTTCGGCGCGGAGCTTATCCCGCTCGTCCAGATCGCCCGTGTCGATGAGGACGTTCTGCTCTGCAGTCTGAATGAGGATGGCGTCCCCCTGCCCGACATCGAGCATCTTGACCGTGAGTGCCTGCTGCACGGGTGCTGTCGTGGATGTCTCATGCGATGCTCCTCCTGCACACCCGCCAAAGAGCGCGGAGAGCAGGAACAAAAGACTCACGAGAAATGCCATGCGGTGTTTCATCTGCACGTCAGCCTCCTACGAACGAAGTGCCAGATTGATCAGGAAGGCAATCGAGACGAGATACATGATCCAGCTGACTTTCTTATACTGCCCCGCACAGAGCTTCATGACCGTGTAGCTGATAAAGCCGAAGGCAAAGCCATTGGCAATACTCGACGTGAGCGGCATCGCGATGATCGTAAGGAAAACCGGCAGAGCGTTCGTGAAGTCGGAGAGTCAATCTTTCCGACCTCGGACATGAGCAGTGCTCCGACCAGGATGAGGGCAGGCGCGGTAGCAAATGCCGGCACGAGCCCGATCAGCGGCGTAAAGAGCAGTGCCGCTAGGGAAGAGCACGCCCGCTGCAACGGCAGTCAGCCCCGTCCGTCCGCCGGCGGCAATGCCAGCCGCGCTCTCGATGTAGGAGGTGACCGTCGACGTACCGAACATGGCGGAGACCATCGTCCCGACTGCATCCGTGGTCAGTGCCTTGTCGATGTTCTCGATGTGTCCGTCAGGGGCGCACCATCTTTGCCTTTGTCGTCAGACCGATCAAAGGTGCCCATATTATCGAATAGTTCCACCACGGTGAACGTGAAGATGATCGAAATGAGGCCGTAGTGCCATGCGCCCGCGAGATCAAGCTGACCGAACGTCTCCCCCATGTGCGGGAGCGAGGTGCTCACGATATCCGTGATTCCCTTCGGTGCCGGCGTCATCCCGAGGATCATGGCGAGGATGGTCGTCACAAAAGATGCCGATGAGGATCGAGCCGTGCACGTTGCGCGCCATCAGCGCCGCCGTGAGAAGCAGACCGAGAGAGAGCAGCGTCGTCGGTGCGGTGACGTGACCAAGGGGAGACATACGTCGCAGAGTTCTCGACGATCAGTCCCGTTCCCTTCAGGCCGATGAACGCGATAAAGAGTCCGATGCCCACACTGATGGCGTATTTCAGATCACGCGGGACAGCATTGATGATGGCCTGTCGGATTCCCCCAACCGTCAAAATCAGGAAGAGTACCCCCGAGAAGAACACGGCACCGAGTGCCACGGTCCAATGCAGGCCGAGAACGCCGCAGACATAGTAGGCAAAGAACGCATTCAGCCCCATGCCCGGTGCAAGCGCGACGGGATAGTTGGCAAAAAAATGCCCATTGCGAGCGACGCGAGTGCCGCGATCCAGATCGTCGAGGCAATCGCCGCCTCCTTTCGGGATACCGGCATCCGCAAGTATATTTGGATTGACAAAGAGAATATACGCCATGGCAATGAATGTTGTCACGCCCGCGAGCAATTCCGTGCGTACGGTCGAGCCCTTTTCCCGCACTTTAAAAAAACGTTCGACAAAGGACGGCGGCGTGCTCTGCATCTCCATAGAAGCATCTCCTTAAATTAAAAAAACCCGACGCAGACCGGGTAATAAAAATGGCGGAGTGGGAGAGATTCGAACTCTCGCAGCGGTTACCCACTCTAACGATTTAGCAAACCGTCCTCTTCAGCCTCTTGAGTACCACTCCATATTCACTTCACGCTTTCTCTGCGACAGATGTTATATTAACAGATGGATTCACGCTTGTCAAGACAAAAAAATAAGGACTGTCTACGGAACCGCAGGATTCCGTAGACAGTCCATTATCATTTTATGCCTTGATATCGAGATTGCTTCCGACATGCTGCGGAGCTCGCGGGCTGACTGCATAGGCTGCCTTTGCCTGCTCCATGCGCTGGCTCGTCGCCTGGGCACCATACTGCTGTGCTTCGCGAAGGGACTTCTGGAAGCGGCTCGTGCCCAGCATCGCAGGATCCATGTTCTGCGCCGCCTGCTGCGTGGCGCGCGAAGTAACCTGCTCTGCCGTGCGGATGACCGTCCGCTGCGTCTGCTGGAACTCACTCGTCCCTGCCTTCGTGCCCGAACCGAACTTCGAGTCACTCGTGACCGCTTTGACCGCGTCCATCTTGGCCTGCGTTGCCTGTGCACCCATCTGCTGTGCCGAGCGGTTTGACTTCTGGAATGCACTTGTTCCGAGCATCGCAGGATCCATATTGCGTTCTGACTGCTGCGCTGCACGCGAGGTGCTCTGCCCCGCCACGCGAATCACATGATCTTGTGTCTGCTGAAATTTACTTGTACCCGCTTTGGTCCCGGAGCCAAATTTCGAGTCGCCGGTAACCGCCTTGACCTCGTTCATCTTGGCCTGCGTTGCTTCTCCACCAACGCGATGAATTTCACGGTTTGATTGTTGAAACAGGCTCGAACCAAAGCCTCCTCCAACGGCTGATATAGCCATTATGGATCCCTCCATTCCTTCTCTCCATCCCATACTCCTTTGGGATGTTACGCCCCATTATAAGCGATGGATACGCATTATGCAAGAAGAAAAGGGCGGTACGACACCGATTTTACGGTCAACGGCCCTTTATTCTGCTGGTTATGTTGCTGAGGCCGTGAGACGTCCGACGCGAACGACCTCGGAGATCTGTACCTTGTGCGACTGTCCATTGACGTCGGCGATGATGCTCGGCGCACCGTCCGTAATGCTGACACCGATGACCTTGCCCTCAAAGCTGGTCTTGGATGCGGCACCGTCCTCGCCCTTCGTCTCCGTCATCCACTGGATCGGCTGCCCGATCATCGAGCTAAGTTGTCCGATCAGTACAGAGGAATCGATGTTGTCGACGATCTTGCTGACGTTCTCGAGTCCCTTGGAGACGTTTGTCATCTGCTCGAGTGCGGAGAACTGCGCCAACTGCGAGAGATACTCGGCATTGTCCTGCGGATTGAGTGGGTCCTGATAACGCATCTGCGTTACGAGCAGCTGCAGAAATGCATCTTTGCCAAGTGCACTGTTCTCCTTGCTGGCTGCCTTTGCCTGATTTTGTGCCTTCTCATAGTCGGAGACCTTCTGAATGACGCCACCGACATTGATGGTATTCAGTGGGTTAGTACTTGCCACGTTTCTTCCTCCTCACACCGCTCAGACGCGGTAGTCTACACCGTCCGCCATCACGCCGCCAACACTTTCCTGTGTCGATGCAGTGGTAACGCCATCATCGACGATTTCCCCGTCGAGATAATCGTCGGCATCGCCATGTGCGTAGACCTGTGTCTCACCATGACCAGCCTGATGCTGCTGCCAGGCTTCCTGCCCTTGTCCCTGCGGCATCTGTCCATCGGCAAGTCCCGTATAGACACCGACGCGATCTACCTTGATCCCCTGCGTATTCAGCTCCTGCCGCAGTTGGACGAGGGAGTTCTCAATCACGCTGCGTACATGGGCGTTGTCGCTGTGGAAGGACGCCTGCACTGCACCATCTGCACCAACAGCGACACGCAGTGTCAACTCACCAAGATGCTCAGGTTTCAGACGGATAATCATCTGTGTATCTGTCATCGAGCGCAGCAGGCGCGCCTGCTCGACAATCTGGCGCGGAATCTCATAGTCGGTCTGCGGGCGCTGCGGCACTTCTGCCGCAGGTGCTGCCTGCTCTGTCTGAATTGGGGGTGTCCCCGTCTGCATGGAGGCAGTCTGAACGGGTGTCTCCGCCGTACGTACCGTCGTCTCAAAGGAGACGTTCTCATGCGTCGGTCCAGGCTGAGGGCGTGCTGCTCTGCATCGGCTGCTGGTTCTGCTCCGTACTTTCCCCGCTCATGTCTCGCTGCATTGCATCGTGACGCATCGTACGCTGTGCGAGAACATCAAGGGACTGACTTTGTCTCAGATGTCTCCGTCGTCAGGTTTTTCGCCAACCAGGTCAGTTGGGTCCTTTCTCTGTGCAGACACCTGTTGTGCTGCAGCCGTCAACTGTGTCGCAGGAATAATTCCCGTCGGTGCATTCTGTACGACTTGTTCTGCCGATGCTGTTGGAACCGCTTCTTCTGTTCGCACGGCCTGTGACTGGAGTATCGCACGCAGCTGTACAGGCATCGCTGCATCGAGTGCCGCAAGGCGCGCCGCCGCGGCAGCAGGGGCATCTGTCTGCGCCAGCACGACAGCAACATCCGTCGATTCCTGCGCCAGTGGTTCTCCCGCCAGTGCACGGAGAAGCGAATTCCCCTTCTCATCGGTCTGCGGCATCTGCTGCAGCAGATGTTCGACCGCCGTCTGCAGCTTCGTATCACGCAGCTGCTCAGCGGTCAGCCCATAGCGTTCGAGGATATCCGCCAGAGCCGGCGGCAGTTCCCCCTCCGCCGGAGTGCTCTCCACGGGAACCTGCTCCACATCCGCCGGCAGGAGTGCTGCGAGCACTGTTGCCGCCGCTGCGGAGGCTGTGGCTGTGTCCTCGGCGGACACGTCCTTCAAGGCGTCGCTTTGCCCTTTTGCCGCAGGCATGGACGCTGTTTTTTTCACATCCTGTGCGTTCTGCGCCGTTCCTTCCGTTCCCGTCGCTGCAGGCTTATCCTGTACGGCAGACGATGAAGGATCACCGGTCTGGATCTTGGTTGCATCTGCACTCATACCCTTTTTCTGCAGTGCGCCCATCGTATCGCTGAACGTATTCTTCCCTGAGGTTGTCTGCGTACGGCTGCCCGCCGCTGCGCTGCGCTCCCTGCACGCCCGCTGCCGCCGATGCGCCGTCCGTGGTCGATACCGCCATAAGATTTCCGGCATTCATCTACATCACCTCTTCAATCTCTTTATCGTGGAAATCTTATCTTTTCTTAAATATTTTTTGGCATCGCACACTTTAAGGCATCGCCAATCGTCTCTGCACCAAAGAGCTCCATCCCTGTGAACTTTCCTTTTAGCTGACGGTAGTTCTTCATGGGGAGCACAGCGGCGTGAAAACCGAGCCGCTGCGCCTCGATGATTCTCTGCTCCGCCTGTGAGACGGCGCGCACCTCCCCCGAAAGCCCCACCTCGCCGCAGACGACCATCTGCGGACGCGGCAGTCGTCCTGCAAAGCTCGATGCCATGGCAACACAGAGAGCGAGATCCGCCGCCGGCTCATCGAGACGGATACCGCCCGCGACTTTCACGCAGACGTCTGCGGCACCGATCGGCAGGCGCACGCGTTTTTCGAGGACGGCGAGAGCAGCTGGATACGCTTGACATCCACGGGTCCGCCGTACGGCGCGGCGGCTGATAGGGCGTCAGGGCAACCCAGCGCCTGTACCTCGACGAGCAGAGGGCGCGTCCCTCCACCGTCGGCACGATGACCGAGCCACTCTCGAGGGCGCGCTCGGAAGAAAACAGCTTCGACGCATCGGGGACATCGACCAGTCCGACATCCCGCATCTCAAAGAGTCCCAGCTCATTCGTGCTGCCAAAGCGATTTTTTTACGGCGCGCAGCGCGGTACTCCGCATTTCGCTCTCCCTCAAAGTAGAGCACCGTATCGACGATATGCTCGAGGACACGCAGGGCCCGCCAGGCTGCCTTCCTTCGTTACATGGCCGATGACGAAGACGGCAATCCCCGCCGTCTTTGCGACGCGCATCAGCTCCATGGCGCACTCACGCACCTGCGAGACGCTGCCGGGTGCGCTCTCAATGTCGGGACGGTACATCGTCTGGATAGAGTCGATGATAAAGAGCGCAGGGCTTTACATTTTCTACGTGTGCGCAGATCGCATCGAGGTTCGTTTCGCTGACGACGAGCAGCTCATCGGCGACGGCCTGCAGACGATCGGCACGCATGCGGATCTGCCGTGCGCTTTCCTCCCCCGTCACATAGAGGACGCGGCGTCCTGCCCGCGCTATATCCGCCGATGCGCGCAGGGTAAGGCTCGATTTCCCGACGCCGGGATCACCGACGACGAGCACCATCGCTCCCGGTATCACACCGCCGCCGAGAACGCGGTCGAGCTCCCCCGAGCCCGTCGAAAAGCGCGGCAGATCCTCTGCGCGGATATCCGCAATCGGCTGCGGCGGCTCACCTGACGAGGCGGTGCCGCGCCGCTCCTCCGCTGGCGGAGCAACGACCTCCTCCACCATCGTATTCCACGCACCGCAGCCCGGACATTTGCCCATCCATCGCGTATTGTCGTAGCCGCAGTTCTGACAGACGTACATCGTCTTTTTCTTCTTTGCCATAAGATCTCCATCGAAAGAACACGAAAAAGGACTGTTCCCCATCGGCTCGCTATGCTCGCCACTTCCCCGCAAGCGAAGCTACTGGCGTATACAGCCTTCCCCGTTACCAGGGGGCGGTCAACGTCAGCCCATCCCACATCGCTGTCGCCCGTACTGGGACGTTTTTCCCCTACGACCTGTGCAATCAGCTGTCTTGTGGACTTGCTTCTGGACAGGTCACAGGGGACCCGCAAGCGTGGAAGGGGCACAAAGACAGGGGCTGCTGCACGAAGTCTCGCTTCGTGCAGCCTCCCACTCACCGCAGCAAAAATCATCCGCCGCACTGACCGTGCGAGCCAGAACAGCGACCATGCAAAGTTGAGGAAAAAGTCCCCCAATATCCCAATCCACGAGTGCGGCGCAAGTACGTTGCGCCCCTCACGTTCATGGCATGGTTCCTTCTTATATCTTCTTCGTCCGTCGATTGTGCGTCTTGTCCTTCTTCACGAAGTCCAGCCCATCACCGAGCTTTTCGCACGGAGATGACATCCCCCGCCGCAAAGTCACGGGCGAGCAGTCGCTCTGCCAGTGCATCCTCGAGGTTCTTCTGGATGGCGCGCCGCAGCGGACGCGCGCCGAACTTGACATCCGTCCCCTTCGTGATGAGCACACGCTTCGCCGACGGGCTGACCTCCATGTTGATCTCCTGCTCCGCGAGACCTCAGCTTCACATCGCGCAGGAGAATGTCCACAATCTTCGTCAGCTCCGGCTCGCCGAGCGCATTGAAAACGATCATATCGTCCACGCGGTTGAGGAACTCGGGGCGGAAGATCCGTCGCACCTCATCGAGGACGCGCTTCTTCGCCTGTTCCTCGTCGGATCCTGCCGTCCCGCCGACAGCAAAGCCGATGGTTCCGCGTGTCGAGCGCAGGTGATCTGCCCCCGCATTCGAGGTCATGATGATGATGGTGTTGCGGAAATCCGTAACGCGCCCCTGTCCGTCCGTCAGGCGGCCGTCCTCCAGCACCTGCAGCAGCATGTGGAAGACATCGGGGTGAGCTTTTTCCACCTCATCGAAGAGAATGATGGAAAAGGGCTTGCGCCGCACGGCGTCGGTCAGCTGACCGCCCTCCTCCTAGCCGACATAGCCCGGAGGCGCGCCGACCAGACGTGCCGTCGTATGCTTTTTCCATGTATTCCGACATATCGAAGCGGATGATCGCATCCTCCGTGCCAAACACCGACTCCGCAAGTGCCCGCGCCAGTTCCGTCTTGCCGACGCCCGTCGCCCCGAGGAAGAGGAACGAGCCGATCGGGACGGCGCGGATCCTTGACCCCTGCACGCGCGCGACGGACAGCACGCGCCACGGCATGCACCGCTTCGTCCTGCCCGATGACGCGGCGGCCGATCTGCGACTCAAGTGCCAACAGGCGGTCGGATTCCTTGACCGCAATGCGCTGCACGGGAATGCCCGTCCACTGTGCCACCACGGCCGCAATATCGTCCTCCGTCACGCAGATCTCCATGCGTGCATCCTCGCCCCTTGCAGGGACGCATCGAGCTTCGCGCGCAGATCCTTCTCGCGGTCGCGCAGGTGCGCTGCCGCCTCATAGTCCTGCTTGCTGACAGCGGCGTCCTTCTCCTTGACCACCCCTGCGATTTCACGGCGCAGACCGACCAGACGATCCGTCCCCCCCGCGCTCTTCATGCGCACATGGGAGGATGCCTCATCCATCAGATCAATCGCCTTGTCCGGCAGGAAGCGATCCGTCAGGTACCGCTTCGAGAGTCGCACGGCCGCCGTAATCGCCGTATCCTCGATGCGCGCATGATGGAACTCCTCATAGCGGCTGCGCAGACCGAAGAGAATCTGCTCTGCATCCGCAGCATCCGGCTCATCGACCGTCACCGACTGAAACCGCCGCGCGAGCGCGCCATCTTTTGCAAAGTACTTCTTGTACTCGCTGAGCGTCGTCGCCCCGATAATCTGCATCTGACCGCGCGCAAGAGCGGGCTTCAGGATGTTTGCCGCATCGAGTGCGCCCTCGGCACCGCCCGCACGGATAAGCGTGTGAATTTCATCGATGAAGAGGATGATATTCTTCGCCTTGATGACATCATCCACAACGTTTTTCAGGCGCTCCTCGAACTCACCGCGGTACTTCGTGCCCGCGACGAGTGCCGTCATCGACAGCGTCACAATGTGCTTGTCCTCCAGCAGAAAGGGCACCTCTCCGGCGGCAATGCGTCGTGCCAGTCCCTCGGCGATGGCCGTCTTGCCGACCCCCGCCTCGCCAAGCAGGAGTGGATTGTTCTTCGTCCGCCGTGCCAGAATCTGAATCACGCGATCAATCTCCGCCGTACGGCCAATCACGGGGTCAAGACTTCCCGCACCGGCCGCTGCGGTCAGATCCGTGCCAAACTTTTTCAGTGAGGCGGGCAGACCCTTGCGCGTTTCCTTGCCGCTCTTGCGTCGCGCAGACTTTCTCTTTGACCTCGTCCTCCGTGTCGTCCATCTTGGCACTCACCTCGCTCTGCAGAGCCTCGATATCGACGTCGAGATCCTCCAGTGTGCGGACAGCAGTCCCCTCACCTTCGGAGAGCAGGCTGAGCAAAATGTGCTCCGTCGTCACGAAGGAACGCGCTTCACGCGCCGTATCAATCGCCCCCTGCATGACGCGCTGTGCGCGCCGCGTATAGTAGGGGCGTCTCCTCCGGGGTCAGGACGTCCTGAAAAGCCGTCCCCTCCCGAATCACCTGCTCTGCGCTGTCGTAGTCCACGCCGAATTTATCCAGTGTCTCGGCGGCAATCGTATCGCGCATGTGCAGAATACCGAGCAGCAGCTGGCCGGTACCGATATACCCCTTGCCGCGCCGCTGTGCAATATACTGCGAAAAACTCACGGCCTTAATCGCCGTCTGCGTAAAAAAATTGACGGTAGTTCAAGCTGTTTCCCCTCCTTACCCCTGTGTTCTGTATCGATCTAAAATCGCGCGCACACGCGCTGCGCGCATGCCGGCGATCTCCCCGCGGTCTGTTCCGCCCCGCCTGCCATATACCGAAGATGAGGCATCGCGCGCCGCAACCATGATCTCACCGTAGCAGTCCCCGACACCCCGGTGATGATCCCACGGTCTATACCATAACGCACACGCGAGAGCAGGTCAAGTGTTTCCTCCTCTGTCAGCGACCTTGCATACGAAAGAATTCCGAATGCACGCCAAACGCCATCCTCAACACTATCGCTTTCCGACGTAGGAGAGTGCCTTGCGTGCACGCCGCTCGTGTGCGGCGAGCTCTCCCACGGCAGCACGCAGATTCTCGATGATCTCTGCCTCTGCATAACCAAGCGTGAGCTGATTGGAAATTTTATAGAGATGCGCGCCCTCACCGCCCCCCATAAAGTGGCTGAACGGCAAGGCCGAGCTGTGAAACGAATGACTGATGTTCTCGATGTTGCGCGTGTAGACCAGCCCCGGCAGATGAACGACGACCGAGGCGCGCAGTCCCGTGCCGAGGTTCGTCGGCTGCGCCGTCAGATAGCCCATGCGCTCATCAAAGGCAAGATCCAGCTTCGCCTCAATAAAGTCGTCCACCTTCGCCGCCGTGCGAAAATGCCTGCGCAACGGACAGACCGGGCGTCATCACCTGTATCTTGAGATGATCGTCCTCATTGATGAGAATACTGATCCCCAGATCGGCACTGATGTAGGCTGCGCGCTGCGGCTGCCCCGCAGCGAACTTCTCACTGATGAGCCGCTTTCTCGATCAGCACCGCCCGCTCCACATCCGTCAGCGCATCGACAGCGATGCGCTCAAACGGCTGCCCGAACGCCGTGCTGATATCCGCCAACGCCTCATCCAGGATGCGCCGTATCTCCGCCAGCTGAGCCTCGTCGGCACGCCCCGGAAACGGCAGGCGCAGGAGGTTGCGGGCAAGGCGTACGCGGCTGAGAGCACGACATCGGCATCCTGTCCCCCGCAGCAAACCACGGAAGCCGCTCCGCGCGCAGGAGATCCTCAAGCGCCATGACTGCTCTCCTCCATTCGCTGCTCCAGCGAGCGAATCGGTCGCGCAGCTCTGCCGCCTTTTCATACTCCTCATGGGCGACGGCTTCCTTCAGGCGCGTGCGGAGCTGCTCCGCCTCACGGCGCAGCATGATCCCACTGCCCTGAGCGGCGCGGAATCTTTCCGCGGTGAATGCTCGCTCCGTGGATGCGCCGCAGAGCGGCGCGAGCTCATGATGAAACGTCTCACAGCAGACCGAGCAGCCGATCTGCCCCGTCTTTCGAGAGATCGTCAAAGTGCATCCCGCAGTTCGGACAGGGTAATGCGCGGTGCATTCTCTTCCTCTGCGTTCTCCTCCTGATTGCTGCCAAACAGTCCCTTCAGAAGTCATCCGCCGAAACATTCTCCTGCTGCGCACGAAGGATCGACGCACCGTAGCGCGCGGCGCAGCTCATCATATATTCTTTTTCACTCTTGCCGCCCGGCCCGATCTGCACGATGTGCACAATCGCCTCGTTGCGGCCGCATTCCTCACAGATCATCAATGTGTCCTTCCCAATGGTCTCCGCAGTCTTCTATCTATGTTATCGAACGGCTACGTAAATTTCTCCAGTGTCAAAAACATCGTCTTTAACATTTGGACGCGCTCCTTCGCATCGAGTGACTCCGCATGAAAGAGCCCTGTTACCATCTGCAGCATCAATGCTGCCTCGCGCGTCTCAATCATCCCATGCTGCATGAGATAGCGCAGCATGGACTGTACGGACTCGCAGTCCGTATTCTCAGTCGATCTTCGACATCATATCGCGGTAGACCAGATCACGCAGCGGCACCTGCACAATGCGGATGAATCCGCCCAGGCCGCGCCGTGACTCCACCACGAAGCCCTTATCCTGCGTAAACCGCGTTGAGAGCACATAGCTGATCTGAGACGGTGCACACGAAATCTCATCGGCAATATCCGTCCTGCGCAGTTCGACCTTCCCGTCCTGACGGGCGGCCAGCTGGCGCAGGATATAGGGATTCTATCATATCGGCAATGTTGCTCATCATACCACCTTCTTTGTGTTCTTTGCATATTTGATATTATTATATTTGACTTTTTGATTTTTGTCAAATATATCTCAAAGGAATCGCTGATAAAACAGTCCCTTGGATTGGTGCAGATTTTTTTGTCCTGTCAAGGAGACAAACCGGACGCATAGCAGAAGCTATGTGGAGGATTCTCGGGCACAGACAGGGCGAAAAAGATGTACTAAGACGGCGATGCTGAATTTATCAGTGTTTCCTTAAAAACACGAATACCGCAGGGCGTCAGCGTTGACGCCCTGCGGCATTCACATCTCTCTCGATCAGTTTTTACAGGTGGAACTTCTGCACCTCGTTCTGGAGTTCCTGTGCAAGCGTCGCAAGCGTATTGCTTGCATCTGCCATCTCGTGCATCGCAGCAGCCTGCTCCTCCGCAGCTGCCGAGATGGTCTGCGTATCATCCGCTGCCTTGCGCGAGATGTCCTCGACGCGCTTCAGAGATTCGATCATGTCATCCCTTGCCTTGCTGACAACACCAACAGCGTCCGAAGCAAGGCGAATGTTCCTGCCAAGTTCCGTGAAATTCTCCGCCACAGTACGGAACGCCTCACCCGAGGACGCGACGACAGAGGCCCCCTCATCGACGTTCTCATTCCCTTGACGGATGGCGGCAACAGCATCTGCTGTATCCTTCTGAATGAGGCGAATGAGGTCGGCAATGTTCTTTGCCGACTCGCCCGACTGCTCCGCGAGCTTGCGGACTTCCTCTGCGACAACAGCGAATCCGCGTCCTGCCTCACCGGCGCGTGCCGCCTCGATGGCTGCATTGAGCGCGAGAAGATTCGTCTGTTCAGAGATGCCTGAAATGGTGTCAACGATCGATCCGATCTCATCGGAGCGCTTGCCAAGGGCCTCAACAAGCCCTGCTGCTGCACTGACCTGCTCGGCGATGCCCTGAATCCGATTCACAGCATCGTTCACCTGGTTCTGCCCGTTTGCCGTACTCTCCTGCCCATTCTGTGAGAGCTTGTAGACACTGTCCGTCTGCTCAGCGAGCTGATTCATTTTATCCGACATTTCATCGGCATTAGCAGCGAGGGCGATCGATCATATCTGTCTGTTCTGCCGCTCCCTCTGCAAGCGAGGTGGTGTTCTGTGCGACATGCGTAATGGATTCGAGGGTCTCCTGTGTGCTCGCCGTCAGCTGCTCCGATGACGCCGCAACAGTCTCTGCCGAGCGGGAGACATTCGACATGACTTCACGCAATCGGTTCTTCATCGCATTGGCGCTGTGTGCGAGTATACCGAGCTCATCCGCACGGGATTCGTCCAGATCGGCGACACGAAGATCCCCTTCGCAATCTGGCTGAGCCCTTCGGTGAGCTCCTCAATGGGCTTCAGTGATCTGCCGATTGCCACATGGAGAGCACACTCAAGATGAGAATGACGAGGATGGAGGCGACGACCGTAACCATGAGAAACTGATGGCGCACATCATCCATCACATACGAGCCGATGCCGACGAAGAGCATTCCGATCGCCTGACCGCTCGCATTCCGCAGAGGTACGTACGCCCCCAGATAGTCGACGCCGTCGATCGTCACCAGACCGCTGTGTTCCTTATTCCTTTGATGACAATATCGACAACCTCTGCACTCGCCTTTGTGCCGACGTTGCGTTCGCCGTTCGCCTTCCTGAGATTCGTTGAAACACGGACATCCTCTGCAAAAGAAGGTGACGTAGCCCTGACAGATCTCGCCGAGTTTGTCGGCAACCTCCTGATTGTCGCCGAAATGGTGATCGCCCTTATAGAGCTTTCCGTCCTGCAGCGACCAATCCCCCAGGGTAGCGGACATCCATGTTTTCAAAGATCAGCTTGACATTTGATACTGCCTGTGTCTGCAGGGGCAGAGTTAAAAGCCGCTGTTGGCACTCTCCCATCCGATCAGTGCCATGCAGACACGAGATCAGCACCACACACAGATCAAAAAAACAAGACAGATTTGGTTCTAAGTCCCATTTCGAATACTTCCCCCTTAAGATGGAATGATGCAGCATTCTCCGGTCAGAGCACCGAAGCCGTCGATTTCCATATCAGCTCCCATGGCCGACATAGTAAGTTAAGTATAGTATATCCATATTTCATACTGCTGTAAAGATGTTTATTTTTATTCTTATGGAATTGCAGATCGAAACTCCGTCTCTGGATTGACGCGATTTTTTTGATTGAAACGAAAGGGATGCGATTCGTCAATTTTATTGAAGCAATCGTAAAGGAATAGGAGAAAAGATGTCGTCACGAGCTGAATTCCCCCATATTTCACAACACAAAAACTGCACGAGCGGATGTCGTGCAGCCAAAAGACACTCAATATCGCCGCAAAAACTCACGGCCAAAGACGGTGACGGTGTAGTAAAAACCGATGAGGAACGGCAGATACTCGGCGATGAGCCGCCAACAGACGGCAACGATGCCGACCGTCCCCGCAGGGACGACGGAGGAAAAGAGGAGGACGAATCCGCCCTCTGCGATGCCCGAGCCGCCCGGCGTCGGACTGAAGTAGAGGAGCATATTGAGAAAGATCATGCGCCCCATGACGGTGTACCAATCGGCATTCGTGACGCCGAGCCCCAGCAAGAGACATGGCACGACGGCGTAGATGCACAGGAGATTCAGTCCTGACTCGGCGAATACCACGAGCATCTGGTGCGGCGCGTCGAGCAGGAGAGAAATCGCGCTTTTCGTGTCGCGATAGAAGGCAAAGAGCTTGCGCCGGCGATGGTCGCGCAGACGGCGTGCAAGGCGTACGACGAGATAGTCCAGATAGCCGCGCCGTGCGCCGACGACGATGAGGATGATGCCGACAAACGCGGTAAGGGTAATCACCATGAGTACATCATTTGATATCCCCGGGACAATACCCTCATCGTGCAGGGAAGATCAGCGGCATGCAGAGTGCCAGAAAGAAAGATCGAGGCAGCGTGCGTACGATGACGAGCACGGCCGCCTTTCCCGTGGGCACGCCCGCATGGCGCAGGAACATGACCTGCGCCACGGCGCCCCCCGTCGCACCGGGCGTCAGAAGCGCGAGAAAATAGTTGCCGAAGATCACCTGCACCGCCTGATAGAGGCGTAATCCGTTCGTTTGAGATGCGGACGAGGTGCATCAGGCGGCTGCCGTCAAAGAACATGCCGAGTGCGATGGCGCAGAGCGCGAGGGCGAGCGACCACGGCTGAAATTGGTTCAGATTCTGCAGCGTATTGATGTCCACCGTCGTGTAGATGACGGCGGTGGAGATGCCGACAACGAGAATGAAAAGGAGGAGAAAGCGTCGTATGAATTTGCGCATCGTCTGCCCTCCTCCCTTCTCCCAACTCAAATACTCTTCATGTGCCGCAAAGGCATTGTGGCTGTGGATGGACTCCTCATTCTCACAGGCGAGCGAGAAATACGCAAGCCCCGGCAGCTCCCGCAGCGCAAGGACCGTATCGCGCAGGATATCCTCGACGAATTTCGGATGCTCGTACGCTTCCTCTGTGACGTATTTTTCGTCGGTGCGCTTCAGCAGCGGATAGATGGGCGCAGAGCCCTGTTGCTCGAAGCTTCGCCAGATCCTCGATGTAGATGCACGGCACGCCCGCATGGAAGCGAAGCCGCACGCGTGCCCGCGAGCGCTGGTTGTGTGCCCCATAGGAGGAGATCTCCTTGCTGCACGGGCAGAGCGAGGTGAACGGCATGGATAGCCCCAGCTCAAACTCCATCGGCATCCCGCGCCTTTTGCGTCCCGTAAAGGACGCATCGACACCGAGGAGGGAGGTGCGTCCGCTGACGGGTGCTCTCTTTTCGAGGAAGTAGGTAAATGCGAGCCGCACCTCTGCCGCCTCGGCGTGGAGGCGATCGAGTGCCTCCGTGAGCATCGCATCCATCTCCTCCTCGGCGAGGCTTCTCGCTCCACGGAAGCAGGATCTCGAGGAAACGGCTCATGTGCGTCCCCTTGAACTCCATCGGCAGGGAGACGGTGAAGGTAATCGTTGCCAGCACCTGCTGATAGCCGCCCGCTTGTTTTTTTATGAGAAAGGGAAGGCGTACGTCCTTGACCCCGACGCGCTGAATGGCGATGCCGCGCCCGTCCTCCCTGCTCTGTACGTCCTGCATCAGTTCTTCCCCTCAGCATACGGGATGGGATCGTGCAGACCTGCCTCAGCAAAGCCGCGCAGCCGCAGAAGGCAGCTGTCACAGACGCCGCACGCCGTATCTCCCCGATAGCAGCTCGTCGTCAGGGGCGTAGGGCGCGTCGAGTTCATCGCCGCGGCGGATGATCTCCCCCTTGGAGAGATGTTGGAGCGGCGTCTCGATGACGATGCGCCGTCCGTCCTCTGTCGATGCCGCCGTCGCGGCATCCGCCGCACGCTGAAATGCCGCAATAAATGCGGGACGGCAGTCGGGATAGCCCGAGTAGTCCACAGAGTTCACGCCGATGTAGACGTGCGCGGCACCGACGCGCTCCGCATAGCCGATGGCATAGCTGAGAAAGATGAGGTTGCGGGCGGGCACGTACGTAACGGGTATGTCTGTCCGCTCCGCGTCGCCCTGAGGAACATCAATGGCGCTGTCGGTCAGCGCCGAGCCGCCGATGGCGTCCATATTCGTTTCGATGATGAGATGCTCCGCCACATGGTAGTGAGCGGCAATGCTCTTTGCCGCATCCAGCTCACGACTGTGGCGCTGATGGTAGTTAAAACTGATCGGATAGAGCTCCTGTCCCGCCGCATGGGCGATCGCCATGCAGGTGCAGCTGTCCAGTCCGCCCGAGAGCAGAATGACCGCGCGTTCTCCCATACCGTCCTCCCTCTCTCAATCAGCCGCGCAGCGACGCGATGGCAGCAGATACATCTGCCGCACCGTAGATATACGATCCGGCGACGAGCACATTCGCTCCCGCAGAGCGCACGGACTCCGCCGTCTCCGCATTGATGCCGCCGTCGACCTCGATGTCGACATCCAGCTCATTCCCCTCAATCGTATGGTAGAGGGCATGGATCTTCCCGAGCGTGTTCTCGATGAACTTTTGCCCGCCAAAGCCGGGGTTCACCGTCGTGAGCAGCACCATGTCGACATCGTCGATCAGCTCCTCGAGCGTGTAGATGGAGGTGCCGGGATTCAGCGCGATGCCCGCACGGCAGCCCGCCGCCTTGATCTGCTGGATGACGCGGTGCGCGTGACGCGTTGCCTCGACATGAAAGGTGATGATGTCCGCCCCCGCGCGCGCAAAGCTCTCGATGTGCGTCTCGGGGTGCTCGACCATCAGATGCACGTCAAAGACCGCCTTGGACACCTTGCGCAGGCTTTCAACCACACATGCACCCATCGTGATATTCGGCACAAACGTCCCATCCATCACGTCAATGTGGATGTACTCCGCCCCCGCCTCCTCGACGCGGCGCACCTCTGCCCCGAGATTCGCAAAATCCGCCGAGAGGATGGACGGCGCAACAATCGTTGGACGCTCAACGTGGATATGCTCCTCTTCCTCCATGATCTCTTCTTCGTATTCGTGTTCATGTGCCATGGATCTGTCTCCTATTTTCTAGCCGACCGAATTTCTTTGAGCAGTGCGATGTAGGCATCGTACCGCTCACACGCGAGCCGCCCCTCCTCTGCCGCCGCCTTGACGGCACAGTCCGGCTCATGACTGTGGCTGCACGGCGTGAAGCGGCAGCCCGGAAAACGCAGGAACTCAGGAAAGCAGTCCGCGAGGTCGTCCGCCGCGATTCCCGTCAGTTCCTGCTGTGTAAAGCCCGGCGTATCGACGACATATCCACCCGCAAAGGGAAGGAGTTCGGCGCGGCGCGTCGTATGCCGTCCGCGTCCGATTTTCTCACTGACTGCGCCCACCGCCAGACCGAGGGACGAATCCATCGCATTGAGCAGGGAGGATTTTCCTGCGCCCGATGGTCCCGCAAAGACGGTGATCTCACCGCCCAGTCTTTCCCGCAGTGCCGCAATGCCCGTCCCCTCCGCTGCCGAAACGGGAAGGACAGGATACCCCGCCGCCTCGTACGGCGCACAGAGTCGCGCTGCTGCCTCCCCGTCGATCAGGTCAATCTTATTGATACAGAGCACGATGCTTTCCGTATGCCGCTGTGCTCGGCGAGCACGAGAAAGCGGCTGACGACGAGCGGATGCGGGTCGGGTGACGCCGCCGCCACAGTGATAACGATCTGCGTGAGGTTCGCCACGCGCGGGCGCACGAGGAGGGACGCACGCGGCTCCGTCCCCTCGATCACGCCTTCACCGTCTGTGCCGCACGCTACGCGCACAACATCGCCGGGAAGCAGAGCATCCCGCCCGCGCATGCTCTTGCCGCGCAGCTTACAGAGCATCTCCGCACCATCCACAGAGACGTGGACGACACTGTTGTAGACCTTCAGAATCCGTCCGTACTGATGCAGCCGCCTCCCTACTCTGTCTTTTTCCGTCTGGATGCGTCGTCCCGCAGAGTCTTTATCGCCCTTCTTCGGTTCGCTGTTTTTTCCCGCTGCTCTTCGTCTCAGCGCCCTTGCCGCTCGAAACGGTCAGGCGCACGGCTGTGCCGGCCTCTGTCTCGGCCCCCGCCGCGGGCGACGACGGATGACCGTTCCCTCTGCCTGCGTGCTCGTTTCCTCCGACGTGCCGCCGACCTTCGAGCCGCTGCCCTCCAGCATCGTGCGTGCGCGGTCGAGCGGGACGCCCTGCACATCGGGAACCGCAACCTTCTTGACTTTCTGCCCCTTGCTGACGGTGATATCGACACTCTGTCCCTTGCTGATGCGCGACCCGCTGCGCAGATCCTGCGAAATGACCGTGCCGCTGTCCTCATCCGAATACGTCTCGTATGCCGAGCCGAGGCGCAGCCCCATCTTTTCGAGCTTGCTGATGGCGTCTTCCTTTTTCAGTCCCCGCAGGTTCGGCATCTCAATCTCCTCGCCGCCCTTGCTGACGTAGATGGTGACTGTGCGCTCTTCGCCCTGACCGTCATGCCCGCCTCGGGGGTCTGTGAAACGACGATGCCGACGGGCACGGATGCATCATAGGGTCTCCGCCACGGTGACGCGCAGATGCTGATCCTCGAGGATCTGACGTGCGAGTGTCAGCTGTTTTCCCGTCACATCGGGCACAGTGACCTCGACCGAGCTCCAGAACTTGCCGAAAGCTGAGGAAAAAAATCCGGTGAAAAATCCCAAGAGAAGAACGAGGACAATGCCGAACTTAAACTTCTTTTTCTGATAGAACGGCCGCTCATTCACCGGTACGGGTTCCGTATTCTCCTCCACCGGCACAGCGGCGTGAATTTCCTGTGCCTCCTGCGGGCTGAGGACGCGCGTCGCATCCGGATCAAAGGCGGGGACGGCGGTCGTCTGATCGCCGTGCAGCAGCTGCTCCGTATGGGCGATATCCGCCGCAAAAGGGTGCTGCTGTCCGGCCGCTGTGCGGGATCCTTCGCCATCATGCGTGCCACGAGGGCCTCAACGACGGGAGGAATGCCAGGGCACGAGGCGGCGAAGGGCTGCAGCTCCTCCTCGAGATGCTTGCGCGCAATGCTCACCGCCGTATTTCCGTCAAAGGGAATATGCCCTGAGGCATCTCGCAGAGGGACAACGCCGAGGGAGTACACGTCGGACTTCGGCGTGATGATCGTGCCGCGCGCCTGTTCCGGGGAGAAGTAGTGCACCGAGCCCATGATGTTGTCGTTGTAGGTCATGGTGGACTCGGTGACCGCGCGCGCGATGCCGAAATCCGCCACCTTGACATTTCCGTCGGGCATGACGAGAATGTTGTGCGGCTTGATGTCGCAGTGCACGAGATTGTTCGCGTGCGCCTGTGCCAGAAAGCACCGGCAATCTGTTTTGCTATGTGGAGTGCCTGTGCCACAGGCAGCGCGCCCTCTTCCTTGATGCGTTCCTTCAGCGTACGCCCCGGCACATATTCCATGACAATGTAGTGACGCCCTTCGGCGACGCCGACATCGTAGACATTGACGATGTTGGGATGCGTAATGCGCGCGGCAGCCTTTGCCTCGCGCTGGAAGCGTCCGATGAACTCCGTGTCGTGCTCATACTGCTGGTGCAGAATCTTTACGGCAACCGTGCGCTCCAGGAGCTGATCTTTCGCCCGATAGACATCTGCCATGCCGCCGCTGCCTACGAGCATCTCCAGTGCGTAGCGTCCATCCAAGACACGCTCGACCATGTTTGTTCCTCCTATCGCCTCTGCCTGTAGGGGAGGCTCGATTCATGAGGGTGTCAGCCCTCGAAATATGTACGTATGATCTGACGGGCGATGCCCGCTGCGGCTCTGCCGCCAAAGCCGCCCTCCTCCACGAGGACGGGAGGACGATCTTGCGTCCGCCGCGCTCGGCCGACCCGATGAACCATGCGTGATCCGTACCGGTGGCGTTCTCCGCCGTACCGGTCTTGCCCGTCACGCGCACGCCCGCGACATCCGCCGCCGTGCCCGTTCCCGGAGGCAACGACCCCGCCATGTCCCCGTCGATGATGCCCGCACGCTCGGGTGTCGTCGCCGTCCGCCATACCTTTCGGACTGGATGTCTCAAGTGCGATTCCGCCCGTCGTCAGGACGGCATCCACGAGTAGGGCTGCATGATGCGCCCGCCGTTTGCGAACGCATCGGCAACGAGTGCCATCTGCGGTGGCGTGACGAGCAGCTGTCCCTGCCCGAAAGCCGAGCTGAGCGATCTCCCCATCACTCAGCCCGCGCAGGGGTGGGAACGTGCCGCCGCCATGGAAACCTCCGGCGCGTTCAGCTCTGCCCCGATCCCGAAGCGGTCAAAGGCATCGCTGAGCCCTTGTCCCCCATGCGCATGGCGAGGGTCGCAAAGGTGATGTTGCACGATTCGCGCAGGGCATCCGCCAGACGCAGACGCCCGTGTACCTCGCCGTGCGGCTCATGCGGGACATAGTCTCTGCCGATCGCGAGCTCACCCGTGCAGTCGAAGATCTCGTCCGTCGTCGTGACGCCCGTGGCGAGCGCCGCATCGGCGACCAATGTCTTGAAGGTCGAGCCGGGCGGGTAGAGCCCTGCGCGGCACGATTGACGAGCAGGGCTGTCCGCACGCGACGAAAGCGTATCCCGATGAGCGCTCGGTCACGGACGGGTCAAGGACGGCGTACTCACCATCGCTGGGAGGGCGCCCGTCTCCGCATCCATACGACGACGGCACCACGGTGCTCGCCGAGGGCACGGTACGCGGTCTGTGAGGCTCCGCATCGACGGTGAGGCGGACATCATAGCCCGCATCGGCGCGGAGCAGGGTGCGCAGCGGACCCATGCCCGCGACATCGTTCGTCACACCGCTGAGCGGCGTCCCCTCCGTCTGTTCGATGCCCGTCGCCCCGTGGCGATCCGTGCGGTACCCTGTCACGGGGGCGAGCACAGCGCCATAGGGATAGGAGCGGTTTCCTGCGGCATCGCTCTCCGCGAGAACGCGCCCCGTATGATCGAGGATGCGCCCGCGCCGTATATCCTCCTCCATGAGAGCAGAGCGCATATTGAGCGGATGCGCGGCGAGCGACGCGCCGTCCACACTGAAATCTTGACCAGATAAAGGATCTGGACGGCGATGAGGACGAGGAGGCATGCTGCCGCCGCTGCGATATGGCGGCGCATTTTTCCATCCGTCATGATGCCGCCTCCTTGCGTGGGGCAGAGGCGCGGTCAGAATCCCGAGGAAGACAAAACTCGCCGCCATCGAGGCTGCCCCGTAGCTGACAAACGGCAGGGGTAATGCCCGTCAGGGGCAGGAGCTTCGTGACGCCCGCCACGATGATGAACGCCTGCAGCAGGGAGCGCGACCGCAGCCCCCGCAGCGAGCAGCGTCTCCTCCATTCGCGCCTGCCGCAGCGCGATCTGAATGCCGCGCCAAAAGAGCAGCGCATGCGCCATGAGGACAAAAAAACAGCACCGATCAGCCCAAATTCCTCGGCAATCGCCGAAAAAGATAAAATCGGTGTGCACCTCAGGGATGAGCCCGGGATGTCCTTCGGAGGCCCTGTCCCCAGACGCCGCCGCTGCCGATGGCAAAGAGCGACTGGACGATCTGATACGACATCCCGTTGGGATCTGCCCACGGGTGCATCCAGATATCAAAGCACGCGCACGTGCCCAAAAAGCATATAGCTGAGTGCCGCCGCAGCCAGAATGAACACGCCGGCGAGGAACACATACGACTTGCGCCCGTCCCCATATAGGTCGTGACCACCGCCATGCCGAAGAAGAGCGCCGCGCCGGGTCGTAGTGCAATGACAAACATCAGCACCGAGAGCCCCCCATAGTGCCACGAGCGGCGCGATAAAGCGCACGGGCGGCAGATGAAGAAAAACAACGCGGCGCGCCGGCAAGGTCAGCACGGCATGATGATCGGCAAGATACGCCGCGAGGAAGAATACGAGAGGATTTTTCCCCAAACTCCGAGGGCTGCACGGAGAATGTTCCGAATGCGAGCCAGTTCTTATTGCCGCCAATGGAGACGCCAAAGAGCAGCGGCAGGAGCAGAAACGATGGTCGTCGCCGCACCGAGCACATAGGGATAGGCGAGCATCCGACGCAGCCGTGCCCAAAAGAGGAGCACCAGCATCACGCGGCGGTGCCGACACATGCCCAGCGCAGCTGGCGGCAAAAAGATCGGGCTTCAGCCGCGCCACCTCGATGAGCCCCACGGCGAGAAGTGTGTAGGCAAGGGCAAGCGGTACCGTGTCCAGATGACGCCGCGCCGCCAAGATGTACCCGCCGCACCGCAGAGCACGAGGACGCCGAGATCGGGCAGATAGGGGCAGATCCCGCTGCCAGTCAAAAATGCCAGCCCGGCTGTCCCGCCCCATGCTTCAGCAGGAGAACACCGAGCCCGCAGGAGAATGCCCAAGCGGGGCGAGTCTCGTCTTGAGCATCATGACGGATCACAGGCGATGACAATCGCCGTCACGTGTCCGTCCCGCCCGCATCGAGGGCACGCTCCACCATCTGCCGCGCTGCATCGTCGGGATTCCCGCCGAGCAGCGCACGCAGATCCGTATCCTCCACCATATTGGTCAGACCGTCCCGTGGCGAGGAGAAGCGGTCTCCTGCCATGACGGGGAACGTATCTCCATCCACGTGCAGGCGCTCCTCGACCCCGACGGCACGCAGCAGATAGTTCTTGCGCGGATGATGCTGCGCCTCCGCCTCGCTCAGTTCCCCACGGGCAACCAATTCCTCCACGTAGGAGTGGTCGCGCGAAATCCTGCGCAGCGCCCGCCGCGCAGGAGATAGAGACGGCTGTCACCGACGTGCATAGCACGCCGTCTGCGCCTCCTCGTCGATATGGAGCACCGTCGCCGTCGAGCCCCATCCCTCATAGGAGGAGTTCTTGGCGGCCGCATCCAGCACCTGCTGATTGGCGCGCAGGACGGCACTCTTGAGCGCTGCCGTGTCAATGGGCTCTCCGGCATTTGCCATATCATGCACAGCGGCGACGACGATGCGGCTTGCCACCTCGCCTGCCGCGTGTCCGCCGAGCCCATCCGCCACGACGTAGACAGCGGGCGAAAAGACGCCGCAGCTGTCCTCGTTCGATGTGCGCACGCGTCCGATGTCCGATGCGCTTGAAACCTCGATCATGTATTTACCTCTCAAACCGCAGCGACACAGCACCGATGCGCAGGACATCACCCGCGCGCAGATAGGCGCGCCCGCTGAGCTGACCGTCGTTCAGATACGTGTGATTCCGACTGCCGAGATCCTCTGCGATATACGCGTTCTCGCGCTGATAAATCAGGACATGATGATGCGAGACGAAGCTGTCGTCAAGAACGATGTCATTGTCCGGACTGCGCCCAATGGACAGCTCATGCCCCACGGGATAACGCCGTCCCTCCATCCCCTCGCCAGCAAGCACGACAAGTGCCGCCGCCCCGGCAGTCTGCGCCGGCGTGTGCGATGCGCGTATATCGGCACGCAGCGCCGTGAACATCTGCCGCCCAAGATGCGGGACGGCATAGGCGAGCCAGAGCAGCGCACCGTATTCTAGGACAACGCGCAGTGCTTTCAGAACCAGTGCCGGCATCAGCGCACCTCATAGCGGAGCGCCGTCGTCCCGAGGCGGATCTCATCTCCATTCCTCAGGCACTGCATCTCTCTCCGCTCTCCGTTGATAAATGTACCGTTGCGGCTCTGCGCATCGTAAAGCACATGTCGATGCCGCTCGTAGGAAACCCACGCATGCACGCGGGAAATATTGCTGTCCGTCAGGATGAACTCATTGCGCGGCATCCGCCCCATATGATCTTGCGCTCGCCGAGCGGCATCACTAACGCCCTCATCCGCCCCGCTGAGTACCGTGAGCTCCGCGAGCTCATGCTCGGGCGGCAGATCGAGACAACGTCCGTCGCGCAGGGATGGCCGCTCAAGCACGATGGTCTGCGCAGGCGTGTCATGCGGAACGGCGTCGCTCGGCTCCGGTACGTGATCCTGCTGCATCCGCCCACCAGACGGTATGAACCCGCGCGCAGGGACGCGTCAACGTCAAACGAAATGCTGAGCCGCCCTTCCATATAGAGATCCTCACGGATGATACAGCGCTTGAGTGCCGTTCCCAGCTCATCCACCACACGGTGGGAACAGAGCCGCTGATAGTCCTCCGTCCCGAGAGAGATGATATACGCATTGGCAAGAGGCGCTGTTCTGACGCTTCGCCTCTTTTCCAGCCCCTTGATCAGTTCCACGGGTTCCAGATGACTGCTGAACTTGCGGTTAAAAAACCTTCGATGTGATCCCCCAGAAACGATTCCGCGATCCATCATCGTGCATCGCTCTCCTTTGGTCGCAAAAGCACAGGAAAAATCCACATGCTTCATAAATACAAAACAACTTCTATATCATAGCATAAATCTTGAAAAAAATTATAGTCCTGCTTCCGCGAGACGGCTGCGCAGCTGTCCGCAGGCCGCCTGAATATCCGTCCCCATCTCGCGGCGCACGGTCGCCGTGACATGATGCGCCTCAAGAATCCGCTGAAAGCGAAGCACCGTCTCGCGCGACGGACGAAAGAGATGTCGCTCGGCGACGGGGTTGATCGGGAATGAGATTGACGCTTGCCAGCTGTCCGTGCAGGAGGCGCGCGAGCTGCTCTGCCTCGCGCACGCCGTCATTCACATCACGGATGAGGATGTACTCGTAGGTCACACGCCGCTTCGTCTGCGCCGCATAGAGCTCTGCCGCCCGCAGCACCTCCGCCATGGGGTACATGCGGTTGACGGGCATCAGCGAGGAACGCAGTTCCTCCGTCGGCGCGTGAAGCGAAATGGAGAGCGAGATCAGAAGCCCCTCCTCCGCAAGACGCAAAATCCCCGGAACAATCCCCGAGGTCGAGGCGTCATCCCGCGATAGCTGAGCCCGATGGTCTCCTCCGCGTGCAAAGGCGCAGCGCGCCGATCACGTTATCGTAGTTCTCCATCGGCTCGCCCGAGCCCGCGACGACGATGGTATCGACGCGCGCGCTCTCCTGCCGCAGGTAATCCGCCATGCCAATCACCTGCGCGGCGATCTCCCCACGGTCAAATTACGCGCCAGACCGTGCAGCGTCGACGCGCAGAATGCACAGCCATGCGGCAGCCCGCCTGCGTCGAGACACGAGACACTGTTGCCGTAGGGATGGCGCATGAGCACCGTCTCCGCCATCTGCCCATCGGCAAACGCATAGAAGCAGCTGATCGTCGCGCCGTCTGCCGACGTCAGGCGCGCACCGACCTGTGGCCGCTCAATTGAAAAAGCGTTCCGCCAGCTGCGCGCGCAGCACCTTCGGCAGATTGTCCATGACATCAAAAGAGACCGCGCCGCGCTGATACATCCAGCGGACAATCTGATCGGCGCGGAAGCGGGGAATCCCCTCGGCGCGAAGGGCATCGGCAAGCTCTGTCTTCGTCCATCCAAAAATATTCATCGGCGTCTCATACGGGCGATAAAGAAGCCGTCCGGCCCGCCCGTCTCCGGCATGATCTGTACCATGCGATCTGCTGTTTTTTCTCCGGCAAAAATGCCCCCGTCTCCTCGAGGACGAAGTCCTCATGCCCGCGCAGAAACGCCTCCACCACGGCGGCATTCTCGCTGCGCTCCATCGATGCAGGTACTGCAGACGAGGACGCCGCCCTGCTTCACCGTCCGCGCCGCACTCGCCAGAATCGCAAGCTGCAGCGGCGGCAAGGTCTTCGCATCCGACGGGCTTTTGCGCCAGCGTGCATCGGGCTTGCGCCGCAGGACGCCGAGCCCTGAGCACGGCGCATCCACGAGACACGGTCAGCACTACACCATAGTGCGCACCGATCTCACGCGCATCGAGGAGCTGCGTCTCGATGATGGAGATGCCGAGCCGCTCTGCGTTGCGCATGATGCGCCCCAGCTTTTTCCTCATAGATGTCAAACCGCCAAAAATGCGCCGCGATTTTTTCCATCCGCTGGGCGATATGCGTCGTCTTGCCGCCCGGGGCGCACAGGCATCGATCACCGTCATGCCGGGCTCTGCGCCCAGGATATGCGCCACGAGCATCGAGCTCTCGTCCTGCACCTGCGCCAGCCCCTCACGCAGCGGCGCGAGCGCATCGAGTGCCCCGTGCGTGCGCAGGAGGATGCCCTCGGGAACGCGCCGCGACGCCGTGGCGTGAACGCCTGCCGCCGTCAGTCGCTCCATGAGGGCAGTGCGGCTCGTGCGCAGGGTATTCGTCCGCAGCGTGAGCGGCGCACTCTCGTGTCACAGCGGCACAGCCGCTCTGCCTCTTCATAGCCGTAGTCGCGCAGCCACCGCTCCCACCATCCCACGGGATGCTGCATCCGCAGTGCAAGCGAGCGTGCATCACGCCCCTTGGCAGAGCCGCACGCTGTGGCTCGCGCAGCTCGTCCGCAGGACGCTCGTTGACAAAGGACGCCGCGCCCTTTCCGCCGTGTTTTTTTCGCGAGCTCCACCGCTGTATGACAAACGGCGGACGACGGAATTTTATCCATGAAGAAGATCTGGTAAAAGCCAAGGCGCAGAAGCTCTCGTATGGGCGGCTGCGCCTTTTTAAGGTCGGCGACATAGCGGCGAATCATGACGTCGAGCGTCTCGCCCGCCTTCACCGTGCCGTAGACCAGCTCTGTCAGAAAGCGGCGGTCGCGCTCCGCCATCTCCGCACCACGCAGTGCATCGGCGAGGCTACATTCGCGTATGCGCCCTCGCTGTGTACGCGCAGGGAGTACCTGCATCGCACGCTCGCGGATGCGGTCGATCTTTTCTCATCGTACTGCTTTGGCATCTATGTGTCCTTTGGGTTGGGTTCAATAATCTCTTCGAGTTGGCGGCGTACCTCCGCCATATCCACACTCGTATTGTAGCGAGGGCCGTTCGGGCGGATGTTGAGCACCCCGACGGCGGGAAGCGGAAAAACGTCTTGGATCCCACTCATCAGATCGCGCTCACACGCAATCGCGAGCACCGCCTTCGGCCGCGTGTTGTGAGACGACCTGCCGCGCCAGTGTCCCGCCTGTCGCGACAAAAAATGGAACCCCATCTCCTCAGAGAGCGTAACGAGATCGCCGATGTTGCAGCCGCCGCAGCTCCGCAGTTGTTTGGATCGCGCGTCACCTTGTGCGGGCAGCTCGCGAGCTGCAGGCGGTGTGGTGTCACGACGAGCAGGCGGTCGGCGGGCACGCGGATGTGCATGCGGTGAAAGAGCGGATTGCTGACCGCGATAAACGAGCCCTCCAGCCGACGACGCTTGACGCCAAAAGAGCGCCCCAAGGCGCACGGCAGCAGGAAAGAGCAGATTGATCAGCTCGTAAGTCTGCCGCTTCATCCACGGGAGATACGGCAGCCCCGCAACAGCAAAGCACCATGTTGAAGATGCCGAAAAGGACAGGAGTACCGCGCCTGTCAGCAGGCGCCGATCGCCCACGGCAGAAGCGGCTGGATGCGCTCAAGCCCCGGCACGCCAATGTACCAAATACCAAAGAGGAGCACGGCGGCGAGCAGTGTCACGAGCAGGAGCATCCCGATGAAGAGCCGCTTCTTTGGCCGTGAGGGCTGGGAGAATCGTCTTCTTCTCCCCGCCTTACCGCCGTTGACCGTCAATGTCTCCGTACTCATGATGTAAAAACGTGCTCCTGCGGTCAGTGCACAGCCGTTCAAAAAGTCAGCTACCGCCATCATCCGTTTCCCGGGTGCCTGAATCTCCGTCACCTGCACGATCTCATCGCCTGCCGCGACGCGCAGCCCTGCCCGCCGATCTGCCGTGAGAATGGTGCCGTGCAGCGCATCTGTCCGCTCGCCCTGTGAGGGACAGCATACCGATCTTATACAAGGTGTCCCCAGATGCGTCTCGCATAGGGGCACAGGGTTCAGCCCGCGCACGAGGGCATCGAGCTCCCGTGCCGTGCGTGACCAGTCGATCTGTGCCGTCTCGCGCGTAATGCGTGCAGCATAGCTGCTCTCCCCCGCCTGCGGCGTTCGGGTGAGTGTCCCTGCCGCAAGCTGCTCCAGCGTCTCCACGAGAGCGCCGCCCCCGTCTCCATCAGAGCATCGTGGAGCGTTCCGTACGTCGTATCCCTATGGATGGGAACCTCGCGCCGCAGAGCATATCCCCCGTGTCGAGCCCGCATCCATCTGCATGGTCGTAATCCCCGTCACTGCGGCACCGTCCATCACCGCGTGCTGAATTGGTGCAGCACCGCGATAGAGCGGGAGCAGGGGACGCGTGTACATTGATGCAGCCATGCACGGGGATATCCAGAATCTCCTGCGTCAGGATCTGCCCAAATGCCGCCACCACCGCCACGTCGGGACGGAGGGCGCGCAGCTCTTCGGCAAATGCCGCATCACGTGCGCGCGCAGGCTGGAGAACAGGAATATCATGTGACAGTGCCCACGCCTTGACCGGAGAGGGGCTGAGTTTCTTCCCGCGCCCGCGCGGGCGATCCGGCTGCGTAACAACGGCGACGATATCCGTGAGATCGCGCCGCTCTGCCATCGCCGCAAGAATCGCTGCGGCGAAAATCCGGCGTCCCCATAAAGACGGTACGCATCGGCGTCATTCCTCTTCCTCCCCTTGCGCAGGCGCACGGCAATATCGATGAAGAGCGCCCCTCAAGATGATCGCACTCATGCTGAATGCAGCGCGCCAAAAGCCCCTCCGCTGTCAATGTGCGGCGGCGGCTGCGGCAGTCGGTATACTCCACCGTCACACGCTCCGCGCTCCACATCACCGTAGACCTTCGGCACGGAGAGGCACCCTCCGACTCCGTCACGCTGCCCTCACGCATGGTAGTGACGGGATTGACGAGCTCAAGAGCCCGTGCTCATCCTGCGTCGATCACAACGATGCGCAGAGACTTCCCCACCTGCGGCGCAGCAGGACCCACGCCGTCAGCGGCATACATCGTTTCCGCCATATCATCGAGCAGCTGCCGATGCCGCTTCGTGAGGCGTTCGATCGGCTCTGCCGTCTGTTTCAGGACGGGATCCCCCGCCTTCTTGATGTCAAGTATCGCCATAGTATTCCTCATGTCAGGCGCAGATGATAGATCCGCACCGCATTCTCATAAAACACAGCATCCCAGTGCTCCTCGGGAATGAGGAGCTTGGTGAATGCAACATAGTCGCCGAAGTTTGCCAGCGGCCAATCCGTGCCGAACATCAGCCGATCATACGCATTCAGATACGCGAGCCAGCCACGCAGCTGCTCGATATAGAAATGCTTCTGCGCATAGAAACGGTCAAAATCCACAATTTTCCCCTCAAGCATCCCCGAGAGATCGGCGGTGACATTCGGATTCTTCTCCATCACCGCAATGGCATCGACGAAATACGGCTCCCCCAGATGGCACATGACGAAAATTCACCTGACGGAACTTCGTCGCCGCCTCATCCATGACATTCGGATGCGCATACTTCAGCAGCGCCTTCTCCGTCGCTGTCAGTCCCGTGTGCACGGCGACGGGCTTTCCGTACCGTGCCGCGAGTTCGTAGACGGGGGCAAGCATATCGTCATAGATATAGAAATAATTGTAGCCGGGATAGAGCTTGATGCCGACGCAGCGCTCGCTCCGAAGATGCTGCTCTAGGGCAGGCAGGAGCTGCTCAATGCGCACAGCACTCATCTCCGTCTGCCCACCGTCGCCTCCGATGCCAACGCAGTAATGGAAGATATCGGGATAGTTCGGATTCGTCTCCTCCACAGGCAGATTTCCCATCACGATGCCGTGGACAATGTTCGACGCACGAAAGTCGCGGCGCAGAGCCCTCTTCCGTATTCTCGTGCCCCGCCGCCCACGCCACGGTATCAAAAATACTCCCCTCTGCCAAAGTGCAGATGAGCATCAATGATCTTCATGTATATTCACTTTCTAAAAATAACTAAGGAATCACTATCCGTTTAGTTTAACATATCCGTCAATAGTTTTTCTGTAACAAGAGAAACTTATCATGAGAAGGATATGTTTACAATGAAGTCGAAGTATCCTCTAAAGCATTTTGCACGCTTATCTACTAAATAGCTAAAATAATACTCAAGAATCCCAAACATCAAAAGGAGCACATAAATGAATGATTTTGAATTCATATCCAACATACTGAAAAACATAACTTGTTCAGAGGTTGGAAAAGGAGGGTTGACCGTTTGGATTGGTTTTGGAGATAAAATTAAAGTAAAGGGCAAAGAAAAGCATTTATACTATCTTGTCATTCAATGTGCATGGAGATTCCTGCAAAACAATAAAATCATTTTGGCTTCCGGTGATATGTATAGACGCTTCGATGAGACAAAGCCATTTGACATAGGAAATGATGATAACAGTGTGTACGATGAAAAAGTGAAAGCACTGAATATGAATTTATCTCGCGGCGTGAGGGTAACAAAGGTCAACTTTTCCGATACAGGAGATATTACTCTATTGCTCGAAAATGGCATTGTATTTCAGACATTCATTGAGGAATCTGTCAAAGATGAGTTTTGGCGCCTTATTTCCTTTAAAACAGAGAACTCCAAGCATATTGTCTTTTATGATATAGAGTAACTTCTCCCTGTACAAAGATACTACAAGTACTAGAAAGTTTGCTCTGTGCCGATAAATCATCCACATAGACCTTGCTATGCGTCGACTCTTCGACAGGAAAATCCGCACCAAATGATACAGGAGGAGCGTATATGTTCAAAATAAATTATGCGATAATGGATACGGAAGATGAGATAAAGACTTTTACACCATCTGATTGCTGTATCACTGGACCGTTTGAAATCGTTGTAAATGAAAAAGGACATAGGGGATTATAGCGAAGACGAGCAAATAAGAAAATGTCCCGTGTTTTTTTGAGATCCTTCCATTTTGGTTTGAATACCTGACAACAATTGTGAAGGAAATCAAAAAAACACAGGGTATCTTTATTAAACGAAATCGAGTCATATAATACTTGGATCGAGTTCATCTATAAAGAAAATGATATTGAACTCAGTATAATAAGAGTTGAAAAAAATGGAACGAGTGTGGACTTCTTTCTTTTGAACGTATTCTTCCACTTGAAATTGAATACGGTGAATGGAAAAAAAGAGATTACCTTTGATGAATTTTTCTAATGAGGTGATAAATGCTGCCGACCGTTTTTTTGCGTACAATTTACTCTATAAATCCAACGCTGCGAGAAGATTATACCCTTGGGATGATGAAAAAGAATCTTATAGCGCTCAAAAAAACGAAAGATGACTCTGACAAAAAGTGATCCCTACTTGATAGGGAGTATTTTTACACTCACTGCTTGTCATACACTAAAGCATATCCATCATCCGATGGGTCTGCGGGATCACACGCACATGTGCCAGCCGCCGCAGAGCGTTCTCCTGCCATGCGAGCAGCTGCTCGGGCGAGGGCTTCGTACATCCGCCGTAGGGCGTCACGGGCTGCAGAATCAGCATCGACCCCGGGGCGGTATCCGCCACGAGCCGAATGGCGGTATCGACTTCGCTGTCAGGGCTCTCCGCCGCGACGACAATCTTGACCCACGTATCCTTCGCCTTTGCGATCTCCAGAAAGCGCACGTGGGCATCCCAGACGGGATGCGTCGTCGCAGAGGGCAGCTTGATGTCCATGCTGATGCCTGCCACACAGTCAATGCACTTCTTCAGCTCCTCATGGAGCGTTCCGTTCGTCTCCAGATAAATCGGCAGCTGCAGTGCGGCGCCAGTGCGCGGATGAACGCTGCATGCAGCAGCGGCTCGCCGCCCGTAATGCTGAGCGCCTGATGCGGTACGCCCGCCGCTGCGATCTCCACCAGCTCTGCCGCACGCTGCGGCGAGATTGGATTCGGGTAGGGCACGAGATGATACGTCCCCGCTCCCTCCTCCACGACACAGTCGGGGTGCATCCCGACCGCGCTGTCCGTATCGCAGTAGCTGCAGTGGAGATTGCAGCCCTCAAGGCGCAGGAATACCTGCCGGCAGCCAACGTACTTTCCCTCGCCCTGAACCGTCGAGAAAAATCTCGATGATATTCTCGTTCATTTCAGTCCCTCTCGTACGTGACAGATGATTTTGGCGTCTCCCCAGACGGTCAGTGCAGCGAGATGCGCCGCCGTCGCCGTAACCTCAGGACGCACGGCAAGACGCTCAAAAATGACTCGCGCCAGATTCTCCGCCGTCGGATTCACCGCGGCATCAAACGGCGGAAGTTCATTGACATAGCGATGGTCGAATTCATCCAATACCGCCATCAGCGCTGCCTTCGCCGTCTTAAAGTCGATCATCATTCCGAGATCGTCGAGCTCCGTGCCGCGAAACGCCGCCTCGACGACCCAGTTGTGCCCGTGCAGGCGGTCGCATTTCCCGGGATACCCGACAACGCGGTGTGCCGCCTCGAATGCGCCTTCAACGCGCAGTGTATACATTCTGCTCTCCTTCGTTTGTCAAAAGGCTGCCGCACACGTGCAGCAGCCTCTCTCAATGCCATTATTTCACATCGCTCATCACTTCGTCCATGCTCATGGCGCGCGTATGCTTCGTATGGCTCCACTCATGCTCATTTCGATGGATGAACCCGAGGAAGATGATCGGTATCCACGAATAGATGAACACAGGATAGAGGAGCAGATAGAACCACGCCTTCAGCTTGGCACGTACCTTGATGAGGATAATCATGGGCAGAAGATACTGCCCGATCATGATCGCCGTCATCAGCTGGGACGGCAGGAATTTGTAGATGCTCGTATAAAACGGCGGGAACGCCAGCTGCACATAGCTGATGATGATGAAGAACGTCGAGATCGCGAGGAAATGCGGCTGCAGAAGATAGATGCAGCCATCCCAGATGCGTATGTCGCGGCGTTTCCAGCCCTCGCGGATCATCGTCGGAATAAAGCGGTGCGCCACGTCAAACTGTCCCTTGCGCCCAGCGTCTGCGCTGGTTCCACGCCTGCTTGAACGTGAGCGGCTTCTCATCGTAGACCACGGCGTCATGCGCCCACGTCGTCTTGATGCCCTCGGCAAGCAGCTTCATCGTGAACTCCATGTCCTCGGTGAGGCAGGTCGCGCGCCAGCCGTGCCGCTTCAGCACGTCCGTCGTAATGCACATGCCCGTACCGCCGAGACACGCCGAGACCGATGTTCGTCTTTGCGAGATGCGAGATATGGTCGATGACCCAGAACGCAATCGCAAACGTCCCTGCCACCCATGTGTCGTATGGATTCTTCGCATCCAAATAGCCCTGAATGACCTTGTCTCCCTTGAGGAGGCGGTTGTTCATCTCTTTGAGGAAATTCGGGTGTACGAGGTTGTCCGCATCGAAGATGGCGACGGCATCGTACTCCTTGTCCATCGCAAAGAGCTGCTCAAACATCCACTCAAGGGCAAACCCCTTGCTCTTCTTCGTCGGATGCGTGCGCGTGCAGACAATGGCGCCCGCCTTCTCCGCGATTTCCCCGTATTGTCCGTACAGTTGTCGGCAATGACATAGATGTCGTACAGTTCCTTGGGATAGTCGAGCCGCTGCAGATTTTCGATGAGCTGCCCGATGACCGCCGCCTCGTTGTGCGCGGCGACGACGACAGCAAACGTCTTCTCCGGCGTCAGGATTTTTTTCTCCCCATGCCGCCATAGACAGCAGAAGCCGATGAAGAAAAAATACAGCGTGAAGAGCAGGAGGAGAATCTGCATTGGCACCATGATGATGTCAAAGACATGTGCCGGCAGATAGGGGCGAGAGTGCATGAAAGATCTCTGTCATATCAGCTGTCCCTCGTCCGCATCGTCAGCGCAGTCACATGGTTGACGATGCCAAAGAGCGCATACGCCGCAAAAATCGCCGTAAATACAGCGGGCAAGGCGGCCGTCCGTCCGACATAGAGGATGCCGGCGAACACGATGAGTGCAACGAGCTTCGATACAACGTAAATCCGTTCTCCGCCCCCCTTAAAATCCGGGTAGTGGACGTGACTGACCATCAGATAGCCCGTCACAGCGACCGCGGCGGGATAAAAGAGCCCATAGTCGGCAGGGGTTGATGCCGAGCGAGAGAAATAGCCACGCCGACATGGCGACGAGATTCCCGCCCGCAGGAATGGCGAGCCCCATAAAAGTAGCCGTGCACCACATTGGCATTCACATTGAAGCGCGTGAGACGCCACATCCCGCAGAGGGCAAAAGCAGATCGCCGCCGCTGCACCGACGAGCCCGTAGGAGAAGGGGCCAGTTTCCACGCGAGCAGCGCGGGGGCGATGCCGAATGAGCCGAGGTCGCAGAGGGAGTCCATCTCCTTGCCGAACTCACTGGAGACGCCGAGCGCACGCGCACGCGTCCGTCCATGCCGTCCGCGACCAGCGTCGAGCAGAATGAAGATCGCCGCCCAGTCAAGATGGCCTTCCGCCGTTGACAGGATGGAACACATACCAAAGAACAGATTCATCGCCGTACACAGATTCGGCAGAAATCGTCTGTAATTCATTCGCCTTCAAGCCTCCCCAGGACAGTCCTGCCGCCCTGCACCTTTTCGCCTTCCCGCACGAGGATCTGCGCCCGCTCAGGCATCACGATCTCAAGGCAGGAGCCGAAGCGGATCATGCCGTAGATGTCTCCCTGCTTCATGCGGTCGTCGAGCGTTACCCACGAGACGATGCGCCGCGCGAGATTCCGCGATCTGCTTTACCGTGATGCGCAGGTCGCCGCGGTCAATGCCGATCAGATGGTGTTCATTTTCAAAGCCGACCTCGTCCTTGTAGGCGGGACGAAAACGGCCGCAGTAATATTTCTGCAGTTTGATTTCCCCATTGATCGGACTGCGGTTGACGTGCACATTAAAGACCGACATGAAGATGACGATCTTGTTGCACGGCTCTCCGACGAAATCATCCACGCCCACAGAGGAGATCTCCGTCACCGTGCCGTCGGCAGGCGACAGAATATGATGTTCGTTTGCGGCGATCGTACGTGTCGGGCTGCGGAAGAAATAGGCAAAATAGCACGCCAGCACGACGAACGGAAGCGCGGCATACGGATGCGCAAAGTATCCAAAAATAACCGCCAAAACGAGTGCGGCGCCGATAAACTTATAGCCCTCACTGACAATGACCACGCAGACACGCCTCCTTTTTCTCTCACATTATAATGGAAAGCCTATTCTTTGTCCACAGATACGGCTCTTATTTTCGCGATGCGTGCACTTTCAGGACGAATTTCGGCAATGCCAGCAGACGGCCTGCGCGTTTCGGCTGCATCAGGCCGCGGAAGAGCCATTCCAGTTTTGCCCTCTGCATCCAGTGCGGTGCGCGCTTCATCACGCCCGCCATGACGTCGAGCGTCCCGCCGACACCGATGGCGACGGGGACGTCGAGTTCTGCGAGATGCGCGGCGATCCACTTCTCCTGCTTCGGCACGCCGAGCGCGACGAGCAGGAGGTCAGGACGTGCCGCGCGAATCTCCGCGATGATCGCCGCATTGTCCGCAGGGGAAAAGAACCCGTTGCGCACCCCCACGATCTCGATGCCGGGATAAAGCTGCTCCGCTTTCGCCTTTGCCTTCTCCGCAACGCCGGGCGCTGAGCCGAAGAAGTAGACGCGCCGCCCCTCGGCAGGGCGCAGCGCAGCAGCTCCTGCGCCAGATCGTAGCCCGCGACGCGCTCGGGCATCGCGTGCCCGAGGTAACGTGCCGCCCAGACCGTCCCTGCCCCATCGGGCACAACGAGTGCCGACGCATTCAGGATACGGCGCAGCTCCTCATCATGCGTCGCACGCATCAGCATCTCGGCATTCGCCGTCGCAACCATAACGCCCGCACGCGTGTCCATGGCACGGCGCACGACATCGACAGCCTCCGCCATCGTGACGGCATCGACATCGACCCCCAGGATATTCACCCGCTCTGCCAAGCGCAACTCCTCCTTCTGTCTCGCGAAAAGAGCGTCCGCATGGGACGCCCTCGAAATGCTTCGTCGTACCGTTTTTACCGTGCAGCTTCGTCTGCCTTCTTCTTCGGCACAGCCGTGCGGATATAGAGCTCACGCAGCTGCTTCTCATCGACGGTCGCAGGTGCTTCGCTCATCACATCCGATGCGCTCTGCGTCTTCGGGAAGGCAATCACGTCACGGATGGAGCGGCGCTTTGCCATCAACATCACGAGACGATCGAGGCCGAAGGCGAGTCCACCGTGCGGCGGCGTGCCGTACTCAAAGGCATTCATCATAAAGCCAAAGCGTGCGTGCCTCCTCCGGCGTGAAGCCGAGTGCCTCAAAAGACCTGTTCCTGCAGATCGCTGCTGTAGATACGCAGACTGCCGCCGCCGATCTCGACGCCATTCAGCACCATGTCATAGGCATTTGCCTTGACGCGGCCGGGATCGGACTTCAGGAACGGCACGTCCTCATCACGCGGCGCGGTGAACGGATGGTGCATCGCCTTGTAGCGCTTCTCCTCCGCACTGTACTCGAACATCGGGAAATCCACGACCCAGAGGAACCGCAGCGCATCGGGATCGATCAATCCACGGCGGCGTCCCATCTCAAGGCGCAGCTCGCCGAGTGCCTGTGCCACGACGAGCGGCTGGTCGGCAACGACGAGGAGCAGATCGCCCGTCTTTGCCCCGACGGCATTCTTGATCGTCTCAAAGGTCTCGTCGGAGTAGAACTTCTTGAAGGGCGACTTTACGCCCTCCTCCGTGTACTGAATCCACGCCAGTCCCTTTGCGCCGTAGCCCTGCACATAGGAGACGAGGCCGTCCAGCTCACGGCGCGGGATATTCGCATAGCCCTCGACGTTGATGACCTTCACGCGGCCGCCCGCCTCCATGACAGCGTTGAACACCTTGAAGTCCGAACCGCCGACATAGTCCGTAATGTCCTGCAGCTCCATGCCGAAGCGCAGATCGGGCTTGTCCGAGCCGAAGCGATCCATCGCCTCATCCCACGACATGCGCTGGAAGGGCGTCTCGATCTTCGCGCCGATGCTCTTTTCAAACAGCTCTTTGACCATCCCCTCCATGAGCGTGAGGATGCTGTCCTGATCCATAAAGGACATCTCGATATCGAGCTGCGTGAACTCAGGCTGACGGTCGGCGCGCAGATCCTCATCGCGGAAGCAGCGCACGATCTGGAAGTATTTCTCAAAGCCCGAGACCATGAGCAGCTGCTTGAAGATCTGCGGGGACTGCGGCAGCGCATAGAACTCACCCGGATTGAGACGGCTCGGCACGAGAAGTCACGTGCCCCCTCGGGCGTACTCTTACAGAGCATCGGCGTCTCGATTTCAAAGAAATCGTTGCGGTCAAAAAGAAATCGCGCATGATCTTCGTCACGCGATGACGCAGGATCATATTCGCCTGCATCTCGGGGCGGCGCAGATCGAGGTAGCGATAGCGCAGACGGATCATCTCGTCCACATCGACGCCATCCTGAATATAGAACGGCGGTGTCTTTTGCCTTGTTGAGAATCCGCAGCTCGCTGACGACGATCTCGATCTCCCCTGTTGCCATGTTCGGATTGACCGTCTCCGCACTGCGTGCGCGCACCGTGCCGCGCACAGAGAACGAACTCCGAGCGCAGCGTCTCCGCCTCGTGGAACGTCCCCTCTGCCATTGCCGCCTCATCGAAGACGATCTGCACAAATCCCGAGCGGTCACGCATATCGACAAAGATCAGCCCGCCGTGGTCACGGCGGCGCGACACCCAGCCGCACAGCGTTACCTCTGCCCCCACCTGCTCCTTGCGCAGTGTGCCGCAGCCATGTGTCCGTTTCATTCCCTGCATCGTTTCCATCTCAGACCTTCACCTCAGAAATCATCTTTTCTACCAAATGGTCAAGCGCACAGGTCTCCTGCGCACTCTCCGCCATATCGCGCACGAGCGCCGTATGCGCTGCCAGCTCATCCTCGCCGAGGATGATGGCATAGCGCGCACCGGATCGATTCGCCTGCTTCATCTGTGCCTTCATGCTGCGTCCCGCGTAGTCCATGAGGGCACGCACACCGCCGCACCGCAGCTCATGCAGCAGAGGGAACGCCACCTTTGCCGCCGCATCGCCGAGCGCGATGAGGAAGACATCCGCTGCTGGCGGCTGTGCCGGCAGGAGATTCTGCTGCTCCAGTGCGAGCAGGACGCGCTCCAATCCCGCCGCAAAACCGACGGCGGGGGTGGGATTCCCTCCGAGCTCCTCGACCAGTCCGTCATAGCGTCCGCCCCCCGCCACGGCACTCTGTGCACCGAGCGGCGGATAGGCGATCTCGAACGCCGTCCGCGTGTAGTAGTCGAGTCCTCGCACAAGGCGCGGATCGAGCTCATAGGAAACGCCTGCTGCCGTCAAATGCTGCTGTACCTGCGCAAAGTGCTCGGTACACGCAGGGCATAGGCAGTCCGTAATCGCGGGAGCCCCCGCCATAAACGGCTGCTCCGCATCCCGCTTGCAGTCGAGGATCCGCAGCGGGCTGCGTGTATAGCGATCCTTGCAGTCATCGCAGAGCGTGGGCAGATACTCCTTAAAGTACGCCTGCAAACGCTCCCGATAGACAGGGCGGCAGGCGGGACAGCCGACGGAGTTCAGCTTCAGGGTCAGCCCCGTCAGGCCAAGTGCCGTCAGAAAATCATACGCGAGGAGAATGACCTCGGCATCCAGCGCAGGGCTCTCCTCGCCGAGCGCCTCCACGCCGAACTGATGAAACTCACGCATCCGCCCTGCCTGCGGACGGTCATAGCGAAACATCGAGCCGATGTAGAAGAGCTTCTGCAGGCCGCCGTCCGCATAGAGTTTGTTTTTGCAGATAGGCGCGCACGGCAGACGCCGTGTTCTCAGGACGCAGCGTCAGACTGCGGTCGCCGCGGTCGGAGAAGGTATACATCTCCTTGTCCACGACATCCGTGCCGTCGCCGATCCCACGCTGAAAGAGCTCCGTGTGCTCGAACATCGGCGTGCGGATTTCACCGTAGCCATAGCGGGCACAGAGATCGCGGATCACATGCTCGACATGTGTCCACGCACCGACCGCGTCAGGCAGTATATCCTTCGTGCCGCGCGGCTCGTTCGTCAGCATCAGTGCTGTTCCTCCTCGTATTCCGCGCGCAGAAGCGCACGGCGTTTTTCAATATAGACGTCAATATCGCGCAGATGGGTCACGAGATCCTTTGCATGAAAGGCAGAGTGCAGGCGTCCGCTGCGCACGCCGATCACCTTTGTCGCGGCAGCGCCGCCGATGCCGATGATCGTCTGCCGCTCCTCCATGATGCGGATGTTGTAGATGCTCTCCGCACCGGGGCGGGCATAGCCGACATTCTCCAAATCGCCGCTCATATAGCCCTGCCGATAGAGATAGTAGGGATGGTAGCCCGCCGCACGGACGGCAGCCGTCGCCGCCACACTCATGCACATCGTCTCCGCATCGGACGGCAGCGTGACGTGCTCCGTCTCCATCATGAGGCGCAGCCGCGAGCCGCGCTTCAATGCAAGTGCATGGAGCGTAATGTCGTCCGGGCGGAGGGCTGTCACCGCCGCCATCGTCGCACGGACATCCTCTGCCGTTTCGCCCGGCAGACCGAGGATCACATCCATATTGATGTGCACGTCCATCGACGCACGGATTTCCTGCACCATGCGCACAATATCGGACGGCGTATGATGCCGTCCGATGCGCTCAAGCGTCCGTTCCTGCATCGACTGCGGATTGACACTGACGCGCGTCACCCGATATGCCTTCATCGCTGTGATCTTCGCCGCACTCATGCTGTCGGGACGTCCTGCCTCCAACGTGAACTCACGGACAGAAGATCCATAAAAGCATTATATACCATTTTGAGCATTTCGGCAAAAAACATCAGGCAGGCTCGTCGGCGTCCCTCCCCCGATGTAGATACACCCGACGGTCAGCCCCAATGTGCGCACATCCTCTGCGGCAGCGGCAAGATCGCGCGCGAGCACATCCATAAATGCACGCAGCGTATTCTCCCCCGGCAGGGAGATGCGAAGGAAAAGGAACAGTAGAGGCAGCGCGAAGGCAGAACGGAATGCCGACGTAGACCCCCACCGTCCGCGCATCCTCATGCGCGAGGAACGGCAGCTGACGCACGGCAACCTCCGCCAAGAGACGCGCCTTCTCCGCGCTGCAGAAATAATCCTCCTGCAATCGCTGCACGGCAGCGTCGGGCGTCATACCGCCCCGCAGCCAGCGGTGCACAATCTTCGTCGGACGCACCCCGTGCAGGATGCCCCACGGGGCGAGCGGCAGAGCAAAACGAACACGGAAGAACTCGTAGAGATTCCGCTTGATCGTGCGGTGCACCGCTGCACGCGGCAGTTCATCCGTGCGCCCCGCAGAGGAGAACGAAAGGCGCTCACAGCGCCCATCCAGCGCATAGAGCCAGACCTCCGTCATAACAGAAGGCGGCTCACTGCCCGACGGCCGGTTCACCACCGACAGCTGGGCGTAATCCGCCTCTCCTGCTTTTCCGACGATCTCCACCTTGAAGAGGTTCAGCACCTCATGCACAACCTTGACGATGACCTCGCTGGGATGATTGATGGTGAGCGATCGTATTTTTCACGCTTTTTTTCTGCTTCTCCCGGCACTTCTTGCAGATGCCGAAAGAACTTCGCCTGATGATTCTCCACCAAGAAGCCCGTCTTTTTCGAGAATATCCTGTTCCAGATGATCGAGCATATCCTCCTCGAACTCTGAGATCTCCTTGCACTCCGTGCAGATGAGATGATGATGGAAGTGCTGGTTCGGGTCGATCGGATTCAGCTCGTAGGAATACGAGCCCCTTGTTGCGCTTGTCGAACTCCTTGCCGAACTCGATCTTCTGCAGAATGCCGAGCGAGACCAAAATCTCCAGACTGCGATAGACCGTCGCGAGTCCGATCTCCGACTCCGTCCCGCGCAGAATATCATAGATCTTCTCCGCGCTCAGATGCTCGCTCGGATGGTCCAAAATGACCTGCAGGACAATCTGCCGCTGCGGCGTCATCTTGCGCTGTGTCGCCTGCAGACGCTTCTTCAGATCTTCCATGGTATATGTCTCTGCCATATCTCTTCCCCCTGATCCACCAAGTGGGTCACAATGTATTATCACAATCAATGAGAATAGTATAGCACAGTGCACAAGTTTTTACCATAGTTTATGAAGATATGGTTTTATGATAAATGTCGCAGACAAGACGATGAAGATATGCCCTCACTCCGCGATGCGGCGCAGCGTCTCCATGAGGAGTTTTGCCTCGGGGACGATCGCCGCGATTTCGATGCGCTCCTCGGGCGTATGGATGCCGTGTGCCGTCACGCCGACAGACACCATGTCGAGCGCAGGGTTCTTCGATGCGTGCCAGCTCGTCTCAAGCCCCGCATGGATGCTCTCGATCTTCATCGGTGTACCGCCGTTCTGCGCCGCATAGACCTCCGCCATGATCGTCCGCAGTTTGCTCTTGGGGTTCTCACGCCATGCAGGAGATGCCGTTCCAACGACGAGGGAAAAGCCCGTCAGTGCCGCCAGCGTCTCCGCCTCGCAGACGACCTCGTCCAGCCGCTCGTTGACCGAGGAGCGCGGGAAGAACGCGACGTGTACCTCGTTCTCATCCATGCGGACAACGCCGAGATTTGCCGAGGTCTCCACCCCGCCCGTCTGCGTGTGTGTCATGGCATGAACCCCCGTGCGCAGGAGGACGAGGAGGTCGATGAGGGCGCGCTGTTCCTCTGCGCCGATGACGCGCCCCGCCTCATGGGCAGGATGCAGCGTAAATTTCATCGCGGGATCGGCCTCGCCATAGATGGCATGAAAGCGTTTTTCCTCCGCCGCCAGCAGGCGGGCAATACTGCGCTCATCCATCGCCGTGCGGACGATTGCCTCTGCCGTCGGGGGATCGCGTTGCGCGCCGTTCCGCCCGTGAGGGAAACGAGTTCACATCTCCCTCCTGTGCCAGCGCATGAAGTGCCAGTGCCAGCGTGCGGATCGCATTGCCGCGCCCGTCGCCGATGCGCTCGCCCGAGTGACCGCCGCGCAGCCCCTCAGCCGTAATGCGATAGGCGGGCAGATCGGATTCCTTTCGCGTCAACGCACGCGTATAGTCGAGATTGACACTGCCCGCACTGCCGACCGTCATGATGTGATAGTCCTCCGAGTCGCAGTTGATCAGGTACTGTGCGTTCTTCAGATGATCTGCCGAAAGATGCCGCGCCCCCGTCATGCCCTGTTCCTCATCCACCGTGATGATGGCGCGCAGCGGACCATGTTCCTCTGTGCACTGCATTGCCGTCAGGATCTCCGCCACGCCGATGCCGTCGTCTCCGCCAAGGCTCGTCCCATCCGCCGTGAGATACTCCGCCGTCCGCTGCATCTTGATCGGATCGGTCAGCGGGTCATAGGAAACACCCGGCTCAGCCACACAGACCATGTCCATGTGTCCCTGCAGGATCGTGCGCGGTGCATTCTCCTTCCCCTTCGTCGCAGGAAGCTCCGCGATGATATTGAATTGCTCATCCTGCGTCACCGTGCAGCCAATCTCCTCAAAGTGTTTTTTCAGATAGTCACTGACCGCCTTCTCGTGCCCCGAGGGACGCGGGATATGCGTCAGTGCCTCGAACTCCGAAATGACCTTTTCCAGCAGCTTTGCATCATCCATCATAAATTCCTCCCATCAAAATTCCTTCCTATTATAACACAAGAATGTAAGGAAGCACTGATAAATTCGGTACAACCATCTTGACGCATCTTTTTTGCCCGCACTTCGGCGGAAAATCCTCCACAGAGCACCACTCTGCGTCCGGTTTTCCACCTCGTTCGGACGAAAAAATCTACGCCAATCTGGCAGACCTCATTTTATCAGTGATTCCCTTAAAAATGGGAGCTGCTGCATGAGTGACAAACTTCGTGCAACAGCCCCCTATGCCATATTCGGCTCGTTTACTTCTTCGCCTGCTCTACCGCCTTCGTGACCGCTTCCTTGAACTGGTCATAGCTGACGGTCGCTCCTGAGACAGCATCCACCTTTGCGAGATCCTTGGACGCGGTGAGCTGCTCGCCGTAGGACACAATCGCCTTGTAGGCGTTCTGTGCCTTCTTCTGCGCGCCCGGCTCCTTCCCCTCGCCGTAGTGCTCGTCCTTCTGCTTGCCCTCTTTGTCAATGCTCGTGTGAACGACCTTCTCGATCGCACCGTTCTTGATCGTGAGCTCCACGTGCGAATGTCCGAGCTTTTCGTTCTCACTGCTGTCCGCCGCATAGGTGCCGTCCTTGACGCCCGTCATATCGAGCGCGGCGGTTTTCTGCGGCTGCTCCTTCGGTGCCTGTTTCTCCTCACCGCAGCCCGCAGCGAGGACAGAGACACCCAGTAGAAGTGCAATACCGAGGCTGAACTTTTTCTTCATTGTTATGCCGTCCTTTCCCGCATGTGTCCATGCTCAATGATAACACAGCGCTCCGCCTCGTCGCCGACTTCGGCGGAGTGTGTGACTGTCAGGATCGTATGCCCCTCGTCGTGGAGTTCATGGAAGATTTTCATGACAAGATTCTGGTTCTTCTCATCGAGGTTGCCCGTCGGCTCATCCGCGAGGATGAGGACGGGATAGTTGATCAGCGCACGCGCAATGCAGACGCGCTGCTGCTCACCACCCGAGAGCTGACTCGGCAGATGGCTCGCACGGTCGGCGAGGCCGACGCGTTCGAGTGCCGCCATCGCCTCGTTGCGGTCGGGCATGCTGTGGTAGTACTGTGCGACCATGATGTTCTCGACCGCCGTCAGATAGGGGATCATGTGGAACTGCTGGAATACGATGCCGATCTTGTCACGGCGGAAGCGCGTCAGCTCCTCGCGCGTAGCATTCGTCAGCACATCGCCGTCGAGGATGACCTCACCGCTCGTCGGGCTGTCCATGCAGCCGATGATGTTCATCAGCGTCGACTTGCCCGAGCCGGAGGGACCCATGACTGCGAGCCACTCGCCTTTTTCAACATTCAGGTTGACATCGTCCAGGGCGAGCACCTTTTCGTTGTACGCCTTGGAGACGTGCTTCAGTTCAAGCAAACTCATTGCTTCGTTCTCCTCTCATTCGCCGCGCAGAATGATCGCGGGATCTACATTGGTCGCAATACGTACGGGCAGCAGCGAGGCCAGTCCGGTCACCAGGATGGACATGACGAGAGCCACGACGACAATCGTCGGCGAGAACTCGATGCCGCGCCCAAAGACGTTCATACTGACGCTCTGGGCAAAGAGATAGCCGAATCCCGACCCGAGAATACCGCCGAGTGCGCCGAGGAGACAGCCCTCGCCGAAGAACTCCGCGACAATGTGGCGGTTGTCCGCGCCGAGTGCCTTCTTGAGGCCGATCTCACGGCGGCGCTCCGTCACGATCGCCATCATCGTCGTCGAGACGCAGATCAGCGTCAGCACGAGTACGACGATGGTCACGATGAGGACAAGTGCCTGCAGTTTTCCGAGCACAGTGCCCTCCGATTTCGCGATCTGCTTGACGAGCTGCGGCTCCACCGTCGGTACCTGCGCGCGGATCTTCGTCTCTGCGCGCGTCAGCTCATCCTGTCCCGCCACAACGGAGATCTGCGCGAGGCTCAGTTCGCCGGCGCGCCCCTTGATGCGCTGCAGATCGGGCAGGCTGACGAAAGACGAAATTCTCCTCGTTGCCGCCCGTACGGACGATGCCGGAGACGCGGTAGTCGCTCACAATCGAGCCCTCACCGCCCGAGACACTGATCGTATCCCCCGGATTCACGCGCAGTTTCGACGCGAACTCCGCGCCGAGCAGGATCTCCTTCTCCCCGGCGTCGGCCACGCACCGCGCACCTGCCAGTAGGGACTGACCTCCTGCAGGACAGCAAAGTCCGTGCCGCCCGCCATGACGGTCTGATGATTGATGAGCAGGGTGTCGTAGAGGAACGGCGTAATGCCGATCACCTCATAGTCCGAGAGTGCCTTGCTGACCGCACTGACATCTTCCTCGTGAATCACGCCTGCATCCTTCCCCGGCAGGATGAGGAGGTTTGCACCATAGGCACGGAACGCACGTCCCATCTGCTCCGGGACTTCTTTATATACGGTAATCATCCCCGAGATAATCGTCGCACCGACGGCGACGGCGAGGAGAGCGATCGCCATGCGTGCGCGGCGGCGCAGCAGAGAGTTGGCGACCATGATAAAAAACATTTTATAGCGACTCATCATTTATCACCTGCCATACAGAACCTCTGCCGGCTGCAGCGACAGCAGCATGCGAATCGCAGGCACGCTCCCGATGATCAGCACGAGCGACATCAAAACGGCAATAATCGGAATGACATACGGATTGACCGCAATGCCGGAACCGAAAACGTTCTCCCCAATGAGCTGGGCGAACCCAATTCCCACGACATAGCCAAGGATGCCGCCGAGAATGCCCGCGATAAAGATCTCCGCGAGGACGGAGAGAACGACGGCGAGATTGGTCGCGCCGAGCGCCTTCAAAAGGCCGATCTCACGGCTGCGCTCCATGATGTTCGCGCTGATGAGGTTGCTGACGCCGAGGCTCGATGAGAGCAGGGACAGCACCGTGATCAGCAGCATGAGGAGCTGCGTCTTGTCGAGGATTTTGCCCTCGGACTCCGCGATCTGACGCACGGGGTGCGCCGCCGCATTGTGCATGACCTCCTCGATCTGATAGGCAATCGATCCGACGTAGCTCGTGCAGTACCAGATATCATATTCCGCCTGCGAGAGCGACTTCGGATTCTCCGCCGCCCTGCGGGCAAGATCATTCTCCGGTGTCGTCATTGCACTGACCTCCACCTGATCGATCTTGCCCTGTACGCCTGCGAGTTCCTGCGCGAGCGCGAGCGAACCGACCAGCTGGTTCTCCTCATCACCGCCGCCCGAGACCGTGCCCGTGACGTGCAGCTCGCCCTGCGTGCCGTCCGGCTTCTGATAGGTGAGTGTACTTCCGGCAGAGACGCCGAGCTTCTGTGCGAGCTTCGTCCCGACGAGCACCTCATCCGTGTGCGTGTCGTCCGCCCAGTCGCCGTCCACCTGCCACCACGACTTCATGAATTTCACGCCCGTCGTGTAGAGCTCGTCCGTCGGCAGTTTGAGCGTATGCTCGAACCACGTACCGAAAGAACGGCACGCTCTCACCGTCTCCCGAGCGTCACCTGCGTCGTCAGCGACGGCGCAAACGCAACGATGTTGTTCGTCCAGAAAATCGTCTTGATATTGCCGAGATCTGCCTCTTCCAGATACTCGCGGTGTCCGCTCTTCGTCGTCTCTACGCCGTAGAGATCCTTCAGAACCATCGAGTTGCGCGGCGTCACCGTGATGTTCGCACCGAATGCCTTGAGTTCCTGATTCACCTTCTCGCCGATGTCAAACATGACGTTCAGCATGGCAGTCGCAAGCGAGACACCGAGGGCGACCGTCAACGCAATGAGGATGAACCTCCCGCGCTGGCGGATGAGCGCCCCTTTTACCATTTGCCAAAACATGGCTTACCTCCTCTCATGCCATCCTGCCGTCAGCGGAAATGAATCCGCGCTGCTTCGAGCGCATCGGCAGAGATCTGCACCGCGCCGTTCTGCACGTGGTACTCCACGGGAATCGGGTTGCACCCGCCCGGCAGACCGATCGTCGCCTTGTTCATGACGACATCGCAGAGACGGCAGACGATCTGCCCGTCGCGCTCGTAGTAGCCCGTCGCGCCGCAGACATCGCAGGCATCGAGACCGACGCCGAACGCGGAGCCGCCCTTCTGCACGATGATGACACGTACCGTCGTCCCATCGGACGCGTGGAAGGCATAGCGATGGAGGTGCCCATCGGAGACCTGCTCCAGCGGGATCTGCACGAGCCCGTTCTCCGCTTTGACATCAACCGCCGGTACCAGCTGCTCTTTTTTATTCGCATACCAGCCGCCGACACTCGACACGAGGATCGTCACAATGAGCATTGCGAGCAGCCCCGAGCCCCACCGCTTGCGGCGGATCGCGCTCGAGACGATCTGGCGGTACTGCGCAGGGTTTGCCCACACAGGACGCTCGGGCCGCGGCTGAAGAAACAGCGTAAAGGGGACGAGCACAGAGACAAAGTAGATTGCATAGATGACCTTGCCCTGATTGTCAATAAACCATGCCATGTACGGAATGAGGTTTCTCCGCGCCGAACATCTGCCGCGCCATCAGCACCGTCAGAACGAAGATCACCTGCTGAATAGCGGTCGCCACGACCTGCACGGTGAACACAAAGACGAGGCGCCCGTGGTTGAGCGCCGCCGCCGCTTTATACGCCAGATAGCCCGAGAGGAAGCCGAAGAATATGCCGCCGAAAAAGCCGAGCATCTTGACGAGAAATGTCAACGTCAAATAGTTCCCCATCGCGACCTGTACGGTACCGACGGGAATCAGCCAGAGTTCCAGCCCGTGATAAAGGCACAGCCCCAGCGTCAATGCCCCCGTGCCGAAACGGAAGACACGCTCCTCCTGCGGCGACCATTCCCGATGGAGACTGCGCAGAAGAATTGCACAGAGAAGAATCGCACCGATGATATCGACGGTAATTGCCATGCTCTCGAAGATCTCGCGGTTGACCGCCGACTTCGTGCCGACACGCACCGCCGTCATAAAGAGCGAGAGGAAAAAGCCCCATTTGAGCACGCGCGTAAAGGTACGCCGTATGCTCTGATCGGGCAATGGCAAAATGATTGCAAGCAAAATACCGAGCGGCACGGCGAGCTTAATGCTCTCCTCCAGTGCCGGCACCAGCTGTTGAAGAAATGCCTGTAACATGTGTGAACCCTTTCCTATGAGAAAAGCCGCCGTCCCCCCCGGGGCGGCAGCCATTCTGTGATTGGGAGGGCACGAAGAACAAACGTATGCCCTTGCTGCCCATACGGAATTAAATTACCACTTGCGCGGAACGTAGTTGAATACCCAGTGCAGCTTGACCGGTTCCGTCCAGAAATGACCCCGGACACCCGTCTCCTTGTCCGTGTGGAGGAGGTAGTTCTGACGTGCAGGGCTGTCGATCGAGAAGTCGCAGTCGTACGTGCCTGCGCCGAGCATCTTGACATTTGCGCCATAGTGCGGGCCATCATCTGCGCTCATCGGCATGAACACGCCCTCGATGCTCTCGCCCGTCTCACGCTTCGTGAACTTGTAGTGCACCGTCAGGTTCGGGATCCACTCGCCGACACCGAAGCCGCACTCATTGCCCTCGGTTGCATGGATATCCGTCTCGATGTGGATATCTGCCTGGTCTGCCGGAAGGCTCATGCCGGCAGGCTCCATCGTAACCGGCTGGAAGTACACGAGCGCAACCTTGAAGTGATTCTCCGCGCTCTCCTGTTCGTCGCCGATCGGGAACTCCTCGAACGCAGCTTCGCTGACGTGCGCGTTGATCGCGAACGTGGAGAACGCGACCGCGCCGATAGCGAGGGCCTTCTTGAGCATGCTGAGATTGGATTTCTTCATGGAATATCCTCCTTTGAAAGATGAACCCAGTTCCTCCTCTTGAAGAACCTACCTACGCTTCTGCCGCAGCAGAGCGTTTTTTATATGATACCATTGCGATTGCCGCGAGGACCAAGAGGACCTGCGGGACAATGGTTTCATAGGTGGGATAAAGGCCGAGCAGATCGATGCTCGGAATGGGGATGGCCTCAATGACCGTGGTGGAGATGGTATCTGACTCCTGCAGCTCCTTCAGACCGCCGCCAAGGAAGGTAACCGCGAGCACGAAACATGAATGCGCTCGTGACCTTGAAGAACGGCCCGATGGGGATGCGCAGCGCACCGCGCTGGATGAGGAAAGAAAGATGAGTGCGAGTGCCGCACACGCAGCAACAAAGCCCGCCCAGATCATGTCGGTATCGCCGACGGCATTGTTAAAGAGCGCCTGATAGAAGAGGATGACCTCCGCGCCCTCGCGGTAGACCGCGAGGAATGCGGCAAAACCAAGCGCGCGGGACTTGCCCGTTGAGAGCGTGATCTTGACCTGGCTGTCGATGTAGCTCTTCCATGCCTTTGCATTGGACTTTCCGCCCATCCACGCCGACGTTCCGAGAAGGACAAGGACGGCGAAAAGCGCCGTAAAGCCCTTCGATCATCTCGCGGCTCGCACCCGTCGTTGTCGTCGTGTCGAGCACCTCGGCAAAGAGATAGGCGCTGATGAAGCTGCAGACAATGCCTGCGATCGCCCAGTTGTAGACGGTCGAGAGCTCCTTCTCATGACCGGCGCGCCCGAGATAGGCGATGATGCCGACGAGAACGAGAATCGCCTCAACACCCTCGCGCAGGAGGATGAGGAACGCCTGGAGGAACATCCCCCAGCCGCCCGACTGAGCGCCCGCCGTCTCGAGCTGTGTCACCTCGGTCTGTACCATATCGAGGAGCTTTGCGCCCTCGGCCTCGACCTCCGACTGCGGTGCACCCGAGCGGATGGCCTTTTTCAGCGTGTAGAACTGATACTCCGTGAGGTTCGCGCTCTTGGAGGAGATACTGCTGCGCACAGCGCTCTCCAGACCGTCTTTCTCATAGATACCGTAGTAGATATTGTTGACGGCATCCTTTGCACCTTCTGCATCCCCCGACTGATAGATGGCATAGACACCGTCCATCTCCGTCGCGATATGGTCGTGAATCTGCTGCCATGTCTGCGCGGCGTTCGTCGACGCCGCCGGCAGGAGCAGAAAGAGTGCCGTAATGAATGCAAACAGCTTTCTCATTGGATTGTCTGCGTTCCCCTTTCCTTCATTTGTTAGTTATACTTTGGTTCTGTGTCAATATTTAACATTACACTGCCTGTCAGATTCCATCGGCTGTCCATGTTGATCCGTTGCGGGCTTAAACTTCCACCGCTTTTTGGACCAATCAGCGAGATCTGGAAATCCCACAGGATTTCCCGTACCTCGTTGCATCTTGGCGCGAATAACTGTGCCATCTTTGCCAATGCGAGCAGAAACAGTAGCCGAACCTTTGATAGGGAGTAACCCCTCTGGAAAACGTTCGGAATGAATGATAACACTTGGTTTTCCCATCTGCTGTCCCGGAAGAGGCGGCAAAGGCTTCTCATTCTCGTTCTTCTCGTTATCATCCGGAGGTGCGACAAGGTCCGAAATAGCTTCTTCCGGCACCTCCGCCTCGACGACTGCCGTCTCCTCCTGAGGCTCTGCCTCCGCAGGCTCTGGCGGCGGGGGCGGCGGAGGCGGTTCCTCCGGCTGCTGCTCCTCAGGGCGGCCCATCGCCGTCAGCGAGCTCCACCCACTCCATCGGTTCGTCCGGCGGCGGCTGCTCGATGTGCTTAAAGACGTGTGGGAATCAGCACCATCAGAAAGAGCCATGCGATGATGTGGAAGAAGAATGCGACGAGGAAGGCAAGCCGCCAATGTGTCTGATAGCGCATCAGACGCCTCCCGTCTCCGTCGCGATGGACACGTGACGCGTCCCCGCTTCCTTCAGTGCATCAAAGACACCGACAACAAACTGATAGTCAGCCTTCTTGTCGCCGCGCACGACGAACACCGTATCCGGATCGCTGTTGAGCTGTTCCTTGACCCGTGAGGTCAGCTCACGCGTCGGCTCATCATCACGGTCGAAGAGCACCCTGCCGTCCTCCGTCACCGTAATGGAGACGATGTGCGGACGTGTGTCCTGCTGTGCGCTCGCCGCCTGCGGCAGGCTGACCTGCACCGTGCTCGCGTTCACCATATACATCGTGCTCAGCATGAAGAACACCAAGAGGAAGAGCATGATGTCGATCATCGGGACGATCATGACGAGCGGCTCGCGCACATCATGAAAATTACGACGCATGTGCCTTCCCTCCGTCCGCCGCCGCGAACCCTGCCAAGACCGTATTCATTGTCTTTTCGAGGAGCGTCAGCATCACATCCAGACGCTGTGCAAAGTAGGTATGCACGACGAGCGAGAAGATCGCGACGAAAAGTCCTGTCGCCGTCGCAACCAGCGCCTCACCGATGCCGCCCGTGATCGCCATGGGCTGACCTGCCTGCAGGTTGAAGATGCTGAACGACTGGATCATGCCCGAGATCGTTCCCAGAAGTCCAAGGAGCGGTGCGAGCGTAACGATCGTCGAGAGATAGTTGAGACGTGCACGCAGGAGCATCGCCGCCTCGCCATAGACACCCTCGAGCGTCATCGGGACATCCTCCCCTGCCTTGCGGGCATCCAGTGCACTTTTCACAAGATAGGCGACCATGTTGTCCTTGCCCTCAACGGCGGGGGCAACCTCGTCCATCTTATGCTTGCGGAGCGACTCAGCAACCGTCGCCTCAAGTTCCCTTGCGCCCTGCGATGCACGCCGATAGAGCAGGAAGCGGTCCACCGCAATCGCCGCCACCGTCAGCGAGCACAGGAGCAGCAGGTACATGACCGGACCGCCCTTTTCAAATAGTTCTGCACTGGTCACAAAAACACCATCCTTATCTTCTCAAGCCGTGGGAAAATCCCATTTTTACCACATGGAGAATGAAACCCATCCCATATTCAGATCGATTCTCAGTATATCTCCAAGGAAAGTGATTGTCAATATTCTTTCCAATAAATGTGATCTAAATGAATTTTTATTCACTTATTGATTTATATGATTTTGCGAGGGCTTCGAAGCGCGGCAGTGACTTTTCGATCATTTTCGTGCGAACACAGTATGCCGCACGGAAGTAGCCGGGACAGCCGAAGTCCCGCCCAGGCACAAGCAGGAGATCATACTCCTGTGCGCGGCGGCAGAATGCCGCATCGTCCGGCTCAAGCGCCTGCGGGAAGAGATAGAATGCCCCCTGTGGGCGCACACAGGAAAAAGCCGAGTGCCGTCAGGCCGTCATAGAGGAGTGCGGCATTCTTTGCGTAGGTGCTGAGATCGGCGGCTTTCCCGGCACAGCGTGCGACGACAAGCTGCCAGAGTGAGGGCGCATTGACGTGTGTGAGAACACGCGCTGCCCCCGCGATTGCGCCGTAGATGCGCGCGAAGTCCGCCGCCGTGTCCGGCACGACGATATAGCCGATGCGCTCGCCGGGAAGGGAGAAGGATTTGCTGTAGGAATAGCAGACAATCGTATTATCGTAAAAGAGAGGAATGCAGGGGACGGAGGCACCGTCATAGACGATCTCACGATATGGCTCATCTGCGACGATGAAGATCGGATGCCCGTACTCCTGCTCCTTCGCGCGGAGAAGGTCGGCAAGGTGTCGAATGGTCGTCTCACTGTAGACCGCACCGCTCGGATTGTTCGGCGAGTTGACAATGACCGCCTTGGTCTGCGGGGTCAGCACCCGCTCAAGTGCCGTAAGGTCAATCTGAAAATCGTCCGTCTTGGCAGGGACAACGACGAGCTTGCCGCCGCACGCCTCAACAAAGACACGGTACTCCGGGAAGAATGGTGCAAAGGTGACAAACTCGTCCCCCGGCTCGGTGAGTGCCTTGAACGTGATCGTCACCGATGCCGCCGCACCTGCCGTCATAAACAGATTTTTCCCCGTGACCTCCATGCCGAAGCGCCGCTTCAGATCGGCGGCAAGCACCTCGCGCACGGCAGGCTTTCCCGGTGCAATCGTGTAGCCGTGCACCTCGGTTGGGTCGCCGTGCATGAGGATGTCGACCGCCGCATCCCGAATAAAGTCCGGCGCAGGTACATTCGGATTGCCGAGGCTGAAATCAAAGACATTTTCCGCACCGACCTCTGCCGCGCGCTTCTGTCCGAACTCAAAAATCGTGCGAATCGTGGACTTTTTCGTCCCGAGCACATACATCTCCTCTGAGACCATCGTACTCCTCCCCCGTGTGAGTGAAAACAGGTTTTATTCTAACACATAGTCCAGTATATTTCCACCTCATTAGTCTATTCTCTTTCTAGACAAGAAAATACGCCTTCCGCCGGGCAGCGGAAGGCGTATTTTCGATAGAGAGAAAGAAATGTAGGGAATGTATGTGAACCCTGCAGAAGGGAAAACCACAGGAGATTCACCAAATGTCATAGTAAGCCCCAAAGCACGGTATGCATCGTACCCCTGCTTACATGCATACTATAACGAAATGGATTTAAAACGCTTTGTGAACGGCGTTAGGTTTCGATTAGGTTTAGCTCAGCAAGAGGCTGTCGCTCGCCAGCTCGCTGCCCGCTGCCTGTTCAAACATGGAGAGCAGGTCACGCGTGGTCAGCCCCTCCTTTTTCTCCTGCGGCACATCGAAGAGAATGCGTCCCTCATGCAGCATGATGAGGCGATTGCCGTAGCGCAGCGCATCCTTCATATTGTGCGTAATCATCAGCGTCGTCAGCTGATCCTCCGCGACGATCTGCTGCGTCAGTTCCAGCACCTTCGCCGCCGTCTTCGGGTCAAGGGCTGCCGTATGCTCATCGAGGAGGAGCAAATTCGGCTTGACGAGCGTCGCCATGAGAAGTGTCAGTGCCTGCCGCTGTCCGCCCGAGAGAAGCCCGACACGCGAGGAAAGGCGATCCTCCAGACCGAGTTTCAGGCGCGCGAGCTTCTCACGGAACACATCGCGCATCTCACTCGTCGAGCCCCATTTGAGTGTCGGCGTCTGGCCGCGTCGCGCCGCGATGGCGAGATTTTCCTCGATCATCATGCGTGCCGCCGTCCCCATCATCGGATCTTGGAAAACGCGTCCGATGAACTTTGCACGGCGGTGCTCCGGCCACTTCGTAATGTCCTCGCCCGCAATGTAGATCTTCCCCGCATCGACCGAAATCGCCCCCGCAATAGCGTTCATCAGCGTGGACTTGCCTGCACCGTTGCCGCCGATCACGGTGACGAAATCACCGGGGCGAAGGTGAAGACTGATGCCCGAGAGTGCCTTTTTCTCCGTAATCGTCCCGGGGTTAAATGTTTTCTTGATATCCTCGATCTGCAGCATCACTCTGCCCCCTTCCGCATCGCGTGGTACTTCTCCTGAATGAGCGGGAGCGAGAGTGCAATCGCCACGAGGATCGCCGTAAAGAGCTTGAGATCATTCGGCTGCATACCGAGCTGGAGCACGATCGCGATGACGGCGCGATAGACGACCGAGCCGAGCACCACGGAGATCAGCCAGTTCTTAAAGCTGCGCGTGCCAAAGAGCACCTCGCCGATGATGACGGAGGCAAGTCCGATGACGATTGTCCCCGTCCCCATGCCGACATCGGCGAAGCCGTTGCTCTGTGCGACAAGGGCGCCGCAGACCGCGACCATCCCGTTCGAGAGGAGCAGTCCGAGGACGATCATCACATCCGTGTTCACACCATTTGCGCGGATCATGTGCGGGTTCGCCCCCGTTGCGCGGATCGCCGTCCCGAGCTCCGTGCCGAAGAACCAGTACGTCAGCAGGGATGGCAAGAACAACAACGACCGTCCCGATGAGGAGGATATTGGTCGAGGCATCCAGCCCCAGATGTTCCACTGGGTAAACAGCGTCTCACGCTGCAGGAGCAGCAGATTCGCCTTTCCCATGACGTGCAGGTTGATGGAGTACAGCCCGATCATCGTCAAAATACCGGCGAGCAGCGCGGGAATCTTGAGTTTCGTACAGAAAAAAATCCCGTCACGATCCCGGAGACGCACCCCTGCCATGCAGGCGGCAAAGATCGCCGTGATCGGCGCATAGCCCGCCATCAGCATCGAGGCGGCGACTGCCGCACCGAGTGGGAAGCTGCCCTCCACGGTCAGATCGGCAATATCCAGTACGCGATAGGTCAGATAGACGCCCAGCGCATAGAGTCCCCAAAGGACACCCTGCGCAGCCGTCGCTACAACGAGATCCATAATGTCACTCCCAAACTCCGTAAAAAGAAGCTGTTGCACGAAGGTATTCACCTCGTATAACAGCCCTTTCTTGTGCCCCTTCCACCGCTTCGCGGTCCCCTTCCCGTCATGCGGGAAGGCTTTACTGACCTTTTCTAAGGAATCACTGATAAAATGAGGTCTGCCAGATTGGCGTAGATTTTTTCGTCCGAACGAGGTGGAAAACCGGACGCAGAGTGGTGCTCTGTGGAGGATTTTCCGCCGAAGTGCGGGCAAAAAAGATGCGTCAAGATGGTTGTACCGAAGTTTATCGGTCTTCCCTAATTGCTTCCCCGTTTACGGGGAAGTAGCGAAACATTGCGAGCCGATGGAGGGATGCAATAGTCCTTCTTTATGTCGATTGCTTGTTACTCGACGATGGTCGCACCGTTTAACACATCCGCAGGAATCGTCAGCCCGATCTTCTCTGCATTCTTCTTGTTGATGACCACTGTGAGGTCATGTGCCGTCTCGATCGGCATCGTGGCCGGCTTCTTTCCTTCAAAGATGTCCGCCGCCATATTGCCCGTCTGTACGCCGAGCTTGTAGTAGTCGATGCCCTTCGTCGCAAGCGCACCTGCCGTAACACCGCCGACATAGCCGCAGATCACGCCTTTGCCCGCAGGATCCGTAATGCTCGTGAGGGTCGGAATCGCCGATGCGATCACGTTATCCGTCGGCTCATAGAACACATCCACGTCGTTCACCATGCTCTGTGCTGCCTGCTGGATGTCGTTGACCGTCGAGATCGTCGCCGTACGCACCGTCAGGCCCTTGGACTGTGCATACTCCGTCATTGCCTTGACCTGAATCTCGAGTTGATCTCACTCGACGAGTAGATCGTGCCGATGGTCTTGGCATTCGGATGAAAGCTGTATCAGGAGGTCAATCTGCTCTGCGATGGGCGCGAGATCGCTCGTCCCCGTCACGTTGCCGCCCGGAGCATCATTCGATGCGACGACCTTCGCACTCACGTAGTCCGTCACAGCCGTACCGACGATGGGGATATCCTTCGTCGCATTCGCGGCAGACTGTACTGCCGGTGTCGCAATCGCACAGATCAGGTCAACCTTGTCGCTGATAAAGCGCTGAACGATATTCTGGAGGTTGGACTGATCCGCCTGCGCATTCTGGCGGTCAATCGTGAGGTTCTTCCCTCCTCATAGCCGCGTTCCTTCAGCCCGTCAACAAATCCCGCGGTTTGCGTCGTCAAGCGAGCTGTGCTCCACCAGCTGAACAATCCCGACCTTGTAGGTCTTTTCCCCCTGCTGCGTCTGCTGTCCGCAGCCCGCCGCCACAAGTCCGAGTGCCGTCAGTCCAAGAGCGGCACATTTCATCCAATTATTCATCCGCATCAACGTCCCATCATCATCCATTCATCAGTCCACCAATGTTGCATCCTTCAGAACCTCCTCCGGAATCGTCAGCCCAAGCCGCTCTGCGTTGCCCTTGCTGACCACCAGCGTCAAGTCGCGTGCCGTCTCAATCGGCATATCTGCGGGCTTTGCCTTGCCGTCGAGAATGTCGGCCGCCATATCGCCCGTCTGCACGCCGAGCTTGTAGTAGTCGATGCCGTAGGTCGCGAGACAGCCGCCCGTGACCATGTACGGCTCGGCGCAAATGACTGCCTTGCCCGCCGCATCCGTAACACTGACAAGTGTCGGGATCGAGGAGGAAATCACATTGTCCGTCGGCTCATAGAATACATCGACATCGCCGACAAGACTCTGTGCCGCCTGCGGGATGTCATTGACCGTCGATACCGTCGCAGCGCGTACCGTCAGCCCCTTCGACTCCGCGTACTCCTTCATCGCCTTGATCTGCGTCTCAGAGTTGATCTCACTCGAGGAGTACACCGTCCCGATGACCTTTGCATTCGGATAGAGCTGCATGAGGAGATCGATCTGCTTCTTGATCGGATTCAGATCGCTCGTGCCCGTCACATTTCCGCCCGGCTTCTCATTCGACTGGACGAGCTTTGCGCTCACATAGTCCGTGATTGCCGTCCCGACGATGGGGATATCCTTCGTCACATTCGCTACCGATTGTGCCGCAGGCGTCGCAATCGTGCAGATGAGATCAACCTTGTCGCTGACGAAACGCTGCGCAATGTTCTGGAGATTGGACTGATCCGCCTGTGCATTCTGGCGGTCGATCGTGAGGTTCTTCCCCTCCTCGTAGCCGCGCGCCTTCAGCCCATCGACAAAGCCACGGTTCGCCGCATCGAGTGCATTGTGCTCCACCAGCTGAACGACACCGATCTTATAGGTCTTCTCCCCACTCGCCTGCTGACTTTTCCCACAGCCTGCGAGAGACAGAAGCCCGAGGGCGGCGACGCCAAGAGCAACTGCCTTCATTGCCGTTTTCATCCGCATCGAATCTCCACCTTTTCTTTCCTATCAAATTTTGAATCTTTTTCATTATACATGTCAATGAAAAAAAAATCTAGTAGTCGCATGATGAAAAATAATCAGCAATCTATACGAAAAGGGCTGCTCTGAACATATCGTTTCAGAGCAGCCCCCAGCGTATTATTTATCCTTCTTCAGCACGTCTTCCAGCGTATGCCATGCCAGCACTGCGCATTTGACGCGCGCGGGCATGTTGGAGATGTTCTTGAGTGCGATTGCCTCATCGAGCTCCTCTAGTGCGGCATCGTCTGTCACCTCGCGCTTTGATCATCGACGTGAAGAGTTGGGCGAGGCGCTGTGCCTCCTCCACGGTCTTGCCGCGCATGAGGTCGATCATGATGTCCGTGCTCGCCTGTGAGATGGCGCAGCCGACCCCCGTAAAAGCAGCATCCTTGATGATGTCGTCCCTCAATCTGGAGTTCGAGTGTGATCTCATCGCCGCAGCTCGGATTGTGTCCGCGCTCACGCACGGTCGCCGCTGCGAGCTCGCCCTTGTTCTCGGGCGAGCGGCTGTGCTCGCCGATGACCTCTGTATAGAGATCGCCGAGCGCCGTGTTTTCAGTCGGCATAGCCGAGCACCCCCCGTACCTTTTTCAGCGCAGCGATAAACTGGTCAATGTCCTCATGCGTATTGTAGAGGTAGAAACTCGCGCGGCAGGTAGCGTTCTGTCCGAGATAGCGCATAAGCGGCTGCGCACAGTGGTGTCCCGCGCGAATCGCAACGCCGTAGCTGTCAAGAATCGTCGATACATCATGCGGATGGACATCCTTGACGTTGAATGTGATGATGCCCGTCTTATTTCCACGGGTTGAATCGCATCCATAGAGCTCCACAAAGGGCAGTTCACGCAGCTGCGGCAGTGCATAGCTGAGCAGATCGCGCTCAATCGCCTCGATACGGTCGAAGCCAATCTTGTCCAGATAGTCAATCGCCGCAATCAGTCCCGATGCGCCGCTGACGTTCTGCGTCCCCGCCTCGAATTTCGCCGGCAGTTCGGCAAACGTCGTCTCCTGCTCGCCGACATAGTCGATCATGTCCCCGCCAAAGAGGAACGGCGGCATCGCATCGAGTATATTGTACTTGCCATAGAGGACGCCGATGCCCATCGGGGAAAGCATCTTATGCCCCGAGAACGCAAAGAAATCCGCATCCATCGCCTGCACATCCACCTTGATATGCGGCACGCTCTGCGAGCCGTCGACAACGACAACCGCACCGACCGCATGCGCTCGGTCGGCAACGACGCGCACATCGTTGACGAGACCGAGCACGTTGGATACCTGCGTCACTGCGACAATCTTCGTCCGCTCTGTAATCTGCTGCGCAATATCCGCCTCGGAGAGATTGCCGTCCTCGCCCAGATAGATATACTTCAGCACAGCACCGCGCGACTTTGCCACGAACTGCCACGGGACGATATTGCTGTGATGCTCCGAGATCGTAATGACGATCTCATCCCCCTCACGGACGTTCGCAAGACCATAGCTGTACGCTACGAGGTTCAGTGCCTCTGTCGCATTCTTTTGTGAATACGACCTCCTCCGGACGCGCTGCACCAATGAACTGCTGCGTGCGCACGCGTGCCCGTTCATAGATATCTGTCGCCTTGACCGAGAGCTCATACGCGCCGCGGTGCGGGTTCGCGTTACAGTACGTACAGTAGTCAGCGACCGCGCGGATGACCGTCTCCGGCTTCTGTGTCGTTGCACCATTGTCAAGATAAACAATGGGACGGCCGTTCATTTTCGTCTGCAGGATGGGAAAATCCCGCAGATACTCATTCACCTTGCGTTCCACCCAACAGTCTCCTCTCCAAATAGTCTCCAATCTCCGTGCGCAGTGCCTCATCCGTGATGCGCGCCAGCACGGGGGCAAAGATGCCTCGACGACGAGCTGCTGTGCCGCACGCTCGTCAAGTCCCCTGCTCATCAGATAAAAACAGCTTGTCCGCATCCATCCGCCCGATGCTGACGGCATGGTGTCCCATCCACATCCCCTCATGGGAGAGCATCAGCGGGACACTGCGGTTGCGTGCATGTGGGGAAAGGATGGTTACTTCCTCATCTTCCTTGCCGACCGAACCACGCGCGCCTTGGATAAAGTCCAGCGTCCGCGGAAATTCTTGACGCAGTGCCCGAGAAGCGCACCGCGCACCTGCATATTGGCATCCGTGTGCTGCCCTCCTGACGAATGATATAGTTGAGATCGATCTTGCGTGCATCATCACCGAAAATAGAGCCCCCATACATCCGCACACGCCTGATCGTCCCGCGAGTGTCACCTGCAGTTCCGAGGCGGTATGCTGTGCGCCCGCCTCGACGATGGGTGCAGGAAAAAGCGTCCGCCCTTTCCCACCACCGCATGGATCCGGCTAGCGGCAGGAGCATCTGTCGGAACCAGCTGGATATAGGGTCAGAGACAGCTCTGCACCGTCGGCAACCGTCACCTCAAGCTCCTGTGCACCGCTTTCACGCAGCTCCACCACATGATGCACGCGCTCCCCTGTCGCTGCAGAAAGCTGTATGGTGCAGCAGGCAGTGTGAGCCCATCGGGCACAGGGCAGGTCGTTGACCCCCAGCCAACGCCATGTCGGCATAGGGATGCGGCTGAATACATTGGCTGCGCCATCATCCCATCGCCCCTTCCAATTCAATATTGACCAGATTATTCATCTCGACCGCATACTCAAGCGGGAGTTCCTTCGCAATCGGCTCAACGAAGCCGCGCACGATCATCGCGCGCGCTCCTCCTCGTCGATGCCGCGGCTCATCAGGTAGAAAGATCGCCCTCATCGCTGATGCGTCCGATCTTTGCCCTCATGTCCGATGTCCACCGTATCGCAGGCGACATCCATCACGGGAAGCGTGTCGCTCCGCGACGCGGAGTCGAGCATCAGCGACTCACAGTTGACGGAGCACTTTGCCCTCGACAGCACGCGGTGTCACCTTGACCCCGCTGCGATAGATCGCGGCACCGCCCGACTTTGAGATCGAGCGCGTGCTGATATTTCGCCGACGTATTGGGCGCATCGAGGATGACCGTCGCTCCCGTGTCGAGTTCCTGCCCCTTCGAGGCAAAGGTGATCCCCGTGAAACTCACAGGTCGCATTCTCGCCCTGCAGGATACTCGTCGGATAGAGCATCGAGACGTGTGAACCGAACGAGCCGGAGACCCACTCCACCGCACCGTTCTTCTCCACCTTCACGCGCTTCGTATTGAGATTCATCATGTTGCGCGACCAGTTCTCGATCGTCGAGTAGCGCAGACGCGCCCCCTCCCTGACGAAACAGCTCGACACAGCCCGCATGGAGATTCGTCACATTGTACTTTGGCGCAGAACAGCCCTCGATGAAATGCAGGCTGGCACCCTTCTCCACGATGATGAGCGTATGTTCAAACTGCCCTGCCCCTGCTGCATTGAGACGGAAATAGGACTGCAGCGGGATGTCCACCTGAATCCCCTCGGGCACGTAGACGAAAAGAGCCGCCCGACCAGACCGCACCGTGCAGTGCAGCAAATTTATGTGCCTTCGGCGGCACAAGCGTCATAAAGTACCGCTGAACAATATCGCCGTACTCCTGGAGTGCCGTCTCCATATCCGTGTAGACGACCCCCTGCTTTACGAGCGACTCCTGAATCGAGTGATAGACCACCTCGGAGTCGTACTGTGCTCCGACGCCCGCGAGCGAGGACTTCTCCGCCTCGGGAATCCCCAGACGGTCAAACGTATCTTTGATGTCCTCGGGAACCTCATTCCAGTCGCCGACCATCTTCGCATCGGGACGGACATAGGTCACGATCTCATCCATATTCAGCGCCGACAGATCCGGCCCCCACGCCGGCATCGGTGTTTCATGGTAGACCTTGAGCGACTTCAGGCGGAAATCAAGCATCCATGCAGGATCGTGCTTGCGTGCAGAAATATCGCGGATGATCTCCTCCGTCAGTCCTGACGCAGACTTATACGCAGAGCGATCCTCGTTCGTAATATCATAGATTGTGCGCTCAATATCGTCGATCTGGGTTTTCTTCTTTGGTACAAAATCCCCCATTCCTGCTCACCCCACTCTATCGTGCTCTGCAAGGATATGGGCAAAGCCTTCCGCATTGATCTGTTCCACGAGCTCTGCGCCACCCTCACGAATGATCTCGCCTTTGGCGAGCACATGGACAAAATCCACCTTCAGTTTATCGAGGATGCGTGCGTTATGCGTGATAATCAGACAGGCATTATCAGCCGTATGGAACTTTGCAACGCCCTCAGAGACAATCTGCACCGCATCGACATCAAGCCCAGAGTCCGTCTCATCGAGAAGCGCCAGCTTCGGCTGGAGCATGAGCAGCTGCAGAACCTCGCTGCGTTTTTTCTCGCCGCCGGAGAAGCCGACGTTCAGATAACGCTGCGCATAGCTCGGATCGATTTTCAGCTCGGCCATCATCGCACTCAGTTCCTTGCGGAAGGCGAGCAGCTTCTCCTTCTTACCTGTAATCATCTGACGCGCCGTGCGGATCATATTCTCGACCGTGATCCCCGGAATCTCCTCCGGGGTCTGGAAGGCGAGAAAAAGCCCATCACGCGCACGCTCATAGGACGGCAGCTCCGAAATATCCTTCCCGTCAAAGACAATGCGCCCGTGGGTCATCTCATACTCGGATGTCCCATCATCACGTTCATCAACGTAGACTTGCCCGACCCATTCGGGCCAAGGATAACATGAACCTCCCCTTTACGTACCGTGAGGTTGACACCCTTTAGAATTTCCTTGCCCTCGACACCGGCATGGAGATCGGTGATCTGCAGCAATGTATCTGTCATAATAAAAAAACTCCCTTAGGTTTACATCTATATTGAATCCTTACAAAAATACTCGGGATTAACATTTCACATTGTAGGGCTTTCATATAAAAAGTCAATAACTTCCAGCACGAACGATAAACAAAACCTATAATTGAGATTGTCTTTCATTGATAAAAATAAGAAAAAGCGCTGTACGCAGACCATATTGTCATCGTACAACAGCTTCATGTTTTTGCGGCAACTACCTACTCTCCCACGCCGTCTCCAACGAAGTACCCTCGGCCTGTGGACGCTTAACTACTGTGTTCGGAATGGGAACAGGTGGAACCGTCCAGGCATCATCACCGCATCTTGTTGAATGAGTCTTGCTCACTCAAAACTTCACAGAAGAAACGTCAGCAAATTGTTTGTGTAAAGTGAATTACCCTGAAAGCTCTCGTAAACACTGTCGACATTGACTACGTCAACGTCGACTAGTGATCGCAAAAAACTGCTGTTCGCTTTCGCTCACGCAGTTTTGCTCTCTAGTCAAGCCTCGACCGATTAGTGCTGGTCAGCTGCACACATTGCTGTGCTTCCACATCCAGCCTATCAACCTTGTCTTCTTCAAGGGGTCTTACTTCCTTATAGGAATGAGATACTTCATCTCGGGACGGGCTTCACGCTTAGATGCTTTCAGCGTTTATCCCTTCCGGACGCAGCTACCCGGCCGTGCCCTTGGCAGGACAACCGGTACACCGTTGGTCCGTCCACTCCGGTCCTCTCGTACTAGGAGCAGCCTCCCTCATGTATCTTACGCCCGCGATGGATATGGACCGAACTGTCTCACGACGTTCTGAACCCAGCTCACGTACCACTTTAATGGGCGAACAGCCCAACCCTGGGACCTGCTTCAGCCCCAGGATGTGATGAGCCGACATCGAGGTGCCAAACCTCCCCGTCGATATGGACTCTTGGGAGAGATTAGCCTGTTATCCCCAGGGTAGCTTTTTATCCGTTGAGCGATGGCAATTCCCACTCTCTTTCCACCGGATCACTAAGCCCTACTTTTCGTACCTGCTCGACCCGTCAGTCTCGCAGTCAAGCTCCCTTCTGCCTTTTATGCTCTTCGCGCGATTTCTGTCCGCGCTGAGGGGAACCTTTGGACGCCTCCGTTGCTCTTTTCGGAGGCGACCGCCCTCAGTCAAACTGCCCGCCTGGTACTGTCCCGAACGCTGTTAACATTCCGGTTAGATCCTTAGCATATAAAGGCCGGTATCCCAACGGTGACTCCACCTCATCTAGCGATAAGGTTTCCCAGTCTCCCGGCTATCCTGTACGTTATATGCCAAAGACCAATGCCAAGCTGCAGTAAAGCTCCATGGGGTCTTTCTGTCCAGTCGCGGGTAACCTGCATCTTCACAGGTATTTCAATTTCACCGGGTCCCTCGTTGAGACAGTGCCCAAATCGTTACGCCTTTCGTGCGGGTCGGAACTTACCCGACAAGGAATTTCGCTACCTTAGGACCGTTATAGTTACGGCCGCCGTTTACAGGGGCTTCAGTTCGCTGCTTCACCTTACGGCTAACAACTCTCCTTAACCTTCCTGCACCGGGCAGGCGTCAGCACCTATACTTCAGCTTGCGCTTTCGCAGGCACCTGTGTTTGTGGTAAACAGTCGCTTGGGCCTCTTTTTCTGCCGCCATCAACAGCTCCGGTAGTAAACACCTTCACCCATCAACGGCCATCCTTTTTCCCGAAGTTACGGATGCATTTTGCCGAGTTCCTTAACGAGGGTTTTTCCCGCGCACCTTAGATTCTCTCCCCGCCTACCTGTGTCGGTTTTGGTACGGGCGGACGACTTCTCGTTAGAAGCTTTTCTTGGCAGTTTAGTGCGGCTGAATTCAGTCGAGCCGTAGCCCTTCCTATCTATCGGTTCTCGGCCTTTGCGGTATGGGGATTTGCCTCCATACCAGCCTACCGCCTTCGACGCGCTCTACCAGTCGCGCGCTCAGCTTCCTTCCTGCGTCACTCCATCCTCAAACGAAGTCGCCCGGTACTGGAATTTTCGCCAGTTGTCCATCGCCTATGCTTTTCGCCTCGGCTTAGGTCCCGACTTACCCCGGGACGACGAGCGTTGCCCAGGGATTCCTTAGGCTTTCGGTGGACAGGGATTCTCACCCTGTCGTTTCGCTACTCATACCGGCATTCTCACTTCTTACCCGTCCAGCAGTCCTTCCGGTCTGCCTTCGTCCAGATAAGAACGCTCCTACCCAGTGTGTACACATCGGCACGTTCGGCTTTGTTAAAATCGCTTTCGTTACGTCAACCTCGTTTGACGTAGCGCTGCACGCTGCTCGGTTTCCTTGCAGATACCAATTTTTCCTGCGCCTTAAACGCTCTGTCGATAGTACACCCTGCCGCTTCGGTTCTGTGCTTGAGCCCCGGATATTTTTCGGCGCAGGGCCTCTCGACCAGTGAGCTATTACGCACTCTTTTTAATGGTGGCTGCTTCTGAGCCAACATCCTGGTTGTTTTTCGAAGTCCCTACATCCTTCTCCACTTAGCACAGCATTTGGGACCTTAGCCGGCGGTCTGGGCTGTTTCCCTCTTGAATACGGGTCTTATCACTCGCATTCTGACTCCCAGGCTGCCCATATGAGCCATTCGTAGTTTGACTGGGGTCGGTAGGCTTTACGCCCCTTGCCCGATCAGTGCTCTACCGTCTCTATGGTTATTCGCCTGAGGCTAGCCCTAAAGCTATTTCGGGGAGAACCAGCTATCTCCACGTTCGATTGGCATTTCACCCCTATGCACACCTCATCCCAACGTTTTTTTCAACACGCACGGGTTCGGTCCTCCACTCATTTTTACCTGAGCTTCAACCTGGACATGCATAGATCACTGTGGTTTCGGGTCTAATCCATGCTACTGTCGCCCTCTTAAGACTCGCTTTCGCTTCGGCTCCGCGTCTCCCGCTTAACCTCGCAGCATAAATTAACTCGCCGGTTCATTCTTCAATAGGCACGCCGTCGCACATATAAAGTGCTCCGACTGTTTGTAGACATACGGTTTCAGGTTCTATTGCACTCCCCTCCCGGGGTTCTTTTTTCACCCTTTCCCTCACGGTACTCATCGCTATCGGTCGTTTCGATGTATTTAGCCTTGGATGGTGGTCCACCCTGCTTCCCACCGGGTTCCTCGTGCCCTGTGGTACTCTGGATCCCTGCCCAACACTCGCTCTTTCGTGTACGAGGGTCTCACTCTCTTCGCCGCACCTTCCCAGATGCTTCCACTAAAGCTTATGTCTTGTTGCAGGTCCGCAACCCCTAAGAACCGAAGTCCTCAGGTTTGGGCTCCTCCCGTTTCGCTCGCCGCTACTCAGGGAATCTCTTTGATTTCTTTTCCTCCGACTACTTAGATGTTTCAGTTCATCGGGTGTTTTCTCCCTACCTCTCGATAGGGTGACAAGACGTTACTCTTGCCGGGTTGCCCCATTCGGAAATCCATGAGTCATTGCTTACTTGCAGCTCGTCATGGCTTATCGCAGCTTATCGCGTCCTTCTTCGTTTCGAAACGCCTAGGCATCCGCCGTATGCCCTTGTTCGCTTGACTTAACGTCTCACGACTTCAAGGTATTTTCGCTTTATCCTAATTTGCTTGGGAAAATCTTTCAGTGTGGAAAATATCGTGTACATGAGTTCACAATATCTCCCATGTTTAGATTTTTTCTTGTTTCTTCTGTGCAGTTTTCAGTGAACAATAAGAGCTCATCGACATCCAACACAATCGTTGGTGTTTCAGTAGATGCGCCCTCAAAACTAGACAATGCAAAACATAGCCAAACGACCGACCTAAGATCGTGAACCGTAGTTCATCCTAATCCTTAGAAAAGGAGGTGATCCAGCCGCACCTTCCGATACGGCTACCTTAGTTACGACTTCACCCCAGTCACCTTCCCCCACCTTAGACGGCTGCGCCGGCTTCGGGTGTGAATGACTTCCGTGGTGTGACGGGCGGTGTGTACAAGACCCGGGAACGTATTCACCGCAGTATGCTGACCTGCGATTACTAGCGATTCCGACTTCATGCAGGCGGGTTGCAGCCTGCAATCCGAACTGGGAAACGGTTTTTGAGGTTCGCTTGCCCTCGCGGGTTCGCTGCTCTCTGTCCATTCCATTGTAGTACGTGTGTAGCCCAGGCCATAAGGGGCATGATGACTTGACGTCATCCCCGCCTTCCTCCGCGTTCTCCGCGGCAGTCTCCTTTGAGTGCCCAGCATCACCTGATGGCAACAAAGAACAGGGGTTGCGCTCGTTGCGGGACTTAACCCAACATCTCACGACACGAGCTGACGACAGCCATGCACCACCTGTTTTCCTGTCTCCGAAGAGAGGGCTCTATCTCTAGCGCTTTCAGTCAATGTCAAGGCCTGGTAAGGTTCTTCGCGTTGCTTCGAATTAAACCACATACTCCACCGCTTGTGCGGGTCCCCGTCAATTCCTTTGAGTTTCAGCCCTTGCGGCCGTACTCCCCAGGCGGGATACTTTATTGCGTTAACTCCGGCACGGTAGGGGTCGATACCTCCCACACCTAGTATCCATCGTTTACGGCCAGGACTACCGGGGTATCTAATCCCTGTTCGCTCCCCTGGCTTTCGAGCCTCAGCGTCAGTTGCAGTCCAGAAAGCCGCCTTCGCCACTGGTGTTCTTCCCAATATCTACGCATTTCACCGCTACACTGGGAATTCCGCTTTCTCTCCTGTACTCAAGACCGATAGTTTCTCTCCCATCACGGGGTTGAGCCCCGCACTTTTAAGTAAGACTTACCGGCCCGCCTGCGCTCCCTTTACGCCCAATGATTCCGGACAACGCTCGCCACCTACGTATTACCGCGGCTGCTGGCACGTAGTTAGCCGTGGCTTCCTCGACAGGTACCGTCATTACAAAGCGCTATTCGCACTCCGCACGTTCGTCCCCGTCAACAGAGCTTTACGATCCGAAGACCTTCTTCACTCACGCGGCGTTGCTCCGTCAGGCTTGCGCCCATTGCGGAAGATTCCCCACTGCTGCCTCCCGTAGGAGTCTGGGCCGTGTCTCAGTCCCAATGTGGCCGTTCATCCTCTCAGACCGGCTACTGATCGTCGCCTTGGTGAGCCGTTACCTCACCAACCAGCTAATCAGACGCAGACCCATCAACAGGTGATAGCTTATAAATAGAGGCCATCTTTCATCAGAGGAGGATGCCCTCCTCTGACTTCATTCGGTATTAGCATTCCTTTCGGAATGTTGTCCCCATCCTGTCGGCAGGTTGTCTACGTGTTACTCACCCGTTTGCCACTAAATTAAAAAATTACCATTCAACCCTTCGACTTGGTGTTGCACTTGTTGGACGCGTGGTGCCCGCTGCGCGGTCACGACGCTTGGCTCCCGTCTCATCGGAGAGCTCAATGATAATTTTTTAATTTCGTTCGACTTGCATGTGTTAAGCACGCCGCCAGCGTTCGTCCTGAGCCAGGATCAAACTCTCCATAAAAGACCGTAGTCTATCTGAGAGCCGAATTGGCTCAAAATGTCATTCTTGTAAAAGAATTGTTGTTTCGTTGACCGAAGGATTGCTCCTTCTCAACGATGTTGCATCTGGCTTGTTAGATTCGAAATCTAACTGTTTTGCATTGTGTAGTTTTCAAGGTACATCCTGCGCCGCTCTAGTGCCGGGGCTTGCTTTCGCTCGCCCGCCGCTCTCATCGGCGCGACTGTCATAATATAACACACGTCTCGAGTCCCGTCAACCCCTCTTTTCCTTTTTTTCCCTTTTCGTCAAAAAAGATATGTCTACGCTTTTACACACTTATTCAGCCCAACGGATAGCGCGAACGTGATGAGGACCGTCGGCAGTGTGTATCCAATGGGCAAATCAACATCCATAAGCAGTCGATAGATGAGGAATCCCACCAACCACGCGAATATGTTTCGCCAATCACACGCTTTGTTCTGAGCATCCGTTTTCAGAACGAAGAATGCTCCGAGCAGAACAGCCACCATGGGGGCAAAAACAGATCCAATCATATACAAAAGCCCAGTAATGTCATCCATAGGGAAAGAGAATTGCCGCCACTGTCCCAATTGTCGCCGCAAATACGGCTATCTGCTTCCCTTTTCCCTCGCCGCCTTGTCCCATAGCTGTCCGCACAGCTTCCGCAGAAATCCCGGCGGAGAAGGCATCCAAGAATGCTGTGGTGACCGTGGAAAACACAATAATAAGGAGTCCCACCGTGCCAAGCCCTGCGCGAAGCATGATCTGGGCGATGTCACCGGTTCCCGCCAAAATTGCCGCGCCCATGCCAATCAAAAACATCCAGCTGCTTACGAGACCGTATACAAGCGTGCTGACAAGAGCCGCCCTGACCGGCTCTTCGGTGTCCTTTGTGTAATCGCCGACCACAGGCAGCCACGAAAGCGGCATGGAAACCGACAGTTCCAGTGCGGCTCCAAAGGAAATCATCTCGGACGAGAAAGGTGCTGTACCGGTCTCCTCCATAATAACAATGCACATGATCACCGTCAGGATGAAGAGTGCCGTCATCGTGATGGTATTCATCCGGCCAAAGTTTCTGACTCCCACCATAATCCACAGTACAATCAGTGCGCCAATCACCACGCACCAGCCCCAGTTTCCTATCGGCCAGATGGCCGTGGCGGACAAAGCTCCGTCATAAATCATAATGCCTGTCCAGCCAACGAGCTGCAACACATTCAGCAGCGCAAAAAATGAGCCGCCATAGCGGCCTAGAGCCATCTTCACCGCTTCCATGGCGCTTTTTTTCCACTTCTGGCACTGACCAGCCCGGTCAGGAAAAAAAGGACACCGCCAATCAGATGACCTAGTACAATGGCTGTCATGCCTGCTTCCCATCCAAGTGGTGCCAGATAGGTCCCTGTCAAAATTTCCGCAATAGAGACGCCCGCACCGAACCAGAGCAAGCCATGTCCAAACAAATTGCTCCTTTTTGCTTTCTCATTCATCCTTTACATCCCCTCTGCAAACCTGCCCTGCAAGTCAAATGCATGATTCATGGGGCCAGAGCCCTTCCGAGGTCAAGCATAGCTGCCAAGGCTCCGAAACATATTCCTTTGCCCTGCCTACAGATTCATGCAGGCCAAAGCCCTTGGCGAGGTTTGCGGCAATAGCGCTGGATAGTGTGCAGCCCGTACCGTGCGTGTTGTGTGTGTCGATTCTTCTTCCCTGAAAGCACGTAACCGTCCCCGCTCATAAAGGAGGTCGTTGGCATCATTGTGACTGTGCCCTCCCTTTACGAGAACACTGCAGCCAAAGGTCTTTGCTATGGATGCGGCAGCCTCACGCATATCCGCTTCCGTTGTGATCGCAAGTCCGCTAAGAACCTCTGCCTCCGGAATGTTCGGCGTAATCACCTCGGCAAGCGGAATCAAAAGATCCGTCAATGTCTCCACCGCCTTCTCCTCAATCAGTCTTGCCCCGCTGGTGGCAACCATGACCGGATCCAGCACGATGTGCTCCGCCGCATAATGGGTTAGGCGATCTGCGATGATGCGGATCAGCGCCCCATCGGATACCATGCCGATTTTCACCGCATCCGGCCGAATATCCGAAAAAACGGCATCCAGCTCCTGCCCCAGAAACTCTGGGGAAACATTCAAAATGCTGCGCACACCGCATGTGTTCTGGGCGGTGAGTGCTGTCACGGCACTCATGCCAAACACACCATTCATCGTCATTGTTTTGAGGTCGGCCTGAATGCCGGCGCCTCCACTGGAATCACTCCCGGCGATGGTCAGTACTGTTTTCATCCTGTTTTTCCTCCCTATCTTCCCTTTGCTTCTTTTACCTTGTGCAGCAGGCGCTGCGCTGCAAGGCGGATGTCTTCCTGGCAAAGATCGCTGAAATAACGGCGACGCCCGCAGCACCGCTGCCGGCAAGCTGCATGACGTTTTTCATCGTTGATACCGCCGATTGCGACGACGGGAACTGCTGTCGCAGCGCATATTTCTTTCAGTGTTTCATAGTGAACGACTGCGGCATCCTCCTTGGAGTTGGTAGGAAATACAGCCCCCACCCCCAAGTAATCGGCACCGCACGCTATGGCAATCCGCGCCTCCTTTACCGTCTGTACCGAGACGCCGAGAATTTTGTCCTGCCCTATGCGTTGTCTGGCTGCACCTGCCTCCATATCGCTCTGTCCCACGTGGACACCATCGGCGTCGATCGCCATAGCCAGCTCCACATCATCATCAATCACAAAGGATACACGATAATGCCGGCAAAGCGCAAGGAGCTCGCGTGCTTCTTGCAGCAAGGAAGCGCGGGGCATTGTCCCTGCGCTTTTCTCACGCAGCTGAAGAAATGTCGCACCTCCTTCCAGCGCACGCTCTACCGCATCATACAGTCTTCCCCCATGCAGCCAGCGACGATCGGTCACCGCGTACAGGAGAAGGTCTTCTTTCCTCACAGCCATTTCATTCATCTTCTTTCCTGTCGCCTCTGCTCATTTCACATGGAGCCTTCGTCTGCACTCGCTGCCATATCATCGGATTTCGATCCTTTCTCCTCGATTCATATGCTCCGCTGTTATATGATAGAGTGCGTCGATGATCCGATTCCGATATGTGGCGTTTCCATCACCTTCTGTCATATACTCCATCGCAATCTCGCCGGCGAGTCCCATGGCAACAACAGCGGCGGCCGCAGCCGCCAAAGCATGGCCGGGATTTGCCGCCAGAAAAGCAGTCATGACACCGGAGAGCTGACACCCGTTCCCGTAATGCTGCTCATTTCTTTGCGCCCATTGCGGATGACATAGCAAAGCATCTGCGTCAGCGACCAAATCAATGGCACCGGTAATGGCGATAACACTCCCCGCATGATTGGGCACACGACTTTGCAAATTCGATCATGTCCGCCAGATTCGCCTCAGTGACCGCATCCGCAGCATCTGCGTCCACGCCCTTTGTCGTCGTGCTGCCAAGACATAGTGCCTTGATCTCCGATATGTTGCCGCGAATTGCCGTAAAGTGCAGTTCCTCCATAAGAGTGGCTGCCGTCTCGGTGCGCAGCTTCGATGCGCCCGCGCCTACCGGATCCAAAAAGCAGTGCATGACCCTAGCTCCATGGCGCGCTTTTCCGGCCAGATGCATCGCGCGGATGGACTGTTTATGCAGTGTGCCGATATTGATGTTCAGCCCGTCACAAATTCGTGTGATGTCGGCGACTTCCTCCGGCTCATCCGACATGATGGGAGCTTGCACCAACCGCCAGAATGGCATTCGCCACATCATTTACGGTCACATAGTTGGTGATGTTATGCACGAGCGGTGCATTCTCTCACGTTGTCCAAATAGCTTTCCAGCATGACTGCTTCCTCCTGCTGCATCGCTTTTCCCAGCCCTGTTCCGCCCGAATCACACTAATCCGCCTTACGAGGCCTGCTCTGCACAAAAAGAGCGCCACCCAAAATTGAAATGGATGACGCTCAAATGCGCTTAAAAAAATAAAGGCCTATTTCCCTACGTTGGCATTATCCAAATCAGGTTATGGGTCAGGATCGAATCCACCTCAGCCTTTCGGCTCCCCTTGTACTTTTATTATAGTTCTTTCTTCCATGCTGTGTCAACTTAGGGAATCACTGTACTATCCCTCATAGACAAAGTTCAATTCACTGCGCTCTGCAAGGAGCGGAGCGTTGGCGTCCTTCTCCGAGAGGACGGTCGGTGTGAGCGGCCATGCGACACCGATTGCAGGGTCATCCCAGCGGATGTTGCCGTCACAGTCCGGTGCATAGAGATTGTCCGCCTTATACTGCACCTCCACATTGTCGGTCAGCGTGATGAAATCCGTGGGCAAAGCCGCGCGGGATGAAGAGCTGGCGATAGTTCTCCGCAGAGAGCTCCACTCCCCACCCACTGTGCATAGGTTGGGGAGCCGCGGCGGATATCAACGGCAACGTCGAAGATCGCACCGTGCGAGGCGCGCAGGAGTTTCGCCTGCGCCATGGGGTTCAGCTGATAGTGCAGGCCGCGCAGCGTCCCCTTCTGTGCCGAAAAGGAGTGATTGTCCTGTACGAATGCGACATGAATCCCCGCATCCTCCATTTTTTTTGCCGACCAGCTCTCCATAAACCAGCCGCGCGCGTCGCCGAATACCTGCGGCTCTATGATGACAACGCCGGGCAGTGCCGTTTCAATGACTCTCATGCTATCCTCTACATTTCATCCACAATGCGTTTCAGATACACACCGTATTCGTTCTTTGCCAGTGGCTCTGCGAGACGGAGCACCTGCTCGGCATCAATATAGCCCATGCGGTAGGCGATCTCCTCGATGCAGGCGATCTTCAGTCCCCTGACGCGCCTGGATGGTCTGGACGAATGCCGCCGCCGACAGGAGGGACTCATGCGTCCCCGTGTCCAGCCATGCATAGCCGCGCCGCAGCCGCTCCACACGGAGTTTTTTTCGCCGTAAGATAGGCGATGTTCACATCGGTGATCTCAAGTTCCCCTCGTGCCGACGGGCGTACTGCGCGTGCGATGTCGACGATGTCATGGTCATAGAAGTAAAGGCCCGTCACAGCGTAGTTGGACTTCGGCTGCTTTGGTTTTTCCTCAAGCGAGAATGCTTTTCCGTCCGCGTCAAAGGAGACGACGCCGTACCGCTCGGGATCGGACACATAGTAGGCGAACACGGTCGCCCCCGTGTCGTGCTGTACCACCCTGCTGAAGTACCTGTGCAAAATCCGAGCCGTAGAAGATGTTGTCCCCAGCACGAGCGCACATCCTCGCCGCCGATAAAGTCTGCACCGATCAGAAATGCCTGTGCCAGGCCGTCAGGGCTTGGCTGTACGGCATACGAGATGGCGATACCGAGCTGGCTCCCGTCACCGAGGAGGCTCTGATAGAGCTCACTGTCGCTCGGCGTCGTGATGATGAGGATGTCCGTATGCCCGCAAGCATGAGCGTGCTCAGCGGATAGTAGATCATCGGCTTTGTCGTAGATCGGCATGAGCTGCTTCGATACGACCTTCGTCAGCGGATAAAGTCGCGTCCCTGAGCCGCCTGCCAGGATGATTCCCTTTTGATCATTCCGTCACCTCTTCAAAAGATTCATGATGTTCTAATTCGACAATGCAGACAGATCTCCTTCATAAAAAAAGGCATGCGAAAGCGAATCCTTCTGCATGCCTTTGATCAGTGATATGAGATTTACCCCGCAAACATTTCCATAATATGCGCGACGAGAATGCCGAACGGTGTGCCGATCACGTAACCCCATCAGCGCCATGAGGATGCCGACGGGAACCAGTGAGCCGGAGTAGGTGCCGGCAAGTACAGGCGCGGATGCCGTCCCGCCGATATTGGCGAGTGAAGCCACGCACGCCGTGAACATATCGAGGTGGAAAAAGCCGTGCGAGGAAGAACATGAGGACAAAGTGAACACCGAGGATGATGAACCCCGTCAAAATCCAGTACGGCGCATCGCCCAGTTCCAGCAGGGAGGCGCGCGATGCGAGGAGGGCAATCACTGAGTAGAGGAGAACATTCGAGATCTCCGCCGAGCCCGCCACGCGTCCGAGCGGCGAGACAGCGCCGATCAGACCGAGCACCGTGATAAAGAGAATCGTCCACGTTGCCTTGTCAAAGAACGGTACGGCTGCATTGAGCGTCTTTCCGACGTTCGCACCGAGTGCCGAGACAACGAGAGCGACGCCGAGCAGGAGGATGATGCTCTGGAATGTGATCTTCCCCGTGTTCAGCTTGGCGTCCTCCTCAAGGCTGCGCGAGACAGCATCGAGCTGTGTCGTATCTGCCTTGTTCACACGTTGAATCGTGCGGCGAGCGTAATGAGCCAGAGCAGGAACATAACCCAGATGGAGTAGTCGATGGAGTCCACCACGAGGGCATAGCCCATATCCGCCTCTGACACGCCGAGCGCCGCCTGCACGGCGACCATATTGCCCGAGCCGCCAAGCCATGAGCCGCAGAGCGCGCCGAGTGCCATCCACGAGTCGACGCCGATCAGCCCCTTCATCACCAGATAGGCGACGACGAAGCCGATCGCGATCGTGAGTGACGCGGAGAAAAAGCCAAGCAACATCCGTGGGCCGAGCTTCAGCACCTTGCGAATGTCGCAGCGCAGCAGCATGGTAAAGACCATCGCGTACGTCAGCGAGTTCTTCAGTGCGCCGTAGGCGGCTTTGTCGCCGCCATATCCCATGTACCGAACGTGCAGAGCAGCATGGAAATGAGGTAGACGAGGACGACAGCGGGAAGATAGCGGAACAGTGCCCAGCCGGTCCCCTTCTCAAGCGTTACCAGCCCGCCTGCGAGGAGGATGAGCACAGCAACATAGGTGAATCCATCCGTAATCAGTGACAATACACTCCTTCGATGATATATAATTCCTTGAAGAATTATAGTCTCGATTATATAATAAACCAATAAAGAGATACAATGGACTTCTTTCCTATACTTCTCTTATTTATGAAAGAATTCTGTATACAAAAGGAGGATTCCCATGAAAATTACGAACGTCGAACTGGGCATGCTTTCTGTTCCCCTGCGTGTTCCGTTCAAAACAGCACGCCGCCGCGTGGACAGCGTCGAGGATGTCATCGTTCTCATCCGTACCGATACGGGTGCAACGGGCTATGGTGAGGCACCGCCGACGGGCGTCGTAACGGGTGACACGACGGGCGGCATCATCGACGCGATCCGCACGCACCTTGCCCGCGATGCTGATCGGACGGGATGTGAACGAGTTCGAGGATCTCATCCGTAATGTGCAGACCGCGCTCATCCACAACACCTCGGCAAAGGCCGCTGTCGATATGGCGCTCTACGATCTCTACGGTCAGCTCTGGAACATCCCCGTACACAAACTGCTCGGCGGAGCAAGGGACGGCATCGTGACCGACATCACGATCAGCGTCAATGCGCCCGAGGAGATGGCGCGCGACGCACGCGATGCCATCCGTCGCGGCTACGACACGCTCAAGATCAAGGTAGGAATTGATCCCTCGCTCGATGTCGCCCGTCTCGTCGCCGTCCGCGACGCGGTCGGCAAAGACGTGCGCATCCGCATTGACGCCAATCAGGGCATGGCGTCCGCGCGAGGCCGTCCGCATCCTCGCCCAGATGGCAGAGAAGGGGCTCGATATCGAGCTGGTGGAGCAGCCCGTCGCTGCTGCCGACATTGACGGACTCGCCTACGTCACGAGAGAGAGCGACGTCCCCGTCCTCGCCGACGAGGCTGTCTTCTCCCCCGCCGATGCGCTGCGCATCATGCAGCTCCACGCCGCTGACATGGTCAACATCAAGCTGATGAAATGCGGCGGACTCTACCCCGCCCAGCAGATCATCGCGCCGCAGAGATCTACGGCATGGAGTGTATGCTCGGCTGTATGCTCGAGGCAAAGATCTCCGTCAATGCCGCTGTGGCACTCGCCTGCGCCATCGTCACGCGCATTGACCTCGACGGTCCCGTGCTCTGCCGCGAGGATCCGATTGAGGCGGCGCACAGTTCAACGAGAAGGACGTCACCGCCTCCACTGCACCGGGGCTTGGCATCAAGGGTGTGCTGGACTGAAGATGCTGTAAGGAGATCGCATGAGTACATCGACCAACTTCGCCGTCGGCGAACCGTTTCGCTGCCCATCCGCGCCGAAGCAGACGGCGGTATGTTTCAAGCGGATAAAAACGGCATGATGTTTCTGCTGCAGCTCTCGCGCACGGATGCCATTGCTGTGGAGGCATTTCGCACGGGCGAGATCGAGCTGGCGCTCACCGAGGCGGACGGCATACTCTTTTCCTCTATCGTATCGACGGCATCTTCAGGACGGCTGGGGCGATGCACCGCTCTCCCTTGCCCCTCGTCAAAGAGGAACTGATGCCGGACGAGGAGAGCCCTCGCCGATCCGACCATCCATCTCTATCTCGTCGATACGAGCTCGCTGCTCCTCGCACAGCGGACGGCGCTGTGCCCTGAGGAGTTCGCGGACATCATCCGACAAAACGTACGCACACAAAAATGCACCGCTCTCGATGCTTGCCTTCCAAAAGAAAGTCGCTGCCGTATGGGCGAAGAAGTCCCCTGCGGACCTTCGTGCCGCGGCATCGGCGTCGCATACGCTGCCAATGACACTTAGCGGCACTGTTCACTAGAGAAGCGCTGATAGATACTCTTTTCATTCGTTCGTGGACTGCTCTATCCGCAGTTGAAAATCCCTTTTTGCCGCAAAATGATATCGGCAAAAAGGGGATGATTTTGTTATCGTTTCAAAAAGCTCTGCAACGATGCGGGCGACCAGCGGCGTTCTCGAAAATGGCGTGATGATGTAGTAACCGTCAATATACGGCTCAATGTCATGGGCAATCTCCAGCGAAAGCCTGACAGCGAGTTCCTCCGCCGCCTCCGATCGAGCCCGTGATACGCATTGATGATGCGCTCCTCGACGTGAATGCCCGCAATCTCGCTTTCCATAAACCGTGCGTTGCGCTCGCTGACCACGGGCATGATCCCGCCCATAATCAGGGCATCTCCCAGCTCCTCACGCGCCGTGCGCAGGTTCTCCTTCGCGCGTTCGCTCAGCACGGGCTGGGTAAAAGAATCCCGTCATCCCCGCTTCCAGCTTTTTCTTGGCAAGTCCAATCTGCGAGGGAAAATGTTTCGCATTGATGTTGAGCGCACCGAACACATGAAACGGCAGAACGTCGCCATGCTCGCCGAGGCTCTTGATGAATGCGGACAGTTTGCGCGAGTTGAACTGATAGACACTCTTTACCTCATCGCGTTCCGCCGTTGGAATCGGGTCGCCGGTAATGGCAATCATATTGTGAATGCCCTCGGCGCTGAGCCCGAGAAGAATGGACTTGATCGCGTTGAGGTTGCGGTCGCGACAGGTCATGTGCGGAATCGGCTCGATCCCGAGCTCACGATGGACACGCGCCGCAAGCATCGCCGCATCCATACGCGCCCGCGCGACGGGGTTATCCGCAATCGTAATGGCATCGACGCCCGCCTCACGCAGCTCACGCGCCCCACGGAGAAATTTCTCCGCGTGACCGGTCTCAGGTGGATCGAGCTCTACAGCAATGACTTTTCCTGCCATCCCGTAGAGCGGCGAAAAAGGGCTCTTCGCCTGCGTGACAGGGCTCCTGCTCAGCGACCGCCTGCACATCAGCAGTCACTGTGCCCTGCGTCCTGAGCGCTGTGCAGAGAGCGCGAATATGCGCCGGCGTCGTGCCGCAGCAGCCGCCGAGGATGGAGACACCGTCCTGCACGAGTGCCGCCAGTGTGTCAGCAAAAATACCCGGTGCACTCTCATAGAAGTTGCGCCCATCGACGACCATCGGATGCCCCGCGTTCGGCATCAGCGCGAGCGGCAGCGACACCGACTTGAGATGATGCAGCAATTCCTTCATCTGACGTACGCCGTTGACACAGTTGAAGCCGACGGCATCAACCTGTCCGCTCTTCTGCCACGGCGCGGACGAGATCCTCCGCAAAGAAGCTCGTCGCGCGTATAGCCCGCCCGGAAGTGCCGTAAAAGGAAATCTGCACAAAGGCATGAGGGCATGCCGCCTGATATGGCGGCCGTTTCCGTCAGCCCCTCAGCCGAGGAATTCGTCTCAAAGAGGAAATGCGTGGCACCGCAGGAAAGGAATGTATCCGCCAGAAAGCGATACTCCGCAGCAATGTCGCGCGGCGGCAGTCCGATCACCGGACCGATATCAGCAAAGACGTATGCGCCAAATGGCTCTGCCGCGCGTGCGGCGAGCGCCCAGGCGGCACGGATGATCTGCGCAACGAGTTCGTCGTCGCCTTGGTAGACAATGCGGTTTTGCGGCAAATGTATTCGTCTTGATCGCTCTGCGCACCGGCGGCAGGTACTCTGTATGAATCCCTGCTACCACGTCGGGTGATTGGAGGTTGGCAAGCCCTACGCCCTGCCGCGTGTATTGGTTTTCTGTGCGTAGTACGTGCCCATACCGCCGTCAAAAGACGAGCGGCTCATGCGCTTTAGATGTTCGCGCATATCCGCCATCCTGTCCCTCCCTCAGCCGAGGAACACTGCGCGCGATTTCGACAGCACTGCGCGCATCGGCGGCATAGTAGTCCGCGCCGATCTCACGCGCATAGTCCTCCGTCAGGACAGCACCGCCGACCACCGTCTGACACTCATGACCCGCCTCGTGCAGTGCGTCGATCGTCCGCTTCATCGCCGTGACGGTCGTCGTCATCAGCGCAGAGAGTCCGATCAGTCCGACCTTCTTCTCGATGGCGACTTCGACCCACGCGCTGTACGGGTACATCGCGTCCGAGGTCGATGATCTGATAGCCGTAGTTCTCGAGGACGACCCTTGACGATGTTCTTGCCGATGTCGTGGATGTCGCCCTCAACGGTCGCGAGGATGACCTTTCCTTTGAGATTCCTGTCCATTTTCGGCCAGCTTTGCCTTGATGAGTTCAAGCGCCGCCGTTGCTGCATTTGCTGCATTGATCAGCTGCGGCAGGAAGATGATCTCCTTTTCATAGCGGTCGCCGACAATGTCGAGCGCGGGAATGACTTTATCCTGATGATGTCCATCGGCGCTGTGTTCGCCAGCAGCCGACGCGCAATCTGCTCTCGCATCATCGCTGAGACCGCGCATGATGGCATCCATCAGCGGATCGATCTCCGTCTCCCCCACCGTGACAGGCGTATCCGCCTTCACATCTGCCGCAGCATCCGTAATACCGAGTTCCTTGCGGCGGCGAATCTCTGCCTGCTCGGCAGCAAACCGCTCAATATAGGCGGCACAGTCCGCATCCTCACCGCTGACGGCACGGAAGGAGACAACGGCGTCCATGACCTCCTTCGTGTTCGGATTGATGATCGGAAAATCCAGACCAACGTCATCGCCTGAATGAGGAAGTTCACCGTCATGTGCACGCGTGCGGGAAGACCAAACGAAATATTGCTGACCCCGAGTGCACAGTGCAGTCCCAGGCGCTCATGCACCTCACGCACAGCGCGCAGTGTCTCCATCGCCTGCTCCTGCTGTGCCGAGATGGTCAACGTCAGGCAGTCGATCACGATATCCTCGCGGTCGAGCCCATAGGTCTCCGCCTCCGCCAGCAATGCGTTCGGCGATCGCAACGCGCTGCGCCGCTGTTTCGGGCAGACCGCTCTCATCCATCGCGAGCCCGAGTACCGCCGCCCCATAGTGTTTCGCAAGCGGAAAGATCGCGTCCATGCGTGCGCGCTCCCACTGACCGAGTTGATGATGGCGCGCCCGTTCGTCACGCGCAGTGCTGCCTCGATCACTGTCGGATTCGCCGAGTCGATCTGCAGCGGCAGATCAACAACGCTCTGGACAGCCTTGACTACCTGCGGGATGATCGCAGCCTCATCGACGCCCTGTGCACCGACATTGATGTCGAGCACCTGCGCGCCCGCCTCCTGCTGTGCAATGGCGAGTTTCTTGATGTAGCCCATATCCTCCTCGCGAAGCGCCTGCTGCAGCCGCTTCTTGCCCGTCGGATTGATGCGCCTCCGATGACATTGACCTGCCATACTCTGCGACGCGTCCGGGCGAAGCGAGCCCTTGCGTTTCTTCCGTGTGGGACGGTCTGCTGCCCCACCCGCCACCGTCTCCGCGAGGCAGCGGATAAAGTTAGGATTGGTGCCGCAGCAGCCGCCGAGGAATGAGTGCCCCGCTTTGGGCAAAGTGCAGCATCTCCGCCCCGAACATCCTCCGCCGTCATCTCGTAGGCACCCGTGCGCGGGTCGGGGAGACCTGCATCGGCTTTGACGATGATCGGCAAGTCCGTCCACCCATCATCTCTGCGACGATGGGGCGAAGCTCCGCAGGACCGAGCGAGCAGTTGACACCGAGTGCAGCGATGCCGAGCGCATCCAGCGTCACGGCCACGGAGGACACCGCAGCACCGAGGAAGGTACGGCCGTTCTCCTCGAAGGTCATCGTCACCCAGATGGGCAGCTTCGTAGTGTTCCTTCGCTGCAAGCACGGCTGCCTTTACCTCATAGAGATCCGTCAGCGTCTCAAAGACGACGAGGTCGGCACCTGCCGCCCTCGCCCTGCCGTGACCATCTCGCGAAAGAGTTCATACGCCTCCTCAAAGGAGAGTGTTCCCCAGCGGCTCAACAAGTTCCGCCGATCGGACCGACATCGAGGGCGACGCGTACACCTTCTACGCCGGAATGTTCCGCCGCACGGCGTGCCGTCGCGATATTTGCCGCAATCACCTCGGCAACGCTCTTCCCGTACCGATCAGCCGAGGTCCATTGGCACCGAACGTATTGTTGTAGATCATGCGGCTGCCCGCCGCAATATAGGTCGGGTGCACTCTTCAACCACATCAGGATGCTCCATCCCGAAGAGCTCGGGCGCTCCCTGCGGGCAAGACCACGCGCCTGCAGCTCCGTGCCTATACCTCCGTCCAAAATAATAATATCGTTCATTTTCCCTATTTACTCCCTCATCTATTTCCCCGTCTTTGCTCCTTCGCGGCACCTGCGCCCCGCCTTACGGAACGGGCAGGTGCGGAATACGAGACAGTGCTCACAGTCCGGCGGGCGGTGCGGGTGTGCGCGCAATCCCCATGATCGCCGTCACGGATTTGCGCGGCACCACGATCGTCGTCGGCGTCAATGATACACCGATGCGCCGTGTCATATCGAGCAGTGAAAAGAACTTCTGGCTGCTCCCGTGATCGGCAGATCTGCCGTAGCCGGGGCTGAAGCGATCCGTCAGATAGCGCCCCTCTGCCTCTACTAGCCGCGCGCATATCCGCCTCAAAATTATTGCAGATATTCTCGATCGCCGTGCTCGCACATGCATCCATGATGACGGCATCCGCTGCATTCGTCACCCCGCTGCGCATCATCAGCCGCTCTACACTGGGACCGAGTGTTGCCCCAGAGCACTGTCTCCTCGCACGGCGCGAGCATCTGCGGAATATCCTTGCCGGCAAAAGCAACGCCGAGCACTGCCCCATCCTCAATGGGCACCTGCCGATAGGTCAGGCGGCGGTCGTCGACGCCAGCATCTCTCATCACTGCAGCGATGAATCTGCGCCGCAATACCTCCGTCAGCTCCTGTCCGCGAAAGCCGAGATACTTTCAAAAATTTCATTGTCATTCAGCGCGGTAAACCGCGGTTCAATCATCGTCGCTCCCTATTCTCTCCGTCACCACTCCCTGCTGTCAATGCTTCTCGCGTCGTCAAGTGTCCCTCGATTATACCACATCCATCATATCCGTACAATGACATGGATTCCTTTCTTCTAATAGTATATATTTCTATAATATTATTTTTATTTTTGATTTGTAAATGACAAATTGACGTGACAAGGGGTCTCTCGTCCGCAACACCTGGCAAGGAACCATCAAAAAGCTCTATGGCAGTGCAGTTCATTTTGTGTTATAATACTGCCTTATCACCGTACCCATAATTTCTCAGGAGGAAATGGAATGATAAAAAGAGGCGATCAAGAAAATTGTCGATAAGCAGGATCTGACTTACGACGAGCATACGCCGTCATGAATGAGACTCATGTCGGGCGAGACGTCCGCGGTGGAGAACGCTGCCTATCTTGCGGCACTCTCCACGAAGAGACAGCGGGATGGAGACAATCGACGAGATCTCGGGGTCGGCAGCGGCAATGCGTGAACACGCACAGCCCGTCACGCACGAGATGGATGTCATCGACATCGTCGGCACGGGCGGTGACCACTCGGGCAGCATCAATGTCTCGACGACGGCATCATTCCTCGCGGCGGCGGCAGGACTGAAGGTGTGTAGCACGGAAACCGCGCCGCATCCTCAAAGAGCGGTACTGCGGACTGTCTGAGGCACTCGGAGTCAACATCGACCAGCCGCCCGAGAAGGTACGTGAGGAACTGGGAGCATCGAGCTTTGCCTTTCTCTTCGCCCAGCGTTATCATCAGTCGATGAAGCACGTCGAGTGATCCGCCGAGAGCTCGGCATACGTACGGTGTTCAATATCCTGACCGCTGACGAATCCAGCACGCCCTGCATACATGCTGCTCGGTGTCTACGGAGAGCATCTCTCCGCCCGCTCGCACGTGTGCTTCCGGGACTTGGCGTCAAGCGCGCACTCATCGTCCACGGGACAGACGGGATGGATGAGATCTCCATCGGCGCCCCTGACCAAGGTCTATGAGGTCGAGAATGCGGCAGAGCGTGCCTATGAGATCCGTCCCCGAGGATTTTCGGCATCACGCCGGCCTCAGCGAAGCGATCCGCGGCGGAACTCTGCCGAGAACGCTGGCGTGACGCGCGGGATTCTCGCGGAGAGATTACCGATGCGAGGGCCGACATCTGCCTGATGAATGCGGGGGCTGCCATCTATATTGGGGGAAGGCAGACTCGATTGCGGAGGGCATCGACACGCACGGCGCGTCATTGCCGACGGCAGCGCTCTGCAGAAGCTGGAGGACTTTATCCGCATCTCTCAGTGATGCTACAGGGAAATGGAAGGACATGAAGCAAATGAACGCACTTTGAACAACTCAGTACTTTTGTCTCACGCTATGGCGGTCTTTGTTGTCGCCATCGCAGGCATCGCTTTTCTTTCAGCCATGGACGTTCCTTCGAGCGTTCCATGGATCACGATTCTGCTCGGCATCGCTCGTGTTCGGTATGGAATGACGCTGCGGTTTTGCCGACTTTAAACTCGTTCTGCAGCGTCCGCGCGACGTCTTTTATCGGAACGGTTGCCCAGTTCCGGCATCATGCCCTCCTCGCATGGGTACTTGGCACAGGTATTTTTCCTTCCGCCGGAGCTTTGCCGCCGGTGTCATTCTCGTCGGCACCTGCCCGGTGGAACGTCCTCGAACGTCATGACCTACCTCGCGCGGTGATGTCGCCCCTTTCCGTCAGCATGACCATGGCGTCCACCATTCTCGCGCCGATCATGACACCGCTCCTCACGCTCTGGCTCGCAGGGCAGTGGATTGACATTCCTGCGGGCAAGATGATGATCTCCATCGCACAGGTCTGTCATCGCCCCAGATCCTCCTTGGCCTTCCTCATCAACCACTTCTTTGAGCGTCCTGTCCAAAAGGCGGTCAAGGTTCTCCCGCTCATCTCCGTGACGGCAATCGTCCTCATCGTCGGCGGTGTTGTCTCGGCTAACGCAAGCCGCATCATCGAGACGGGTGCCTCATCATGGTCGTTGTCATGTGCCACAATCTCTTTGGTTATGCCCTCGGCTTCCTCGTAGCAAAGGCACTCCACATGGATATGGCAAAGGTCAAGGCGGTCTCCATCGAGGTCGGCATGCAGAACTCGGGGCTCGCCACATCGCTCGCCCTGCTCCACTTCTGCGCGGCAGCTGCGATTCCCGGCGCACTCTTCAGTGTCTGGCATAATATCTCAGTCTCACTCGCAGCGAACTACCTCGCTGCACGCATGAAAAAGCAGGGCTAGGGAATCGCAGATGCGTGAAACGGGAAGATAGAGCCCTGTTGATAACGCATGGGCTATGCTCTCATCGGCTCACAGATGCTACTGAGCTGCAAACGGCGGGAAGCTAAACAGTCCTGCTTTTCCCAGTTATCACGAAGGGGACCGCAGCGGTGAAAGATAGGGGGCTGCTGCATCACGTGTGCAACAGCTTTTTCTATGCAGTGTATGCAATTAGTGGTTGAACATATTGCGCAGGGCCCTGCTTGTTGACCCTCGCGGTTCAGCTGTGCAAGATGCTGCGTGAGCTTGATGCTCTTCTGGGCAGACACGCTCGCAGTTCTGGCTGTTTCCGCAGCTCGTGATGCCGCCCTTTCCATCAGCGCATTGAGGCGCTTCGGTGCATCGAACTTCCCAAGCGGATGCAGGTTGAAGAGCAGCGTCTGTGCTGTCGGCGCAGGTCCGATGAAGTCGGACTGCGGGACCGACGTTCGGGCACGCCTCGAGGCAGCAGCCGCAGGTCATGCAGTGCGACAGCTCGTAGCAGGTCTCTGCCGTGTACGGGTTCTGGATCGGTGCATCCTGACGCCCCACGTACCGTCCACTCGACCCAGCCGCGAATGCGCTTGAGGCTCTCGAACATGACCGAGCGGTCGATGAGGAGATCGCGGATAACGGGGAACGTACGAGCCGGCTGCACTCGGATCGGCTGCGGAGGTTGTCGATCAGCGCGCAGCATGCCTGCTGTGCACGGCCGTTAACGACCATCATGCACGCACCGCAAACCTTTCCAAGCAGTTGCACTCCCAGACAGGGGCGGAACGCGCTTTGCCGTCAACCGTCACGGTTCTTCTGAATCTCCATGAGGGATGCGACGACGTTGAGGCCGGGACGATAGTCAACTTCGAACTCCTGCGTGTAGGGATTCTCGTTCGGTCCATCCTGACGCTCGATGATAAAAACGAACTTTTTCTGTTCTGCCATGACTTCTATCCTCCCTTACTCTTTTCTTGGCAACGGCGTAGTTACGCGCACGTGCCTTGATGAGCGAATGTCGAACTCCATGTAGCTGACCTGAGGGCTCCTCCGTCTTCGGATCATAGTCCACGATGGAAGTCTTCATGAAAGCGCTCATCATCGCGACCGTAGAACATGAGCTCACCATCGGCATCCGTCATGCGCTCGCCCTTGTCGTCGAGAAGGATCTTGGCATGTGCGCCGCGGCTCTCATCGCGGCAGCGTGCCGCCTCGTCAGCAGCCTATCGCGTAGAGGATCGTGTTACGGAGCTGGCGGACAAACATGGCTTCTGGTTCGCCCATGTGCCGTGATCCGTCACGCCGATGTCGTCCCAGCGCTTCAGGATGCCCTGAGCTTCTCAAGGCAGATGTCGAGGCCCTTGTTGTCACGCTCAATCGAGACGTAGTCATACATGATCTCGCCCATCTCCTGATGGAGCTTATGTGCGTTCTCGGAGCCCGTCATGTTGCGGATCTTATCGAACTCCGCCACGGCCTCCTTTCGCGCACCTCGAGTTCTTCCTCGGTGAGTGCCGTGCCGAGCTCGCCGCTGCGCGCCCAGCGCAGTGCCTCGGGGACCAGCGATAAAGCCGGAGTAGGCAGCCGAGAGGAGCGAGTTTGCACCGAGACGGCTGGCACCGTGGTACTGATGGTCGCACCCGCCCGCAGCCATGAGTCCCGGAATGTTCTGTGGTGGTTGCGATCGACCCAGATGCCGCCCATCGAGTCAATGCACGGACGGGAAAGATTCCATCGGCACCTTGCGCGGATCCTGACCGACGAACTCAGAGTACATCTCGAGAATACCGCCAAGCTTGCGCTCGAGGGTAATCCGCAGGGATATGGGGAGGTCGAGGTAAACGCGGCGCTCATTGTTGATGCCGAGTCCCATGTGGACGCAGACTCTGAAGATCGCACGCGATGCAACGTCGCGCGGACGAGGTTGCCGTATGCAGGATACATCTCCTCGAGGAAGTACCAGGCTTGCCGTCCCTGTACGTCCAGACGCGTCCGCCTCACCGCGGCAGGCCTCGGACATCAGATGTTCTTATCCGATCCCGGAATCGCCGTCGGATGAATCTGAATGAACTCAGGGTTGCTGATATGTGCGCCCCTGCTGATAGGCGGAGGAAACCGCCGAGCTGTTGCAGATCGTCGATGCGTGCAGCGGCCGAACACCCTGGCCAGGGCCGCCCGTAGCGAGCATGACAACATCCGCCGGGAATGCCTTTGATCTCATTCGAGTTCATATTCTGTGCAACAATGCCGCGGACGATGCCGTCCTTGTTCTTGATCGCACGGATGTATTCCCAGAACTCATACTTCGTGACCTTGCCCTTGACCTCCCAACGACGCACCTGCTCATCCAGTGCGTAGAGGAGCTGCTGTCCGGTCGTCGAGCCTGCGAACACGGTGCGCTTGTTCTTCTGTCCGCCGAGTTGCGAAGGTCCAGCACGCCCTCAGCCGTACGCGCTAAACGGAACGCCCATGCGGTCAAAACATCTTGACCAGCTTCGGTGCTGCCTCAACCATGCCCTTAACGGCGAGCTGGTCAGCGAGGAAGTCGCCGCCGTAGACCGTATCGTCAAAGTGCTCGTAGACACTGTCATGCCTCGCCCTTGGTGTCCATGCAGGCGTTCATGCCGCCCTGTGCGCAGAGCGAATGCGAACGCTTCACCGGGCACAGGAAAAGAGGTCGACCGTACCGCCGCCCTCACAGACCTTCATCGTCGCGAGAAGACCCGCCAGACCGCCGCCGACGATGATAACCTTATTCTGTGGTACTTTAGCCATTCTTAGCTCTCCTTGCTGCGGTTCTCACATGAGTAGCCGCCCATGAAGGCAAGCGTTACAAGCGACATCAGCACGCAGAGTGCCATGGACAGCGCATTGATCACCGACTGTGCGCGCGGTCCCTTTTGCGATGCCCCACGTCATGCAGAACGTCGAAATGCCGTTGCAGAAGTGGAAAATCGCTGCGATCATGCCGATGGTGTAAAGCACAGTGTGCAGGATCGCATAATCGCCGGTAACGAAGCAGGTGTAGAGCAGGTCATAGTTGATGTGCGTTCCCATGACGCCCTTCTCCCACACGCGCATAAAGCCAACATGCCAGATGAGGAACGGAATGAGCAGCCACGCTGTGTAGCGCTGCAGCGCAAACCGCCAGTTGCGGACATAGCCATAATTGCCGGGGTTGTTCTTCGCCTGCGCAGCGACTAAATGCCGTAGATCGCGTGGAAGAGGATCGGAACAGCGATGGCGAACACCTCAAGCCCATAGAACACAGGGCGCGGGATGAGATCCATCATTGCCAGCGCATCATTAAAGGCCTTTTGCTCCATGGAGCACCGTCGAGTTCGTAAAGACATGCTCGAAGAGGAACACGCCGATAACGACGAGTCCGACCAGTGAATGAAGGCGCCGCATGTAAAAAGGTTGTGGAACATTTCATACCTCCTGAAATATGTTGACCTTAGGAGTCGCAGCCCCGGCACCGTGCCGGAGCTGCGCCCCTGAATGATTTGTCATGCGCCAAACCATCGGCATGAACACGCATATTAGAGTCTGCGATAGGGCTTCTGTCCCATTTCATAGAAGTTATTTCCCTCGGAGTCGATGACGACGATGGGGAAATCCTCGACCGTCAGCTTTGCAACGGCCTCGGGACCAAGCTCAGTAGCCCACAACTTCATACTTCTTCACGGACTTCGCGATAAGGGCTGCGGCACCGCCGACAGCTGCGAAGTAGGTGACGCCATGCTTCTTCATTGCCTCGACGACCTCAGGGCGAGCGCGAGCCCTTGCCGACTATGCCCCTTGATGCCCTGTGCGAGCATCGTCGGCGTGTAGGCGTCCATACGGCCGCTCGTCGTCGGCCCCGCCGAGCCGATCGGATCGCCCGGCTTTGCCGGCGTCGGTCCGAGATAGTAAACAATCTGATCGTGCCAGTCCACGGGCAGCGGCTCGCCCTTTGCGAGGGCTTCCGTCATCGCCTTTGTGCGGCATCACGCGCGCTGATGATCGTTCCCGTAATCAGAACACCGTCGCCCGCCTTGAGCTTACGGGACATTTCCTCCGTAAACGGAGTGGTAATACGGATACTTTCCGCCATTGAGTATTCCTCCCTAAAGATAATACACAGAATCTGCTCCTCAGAATGCAGCGATTCGCTTAGAGGACGCGGTGCGCATGCCGGAGCGCATGGCAGCAGATCGTGACCGCAACCGGGAGACCTGCGATATGCGTCGCGCCCCACTCAATGTTTACGGCGAGTGCCGTCGTCGTGCCGCCCAGCTGGGGGCCCGATGCCGGTCTTGTTGATCATCTCGAGGAGCTCTTCCTCCAGCTTTGCATACTCGGGCATGGGATGGCGCTGATTGATCGGGCGCGTAAGAGCCTTCTTCGAGAGGAGTGCCGCACGATCCATCGTGCCGCCGATGCCGATGCCGACGACCTCCGGCGGGCAGGGATTCGGGCCGGCGTGCTGGATGATCTCCATGACAGCCTTCTTCACGCCCTCGACACCATCGGCCGGAACGAGCATTTTCACACCGGACTTATTCTCCGAACCGAAGCCCTTCGGTGCGATCGTGATGCTGAGGCGGTCGCCCGCGACGATCTGCGTGTAGATAACACCCGGCGTATTGTTCGTGTGTTCTTACGATTAAAGAGAGCTCGGCGACGACGGACTTGCGCAGATAGCCTTCCGTGTAGCCCTTCGCGATACCCCTCGTTAATCGCATCCTCCAGAAGACCACCCGTGATGTGAAGATCCTGTCCGACTTCGACAAACACAATGGTCATGCCCGTATCCTGGCAGTACGGACGATCCTCTGCGCGCGCGATCTCAGCGTTGCGGATGATCTGATCCAGAACGACCTGACTGACGGGCGACTCTCTGTCTCCCGGCCCTTCTTGAGGCCTTCATAGACGTCGTCGGGGAGATAGTACGCCTTCTTTGCACATCTCGGCGACGTTCTCCGTGATTTCTTTTTGCGGTTAGCTCTCGCAAAAATAATCCCTCCTATAAATATAACTTATACACAGGTTAAGCTAGACTATATCATATTTTTTTCTTGCTTTCAAGTCTTTCAGACTTCTTGTAACCCCTTGAAAAAGTGAATCTCATTCAATTTCTAGCCGCCGATTTTTTTCCGTGAAACAAGAGCGCATTTTTCTTATTTTATATCATTGTTTTTCTTTATTGTTTTATCGTTTGATTAGAATCAATTTATTGTTTTTACTGTCCTGTTATCACATATATAAATCCCATATCGTATGATATGGGATTTATATGATAAAAACTTTTGAAAAAATTTTTATCTGAGGCGAATGAGATTCATCGTTGGCTCTTCCCCCTGCTGTGAGACTTATCGCCATAAAGGATCCCTGCTGCCGCATCACGCGGACGAGCCACACTCCCGGGGTTGACTACCGTCACATCCCTCCCTGCTGCTCATAGAGGGCAATATGCGTATGCCCATAGACGGCAAGATCGCCCCCTGTCTCACGCGCAGCCGCGGCGAGCATCGCCGTATCAAACCGCACGTTGAAGAGATGCCCATGCGTGAGGAAAGATGCGATGCCCGCCGGCCTCAACGACAGTCTCGTCATACGTGCCGTCCATGGAAGGTCACAGTTGCCGAGGACGCGCGCGACGCGCTTTCCCGTCAGTTCTTCCAATGCGTCTGCATCGGCGGCATAGTCTCCCTGCATGAAGCCACATCTCTGCCTGTGCCGCCTCAGGGATACCGCAGCATCGCTTTCAGGCTCTCAATATCCCCGTGACTGTCACCGACAACCCGATATACATGCTCTCACCCGCGATCCTAAAATGATTGGACGAAAGCCTTCTATGGCGATATCTCCCGCTGCAGCAGACGACGAATACGACGCACTCATGCACCGCCAAGGAGCGCACGCAGCTTTTCCTTCATCTGATCGAGCGCCGCTCCTCGATGACTGATGGCGTGTTTTTCCTCACGAGAGCTCCGCCATCGTCCGTCCGTCAGCACGATAGAAATATGGATCGTAGCCGAACCCCTCCGTGCCGCGTGCTTCGGGACGAATAGCCCTGTACACCTTCCCTCTGTCGACAGTTCCCGTCCGTCCTCGAGCGCGAGGACGAGTGCGCAGTGGTAGGCGGCGCAGGCGTTTTCCTCTCGCGCGCGCGAAGCCCGCGATCAGCTTGATTATTCGCCGCATCGTCGCCGTGCACCCCCGCATAGCGCGCCGAGTAAACGCCCGGGGCGCCGTCCAGTGCCTCCACCGAGAGCCCCTGAGTCGTCAGCAAGCGCCGAGAGCCCTGTCTTGTCGCGATAGTACCGCGCCTTGATGCGCGCATTTTTCCATGAATGTCGCACCATCCTCGACCGGCTCTTCGATCGTGCCGAGCCCGGCTTCAGTTCATTGAGACGCGACAGCGGACAAGGCGCACGGGCCAGCCCGCGAAACGCCGTCTCCATCTCCCGCACCTTCCCCGCATTGGACGTGGCGATCAGTATCGTCTTTTCCTTCATATTATCCCTCCCGTCCCGGCAGCCATGAGAGCACATCGCCAAGAGCGACCTTCTGCTGGTCGATCAGTGTGCGAATGCCCTGCTCACCGAGATCCAGCAGAGCATTCAGCTCCCTCCGTGCAAAGGCGCGTCCCTCGCCCTGTCCCCTGCACCTCGACAAAGGCACCCGCCCCTGTCATGACGATATTCATATCGACCATTGCCGCAGCGTCCTCCCTCATAGCATAGATCAAGGAGCGGCTCATTCGCCGCATTGATTCCGACGCTGACCGCCGCCACGTAGTCGCGTACGGGGAAGATGCCGCGCTCGCATAAAACGACGCACACGCCTCGACGAGAGCAACAAACGCCCCCGTCACCGATGCCGTGCACGTCCCGCCGTCCGCCTGAAGGACGTCACAGTCTATGTGAATCGTACGCTCACCGAGTGCCTTCGTATCGACCACGGCGCGGAGCGCACGCCCGATGAGCCGCTGGATCTCCTGCGTCCGCCCCTGACTGATGGCCGCGCACCGCCTCACGTGCCGTGCGCCCGCCCCCGCGCCCGGGAGCATAGAGTACCCGCCGTCACCCAGCCCGTGCCCGTGCCCCTTCAAAAGAACGGCACGCGCTCCTCCACCGTCGCCGCACAGACGACGCGCGTATGACCGGTCTCAATGAGCGCAGAGCCGTCCGCATAGCGCTGATAGCCGCGTTCGATCCGAACAGGGCGCAGCTGGTCGGCACGCCGCAGATCTCTTCTTGGCATGAAACAATTTCTCCTTTATTGCGTTGACCAAAAGAGCGGGAAAAAGGCTCTCTCTTCCCGCTCCGTTTCTCCTGTGCTGTTAGTGGCTCTCCTGATACTGCCGATAGTTCTTGATGATGCAGATCGGGGTCTTCTGTGACGCATTGCCGAACGGGTTATCGAGCAGCAGCTTTGCCGCAAGCTCCCCATTGAGTCCATTCGATACACCGACCACACGTGAACGCTTGAGATCGCTGACATCCGCCACCATTGCGCCGAATGCCCCCACGCGCGTCCGTATACGGTTTCTGCCACCTGGTCCGCATCCGCAGGACCATAGACAATCGCCTTGTCAAACGGCGGCATCGTGCCGGTCACATCGTCGATCAGCGCCGTTTCTCTGCCGCCCCAGCGATAGAACATGCCGCCTTTTTCCGACGAGCTTTGCGAGGAACCCGGCAAAGAGTGCAAAGAGCACACGCTCCGTCCCTCCACATCCATCAGAGATCAGATCCCATGCGGACTGGCAAGGCTGCCGTAGTCCGGAATAAAGCGACAGGCGAAACGCGCCGCACGAGAAAACATGCAGCTGCTCGGGGAAGACAAACCGCCCCTGCGTAATCGCGACCACACTCTCAGCACAGCAGACCAGATCGTCCGCCGTCACCTGCTCTCCCGCATAGTACTCAATCGCATCCACAATGTCATCGGCATCTGTCAGGATGCGTGTCGGCACGGGAAGAATCTTCAGTTCAGCCATTCTGCACCTTCCCTTCCCGTACAAGCGCAACTCCGGCGAGCGCGGCAATCTCCGCCGCCGTCATCTTCATCAGCACCTGAATAATGCGCCGGCGTCCGCCCCGTCTCCAGATAGATCAGATCCATGCGAAAAATCCACCATGTGGGCAACCGCATCATCGAGTGTATGCCTGTTCCGCCCCTCAATGGAGAGCTTGAGGGCAAGATTTATGCGCTGCTTTTTTTCTCTATCAGCGCCGCCTCGAAGTAGTCATCCTCGCGCGGTACCCCATTAGCTCCACCTTGCCGCGCACCAATGCGCCGTCGTACTGCTCGTACGGAAGCTGAACGCGCAGGATCGCATCCATGATCGTCCCACACTGCTTCCCCTCGTTGGCAAAGGGAATCGTCGCACCGATCACCAGACGCTCGGGCGTCCGTTCCACGACGGAAAAAGGGCGTCATCTCCTCTGTCTTCGGCACGATCACCTCCGTACCAAGATAAGCGAAGAGAATCTTCACGCCCACACACAATAAAAAAACGACTGCGATCAGCAGATGCAGCCACCACGAAAATTCAGATCCCAATGTCCCGTCCTTCTTTCTCCGCCGTCATCGCCGCTTCCATCGGCACATAGAACTCCTTGGGCAAGCGCGTTATATGTCCCGTATCGCGGTGCGTAAATACATTTTTCTGAGAAGCCACTCACCAGCAGTGTTCCCGCCTGATTGAGAATGCGGTAGGAGAACACCATCTTAGCCTTTTGTGAGCGCCGTCGCCGTCGTCTCGATCACCAGCTCATCGTCAAAATGACCTGGTGCATGGTACCCGCACCGACCTTCGTGATTGGGAATACGTACCCCGCCTCCATCAATGCGCCCAACGTGATGCCGATGCGCCGCAAATACGCGACGCGTCCGATCTCAAACCAGCGGATGTAGTTCGCATGATGCACGACCGCCATCGCATCCGTATCGTAAAAATTCACCCGATGTCTTACCTCAACCGGCATGAAAACTCCTTTCAAACAATCTCTTCCATTCGCGCGGCACGCGCGAGATCCGCCTCCATGTACGCCAGCTCTTCCGCACGCACAACGGGACGCCCCTGACGCAAAGAACGTGCAGTGTGCGGTCTGTGTACCGATTGGCTGCGTTCGCAGCCCCGTCGCCGCGCGAGCTCCTCCACCGTTCCCTCATTCCCATCCACGAGGCGCACATTCTGCGGCAAAAGCCGCCGCATCGTATCCTTGAAATAGTTGAAATGCGTACAGCCGAGCACGATCGCAGAATAATCCGCAAAACGATACGGTGCAAACGCATCCCGCAGGTACGCCTCCACTGCCGAGGAGACGAACTCTTGCCGCTCGCGAACTCCACCAGTTGCGGCAGGGCCAAGAGATCCACCAATCCGTTCGGATCGCAGGAGGAAATCAGTCGTCTCAGCTTCTCCCCTATGCACCGTGATCGGCGTCGCCGTGACGAGCACGCGATGCTCTGCATCGTGCGTGAGCGCCTTCTTTACCGCCGGCTCCATGCCGATGATCGGCACATCGTAGAGGCGGCGCATCTCATCCACGGCAACGGAGGTCGCTGTATTGCAGGCAACGACCACGGCATCGGCGCGCTGCTGTTCGATGAGAAAAGCGAAATGCGGTGCGGACAAAGCGCGCACGGCAGGAACAGATTTCGTCCCGTACGGCACATGATCGCGGTCGGCGTAGAAGATAAACTCCTCCGACGGCAGCACACGGCGTGCATGACTGAGCACCGTCAGACCGCCATAGCCCGAATCAAACAGCGCAATGCGCATCTGTCCATCTCCTCTTCTTGATCGAAACCGACGGCTCTATTATAGCAACTTCTTCTCTCTTTGGCTAGCTTACGTTACGGCAAGATGATATGATAGGATGTGTTTCTTGTTTTAGATTCCTTCAGCCGCGGTACAGAAGAAATATGGATACCACTCGAAAGAATTCTTTTATGGAGGTATGAACGCCTTGGAGGAAACATATGATCCTTTAAATATTCGGTTATACATATTCACAGCGTGTACCATGATTATAGTGATAGGTATGTGGTGGGGTTATAAACGCACCGCTTCTTTTATGACGTACCGTGTAAAACGTGCCCATAGACACCTCGTAATAGGCGGGTGTTCTTGGCTCGCTATGGGAGAGTTTCTGCTGTTAGGCATCGGCAGCACGAGGGCATTCTTGTCCGTCCTCCTTTATCTTACCGGGATTCTAGCGATTTTGAGGCGAAAATACGCGCTCACTTTTTTCAGGAACTGGACAAGATGCCCGACTGCCCTCATACCAATCATGAACTGCAGGTGCTCAGAGGAATAAAGGATCAAAAGATATTTTTCATCATCTTAGTTATCTATTTCTTCGCCATGGGGACAGTTACGCTGTGTTATGAATAAATATGCTGTTTGAGCCATATTCTCTCATGGGACACAGAGAAATCCACTGTTATGCTCCCGTTGCATTCATACTTTTTCGCCCGCATAATCTGCCGCATTCTTTGACAAAAACTGCGTGTCCCCTGTATAATCGATTTATTGAAATTTTTATGATTCTTTTGCGAAACTAGAGAAAGCATGGCACTATGAAACAGCGGCTGTCGAAAAAGGAATATCTCTTTGTCGCATCTCCTCTTTCGGTCTGGTCTTCGGTGCGGGCAATCTGATCTTTCCCGCGTCGATGGGACAGCGGGCGGGGATGGAGATGCTGCCCGCCCTCGTCGGATTCTGCATCACAGGCGTGGGGCTGCCCCTGCTCGGCATTGCGGCGATCAGCATCACAGCGAGCGACAGTCTCTCCGCGATTGGAAACAGAGTGGGGCGGCGTTTTTCCCTGCTCTTTACCTGCGCGCTCTATCTCTGCATCGGGCCGCTCTTCGCCATCCCGCGTACGGCGACCGTCTCCTTTCAGGTTGGCGTTCTGCCGTTTGTCGCCCCTCCCCTGCACGATGTTCTGCTCCTCGCCTTTACCGCGCTCTTTTTCGCCGTGGTGCTCTTTTTTTCCCTGCGCCCGTCGGGGATTCTGATCTGGATCGGCAAGGTGCTGAATCCGCTCTTTCTCTTTTTTCTTGCCATCATGATCGTCGCTGCACTAAGAGAGCCGATGGGCAGCGTGTGGACGATGCCGCCCACAGGAGCGTACGCAGAGAATGCCTTTTTCACGGGGCTGCTCGAGGGCTATAATACGATGGATGTGCTCGCCGCGCTCGCCTATGGCAGCATCCTCGTCGACTCCATCCGTCGCCTTGGCCTCTCCTCGCCTGCCGATCTCTCCTACAGCACGATCATCTCGGGCAGTCTCAGCACGCTGCTCATGGCGCTCATCTATCTCGCGCTCACCTACGTCGGTGCGCAGAGCCGCGCCGTCTACGGCATCGATGCCAACGGCGGCGATGTGCTCGCCCATATTGCGGCGCATTACTTTGGCGCGTACGGCGGCGTTCTGCTTGGCATCACGATCACCTGTGCATGTCTCAAGACCGCCATCGGGCTCGTCACGGCGTGTGCGTCCACGTTTACCGCGCTCTTTCCGCACAGTTTTTCCTATACAAAATACACGGTGATCTTCGCCGCGTTCTCATTCGCCATATCGAATGTCGGCCTCAGCCGCATCATCGCGTATTCCCTCCCCGTGCTCTACTTTCTCTATCCCGTCGCCATCGTCCCTCATCGCTCTCGTCTTATCGAGGGGCTGATCGGCTATCGTCGCCCGCTCTATGTGTGGAGCATTGTCGGCACGAGTGCGGCCGCCTTCTTCGACTTTCTCCGTGCACTGCCGCCCGCTCTGCAGAACGCGTCTTCATGGATTCCTGCCCTGTGTACGGCAGGAGAGGCGCTTCCCCTCGCATCCCTCGGGATGGGGTGGGTTGTGCCCGCGCTGATTGGTTTTTTTGTCGGTGCGCTCATCTGTGCATGGCAAAAAACGCGCAGCTATTGACGCGGCGACGCCTTTTGATAGAATGCAAAAGTATTGTATTCCATACAGCATACGGAGAGGTGTCCGAGTGGTTTAAGGAGCCGGTCTTGAAAACCGGTGATGCGGCAACGCACCGTGGGTTCGAATCCCACCCTCTCCGCCATAATGAATAGCAGGGTTGTTATTACGAGGTCTCTGTCTTCGTAATAACAACCCTTTTTGTCAAATGGGAAGGCGGTCTATCCGCCGCGTTTCAGACGCGCTCGCGTATGACGACCTTTTTCCTCCGTATCGGTGTCATGAAAGCTGCACCGATACGTCCTCGGCAGATGCCGTCGGTACGTTCTTGCCAACGTAGTCGGCGCGGATCGGGAGCTCGCGATGTCCGCGGTCGATGAGCACGGCGAGCTGGATCATGCGCGGCCGCCCTGAGGTCGAGCAGGGCGTTCATCGCCGCCCGTATCGTCCGCCCCGTGTAGAGCACATCATCGACGAGGATGACGGTCTTGTCCGTGATGTCAAGGGGATCTCCGTCGTGCACGATGGGCTGATAGGCGAGCTCGTTGAGGTCGTCGCGGTAGAGCGTGATGTCGAGCACGCCGCGCGGCAGTTCCCGTCCCTCGATCTGTGCGATCTCCGCGCCGAGCCGCGCCGCAATCGGTACGCCGCGCTTGCGGATGCCGACGAGCACCAGATGCTCCGTTCCATGATTTTTTTCTCACAATCTCGTGCGCGATGCGCATGAGGGCGCGGCGGATGCCGTCCTCATCCATCAGCACGGCCTTTTCTCTAAACTCAGTCATGCGATCAGCTCCTTTCGGAGTGTGTGCAGAATCTCCTCCATGTCCGCCGGCAGGGGCGCGGTGAACGTCATTTCCGCCTGCGTACGCGGATGTGTCAGCGTGAGTGTCAGCGAGTGCAGTGCCTGCCCCACAATGGCAAAGGGGTTCTTCTTCGCCGTATACTTCGTATCGCCGACCAGCGGATGTCCGATGCTCGTCATGTGAACGCGAATCTGATGTGTCCGCCCCGTCTCCAGACGGCAGGCGACAAAGGTGTAGTCGCCGAACCGCTCAAGCACCTCAAAGTGGGTTGTCGCGGGCTTGCCGTTCTCACGGACAATCGCCATTTTCTTGCGATCCGTCGGATGCCGTCCGATGTCCCCCGTAATGACGCCCGCGCGCTCGACGATGTTCCCGTATACGATGGCGCGGTACTCGCGCCGTGCCTCCTTGTCCCGAATCTGGCGGGCGAGGAAATGATGTGCCATGTCGTTTTTCGCGGCGACCATCACGCCCGAGGTATCCTTATCGAGGCGATGAACGATGCCGGGGCGCAGGTCTCCGTTGATCCCCGAGAGGTCGCTGCAGTGATGGAGCAGGGCGTTGACGAGCGTCCCCGTATATACGCCCGCGGCAGGGTGCACGACCATGCCGCGCGGCTTGTTGATGACGATGATGTCCGCATCCTCATAGAGGACATCCAGCGGGATGTTCTCTGCACGGATCTCGACGGCCTCTGCGGGGGGGATAATGCACGCTACGGTCTCGCCGCCGCTCAGCTTAAAATTCGCCTTGCGCCGCTCCCCGTCCACCGTTACATGCCCCTCTGCGACGAGACGCTGTGCGTAGCTGCGCGAGAGGGTCGGCAGCTGCCGCACGAGGAATACATCCAGCCGTTCCCCTGCCTGATCGGAAATAAATGTGCTCACGGAAGAAACTCCTTCTTCTGCACGAAGAGCGCCCAAAGAACGCAGATCGTTCCCACCACGATGGCGATGTCCGCGATATTGAATACCGGCCATACGCGGAAATCAATGAAGTCGATGACGTGTGCGAGGCGAATCCGATCCGCCATGTTGCTGAGTGCTCCTGCCGCAAAGGCGACGCTGCCGTAGTGAATGAGTGAGGCTGCCGCGCGCGAGACGCGGATAGAGAAAGAGGAATACGAGGAAGAACAGCGCGGCGGTGAGCAAAAGAGCCACTGCTGACGCTCGAAGATCCCGAACGCAGCCCCCTGCGTTCAGCACGTAGGTCAGATGGAGGTATGACGGAATGACGGGGATGCTCTCCCCGGCAGCATGGTCGATGCGACGTACGCTTTCACCGCTTTGATCCAAAAAGCAGCTGTCCCGCCAAAGAGCAGTACGGCCTTTTCCGCACCCGATCATCGTCTTCAATCGTCCTCCTGTTCCTTCACGGCATCGTCCTTCGGTTTTGATCGGCGGTGCAGGAGGCGCGGGCGGTACCTTCTTTCTCATGCACCATGTCCGGCATCTCTGCGATAGCATCCTCGATGAGGGCGAGCTCTGCCTGCACATTGGATTTCATGCGGCGCAGGAACTGATGCTTTTCGCGGACGAGCCGCTCGTACTCCGCCACGATGGCACGCACCTTGTCCGCGGCCTCGTCCAGCTGTGCCTTTGCCTGCAGTGTCGCCTCGCGGCGCATGTTCTGCGCCTCCCTTCGCCGTCGTCTCAAGCAGGCGGTCGGCGCCCCTGCTTTGGCGCTCGTGCTCATCTCCTCCGCCGTTTTCTGCGCGACGACGAGCGTCTCGCGCATGCTCTGCTCGATGCGGCGGAACTCTCCGTTCGCCGAGCGTTCACGCTCCAGCTCGCCCCGCAGTCGCTCATTTTTCATCCAGTACCGCCGTGTACGCCTTCATGATCTCATTGAGAAAAATCGTTGACCCTCGTTCTCGTTAAATCCATGAAAAACTCCGACCAAACTCCTTGGCATGAATATCCATCGGTGTCAGCATCGCGCTCCCGCCTTTCTTCAAAAGAATCGATGCAGTACAACAACCGTGCGGCCCTTCTTCGTCTGACCGCGCACCTCAGTCACCTCGACGCGGCCGCGCCCGCGCATGGAGAGGACATCTCCCTCCTTGACTGTCTTGGAGGCACTCGCCGCACTCTGCCAGTTATGCTTTACCTTATCGGCGGCGATATCGTCCGCCGCACGGCTGCGCGAGATGCCAAACCCCTGCTGCGACGATGGAGTCGAGCCGCAGCGACGCCACCGTCGCGCGGATCTCCTTCGTCCGCTCCTCACGCGGCGCGATCTCCGTCAGCTCCGCAGGTAGCGGTCTTCACGCCGACCGCGCCGATCATCGTCAGGTTCTCGATCAGGAACGGGGCGATCTTGGCATCGCAGAGGATTTTCGCCGCATCGGAGGCAGGCAGAATGTCGCCGATCATCTCGCGCTCAATCCCCAGCCCCATCACTGCGCCGAGGACATCACGATGCGTGAGCCGGGCAAACTGCCCGTTCCACGCTGCCTCTACGCAGGCGATACCGAAGTCCTCCGTCCGCCCCGCAAAGTCCCGATGGCGCAGCATCGCACGCGCGCGCTCTGCCCCCTGATAGCCGCCGTCAAAGTCGAGCTGCAGATCATCATAGCTCGCGCGGATCGTCTCGGCGATCTCCCTGCCCATAGGGGTCAAGAAAGGGACTGATGCGAAATTTGCGCGTCTTGATGACGGTCTCTGCGAGGTCGAGCAGGCGCACCGCCGTCTCCTCTCCTTCACTGCCGCGATAAAAGCGGAGAATCCGCTCCTTCTGTTCTGATGCCATAGTCCCCTCCTTTGGGAAATCGTACTGCGAACTGTTACTGTTTGCCGAGTTCTTTTCGACCGCTCCGCCGCGGCAAGAACCGCCTCGATGAGCGCGGAGCGCACGCCGGCGCGCTCCATGACGCGCAGCCCGCCGCCGTCGTCCCTGCGGGACTGGTCACGGCAGCGCGCAGAGCGGCGGGCGCAGCCCCATCGAGCACCATCTGCGCCGCGCCAAGCAGCGTCTGTGCAGCAAGCAGAGACGCTGTCTCGTAGCGCAGCCCGGCCGCAACGCCGCCGTCGGTCAACGCCTCGATCATGAGGAACGCATAGGCTGGACCACCGCCCGAAAGCCCTGTCACCGCATCGAGGTCATGCCCTTTACCTCGACGACGCGTCCCGCCGTGCCGAGCACGACATTCGCCGCCTCGCGTGCGGACGCATCCGCATCGTCGCTGCACGCATAGGCGGACATCCCCGCGCCAACGGCCAGCGGGTATTCGGCATCGCGCGGACAATCGGGTGCCCCGGATATTCCGCCGCAATCTGCGCCATCGTCAGCCCTGCCACGATGGAGATCACGAGTGCATCCCTGCGCAGCAGGGGTGCTGTCTCCTGCATTGCCGCACGCGCGGCAGAGGGCTTTACCGCCAGAACAAGAACGTCAATACGGGGCAGAAAAAGTCTCTGCCCCGACCTGTGCATTTACGTGATACTGCTCATGAAGTGCGCAGCACCGTGCCGCCTTGTGATCCGATACATAGATCTGCGGCGACGGCACGCCCTTCTCCGCCGTCATGCCCGCGATCATCGCCTCTGCCATTGCACCGCCGCCGATGATGCCGATCTTCCATGCGCCTTGCATGTGCACCTACCGATCCATGAAGGGCATATTGTCCCCAGTCGGTGTTCATCCTCGAGTAGCTGACGTTGACGTTGCTCGGCGCGCAGAGAATGACATTGTTGCTGATCTTCTTGATGTCGCCGTTGAGTGCGTACGTCGTTCCGCTGATGAAGTCGATGATGCGGTTCGCGACGCTCTTTTCCGTCTTTTTCAAAATTCAGCACGACGGGCTTTTTTTCTTCTGGAGATTGACCGCCACCTGCTGCGCATCGTCGAATGACTGCGGCTCGATCACCACGACGTTCATGCGGATATGCCGCAACGACGTTGTCGATCGGTGTAGCCCCTGCCGCTGAGCTCGCCGGCGGGGTAAAGTCGGGAGCCCGAGATTTGGCCCCTGTCTCAACGCGCTGTCGTCCCGTGCGCGAGCCGATCTCGGTCACGGGCGCAGGCTTTTTTTCTTCCCGCTCTTCGAGCTCCTCATCCTCCTCGGACGAGATACCGAATAAGTTCTTGAAAATCTTCACAATCCCTCACACTCCTAGGGTATAATTGCGTGCACCAAAAATCGCCGTGCCGACACGCACGAGATTCGCTCCCTCCTCGACGGCAATGCGATAGTCGTGTGTCATGCCCATCGAAAGGTAGCGGATGTCTCGCCTTTGTGCGGCTCTGCCGCCTTGATCGTGCCGTACAGCTCGTACATCGCACGAAAGAGCGGACGGCACTGCTTTCTACATCCTCTAACTCGGCGCACACACATAAAACCCCGCAAGCGAACCGAATCCATTCCATCAATCGCCGCAAGGAGCTCGTCGAGATCCTCGCGGTAGACGCCGGACTTGCTCTCCTCACGCGCCAGATTGACCTGCACGAGGATATTCTGCACCTTGCCGAACTTCTCCGCCGCGCGGTTCACCGCCTGTGCAAGATGCACGGAATCAACCGAGTGAATGAGGTCGAACTGACGCACGGCGTATTTTCGCCTTATTGGTCTGCAGATGCCCGATCAGATGCCATTTTACCTCGCGCTCAGGCGTCTCCGCCTTGTCCAGCGCCTCTTGGATGCGGTTCTCCCCTGATGTTCATGATGCCCGCATCAATGGCCTCCCTGCATCGCCGCGACGGGATGGTTTTTCGTCACGGCAATCAACTCCCACAGGCGCGTCCTTCGAGACGTGCGTCCGCCGCGCCCGCGCGGCCGCGATCTCGGCACGCACCTTTTGAATCTGCTCCCCGATCATCGTTCCTTCACTCATTTCAGCTCCATTACTGCCGCCAGACGTCCCGTCCCTGCCGCCTGCGGCACGATAGGAGTAAAACCATGTATGATCGCACGACGTGCACGTCTGTGCGCTGTCGATCTGCTGCGGAGGGACGCCCGCTTCCTCCAGTGCAAGGCGGTTCGCCGCCCATAGATCCAGATGGTATTTCCATCCCGCTCTGCGACGATCCGCTCCGCATCATGCGAAAAATGCGCGGCGGAACTGCGCAGCGACCTCGTCGCCGACCGTATAGCAGTCAGCGCAGATGGAGGGGCCGATCCCTGCAATAATATCCGCGGGATCTTGTCCCTGAACTCCTCTGTCATGCGTGCAAGTGCTCTTGCCCCGATCCGCTCCACCGTCCCACGCCAGCCGGCGTGAACGAGCGCAATGGCATGATGCACAGGGTCATAGAGGAGGACGGGCACGCAGTCCGCATAGCAGAGGAGGAGTGTGACATCGTTGTCATTCGTGATCAGCGCATCTGCGTCGGCGATACAGTCCGCATAGTCCTGCGCACCGCGCCCCGCATCGCGGCGAAAAAAACGCGTACGATCTTCGTCCCATGCACCCTGTCGCGGTGTGCAGATCCGCTCTGCCGAAAGCCCCCAGCGCTGCGCAGTACCGCCTGCGAGTTCTCCCACACAGCCGCGGGGATCATCCTCCACGTGCAATGCCATGTTCAGCGTATCATACGGGGAGCACTGACGCCGCCCTGCCGTGCCGAGAACCCATGCACGAGCGCGTCGCTCGGAAAGAGATCCAGCCGCCCGCTCCACAGATTGTTGCCGAGATGCCGTAGTACAAAGCTCATACCGTCATCCTTTCCGCAGGTTTACAGACACCGCAGCGCAGACAGCCGTCGAAGCAGATCGGTGTCGGCAGGAGCGCCTTTGCCCGCTCATATTCCTGCCACAGATAGTGTTTGGAAAAGCCCATGTCGAGATGATCCCAAGGCAGATATGTTTCTTCCGTCCACGCGGGAGCCAGATAGTCCCTCCTCGGAGAGGCCATCCGCACGCATCTCTGCCGCGAGATCCTTTGCCCCGCGCCCCATCGCCGCACGCATGAGGGGTGCGGCAGGCGGCGGTCGCCGCGCGCGAGAATAGACTGACACGCGCTTCCTTCGGTGACCTCGAAGTGACGACGATCTTTTGTGTCGGCTGAGTGCCTGCGTCAGGCGCTTCATCACCGCATCCATCCGCTTTTTCTCCGCCGCTGCCATCCATTGAAACGGCGTGAACGGCTTGGGGACAAAGGGATTCACGCTGAGCGTCAGTGTGCCGCGGCAGCCCTTTTCGTCCATGTAGGAACGCAGGCGCTGCGTGAGGTCGATGATCGCATCGATGTCCTCATCCGCCTCGAAGGGCAGCCCCACCATGATATACAGCTTGAAATTCAGGATATGTGCCGCCGCCCCGAGATCAACTGACGTGAAGAGATGATGTTCCTCGATGCCCTTGTTGATGACCGCGCGCATCCGCGCACTGCCCGCCTCGGGGGCGATGGTCAGGTCTTCAGTCCGCTCGCTGCGAGCGACTCAACGAGTTCCTTCGTCACGGAGTCCGCGCGAAGGACGCGACCGACATCGAGAGCCCCTCCCCGAGAATGGAGCGGCAGAGGGCATCGATCTCGGGTAGTCCGAGATCGCCGCGCCCATGAGTCCGATCTTTTTGCCGTAGGCAGGGCGTCGCGCACCTCGCCCTCGATGACGGCGAGAGAACGGTTGCGCGGTCGGCGAAAGCAGTAGCCCGCCATGCAGAAGCGGCAGTGACGTCCGCACCCGCGCGCTGTCTCGATGAGGTAAAAGCTGAACTCCGTATCGTCCGTAATGACAACTGTATGGGCGGGTGAGCGTCGAGATCCTCCACCCACTGCCGCGCGACACGGGACGGTGCCCCCGCCTGCGGCAGGAGTGCCGTCAGATGCCCCGCCGCATCGTATGCGGGCGTATAGAGTGCCGGGACATAGACCCCGGGGACATGAGAAAGCCGCTGCAGGAGCGCCGCGCGGTCGTCGCCCGCATGCAGCCCCGCATGATAGGCGTCCATCATCGCAGGAAGGATCGCCTCCCCTCACCGATGACAAAGGCATCGATCAGTGCAGCGAGCGGTTCGGGGTTGAACGTAGCATGGCCCCCCGCGATAACGAGGGGGCTGCGTGCCGTGCGGATCCGCGGCGAGCGGTGGATATGACTGCGCGCGAGCATTTCCGCGACATGAAAATAATCCATCTCAAACGAAATGGCAAAGCCGACGATGGCGAAGTCCGCGAGCGGGGTCTGCGTCTCCACGCTCATCATCGGCGTATTCGTGCGCACATAGCGCGGCATCTCATCGCGATCGGGCAGAAAGACGCGCTCACACGCCGTATCACTGCGCTCATTCAGCAGCGCATAGACAATGTGGAGCCCGAGGTTCGACATGCCGACAAAGTAAGTATTGGGATAGACGAGAGCAAATCGCGTGCGCGCGCCCGCAGGATAGCGATAATACCCGCGCTCCTGCGCCAGACGTGCCCGCAGGCGTTCCCTCAGCCGATGATCCAATCCCCACTCTGCCTTTTCATTCTTTCTCACGATGTGCACGCAGCGTCTCCAGTTCCTCGATGAAATTCGTAATATCATCGAACTTCCGATAGACCGAGGCGAAGCGGATGTAAGCGACCTCGTCAAAGTCCTTCAAATGCTCCAGTGACGATCTCACCGACCTTCTCGGAGGGCACTTGGGCTCCGTGCGGTTGCGGATCTCATGCTCGATCTCTGCCACGAAAATTTGTGATCTGCTCCATCGAGATGTCGCGCTTATCACAGGAGCGTATGATGCCCGTCAGCAGCTTGTCGCGGCTGAACGGCTCACGGCGGCCATCGCGTTTGACGACCATGAGCGGGCAGACGTTCCACCACCTCGTACGTCGTAAAACCGCCTGCCGCACTTTCCGCACTCACGGCGGCGACGGATGGTCATTCCCTCCTCTGCCGCACGAGAATCAATGACACGGCTGTCCGGTTCTTTTGCAAAAAGGGCATCGCATTGCCCTCACCCTCTCTCACGCATCACGTTACTGACTGCGGCTCTGCGTACGCTTCGCTGTACTCTTTTTCGGCTGCTCGCCGTCCCGCATCGCCGCTGGGGAGCAGCGGCATCCTCCAGTGACTTCGTCGTCCGCGTAAAGGTGCGCTCAACGACAGCGCCCTCATCGCCGAACGTGCCGAGCTTCTTCCCATTCACCGTCACCTCAAGCGCACCGGCGTTGCCCGCACGCAGAACGATGGACTCCTTGCCCTGCCAGTTCTCGGTCTTGCCCTCTTCGAGCAGCCCCTCAAAGACGGTCTTTCCGTCGACCGTCACCTCCGTCCAGCAGCGTTCGGTGAGGTGCACGCTCACGCGCACATCCTTTGCCGGCGAGGCCGCACGCGCCTCATCCACGGCGTTCGCCTCTGCCGCCGGCGTCTGCGTCGGCTGGCTCTCCGCACGCGCAGGTGCCGTCGGTGCGGCCGTCTCACGCGCAGGAGAATTGATGAACGAGACGAGTGCCGCGCCGCCGCCGACCAGTGCAACGAGCACCACGATACCGGCGACCAGCTTGCCGAGCATTCCCGCAGAGGAAGATCTCCTGCCGCCGATGGAGATCTCAGAGAGCGACGCATCGCCGATGTTGTTGAGTGAGATGCGCTGCGGCTTCTCCTCGGCGGTCGGTGCCGCTGGAGCGGCCGTCGCTGTTCTCCTCTGCGAACTGCTGCACCAGTTCCTCCGCATCCAGATGCAGGAAGCCCGCATAATTGCGGACGAAGCCCTTGGCATAGACCATGCCGGGCAGGTTGTCGATATTGCCCCTGCTCAATGCTTTTCGATGTAAAAGGGCACGGATGCTTGTCCCTTTTTCTATATCTGCAATTGTCAGTCCCCTGCTTGACACGAGCGCTGCGCAGGATGTCTCCGACCATGAAGTTCCTCCCTGATCTATACCAATCTAGGGAATCGCTGATAAAATGAAGTCTGCCAGATTGGCGTAGATTTTTCGTCCGAACAAGGAGGCAAACCGGACGCATAGCAAGGGCTATGTGGAGGATTTGCCGACACAGTGCGGGCAAAAAGATGCGTCAAGATGGTAGTGCTGAATTTATCAGTGCTTCCCTCCAATATCACGCAATGAATCAATGATTTTCAAAACATTTCTTTTGATTATACACAAAGTGCACGGCAAAAACAAATTTTTCAGGTAAGGAATCGCTGATAAAATGAAGTCCGTCAGATTGGCGTAGATTTTTCGTCCGATTGAGGAGGCAAACCGGACGCATAGCGGAGGCTATGTGGAGGATTTGCCGACAAAAAGCGGGCAAAAAAGATGCGCCAGGGAAGTACTGATAAAATGAAGTCCGTCGGATTGGTGCAGATTTTTTGTCCTGTCAAGGAGACAAACCGGACGCATAGCAGAGGCTATGTGGAGGATTTGTCGACACAGGCAGGGCGAAAAAGATGTGCTAAGACGGCGGTGCTGAGTTTATCAGTACTTCCCTAAGATGGCAGGTGCTGAATTTATCAGTGCTTCCGTAATTCTACTCTTTTGCGATGGCACGAACCGTATCGGCAAACGCCGCCACATCATCCTCGCGCGTAAAGCGCCCGAGACTCACGCGGATCGCTGTGCGCGCCTCCTCCGGTGGGCAGCCCATCGCACACAGGACGTGGGACGGGATGCGCTGCGCCCGCACTGCACGCACTGCCGCCCGATACGGCAAAGCCCGCGAGATCCAGACGGATGAGCAGCGTATCCTGCGGGATGTCCCGTATGCCAAAGCTCAGGATGCCCGCCAACCGCCTCTCTGTGCCCGTAGAATCGAATGCCGTCGATGTCCGAAAGTGCGGTGCGCAGCGACGCAGCTGCAGTGCGCAGGCGCACGTCCTCTGCGCCCATCTCCGCGCGGGCAATCGCCGCCGCACAGCCGCAGCCGACGATCCCCGCCACATTCTCCGTGCCCGCGCGCATATCGCGTTCCCTGTGCGCCGCCATGCAGAAGCGGGCATCCGTAAACGTGCGGCGCACGTAGAGCACGCCGACGCCCTTCGGGACCACAGAATTTATGCGCGGAAAGCGAGAGCGCATCGACGTGCAGTTCCTCCACATCGAGCGGAATATGTCCCCGCCGCCTGCACGGCGTCCGTATGAAACGGAATCCCGCGCGCCCGAAGGAGCGCACCGATTTCCGCAATCGGCTGAAGCGTCCCGACCTCGTTGTTCGCCGTCGCGATCGTGACCAACGCCGTATCCTCACGCAGTGCCGCCGCCACATCGGACGGGGCAACGCGCCCTGCAGCATCGACGGGCACCTCCGTCAGTGCATACCCGTGTGCCGCCAGATCGCGGCAGGTCTCGCGCACGGCAGGATGCTCAACAGCGGAGGTCACGATATGCCGGCAGCCTGCCCTTCGCCGCTCCTCCGCCAGACCGCGCAGAGCCCAGTTATCGCCTCCGTCCGCCGCTCGTAAAGAACACCTCCGATGGAGACGCACCGATGAGCGCCGCCACCTCCTCCCGGGCACGCATGAGGCCGCGCCGCGCCGCCTGTCCGAAACAGTGCAGGCTCGATGGATTCCCGCACACCTCCGTCAGATATGGCTGCATCGCCATGAGGACACGCGCATCGAGCGGCGTCGTGGCGGCATAGTCGAGGTAGATTGGCATCACTGATTGCACCCCGCACGGCGATGTCCCGCGCTGGACGAGATCGGAGAGGGCAATGTTGTTCAGCACACTGTTGATGCTGTCACAGACCTCCTCCCAGATCTGACGCGTCACGCAGTTCCCCGGCGCGCTCACAGCTCTGGTCGCGTGCCTCCGCATCCGTCAGCAGGCAGTCCACGAGGGCGATCGGGCCCTCCACGGCCGTGATGATCCGCCCGATCGTGATCTCCTCAGGGCGGAGCGCGAGCGTATAGCCCCTGCGCCCCGCGCACACTCTCAACCAGTCCTGCGCGGCGCAGCGGCACCATCAGCTGCTCCAAATAGTGCTCGGAGATCCCCTGTGTCGCCGCAATCGCATGCAGCGGAACAACGCCCTTGCCGTAGCGCAGGGCGAGCTCATAGAGTGCCGTGACACTGTAACGGCCCCTTCGTTGAAAGTTTCATAAAGATCTCCTGTGGGCAAATCCTACCGTTTGCCCCAAAGTCATACCGACATCATTATAAATGAGTTTCGTTTTTCCTGTCAAAATGTAGACGTACGGATGCTGCTATGCGCCCGTCGAGCCGAAGCCGCCGCTGCGCACCCGTCCGCATCCCGCCATATCGCCGTCCGCCGTCAGATAACGCGTAAAGATGCCCTGCGCGATCCGCTCCCCTGCCGCAATCGACACGGGCTCCCGTCCGTAATTGTATAGGGGGACGATAATATGCCCCTCGTTGTCCGCATTTCCATAGTAGTCCGCATCGATCACGGCGACACCGTTCATCAGCATGAGCTGACGTTTCACCGCCATGCTTGAGCGAATGTAGAGCAGCAGAACCTCATCCGCCTGCATATACGCCTTTGACGCCCCGTCGGCACCATGGCAAAAGTCCCTGCGGGACGATATCCACGGCAGCCGCTGCTGCAAGATCATAGCCCGCACTCGCCCCCTGTCTTTGCGCTCGGGGAGCAGCACACCCTGCCCCTGCGTACGCCGAGACGATCTCAAAACCCTCGCTGCTTCATCGCTCCTCCTCCATCAGGGAACAGATAAAAAGGAAAAAGCCGCTGCACCGCAGGCGGTACAGCAGCGTTGTCCGACGTGATTACGACGCATCGTCGCCCGTCCGCACCGGCTGTGCCGGCGTGATGGTCGAGACCGCATGCTTATAAATCATCTGCTGCTTCCCCATCGCATCCACCATGAGGACGAAATTGTCGAACCCGCGCACCGTCCCCTTGATCTGAAAGCCGTTCACGAGATGAATCGTCACAGGAATCCCGTCCTTGCGCACCTGATTGAGAAAGTTATCCTGCAGATTGATGATCTTGGCCGTCATCCTTTGCCTCTCCTTTTGTCTCGCCATTCCTTTATATCCATTAAAATGCGCTCCAACAGCTCCGGCTCCGTCCACGCATCCGCATCGTACCAGCGGATGTAGGGGCATCTGCCGATACCACGTCAGCTGACGCTTCGCAAAATGCCGCGTTGCCGTCTGCACGGCCGTGATCGCCTCCGTGCGCGTGATCTCTCCCGCAAGATACGCCGCCGTCTCCTTATAGCCGATCCCCTTCATCGCCGGAGCATCGCGGCGCACACCGCTGTCCAAAAGATGCTGCACCTCTTCGCAGAGCCCTGCGGCAAACATCGCCTCAACGCGCTCATTGATGCGCGCATAGAGATGTGCCCGCTCCCGCATGAGCCCGATCACGAGGGCATCATAGGGCATTGTCCCGTGCTCCATCGCACGCGCACGCGAGATACTCTCATCACCGTAGCGCACAACCTCGAGCGCACGGATCACGCGGCGCAGATTGTTCGCGTGGATCCGCTCTGCCGCAGCGGGGTCACGATGTGCGAGGAAGCGATGTACGCGAGCATTTCCGCGGCGTGCGGCAATCCCCGCCATGGCATGACGAAAGCACGTATGCTCCTGCGTCACGTTGAAGTCATATCCCTCGACGAGCGCCTTGACATAGAGCCCCGTCCCGCCGACGACGAACGGCAGGCGCCCTGCCGCATCAAAAGTCACGTGCGAGCTCCGACACGCGCGCGACAAACTCCGTCACGGAGAACGGCGCATCGGCATCGAGCACATCGACAAGATGATGCGGCACACGAGCGCACTCCTCCGCACGCGGCTTCGCACTGCCAATGTCAAAGCCGCGATAGACGAGCATCGAGTCCCCGAGATGATCTCCGTGCCGAGCCGCTCCGCGAGCTGCAGTGAGAGCGCTGTCTTTGCCTACTGCCGTAGGGGCCGAGGAGAACGAGCAGAGGCGTCTTCCGCACCCTGCATCAAAGCTCCATCGTATCTCCGGGCGCCATGATATGCACTCTGGCCCGCGTCATGGCTTCCGTCACATCCTTGTAATGCCGTGCCTCCTGTTTGATGACCGGCCACGTATTGTAGTGAACGGGGATCACGTGCCCGCGTTGACCCACTGTGCCGCCATCGCCGCATCCTCAAGCCCCATCGTATAGTTATCGCCGATGGGCAGAACGGCATAGTCGATGCTGTCCTTGCGTCCAATGAGCTGCATATCGCTGAACAGCGCCGTATCGCCCGCATAGTAGACCGTCCTGCCGCCGATATACACGACAAACCCGCAGGCGATCCCGCCTGCCACGCCCTGCGCTGTGCTGGGCGAAGGTCATACGCACCTTGCCGAACGGCAGATTGAGCGAACCACCGATGTTCATCGGGCAGGATGCAATCTCTGCCAGCGTCTGACTCTCGCAGACACTGATGACCTCCGGCGTCGAGACGATCTTTCGCCCCGGTACGCGCTGCGATCGACGGCGCATCGCCCAGATGATCCCCGTGCGCATGAGAAACGAGAATATAGTCACACTCACATCGTCCGCCTTAACGCTCGCGACGGGATTCCCTGTCAAAAAGGGGTCAACGAGCACCTTATGCGTCCCATCATCCAGCAAAAATGCCGCATGTCCGTAGTAACTGAATTTTACCAATGCGATCACTCCCTCAATAACACACTGATTCATTCTTATTATACGTCCCGCCCCATATTGTCAATAGAAAGAGGCTGCTGTACGAGGACGAAAAATCCTTGCACAACAGCCATCTTCCAAAACTTCTTATTATTTAATACTCAGCGTCAGCTTCTCGCCGTTGATGTTCCACCCTTGCTCGTGCCCATCGGCGCATCGCAGGAGAGGCTGTCGGCAAGGGTGATCTCGCGGATGAACACCTCGTTCCTGCGTGCGATCTCGACGAGGCGCGGGTTGCCCGAGAGGTCGAGCGCAATGTGATCCGTCACCTCAAGGCCGCATTCCTTGCGCATCGTCTGCACCCTTGCTGATGATCTCGCGGACAAAGCCCTCCTCGATCAGCGCCTCGGTGAGCGTGGTCGACAGAGCGACCGTCACGCCGCCATAACTCTGGCAGTTATACCCATCGCGCTGGGAGACGGTCACCTCAACATCCTCTGCCGTCACCGTGACATCGCCGTCGGGCAGATGAAGCGTATAGCTTCCATCCCCGGCGAGAGCATCCTGACGGCTGCACCGTCGCTCGCCTCGAGTGCCTTTTTGACCGCGCCCATCTGCTTGCCGACCTTCGGCCCGAGGACGTGGAAATTCGGCTTGACGTGATAGGCGAGGAAGTCCGACATATCGTCGCGGAAGATGACCTCCTTGATGTTCAGCTCATCCTCGATGATCTTCACGAAGAAGTCCGGCAGTTCATGCGGCCGCCTTGACATACATCTGCCCCACCGGCTGGCGATTCTTGATGTTCGCTGCGTTGCGTGCCGCACGGCCGAGCGTTACGACCTCAAGCACGACCTCCATATTGTCCTCAAGCGCGGGATCAATCCACGCCTCGTTTGCCGTCGGGAAGTCCGCGAGGTGCACCGAGATCGGCGCGTTCTTATCCACGGAGCAGACGAGGTTGCGGTAGATGCTCTCCGTGATGAACGGCACCATCGGCGCCGCCGCCTTCACCGTCGTCACGAGTGCTGTACAGAGCGTCAGATAGGCGTTTCACCTTATCCTGCTCCATGCCCCTTCGCCCAGAAGCGGCTGCGGCAGCGGCGCACGTACCAGTTCGACAGCTCTCGACGAAGGACTGCAGTGCCTTGGCCGCCTCTGTGACGCGATAATGAGCAAGACAGTCATCCACCGTGCGCACCATCGTGTTCAGACGCGAGCACCCAGCGATCCATCACCGAAAGCTGGTCATAGTCCAGCGTGTACTTGGTCGGATCGAATTCGTCGATATTCGCATAGAGCACGTAGAACGCGTAGGTGTTCCACAGCGTTCCCATGAATTTGCGCGCGCCCTCCCTGCACAGCATCGTCGTGGAAGCGGTTCGGCAGCCACGGCGCGCTGTTCTCGTAGAAGTACCAGCGGATCGCGTCTGCGCCGTGCCGTCCGGAGCGCATCCATCGGGTCAACGGCGTTGCCCTTGGACTTGCTCATCTTCTGCCCGTCTTTATCCTGCACATGGCCGAGCACAATGACGTTGCGATAGGGGCTCTTATTAAAGAGAAGGGTGCTGATGGCGATCAGCGAGTAGAACCAGCTGCGTGTCTGATCGACGGCCCTCGGAGATGAAGTCCGCCGGGAAGTATTTTTCAAAGATTTCTTGTTTTCAAACGGATAGTGCCACTGAGCAAACGGCATGGAACCCGAGTCAAACCAGCAGTCAATGACCCTCAGGCACACGGTGCATCGTCTCTCCGCACTCCGGGCACGGGAACGTGATCGCATCGATGTACGGGCGATGCAGCTCGATGTCCGCCGGGCAGTTTGGCTGCAGCTCGCGCAGCTCTGCAATCGAGCCGACCGCGTGCTCATGTCCGCAGGAGCATTTCCATATATTGAGCGGCGTCCCCCAGTAGCGGTTGCGGCTGATGCCCCAATCCTGCACGTGCTCGATCCAGTTGCCGAAACGCCCCTCGCCGATGGACGGCGGGATCCAGTTGACCGTCTTGTTGTTCGCGACGAGCTCATCGCGCACGGCCGTCATACGGATGAACCACGAGGCGCGCGCGTAGTAGATGAGCGGCGTGTCGCAGCGCCAGCAGTGTGGATAGCTGTGCGTGAACCCGGTGCCTTTGAAGAGCTTGCCGCTCTTTTCGAGATCGTCAAGAATCAGCGGATCCGCATCCTTCACGAAGACGCCCGGCCAATCCGTCTCCTCGGTCATCTCGCCCTTTTCGTTGACGAACTGGACGAACGGCATATTGTACTTGCGGCAGACGCGGTTATCGTCCTCGCCGAATGCCGGCGCCGTGTGGACGATGCCCGTGCCGTCCTCCGTCGTAACGTAGTCGTCGCAGATCACGAAGAATGCCTTGTCGCGCACATCCTGCGTTGCAAAAGGGATAGAGCGGCTCGTATTTGCGGTATTCTGAGCTCGCAGCCCTTCATCTTGGCGAGCTCCCTCACGCTCGCCCCACGAGCCGTCAAACACACTGTCCACGAGCGCCTCGGCGAGGTAGTAGACCTGCCGTAGATGCGCAGTTTGACGTAGGTTGCATTCGGGTTCACGCAAAGGCCGAGGTTCGACGGAAGCGTCCACGGGGTCGTCGTCCATGCGAGGAAGTAGGCATCCCTCGTCCGCCGCCTTGAACTTCACGATGGCAGAGCGCCTCGGTGACATCCTTGTAGCCCTGCAGCCACCTCATGCGAGGAGAGCGGCGTGCGCAGCGCGGGCAGTACGGGACAATCTTATGCCCCTGATAGAGCAGCCCTTCTTCCAGATCTCCTTCAGCGCCCACCACTCGGACCTCGATGAAGTCGTTCTCATACGTAATGTAGGGATGCTCCATATCCGCCCAGAAGCCGACGACATCGGAGAACTGCTCCCACATGCTCTTATACTTCCAGACGGACTCACGGCATTTCTTGATGAACGGCTCGATGCCGTACTCCTCGATCTGCTCCTTGCCGTTGATGCCGATCGCCTTCTCGACCTCCAGCTCGACGGGCAGCCCAGCGTGTCCCAGCCCGCCTTGCGGAGCACCTTGCGCCCCTTCATCGACTGATAGCGCGGCAGCATATCCTGATGACACGCGTCAAAACGTGCCCGATATGCGGGCGTCCATTCGCCGTCGGCGGGCCGTCGTAGAACGTGAACGTATCGCAGCCCTCACGCTGGTCAACGGCACGCTGTGCATATGATTCTCGCGCCAAAAATCCGCAACGGCTTTCTCGCGCGCGGCAAAATCCAGATTTGTATCTACTTTTTTTCGTACAGAGAATCCTCCCGCAGCATACATAGTCGTGCTATTCTAGCACGGGAACGGCGATTTTTCGACGAAACCATACGTTTATTCGTTCCCGACGTCAGATATGCTGAAATCTGCACTTATCTCGAAAATAAAAAGGAACTGCTGCACAACACATGCAGCAATTCCTTTGAAAGTATAAACAGATCCTTGAACTTCCGTAAAGCTCTTCGTTCTGGATTCACCGTATCGCCGCTCAGCTCCGCGAACTCTTGAGGAGTTCCTTCTGCTTCGCTGAGAGCTTCTGCGGCGTTGTGACCTTGACGCGATGCTCGTCACGCGTCCCGTGCCGCGCAGACCGGGGATCCCTTGCCCTCGACGCGCAGAACCGTCCCCGTCTGGATCCCCGCCGGAATCTTAAGATCGACCGCACCGTCGAGCGTCGGCACCTGTACGGTATCGCCGAGCGACGCCCTGCACGAACGTGATCGGGATCTCGATGATGACATCGCTGCTGCGCCGCTGGAACAGCTTTAGTGCGGCCGGATGAAGATGTAGACGTAGAGCGCCGTTTGCACTCGCCGCGTACGCCCGATTTCTCGCCGCCGCCCGTCACACGGACGCGCTGGCCGTCGTCCACACCGCGCGGAATATTGACCTGATCGTCTTCGTCACGCGCTTGCGACCCGTGCCATGACAGTCGGACACGGCGTCTGATGATCTTTGCCCGTGCCGTGGCACTGGCTGCACGTGTGCACTCATCATATTGCCGAACATCGTCCGCTGCATGACCTGTTCCCGTCCCGTGCCGTGGCACGTCGGGCGGTCTCCGCCTCGAGCCCTTTTGCCGCACCGGAGCCGCCGCAGGTCGGACAGTTCCTCACGCGGAATGGAGAGCTCGACCTCCTGCCGAATGCCGCTTCCTCAAACGAAATTTCCAGATCGTAACGCAGACTCAGCCCCGCGTTCGGGGCCCTGTCTGCGCACGGCGACCACCGCCGCCCATGCCGAACATATCGAAGATATCGTTCATATCGAAGCCTTCGAATCCGCCGCCGAAGGTTCCTCCGGCTCCCAGCACCGCTGCGGCGGGTCAGCGCATCGGGACCGAACTGGTCATACGTCGCCTTCTTCTTCGGATCCTTCAGCACATCGTACGCCCCTGTTGACCTCCCTTGAATTTCTCCCTCAGCGGTCTTCTGGGTCGTCACTGGTTGAGGTCGGGTGATACTTGCGCGCGAGTTTCTGTATGCTTTTTGATCTCGTCGTCCGAGGCTCTTTGAGCCCAAGAGACTTTCGTAGTAATCGCGTTTCTCGCTCACGATACCACCCTTACTTTATCGTCCTGACTTCGGTGAACCCGCATCGACGACATTGTCGTCCTGCGGCGCGCTCCCTGCGCACCTGCGCCGGCATTTGCCTCCGCGCCTCGATGCCGCACCGGCGGCACCTGCCGCCTGCCGTGCCCGCTGATAGGCAGCGGCAGAAAGTTCATAGAGCGGCTGGCGGACTTCCTCCGTCGCGGACTTGATCGCCTCTGATGTCAGAGCCCCTGAGAGCGCCTCTTTCAGCTTATCATCAGCCTGCCTGTACCTTTTGGAGACGAGTGCCTGTCCGCATTCTCGCCGAGATCCTTGATCGCCTTCTCCGCCTGATAGACGAGAGAGTCGCCCGTTTGCGCGCATCGACGGCTTCCTTCAGGCCTTATCCTCGGCAGCGTGTGCCCGGCTTCCTTGACCATGCGGTCGATGTCCCTTTGCTCGCGCCGCTGTCGGACTGAATCGTGATCTTCTGCTCCTCGCCCGTGCCGAGATCCTTTGCCGACACATTGACGATGCCGTTTGCATCGATGTCGAACTTGACTCGATCTGTACGCTGCGCGGTGCGGCGGATGTCCGGTCAGCTGGAAACGGCCGAGGGTCTCGGTTGCCCTGCCGCCATTTCGCGCGTCGCCCTGCAGAGACATGGATCTCAACGCCCGGCTGATTGTCCGCCGCCGTCGAGAACACCTGGCTCTTTGAGGTCGGGATCGTCGTGTTGCGCTCGATGATCTTCGTGCAGACGCCGCCGAGGGTCTCGATGCCGAGCGAAAGCGGGTAACGTCGAGGAGCAGGACATCCTGACCTCACCGACGAGGACACCGCCCTGGATCGCTGCGCCGATGGAGACGCACTCATCCGGGCTGACGCCCTTCGATGGCTCTTGCCAAGGATCTTGCGATGGCTTCTGTACCGCAGGGATACGGGACGAGCCGCCGACGAGAATGATCTCGTCGATGTCGCTGCCCGAGAGCCCCTGCATCCTCCATCGCCTTTGCGTCGTCGGCACCATCGTGCGCTCCACGAGGTCAGCCGTCAGCTCATCGAACTTCGCACGCGAAAGCGTCAAATCGAGATGCTTCGGACCCGCTGTGCATCTGCCGTGATGAACGGCAGGTTGATGTTCGTCTGGCTCATGCTCGAAAGCCTCGATCTTCGCCTTCTCAGCCGCCTCGATGAGACGCTGTGCACTCATCTTGTCCTGCGAGAGGTCGATGCTGTTCACCTTCTTGAACTCCTCGACCATCCAGTCCATGATCTTCTTGTCGAAATCGTCGCGCCGAGCACCGTGTCGCCGTTCGTCGCCTTGACTTCAAACACGCCCCTCGCTCAGCTCAAGAATGGAGACATCGAACGTGCCGCCGCCGAGGTCGAAGACGAGCACCGTCTCATCCTGATCCTTATCCAGACCATAGGTGCGCCGCCGCCGTCGGCTCTGTTGATGATACGCAGCACCCTCAAGGCCTGTGATCTTCCCTGCATCCTTCGTCGCCCGACGCTGGCTGTCGCTGAAGTGCATGCCGGCACCGTGATGACCGCCTGCGAGACGGTCTCGCCTGAGATATGCCTCGCATCGCTCTTTGAGCTTCTGCAGAATCATTGCCGAGATCTCGGGCGGCGTGTAGCTCTTTCCGTCAATCGTGACACGATAGTTCGGATCACCCGCGTGACGCTTGATCGACGAGATCGTGCGGTCAGGATTCGACACCGCCTGATTCTTCGCGAGGCGGCTGACGAGACGCTGACCGTCCTTTCGTAAAACCAACGACAGACGGCGTGATGCGGCTGCCCTCAGGATTCGTAATAACGACCGGCTCGCCGCCCTCCATCACGAGAGACAACCGAGTTCGTCGACCAAGATCAATACCAGTACTTTTAGCCATGTTATATTCCCCCAAAATCATAAAGTATTATTTCGTTAGGGAATCACTGATAAAATGAGGGTCTGCCAGATTGGCGTAGATTTTGTCCGAACGAGGTGGAAAACCGGACGAGGTGGTGCTCTGTGGAGGATTTTCCCGCCGAAGTGTGGGCAAAAGATGCGTCAAGATGGTAGTGCTGAATCTATCAGTGTTCCTCAGTTACCGGCGACCTGCACCATCGCGGGACGGATCACAGTCCTTTTGCCTGGTAGCCCTTCTGAGCACCTGCGTGATCGTGCTGTCCTCCGCATCCGGCATCCTCCACGCGCATCACTGCCTGATGGAAATTCGGATCAGGGCATGCCCTCTGCCTTGATGGCCTCAAGGCCGTGCTTTTGCATGACCTCGCGCAGCTGCGTGTGAATCATCTCGACGCCCTTCTGGAACGCCCTCAACATCCGTCTGCTCCACGGCGAGTGCACGCTCAAAATTATCGAGGAGGGCAGCAGATCGCTGAGCATATTCTGGTAATGACGGCGGCGAGTTCTTCTTTTTCCTTCGCGCGTGCGGCGGAAGTTTTCAAAATCCGCCTGCAGGCGCAGGACACGATCACTCTTTTTCCTTCAGCTCCGCCTCGAGTGCGGCAATTTTATCCGCCTCGGTCGGGGCGCTGTCCTCCTGCGGGTGCGTCCGCCGCATCCGTCTCTAGTCACAGCATCACCAGCAGCCTCAGGCTGCCCCTCTCCGCCATGTCCTGTACCTTTCTCTTCTTCCTGCAAGCCGTTCACCTCTCCTACCACTTTAATTGATAGATCATTTCTGTCAAATTCGTATTGACATAGTCAAGGATGCGCAGTGCTTGCATACTCCATCCGCGTCGGTCCGAGCACGGCAATCGTTCCGAGCAGCTCTCGTCGACATGATAGGTCGCCGTGATGAAGCTGCTGTCCCAAAAACGTACTGTCTCGTTCTCGCGCCCGATCGTGACGGTCAGGCCCTCTCCCGCATGGGTATGGCAGGATATCCTTCACAGATCCTCGCGCTCGAGGACGAGCAGCATCGCGCGTACGCGATCGAGATCCTGAAACTCGGGATTGCTGAGGAGCTGCGCGGTCCCGCCAAGGTAGAGACGACCATCCTCACGCCCTTCGAGCGCGCGGTGCATCACCTCCACCGCCGCGACGAAGATCGACTCATCGCCGATCGCATCGCGGGATGCGGCGCATATCCTGCTTTGTCACGGCATTTGAGTGCCTTGCCCGAGAGCGTCTGATCTACCGCGCCCGCCATGCGCTGAAGTCCGCGAACGTTGCACCGTCGGGAATCTCGACGATACTGGTTTTCGACGAATCCTGCATCCGTCATGAGGACGGCAATCGCGTGACCGAGGTCAAGCGGCAGGGAACTGCAGCATGCGGAACGTGGACTGTGCGGCCTGCGGTGCTAACGAGCGACACGTTATGTGTCACATCGGCGATGAGGCGCGCCGTTTCCTGGAACACCTCATCGAGCCTCCGCACGCCCCTTTGTACCAATCGTGAATCTTTGCCTTCTCGGCGTCCGTCACCGGAGCGATAGGTTGCAGCCCGTCGACGTAGAAGCGATAGCCCTTCGACGACGGAATACGCCCGGCGGATGTGCGGATGCTCCAGATAACCGAGCATTTCCAGATCCGCCATTTCGTTGCGAATGGTGGCAGGGCTGATGCCGAGTTGTACTTCTGCGCAAGCGTCCGTGACCCGACCGGCTCCGCCGATGCAATGTAGTCATCAACGACCGCCCATAGGATTTGGCTCTTGCGCTCATCCAGATCGTTCGACATTCACCCTCTCCTTTCAATTCTGTTAGCACTCTATAAAAACTGAGTGCTAATCAAAATCTATAAAGAATATACCGCGTAAAAACAAAAAGTCAATAGCAAAAATGACAAAAAGTCAAAGTGTTTCTTCGTCAGACTACGTCCAAAAGATCGTGAGGACCCTTACTGTGACAGAGACTGAAAAGAGCGGCATGAAAAACCACATTTCCGTACCGCTCTATGCGATGGAAAAACTACTACGCAGTCGGCTTTATCTGCAAAGACCTTGAAGATGTAGACCGTACGGATCTCTACCGGCGTTACACCGAGATCCTCAATCGCTGTGAGAAGTCCCGATGCCAGTACGGCGCGTTCCGCCTTACGGTCCGAACTCGTCACTAATCAAAGTGCCGGTTCATCCTTCGGATAGAAGCGTCATATCCGTTGCCAAACGTCACCTCATAGGTTCCGTTTGCCGTCTGATAGAGGAAGTTGAGCGTCTGTCTCAGACATATTCCGATTTCCTTCGGATCCGGAATGTCCACCTTTCTGAGGCAGGCTTGATCGTCGGGACGTGCAGGACTATAGTTGATCGTATAGATGCCGTCGAGATCGCGCGAGCCGCCATCCGTAAAGAGGACGAGGATTGCCTCAGCCGTGCTGTGGGATCTCCTCGTGATGCACACCACGAATCCCGCGTGTCTTCCCGAGGTCAAAGCCGAACGAGCCGTCCGAGCCCTCAACATAGTCATGTCTCAGGGTTGTTCCCCATCGTGACAATGACCTTGTCGCTGGTCGGCACTCGCGTCGACCCCTGCGGCGTATTCGTCTCGGAGCCGCCTGTTGACGTAC
>BNJU01004611.1_pt1 | contig 175574 bp, 293 predicted proteins | sample 8539281 | NCBI WGS metagenome assembly BNJU01 (sample SAMD00202456, study PRJDB9452) | human saliva metagenome | isolation source: human saliva | place: Japan
AAAAACGCATAGTATCCTACTGTTTAGACGGGAAAAACCTCAATTTCAAGAAAAATGAAGTAAAACATATTTTCATCGCTCTAAACATCAAAAAGAAAGGACGAAATTCGTCCTTTCTGAATCTTAACATTTTTCAACATTATAAAGTTGACAAAGAGCCAGATTTTTTAAGAAATACTATATAAGATATAAAATCAAATACAGATTTTACTAAAGATTTGATCTGCACACATATAAATTATTCTTCTCCATCTTCTTTTACGACGACGACCTGCAAGACCAAGGCTAAGTAGTGCACTTGTTGCAGCTGCCACCATAGCTACTGTAGAGTCTGCTGTACCAGTATTTGGTAATTCTTTAGAAACTTTACGAGAATCTTTTTGAAATTCCTTTCAATTTCGCTACTTCAGCTTTTAGCCGCATCTTTAACTGCTACTGTTGAGCTTACAGCTTCTGCTGCTGCTATACCTTCTGTTTGAGCTTTAGTTACTCCTGCATTGTCGGTTGCTGCGTCTTTTTGCTGCTTGTTTAGTCGCATCTTTTTCTTCTTTCGTTGCGTTTGGAGTACCTTCAATTGCTGTTAATTTAGCTTTTTGTAGCCTTATCAACTTCTAATTTAGCTTGAGCTTTTTGAAGCAACAAAGTCTGGGCGTTAATATCTGCTGATTTTTCGATTCGCTATTTCTACATTGTTAGTTTCTTCATTCAATATTTCTTGAGCCTTAGCTAATTCTGCTTGATAAGCAGCCCGTAGCTTCAGGTGTATAATCACTTTGATTTAAAGTTGTTGCCTTAGCAGCTTCTGCTTGTGGTCATCTTTATACATTAATTTTAACTGTTTGTTGTGCAACTGTATCACTACCTGTTTTTGGTCCCGTTATCAATCAGATTTCCTGAAGTTTGATAGAAACTGTCCCCCTTCAATTGTTTTTCAATTGGTTTGGTAGTTAACGACTAAAGTATACGTTAAAGTCTGTTCTCGTTTAGGGGTCCAAATTATTTAAAACCAAGAGTCAAACTAGTTCCATTTGAGTTGGGCCGAGCTTCTACCTGTTGTTCCCACTAATATTCACCTTCTGGCAACTCAACTCTATACTGATTATTTGTAGAAGTTGAGAATCCTTTATTAACAACTTTTACAGTCACAGTAGTATCCACAGTAGTAGAAGTAGCAGAAGTAACTGTAGATTCATAAGTAGTGTTCACAACTTCAGATACAAGATAAGAACCACTAGCAACACGAACATTACCTACAACTCCTCCTGCATTCTCATCAGATGATATAGCTGGTTTATTGAAACTATTATCACCAGTATGATTTTCTGTACTTCTATTAAGAGCTGTTTCAAATTGAAGTCTTAATTTTGTTAATCCTTCAGGAACGTTTACAAGCACAGACATTTCTCCCATCGGAGTACCAGAATAACCTCTTGCATACTGACCTAGTACTGCTCCTGTTTCTGGATTTTTAACAACTAGTTTTGCTCCATTATTACCACCATTTATATTTACTGTTGATCCTCTCCAAGTTACCTTCACTTCTTGGCCACCAACTACATCAATATCTTGATAAATAGGACCAAATTCAGGTTTTTGGATTACCACTACCCGATCCTCTTCCTGGATATACTGCTAAAAACAGCTCCTATTCTAGAACCTTTATCACCCGAAATCCATCAGCATATTGAGATGCTTTCGGAATCCAAATAAGAGGAACTGTTGTTGTTGTTGCATTAACAGGTTTCCATCCTGTTAATTTACTGATATCGTTCTTGACAGTAATAGGATCTGATGTTGCAGTTGGAAGTACTGCTCCTTGGCTAGTATCATTAAAATTACCATTTACAATTGCTACATTTGTTGCATTCGTAGCTAGGGGATCTGTGCTTGTTACAGTGCTAGGAGTTGAATCTGTACGGAATGGTTTAGTTTATATCCAACGCTTTCCCAGTACGTTCATCTCTAGAACCTGAGTTTGCAATAAATTAGACTCCAAAGTCTTCTCTGCGCTGGTAAGTTTTTACCTTCACTTACATTCTCAGTTGTATTATCTAATGGTTGTTCTTTTTTCTTTTTCAGATTTTGTTTGCAATTTTGATGTCGCTGTAATTAACTCTCTATATGCTACAGTTAATTCAGTTTGAGTTGTTGCAGTGCTTAAAACAGTTCTTGATTCGTCTAAGATAGTTCTAAGATTAATAACGCTTTTCTTCTGTCTTAGTGGCATATGTTCCTTTATGCAAACTTGCCATCAATCTCTTTGATTAAATCTGTTAATTCTTTCTTATCTAGAGTCTCCACCTTCTGATACTCAATAAAAATCAAAATTAGACGCGAAAGCGAGTCGGTCAAACTCTTTGGGAAAGAGTTTGAGGTTGCAGATAAAAAGCAAACCTAGTTTACATCAAAAAGAAAAAGCTTCGCTTTCTTTTATTTGCAACCTCTAACAGTCTCCCAGACAGTTTTTGACAGGAACTGCATTCCCTTTATCCGTAACTTTCAACAGTCCACTGGACTGTTGAAACTAACAAAATATCATTTTGATTTTCGAAGAGTATGAGGTGCTGATTCTGGAGAGGGACTATTTTCAACTGTTGAAGGTTGAGTATTTGTCTCTACTGTTGCAGCAGGGACTAGTGGCTACTGTATTCCCTTCATAGGTATCATTCTGGGCATTCAGTTCTTTAGGTTGCAGTGCTAGAGTCTCCCCATTAGTTGAAGGCACGCTTTGCTCTGCAGCATATCTCCTCCATTTCCTAAAACATGAACAACGCAGCTACTGCGACACTCAGCTGCACCAAAGCTGACTTTACGAATGAAAAACGTAATTGCTTTTCGATCGTGTTTACCTTTATGAAACATCTAAATTTCCTCCAAAATAAATATCTGTTTTTACCTAGATTACACTATTATCCCAAATAATTCAATATACCTTTTTCATCTTTTTAAACCTATTGAATATATATATATATATTCATAAAAATGAGGTTTTTCTTAATTTTATAGCTTTAATTGAATAAAAATTATTTATTCAGAAATATTAAATTTTTATAACATTTTAAATTACATAAATATTTATCCTATTAGATAGTATTGCTAATACTTGACCATCCGTCAATCCACTTTAATCCGAGTCACGTTGGTTAATAATTTATATATGTTTCATTTCTTTCCTAGTTAATCTTTTTTTCACTCCAATCCTACCAAATATTCCTTGAAAGAAGTATCACAACAAAAAAAGAGAACGAGCCAAAACTGCGTTCTCCTGAAAAATGATAAAAAAATATTTTATACCACAAAAGATATGTAAACTAATCTTTTAAATAATAAAAAAAGTTCCGATGTTTGTAAATGTTTTGAGTAAATTGAAATTACTTTTTGACCTTTTGGAAATACTGTCTTTCTCTTCAAATCTAATAAAGATTGAGGAACAATTTTCCTAGATGTCTCTTTCAATGTTAATGCTAGTATCTGTTTTCTTGTACGTAGAGCATAATCAAACTCCAAATACAAATAACGTCCTGAACCAGTTAGATGAACATGCTTTCCCAATAACTCCTCAATGGATCCTAAAACTTGTAACTTTTGCATCGTGGTTCCATCTTTTTTTATTTTCAACTCATCAATTATGACATGTCTATTTAAACAATCGTCAAAGAAACTGCCTGCACCTTTTCGGTAGTCAACACCACATAGGTGCATGAAATTAGTAGGTGAAAAATGAAGTTCAACACTTTCAATTTCCGTTTCATAATACATAATTTTGCCAACAAAGTGTTCTTTAAAAAAAGAAGCCGCAATTTGTAACTGTGTAAAAAAACGCTGAAGTTTTATTTTTTCGGTGTAATTTGGATTACGATAATCTCTAGAATTTGCCATATTTTCCTCACAAAAAAGGTGGTTTACAGAGTCTGTAAGCCACCTAGTCAGTCGGTTTATTCTGGTGTCTGCCACCGCTTGGCCCTTACGTCCAAGATTGCTATCGGATTTCGTTCTGGTGTCCGCCACCGCTTGGCCCTTATGTCCAAGATTACTATCAGATTGACCATGAGCCGACTACTCATCTACACTATTTATTCTACCTGAAAATGGTTAAAATTTCAAGTGTAAACTCTTCTATTTCGTAGTATAGGCAAAACTAATGGCACTATCTGCTTGAGAGATTTTTCTAAAGGTATAGTTAGGGTTGCCACCATAGTTTGTCTCAGACACGAGAAAAGAACCGTCATCATAGACCTTCTCGACAAAAGCCACATGACCATAGTCTGCTGGTGTGCCATGTGTACCTCCTACAAAAGAAACAATAGCACCTGCTCTTGGTGTAGAGCCAGTTTCCCCACCAAGACTTGAAGCTGTCGCAACCCAGTCCTGACCATTTCCCATGGTATTAATGATTGAAATCTTCTCTCCGTTTCTACCTTTTAGCTTTAATCCTAACTGGTTCATACGAGCCGCAACACCCCATGTACATTGTCCATAGGCATAGGCCATACCATCTCCACCACCAGGAACAGAATGATCATAGGAGTTTCATAGAGGTCTTGCATGGATTTTAATTCTTCCCCATCGTTTAAATCATGCCACAAAGTAGACAGATAACCGTTTTATTAAATTTGTCAGATGCTCCAAACAGATTTAACGCCCACCAGATTTTATTAAACACACTATCTCGTATAGTATTAGCAACCTTACGAATAACCACAACATTTGCAGTCTCTTTCGCCTTGATATACCTAAGCATCATATAGACCAGCTTTAGAGCGATTACGGACGATTTAAAAGAGTTACGACCGCCCTTTAGTACATTGTATGGCAATCTAGAAATCCATACAGGTTTAAAATGAGGGTTGACATTCTTTTGAACATTAAAGGTCATCTGTCGCCCCCTCTACGTCACCAGCCCACTCATCTATGATGTTAATAGGCGCATCAGTTATCTTATTATTCTCTGTACGCTCCTTATTATCCAATTTAAGCGACTTGATGCGCTCTCTTTGTTCTTGAATGTCGTGCTTGTCTTTTGTATTGGTTAGCTTGATGATGTTTTCTGTGGCTTTTTGATTGCCTTTTACAGCTTGCTGAAATGTGGCAAAGGCTAACAAAGCCTCATTACTGCCATCCATTCCCATATCTTCAAGTTGCTTCTTGATATTTTTATCCGTTACGTCCAATGAGAGCAACGTTTCAAATGCTTTTTGAGGTCAGCTACGTCTGGCTTTGCCGCTGTTTATGCCACCTTTAGATGCAATCTTCTTTACTTCATCTTTGCTTCGTTCGCTCATTGGCTTTTAAGTTTTTAGTTCCATCTCTAGGCAATTCTGACCTCCTTTCAAACAAAAATCACAAGTATTTATTACTTATGATTTCATTTATTTTATTAAAAAGGGATGTTTTACGCTATTTTTAGGAGCTTTTCAATATCATCAAGTAACTCTCTGTATTTCTCATTGTCATTTTCGTTATTGATTAGATATTCATTTGCGACAATGTTTAGAGATTGATAAAAGACCACCCATAATGCCAGATTGTTCCTCTGTCATTTTTATCTAATTTTGAGTATTTATCATAATACATCTTGCAATTCTCATAGATGCGTTCATTCAATTTATCATACAAATCAATCATTTCCTATTTCTCCTATCTATTATTTTTGTTTATATTGCCTTTAAATGCTTTTTATTTCGGTTTTCCCAATGGTTAATGTATTCAGTGTCCACCCTGTTTTCTTAGCTAATCTTATTTTATCATAATGCTTGTTAATTTGCTTTTTGATAACTTGCTATCGCTTTCCGTTTGTTTTAGGTATACCTGACAAATTTATTTTTGCCCTCTGCCTCCCATTAGTTATTTCCCTGTCTAATATATTCATCAATTTTGGCTTCATACTTTTCCATCTTTGGTAAGTTGTTGTAGTAGTTTGGAGCCAAGCGTTTTCTTACTTCTGCTATGTTGCTTTTTCCACTTCTCTCTGCTTGCATCTGCATATTCTCGATTTAATCTAGCGCTCTCTTCCCTTGCTTTTAGTGTAATTTGATAAATTCTTTTTAGCGTCTCTTTGTTTTTGCCCGTTGTGTTTTCTAATTCTTTTTAACCGTTTTTCGTTTTAACAAACTCAAATTTACCGATTGCATCTCATTGAGCCATTGATTAACTGTTTTTAAACCGTTTTTCGCGCCAATCTTCGCACCTCTGCTGCCCATTATTTTCCACCTACTTTCTTCATTCTTTCTGTTGTGCATTTTCAAAATAGACCACCTCAATATCTTTATAGTCATAGTCAACCTTGCACCATAGACTACAATTCTTTTGGGTGTTAGTCGTTTAATCATTTCATCCATACCATCAACCCAAATCTGAAATTGCTCTTTGTCTTGTTTAACTCAATTGTGCTGATTGCAAGAGTTGCATTTTTAGGTAATCCATCAAAGCAAAAGTCAAAGCTGCTTTGATATGCCCATGATACAGTCGGTATTACCGTTATACCGTAATCCTGCATAATCTGGCCAATTAGTCTTGATCTATAAATATTCCATACCCTGCATAGCAATAGGTCTGAGATACAAGCTAAAATCTGGGGTCAGTACCCAATCAAAAATCTAGCAATTTCTCTATATAAAAATCCGGTCGCTGCCAGTGCGCTCAAATTGATAATCATCGAGGAAAAAGTGAACTCCCTTGGATGTATCCGGCTTATTCAAAAACGTAATTAAAAGCCTTGTAAATCGCTGGTATATGATCCACGCCCTCCAAAGGCCCGGCATATCGTATTTTCCCTCTGTGCGCGTGTCATCATAATCAAAAAGATTGTACTGATTGATGGTTGTATCCTGTAAAGTCGTTCTCTACATTTTCCTCTACTGGTTCAGTCTCTGGCTCGTCTATGCCGAAATCTAGACCAGTAACAGACAAATCAAAGCCAAACTGGCTCATGTCAGTGTTTCAAACTCGCCTAACTCGATATTTAAAAGTTCTTTATCCCAATTAGAATACTCTGCCACTCTATTATCTGCCAGCCCTATACGCCTTTATTTGCTCCTCTGTAAGATTTACAGCATGGGCTATAGGGGATTTTATCAATTCCCAAAGATAAGGCCGCTTTTTAGTTCAATTGAGATCAGGGTATAATTTCTCTTGTATCACGAGCAAAAATAACAACTTTTCACTAAAAGGAATAATTAACCGGGTGTTTCAGGAACATTGGATTAGTCACATGGGGATGCTTCCATTTTTACGTAGCCAACTTAAAACCATTGGACTGTTGAAAAACTCAACCCTCGTTTAAGAAAAATAGTCAGTTTCTACAAAGATGCTTTATTGCCTCATTATAAAAACTTGAATAATTATCTTTTTCTCTTCTCCCTTTAAAGGAAAAAAACAGCATTGGAATTCAAATATTCAGTTCTCTAGTTCTTGAATTCATCACATTCAGTTGATAGATTAAACAACTCTCTGACACGCTCAATTGATCATTAAATTTATCAATTCCTTCTACATAGCCGATAAGATCAAAGATTCATTTTAAACTCTTCAATGCAAATTTTAAGAGTATACAAGTTAGTAAGTCACCTACTCCTACAACTCCAAAAACAAGTAATGTTTTTAAAGTTAAAATATGAAAATACAACCGTTCCTAAAGGCATTAACATTAAAAGCAAAAATGCAATTATACTAAATACCCTTCCTAAATATTCCTTTTTCAATTGTAGACTGTAAATACGATAACATTTGAACATTAAAAATTGTCATAGCTAATGATGATAATGAAAACAAAAAGTAAAGTAATTGACAGATCTTTCACTAAAGGAATCATAATCAGTGGTAAAGATGATATCAAAAGGAATGTACTATATTGGTTTGACGAAAAACTTCTTTTAAAAATTATTCGATACAGCCCCAATAATATTCTCAAAAGATAGCTCGCGCTCACTTCTCATCATTACTTAAAAATCAAACGACTAACCGCTGATAAAGCTCATCAGATACAAGAAGCAGCTAAACAGACGATTGGTAATGCTTCACCTGCTTTATCCTTAGAATTAGTGCAATTAATTGAAAGCATTAGACACTATGATAAGCAGATTAATCAAGTCCAGAAGAAATTAATCTCTTGATGGTTGAATTAGATTCTCCATCACCTCTATTCCTGGAATCGGAACTCGCCTTGGTGCTATTATTCTAACTGAAATAAAGAATATCCGTAATTTTAAAAATCCAAATCAACTCCCAAGCATTCGCTGGGTTAGACCCACCATTTACCAATCAGGTCAGATGGATAATACTGACCATATGGTGACAAACTGGCTCTTCTTATCTGAGGTACGCCTTAATACATCATGTCAGTTTATTCTCCGCATTTTAAAAGCTTATTTAAGACTGAAAATTAGCCAAGGTAAGCACTACAACGTAGCCGTAACACATGTCATCAAAAATTGACTCGTATTATTTACCATCTGCTCCAAAACCAATCAAACCTTTGATGGTAGGCTAAACTCAGGTAACATTATAAAATCACGAATAATTTTTAAAAACTTGCTCAAAGGGCAGGATTTTTTGCGTGCCTAAAAATTGAGTTTTATACTGAAAGTAGTAGAATGTAAGTGCACTCTCCAGACGATTGAGTAACTTGCATTCAAGTTTATCAGCAGTGAGGGTGTTTTTATTTTTAGAATTTTCTCTTGACTTTTTATATAGAATGTCTCCTATTATGCTCTTTTATAAGTAATTATGATAAAAATAAAGAGAAAGTTATATTTTTAAGAGTATTATGTCACATCAAAACCAACCCGTTTCAAGGAAAAACCTTGCTTTCTATTCTCGCTACAGCACTCATTGCTTTTGCTGGAATTCTGTCTGAAACCAGTATGAATGTCACCTTTCCGCACCTTATGAAAGTTTTTCATACAGACCTTGGCACATTGCAATGGATTACAACAGGTTACCTGCTCGCTGTCTCCATTACAATTACACTAGGAGCCACACTAGCGCACAACTGGTCTGAACGTAGAATTCTCTTTACCAGCCTAGCTATTTTTACAGTAGGAAACGGTGTAGCGATGCTTGCGCCAAATTTCGCCCTACTCATGCTAGGCCGCATTTTGCAAAGGTTCTGCAACTGGAATTGCCAGCCACTTATGTTTAATCTTATCGTAGAACGTATTCCGCGCAATCAAATCGGATTTTACATGGGACTGTCTGGACTCGTTATAAAGCTAGCTCCTGCGATTGGTCCCACTTATGGCGGCTTTATGATTAGTTTGTTTGATTGGCATATGATTTACACATTCATCATAGCCGATTCCGATCATCTCTTTCATTTTAGGATTTTTCTTTTTGAAAATACTCCCAATAGAAAGAAACGCCCTTTTGAGATGGATTTCTTTCTTACTCCTTGCCCTCTCGCTACTTTTCTATTATGACCATTTCTAGCTTAGAAGAAGGTAGCTTTAATTGGACTTTTGTCATCATCTTTTTATTATCACTTGTCCTTTTCGTTTGGCGAAGTTTAACGGTAGAGCATCCTTTTTTAGATATTCGTATTTTTGAAAAATCAGTTATTTTACTAGGAATTATTCCTTTCTTTCTCTACCAATTTTCAAATTTATCAGCCAATTTTCTGATTCCTAATTTCTTAGTTTTTAGTAAAACACGAGGCTACTTCTGCCGCTGGTTTTGCACTGCTACCTGGAACAATGTTAGGGAGCTTTTTCGGCACCTTTCTTGGGAAAATTGTATGATAACAAAGGACCAAAACTTTCCCTATATGGTGGGAATCTTCTCTTTTTCTTAGCCGTCTCCGTTTTTGCATTCTTTACGAAGTCCCTAACATTACTACTGATTATTCTCTTTTTATATTTTTCTTTACGATTGGGCGCAATATGGCGTTCAATAACACGATAGCTTTGTCTGTTTCACAAATTGGTCGTGAGAGTCGCCAGATGCCACTGCTCTCTTTCAAATGGCTCAAACATTTGCTGGAGCTTTAGGAACAGCGATTGCTGCTATCATGGTCAATCAAGCTCCTAATACTACAACAGGTGTGCATCTTGTCTTTCTATCTTTTCTTCCTTGTTATCCTTATTTTTATCTCTTTTTACTCTTTATTTCGAGTTATCAAAAATCAGAAATTTTTAATCAATTTATGGTAAAAATAAATAAAATATTAGAAAATGGGTGTTCAAAAATGTCTTTCAAAAGTGATTATTACAATTTTTGGTGCCAGTGGAGATTTGGCAAAAAGAAAACTCTATCCCTCCCTTTTTAGATTGTATAAATCTGGCAATCTGTCCAAGCATTTTGCCGTTATCGGCACAGCTCGCAGAGCCTTGGAGCAAGGAATATTTTGAATCTGTCGTGGTCGAGTCTATCACAGAACTTGCAGACAGCCCTGAACAAGCGCAAGAATTTGCTAGCCATTTCTATTATCAAAGTCACGATGTCCAAGATACTGAGCATTATATTGAATTAAGGAAGCTACAAAACAGCCTTGACGAGCAATATCAAGCAGAACATAACAAACTTTTCTTCCTGTCTATGGCTCCTCAGTTTTTGGTACGATTGCCAAACATCTCAAATCCGAGCAAATTGTAGACGGGAAAGGGTTCGAACGATTAATTGTAGAAAAACCTTTCGGCACAGACCTTGCCTCTGCTAGCAAACTGAACGACGATTTGTTGGCAACATTTGACGAAGAACAGATTTTTCGGATTGACCATTATCTCGGCAAAGAAATGATTCAAAGTATTTTTGCTATTCGCTTTGCCAATCTTCTTTTTTGAAAAATGTCTGGAATCGTGATTATATTGACAATGTACAGATTACCTTTGCTGAAAAGTTAGGGTGTGGAGGAACGAGGCGGTTATTACGACCATTCAGGTGCACTGCGCGATATGGTGCAAAATCACACACTTCAACTCCTGTCTTTGCTTGCTATGGACAAACCCAAAACTTTTACCAAAGATGATATTCGTGCTGAAAAATTAAGGTTTTCAAGCACTTACACAAGCAGACCGATAATGATTTGAAAAAGGCTCTTCATTCGTGGTCAATACACTTCTGGCAAAGTGGACGGGAAAAAGTACATTTCCTATCGTAGTGAACCAAATGTTGCCCCAGAATCTACCACAGAAACCTTTGCTTCTGGTGCATTCTTTGTAGATAGTGACCGATTTCGCGGGGTGCCATTTTTCTTCCGTACTGGAAAACGTCTCACTGCCAGGAACCCATGTCAACATTGTCTTCAAGCAAATGGAATCCATTTTCGGCTCCTCGCTTCAACCAAATGTGCTGACGATTTACATTCAACCAACTGAAGGATTTTCTCTTAGTATGAATGGCAAAGAAGTGGGCGAGCAATTTAACTTAGCTCCATTGACACTTGATTATCGTACAGATGCAACAGCTTCTGGTGCGTCACCAGAACCTTATGAGAAGCTCATCTACGATGTGCTAAACAATGACTCAACCAATTTTAGCCACTGGGACGAAGTTCGCTCTGGTTGGGAATTGATTGACCGTATTGAAGCCTTATGGGCAAATAACAGTTCCACTTCATCATTACAAATCAGGTACTATGGGACCCGAAGCCAGCTTTTGAATTACTCAATCAATTTGAAGCTGATTGGAATTAGCGTCCAGACGAAGCATATCGCAAAGAAGGACGATTGGGGTAAAGTAAATATTATACAAAAGACTTGCAAAATGAATGAATGAATTGCAAGTCTTTTTTTCTTCTCAAGCCCTCAAGAGCCCTTTCATAAAGTTTTTCAGAGTTAAATACTCCAATATCGTCAATTTTTCTCCGAATCCAATCAATTTAACTGGGATATCAGTTCTTGACGGATTGCAAGAACGACACCACCACGCGCAGTTCCGTCGATTTTTGTTAAGACAATTCCTGTTACTGGCGTAATTTTTGAAAAATTCCTTAGCTTGAACAAGGGCGTTTTGGCCAGTTGATGCATCCAGTGCCAAGAAAGTTTCATGTGGTGCAGCAGGATCTACCCGTTTTGATAATCCGTCCAATTTTTCCTAATTCTGCCATTAGATTATCTTTTGTTTTTGCAAGCGCCCGGCTGTATCAATCATGAGAATATCCACATTTTTCAGCCTTTGCACTCTCCATGCCGTCATAAACAACGCTAGCTGGATCACTCTTTTCTGGACCTGTCACAACCGGAACATCTACTCGACGTCCCCATTCCACCAACTGAGCAACAGCTCCTGCACGGAAAGTATCAGCCGCAACTAACATGACTTTCTTGCCAGCCAGCTTATATTTATAAGCCAATTTCCCCAATCGAAGTGGTTTTCCCAACTCCGTTTACACCCACAAAAAGCATGACTGTCAAACCGTCTTGTAAATTAATTTTTTTCGTTAAATTGACCATCTTTCTCATAGATGTCTACTAACTTTTCAATGATGACCCGACGAAGAGCCTCTGGCTTTTTGGCATTTTTCAAAGGCGAGCTTCTTGACGTAAGGCTTCTGTCAGATTAGAAGCGACTTGCACTCCCACGTCACTTGTAATCAAGAGTTCTTCTAACTCTTCAAAAACTCCTCATCTACCGAACGAAAATTAGCGAAAGCATTAGCCGCGCTCAAAAACCTGTCCGTGTCTTTTTAAGACTACGGTCATACTTTTCCTGAACCGTTTCTTTTGAATAGATGAACTTGCTTCAATTGGTTCGCTAATAGTCTTCTCTACCGTAGTTGACTCTGCTGAGCTTGACCATGCGTTCGCTTCGTCCAGCTGCCTCATATTTTTCTTGTTCTGCCTGCTGTCTTCTAGCTTCTGCTAGACGTTCCTGTAAATCTGTAGCAGCACCTGCTTGGTGAGTTGGATTTGGTGAAAGAACTTTTCATCAGCTTGCGGAACAGCTACAGCTTCATTTGGTAATATATGATTTTTCTGGAGCTTGCGAATCATTTTCAGCTGACTCTGCATCTGCCACTATATCAGCCAACCTTGGCTCCATTTCTTCTACTTTTTCTTGAATGGTTTCAAGACGTGCTTCATCCTCAGCAAGGCGTTCTTTCAGCTCTGTTTGGAATGTTTGTTCATCTAGATTCTCAGATTGCGCATTCTCTATAGAGCTGCCTCTGCTGTTTCTAGCTTCTCTCCTTGATGATCCTCTGATGCTGTTTCTACAGCTCCTTCAGGAATATTTTCAACTGGTTTTTCTTCTTTTTGGCGACCAAAAAGGCGATCAAATAACCCCATTAAATCCCTCCTTTATTTCAGTACATATTTTTCTATAGCCCAAGCAACAGCATCTTCATCATTGGTCATCGGCGTCACCACATTGGCGACTTCTTTGACTGCTGCTACTGCATTTTGCATAGCTACACCAAGTCCTGCCCATTTTATCATAGACAGGTCATTTGCTTCATCTCCGCAAGTCATGACTTGACTTTGTTCAATTCCTAAATGAGCAATCAATTTTTCTAAGCCATTTGCTTTATGGACATTCTTCGGAGACCATTCTAACAGCATATCGCGTGACTTAAAAATTTCATATTTGTCAAATAAATCGGACGAAAAGTTGAGCGATGCCACGATCAAGCTGGATCTGGTGCATAAGCTGTTACACATTTATTATAAGTCTGTTGGCTAGATAAGTCTGCAAATGAAACCGACTCAAATGTTAAAGCAGGATTGCAAGTTTGATAAAGCGATTCATGGTCTGACTGGATTTGGTAGACAGTTCCTTCGCAAATCGCATCTAGTGGCAAGCCTAACTTTTCTGTTTCCTCAAAAATGCGAGCCACATCGTCATAGGCAAAAACTGTTTTATCAAGAATTTCACCTGTGTGCGTTGCACCAAACCACCATTAAAAGTAACGGTGTATTCGTCCTCTTGATTGGCTACGCCCTAGTTCGTTTAAGAAAAAGCTCCATTGCTTTTTGAGAGGGCGACCGGTCGTCAAACAATCTTAATTCCCTGCTCTTGAGCGGCTTTAAGCGCCGCTAAATTTCGAGCAGAAATTTTTTTCTCAGAAGTTAGTAAAGTCCCATCTAAATCTAGGGGCAATCAATTTTATATCTGCCATTATAAGCCCTCCATATACGTCATAACTGAATGCGCCGCATGATGCCCTAATGACCTCTTTGGCTACTTCCAAAAATCTCTGGACGAGCATTTTTCAGGGGCAATGGGATAACCTGCTACTTGCATCATGTGTAGATCATTCAAATTGTCACCAAATGTCATAACCTGATCCATCTCAAGATTTAATTTTTTTGCCAATTCGACAATGGCAACACCCTTGTCCACATAGTCTAGGACAATATCAATTGACTTATAACCTGTCGTCATGGCTTTGACACCAGGAACGTGTTCATTGACCCAGGGCCTCACCAGCAGCTACTGTTTCTTCAGAAAAATTGGTTGTAAATTTGAAAATTTCATCTGTAATATCCTCCAAGCGAGCTACTTTTTGGATGTTTTTCATTATAGTGCGCACTAAAAGCTAAATAAGCTGGATCAACCGTTTCCAAGACATAACAGCCTTTTTTACCTGTTAGAAGCAATTCACTGGTATTGATGAAAGGAGATGTCTTCAATTTCTCAAAAAGCTGACAGATAAAAATCTTTGGACATAGTTGCTTCATAAAAGATCTTCTCCGTGAAATTCTACCAGACTGCCATTTTCAGCAATAAAATTATCTCATCTCGCACATCCTCAAATAGCTTTTTCTAATGACAGCAAACCGCGTCCACTGGCGACTGCAAAATAGATGCCTTTTTCTTTAAAAACGGAGCAATAAGTTCTTAAGTCGAACCATGTCAAACTGACCTTTGTCATCTAAAAAGGTGCCGTCCATATCTGTTGCAACTAATTTTATATTCATTTTACATACTTTCTAAATCTTTTAATTTAACGGAGACAATCTTTGACACACCGGATTCTTGCATGGTCACTCCATAGATAGAATCCGCTGCAGACATTGTTCCCTTACGATGGGTCACCACAATAAACTGGCTGTCTTTATCAAAACGATTGAGATAGTCTCCGAAACGTTTAACATTGGCTTCGTCAAGTGCAGCTTCCACCTCATCCAAAATGACAAATGGAATCGTTTTTGACACGGATAATGGAGAAGAGTAATGCCAAAGCTGACAGAGCTTTTTCTCCTCCGCTCATCAGATTGAGCGACTGAATTTTCTTACCAGGTGGTTGTACTGAGATTTCTACCCCAGCGGTCAGAAGATCACCTTCGGTCAAAATCAAATCAGCTGAACCACCGCCAAACATCTGTCTGAAAGTCACCTTGAAACTCTCACGAATTGCTTCAAAAGTTATTTTGAAGCGTTCTTTTACTTCATCATTCATTTCTTCGATGGTATCCAAAAGCAGATTTTTCGCAGAAGTACGTCATCTCTTTGAGTATTGAGGAAATGCAGTCGTTGACTGACTTCTTCAAAGTGCTCTACCGCATCAAGATTGACTGGTCCTAAAGCCCGAATAGCCCTTTTTCTAAGTCCTTGACCTTAGTTTCGAAACCATTAGATTTTTCTAGTGGACGAGCCTGTTTGCTGGCTTCATCAAAAGACATTTGATAGTCACTCTGTCAAATTCGTCAAAAGGCGTCGAAGGACATCTGCAATCTTATCTTTTTCAGCTTCTGCCTTAGCTTGACTGCAGAATCAAATCCTCATTTTGCTGGCGGGCTTGTTCCAGATGACTGGTAAGATCTTCTGCTTGCCCTTCCAAATCGTCCAGTTCAAACTGATCACCGAATATTGGCTTGGTTCAAAGCTGTCTTTTCAGTATAGCCTGTGTTAATTGCTCTTCTAAAACAGCAATATCCACTTTTGCAAGCGGTCTCTTCCTTTTGCTCCATTAAAAATTGCAAAGTTGAAATCTCTTTGCCCAATTCAGATTTTTCATTGGACAAACGTGTGAGATCCATCTGAACGTAACGCTGATGCCCCGTCAGCTCGGTACGAGCAAACGAAGCTCAGATAAGCGGGCTGTTAGCTTGTCTAAACGTGCTTGAACAGCATCTTTATCCGACTTAATCTGCTCAATCTCGGCTTCTGTTTCGGATTTCTCTTGCTCAATTTCTGCAAGGCGATTATTCTTTTCTTTTTGCTCCGCCATATCAGGAAGAACTTCACGAGATAACTCTCTTTCTTGCAGCACTAAGAGCTCAGATAAGTCTTCAACCTGTTTGTGCGTTTGCTCATAAGCCATTTGAGCCCTTTTGCTCTGCTAATCGTGCTTCCTCACCACTTGCTTTTTATTTCTTCTAACAGACTGTTGGCTTGCTTAGCTGCGTGTGCAAATCTTCCACTTGTTTTTCTTGCTCTGCTAAAGTCGCATTCTTCTCAGAAAGTTCCATTTGTAAAGCGTCTAGCTCCGGCTTGATGAAAATCGTATTGTTATTTCGATTAGCGCCACCTGCATAAGAACCGCCTGTCCGCAATTCTGTTCCATCCAGCGTGACAATTCGTACTTGATACCGAACTTTGCGAGCGGCTGCTGCGCATTTTTCACCGTATCAAAAATGGCTGTTGTACCCTAGCAAATTTTTGGAAAATATGCTCTAAACTCTTATCATAGTGCACCAAAGACGAAGCCAAACCAGAAAACCTGTGCTTTTTCAATGCTTGCTTGATGATGATCTGGTAAATGCCGCGCTTTAATCGTTGTCAGTGGCAGAAAAGTTGCCCGTCCTGTTCGATTGCGTTTCAGAAATTCAATTGCTCGTGTCGCAGCTTGTTCGTCCTCTACGATAATATGCTGGCTACTTGCTCCAGTGCAATTTCAAGTGCTGTCTGGTAATGCGAATCAAAGCTCAATTTTTTTCACTAACAGCACCGATAATACCGCCCAGACACTCTGCTTCTTGAAGAACGTTTTCACCCCAGCATAGAAATGACTGCGATTTTTCAGAATAGCTTCTAAACTACCAACACGCGCCTTTTTTATTTTTACATCATCCATTAAATCAAAACATTGCCGTTTTGGTTTTGCTGATAATTCGTTTTTACAGTTTGCACTTGCTTTAGCTGTGCCTGATAATCTGTCAGTAACTGCTGAACCGACTGCCGAGCTGTTGCTAAATCTTCCAGTTGACTTTTGCTCGTTGATTTGAAGATTCTTTAAATTTTTCTTTTAACTTAGCAAATTCTACTTGTTTGCTTTCAGATAATTGTAATTCGTTGGCTAAGCGACTTTCTAAAGCAGTTAAGTCATTGGATAAGTCCGCTTCTTCCTGCATCAATTGGACAAATTCAGCACGTAATTTTTCAATCATCTGGTCAGGATCATCCGAAAATGCCTCAATTTCAGCTTCTAATTTATGAATCGCTTGTTGATTTCGTTCCAATTTTACACCAAAATCAATCAACTGCTCGTCTTTTTCCCTGCCATTCTGTTTGAACCGCCTCTAATTTTTCTGTCAATCCTTTCAGGCGTTCCTCATTTTCCTTCCGACTATTGGCAGCTTGACTAGATTCTAATTTGGAAACTTCGATTTGGCGTTCTAAGTCACTGATGAGGCGGGTTAGTTCAAGCAAACTCACTTGGTCATCTGCCATTTGTTTTTGCAAATCATGGCGTTTTTCTTTTCAGAAGAGCATTTTCTTGCTCTAGCTGGTCACGTTTGCTGTAATAAGCAGACAAAGATTGCTGAATCCCCTACAAGCCGTTCTTCAGTATCATTCAGCTGTGTTTTATTTCCCTTTATTTGAGCAATCAATACATCCAAATAAAGAGCACGCGTTCCTCATCCAATTTCAAAAACTGCTTAGCTGTCGTAGCTTGCTTTTCAAGAGGCTTCACTTGACTATCGAGCTCATAAATAATGTCTTCCAGCCGATCTCAGATTATCTTGTGTTTGGCTGAGCTTTTCAGTCTCCTTGCGCCGCGTCTTGTATTTCAGTACGCCAGCCGCTTCTTCAAAAATGGCACGGCGCTCCTCTGGCTTGCTATTGAAAATTTCTTCCACCTTTCCTTGGGAAATAATGGAAAAACTATCTCGTCCAAGCCCTGTATCCATAAACAAATCATGAATATCTCGCAAACGTACCTTTCTTGCCGTCTATTTTATACTCACTATCTCCACTACGATAAATATGACGCTCCACACGAATCTCATCTGCAGCTTGCTGGATGAAAACGGTCTTTATTGTCCAAAACGACAACAACAGAAGCATAATTCAGTGGTTTGCGAGTTTCAGTCCCCGCAAAAATGACATCTGGCATTTTTCCGCCACGAAGACTTTTAATACTGGACTCCCCAGTGCCCAACGCAGGCTTTCAGTAATGTTACTCTTTCCTGAGCCATTTGGTCCAACGACTGCTGTCACTCCTGATCAAATACTACTTGGTCTTATCTGCAAAAGATTTGAAACCTTGAATTTCAATTTCTTTTTAAATACATGAATGACTTTTCCTTTTTCAAATGCATTTTTAGCAGCTTCCTGTTCTGCTAATTTTTAGAGCGTCCTTGCCCTTGTCCAACCGTTCTGCATCAACAGAAACCGATACAGCAAATTCTTTGGCATGAGCTGGACCGGACTCAGAGATGACTTGATAGACAATCTCGACATCACCATTGACTTGGAGCAGTTCTTGTAGCTTGGTCTTGTAATCAACCACCTGCTCAAAGTCTCCAACTTCTACCTTTGGAATCATGACTTGATACAGGAAGTTTTTGACAGCTTCCACTCCCTTATCTAGCAACAAAGCTCCTAAAAAGGCTTCAAATAAATCCCCAAGAATGGTATCCCGATTACGCCCACCTGACTTTTTCTTCGCCACGACCTAATTTGATAAATTGATCAAACTGGCAATCTCGACTAAAACCAGCCAAACTCTCTTCACGTACAATGGTTGAGCGAAGTTTTGACAAGTCCCCTTCTGGTTTTCGGATATTTTTATAAAGATATTCTGAAATCAATAATTGCAGAACAGCGTCTCCTAAAAATTCCAAGCGCTCATTGTGTGAAATGTTTAAGAGGCGGTGCTCATTAGCATAGCTAGTGTGTGTAAAAGCTGTCTCCAGCAACTTTTCATCTTGGAAGACAATTTCAAATTGCTGACTTAAAACTTTATGTAAATCTCTCATTTTTCTCCTTTCAAGAAGAACTTTTTCTTTTTAATACTTAATGAACATCAAAAATTTAACAATCACCTCCAGCTATCTCCCAGACAATTGGAACTAGAAAGCAAGCTGCGGGGGAGCAAAAGTTCATGCAGAGCTTTTTGAAGTTGCAGGTGTAATCAACGAAGTCAGCAACAAAGAGTACAGCAAGGTTGGCAAAAGTTTCGCTTTCCTTCTTTGCCACCTCTCACAGTCACCCGAACTGTGAAATCCGACGAAGTTTGAAGAGATCTTCACAGAGTATAAAATGAAAAACAAATTCTCTATTATTATATCAAAAATCCTTGATACTCCAACGATACCAAGAATTTGATAGGAAAAGTTCACCAGAGATGAAATGAATTTTTCATTCTTTATCTAGAATGACTTTTGAATAAATAATACGTCATAAAAAGGGTTAAGGTAGCTAAAAGCAAACTTCACCCAGATAAGAGGTGCAAAGAAGATAGAAATTCCCATTAGAATATAAATGGAAATAAGAATTTTTTTCTCTTACGCTCCCCGAACAATGGCACCTGTTTCGTGAAAGTCCGCACATAGATTTGATACAACTTAGTGTGGTACAACCATTATTCAAACCGCTTAGAACTGCGTGAAAAACAAGTAACAGACAGCAGTAAAAGGAAAGCTTCAACAAGAGCAGCCCCCAAAGCAGTGAAAGCAATGAAATGATTAAAGTAAAAATTCATTGACTCTCCTAAATATCAGTCAATGGAGTTGCTGTATCTGGAGATGTATCACAAATATGAAAATCATGCTCAACCGCCAAATCAGTCTGTGCCAATTGATTGACCATTGTGATATGAGCCAATTCTTTGGTATTATTTTCTTTGCTAAGATGCCCTAGATAGATTTTCTTAGTGCGATAACCCAACGTACGAATCATGGTTTCTGCCCCGTCATCATTCGACAAATGTCCCTTGGTCAGATAAAATCCGCTGCTTCAGGCTCCAAGGATAAGCTCCACTACGAAGGATTTCAATATCATGGTTGGACTCAATCAAATACCCGTCCGCATTTTCAATAATCCCTGCCATACGATCGCTAACATAGCCAGTATCCGTCAGTAGAACAAAACTTTTATCGTCTTTCATCAGTCGGTAAAATTGCGGTGCAACCGCATCATGACTAACACCAAAACTTTCAATGTCAATATCGCCAAATGTCTTGGTTTTTCCCATTTCAAAAATGTGCTTCTGACTGACATCAATCTTCCCAAGCGCTACTTCCATAGCATTCCATGTTTCTTGATTGGCATAAATGTCTAAATGATATTTCCGTGCCAAAACACCCACACCATGGATATGATCCTATGCTCATGCGTTACCAAAATGGCATCCAAACTCCTCTGGTTTTACGGTCAATTTCACTCAATAAGCTGGTAATTTTTCTTCCCAGATAAGCCCGCATCAATCAACAACTTCTTCTTTGGGGTTTCTAAATAAAAACAGTTACCGGTAGAACCTGACGCTAAAATACTGTACTAAATCCCTTCTCGTTCATGCTACCCCTTCTAATTCATCTTCTTCCCAATCATCATCTTTGACAGCTTCCTTATCATAAGGCAGGACAATAGTAAAGGTTGAACCTTTGCCGTACTCGCTCTTTGCCCAGATAAAGCCGTTATGCTGCTTGATAATCTCTTTGGCAATGGCTAAGCCCAGTCCGGACCCACCTTGTGCACGACTTCTCGCTTTATCTACACGATAAAATCTATCAAAAATTTTCGGTAAATCTTTTTAGGAATTCCTAAGCCTTCATCTGAAATCGACAAAATCATTTTGGGTATCCGTCGTTTTCATATTGACCGTAATTTTTCCCACCGTCAGGAGAATATTTAATGGCATTGTTGATAATATTATCAATCACCTGTGTCATCTTATCTGTATCAATTTCGACCCAAATAGAGTTAATAGGATAATCTCGAATAATTTCGTACTTTTTATCATCGTTCTGACTTCTGATTTTATCAAAACGGTTCAAAATAAAAGGTGATAAAAGCTGTAAAATTAGTCAATTCAATATCCAAATGACTGGTTGCATTGTCAATACGTGACAAACTCAGCAAGTCCGAAACCATGCGCATCATCCGATTGGTCTCGTCTAATGAAACCTTGATAAAATCCGGTGCGACTGGTTCTGATAAGGCACCTTCATCTAGTGCTTCCAGATAAGACTTGACACTGGTCAAGGGAGTACGTAATTCGTGACTGACATTCGAAACAAACAGTCTTCGCTCACGCTCCTCTTTTTCCTGCTCCGTTGTATCGTGCAGCACCGCAACCATCCCTGAAATAAAGCCAGATTCTCGACGAATCAAGGCAAATCGGACACGTAAACATAAAAACTCTCCATTTTCATCCTGCGAATCAATGGTCAACTCTGGAACTTTCGTAATCAAGTCTCGTAAGTCATATTCGTCTTCGATATCCAGCAGTTTTAAGATATTCATCTTTTGTGCTTCGGATTCTTTGACTCCCCAACTGCTTGGTCGCCATATCATTAATCATGATAATCTGTCCACGACGATTGGTCGCAAGAACACCGTCCGTCATATAGGATAAAATACTCGACAGGCGCTTAGTTTCCTGCTCTAAATTTTCATGCGTTAGACGGATTACCTCAGATAAATCATTGATACTATTGGTAATATCCGTAATTTCTGGACCACCTTGTCACATCTAAAAATTTCTGAGTAATTGCCTGCAATTAAATCTTTTACTTTTTTTGATTCAATTGGCGAATACGAATATTGTCTCGCCTATTTTTCCAAGGAAAGCAAGGTAATCACCAAGATGAACCCTAAAATAAGTAAAACAAATACAAAGTCTTTTGATACAATAAATTGTCTAATATTATCAATCATTGTTTCTCATGTAATATCCAACGCCGCGCCGCGTTAAAATATACTCTGGTCGGCTAGGAATATCCTCTATCTTTTCTCTCAAACGACGAATTGTCACATCAACAGTCCGCACATCTCCAAAATAATCATAACCCCACACCGTTTCTAGCAGATGTTCACGCGTCATCACTTGCCCCGATATGCGTTGCCAAATGGTGGAGCAATTCAAACTCACGGTGTGTTAAATCTAATTCTTCGCCATGCTTTTTTTCACGACAAAAGCATCGGTCAAAATCTGCAAATCTCCAATCACAATCTCTGTCAGAGCAGCTTCTACTTTGATTTTCAATTGTCAAATCTGTGCGACGCAAAATAGCTTTGACACGCGCCTGTAACTCACGATTAGAAAAACGGCTTTGTCATATAGTCATCTGCTCCGATTTCGAGACCAATGACTTTATCAAATTCACTGTCTTTGGCAGAAAGAACGATGATGGGAACATTGCTCGTTTTCCGAATCGTTCGCGCCACCTCTAAAGCCGTCCAGTTCAGGCAACATCAAGTCCAAAAATCAAAATATCTGGACGTTCTGCTTCAAACATCTCTAACGCTTCGCGACCGTCGAAGGCAGTCACTACTTCATAACCTTCTTTTACCATGTTAAACTTTATAATATCTGAGATTGGTTTCTCATCATCTACAACTAATATTTTTCATTTTATTCACCTTTTTTTCTATCTTTTTATTATACCAAATTTTTTTCTTAAAAATTTACCAATTCAACTCATAACACATCATTTCTTTACTTTTACAAATTTAAAAACAAATATGTTAAAAATATGACAGCAAAGACAGTCTTTTTATATCAAAAATAGTCCAGACAAAAGCCTTAGACCATTCATTGAATTCTTAGGAAAAAAACTATGAAACGCAATACACCTGTCCTAACTTTTTCACTGCTACTGTAGTAATTTCCTAAAAGAAGCAAATGTTCGAGCTGCTTGATGTTCATTTACTTGTCTTTCTCCAGCAAAATATCCCATAACCCTAACAACGTCCCCAACAATAAACAGATAAAATAGGCTGCATGATACAGTAAAATCCATTCCTCAAAGGTCAGAATCGTCACAAAGAACACGAGCGTTGCTAAAAGCAAAAACGGCAAGAAAAACCATATAGCCCAGCATAGACAACTGCTACAAGAAATGTTGCCAGCGGTGAACATATCAAAACATTATTTACCACCAAGCCCTTTCGTAACAATTCGTCCATCGGTATCATTTGAACAATTCCATAAAAATAACAAATAGAAAAAGAGTAGTACGGCTAAAAAGGAATATCGCGTTTCATTTTTCCCACCTCGCTAGTTTTGGAATTTTTATTTTCAGGTATTTCTGTATATTTTTGATTTGTCGTTTTAGATGCTTTTAAACATTGCGCTGATCCATTTACAGGAAGGGCAATCGCTTTTTGGGAAGATAAATGACAGATTTTGCTAATCGCTTACTAACAGACTCCTCCAGATATAAATCATTGTTGAAATCTTTTGAAATGGTTAAATCCAAATAAAATTCATAGACACGACGCCCAAAGTTTTCAGCAGAGATTTCGTATAATTTTGCAGCGAGACTTTTCTCATCCAAATCTGGTGTTGCAATAACGGCTTCCAAAATCGCTCCTGTCAAATCACGTTCTTCATAATAAAGCGTTCCAAACATCTTGTCATTATAACATTGTCCAGATAAGGATTTCCGTGAGCAATAATCGGAGTGCCACTCGCTAGACTTTCTAAATACGTCAAGCCCTGCGTCTCACTCGTTGAAGCGGAAATAAAGAAATCCGCTGCTTTATAATACAATGCGGTTTCACTTGGTGCAATCATTCCTGTGAAAATCACTGCATCCGTAATATTCAACCGTTTGGCTTGCGCTTTTAAGTCAGATAAATACGGTCCATCTCCTGCCACTACTAATTTCACATCTGGATTTTCTTCCAAAACAGCCGGCAGAGCAGCTAAAACTGCCTGAATATTTTTTTCATACGAAACACGTGACAAACTAAGCAACATAGTTTCTTGATTTGAAATGCCTAATTTTTTTCCCGTAAATCAGCAATATTCTCACTAGTAATTTCTGGACGTTCAAATTTAGCCAACTCAATTCCAGTCGGAATAACACGTTTCTCTACTTTTACTTTGTATTTCATGAGCAAGTCATAAACAATCTCGCTCGGACAAATCACACCGTCTAAATCACTCATAAAACCGCGAACAATGTATTTGACCATGCTAGGACGAATGACCATGCCTTTAGCAATATAACGTACATAATCCTCATACTGTGTATGATAAGTATGAACAACTGGAATTCGCAGCTCCTTTGCAATCCAAACACCTAATAAACCCAAAGAAAATTCAGTCTGGGTATGAATAATATCCAATTGATATTGGCGAGCAATCTCTAAAGCTGTTGAAAAACCGCGATAAGCAATTCGCCGATCTTTAAAGGCAAAAACGGCACGCTGGGAATTCGAATAATCTGCCAATCCTCATAACGATTGACATCCTTATCTGTCGTTGTAAAAATAAAAACAGTATGTCCAAGCTTTTCTAATTCTGTTTTTAAAGTGCGAATACTAGTTGCCACCCCTGAAACCTGAGGGAAATACGTATCCGTAAAAAGACCAATTCGCATGCTACATCTCCAATACTTCTGATAAGCATCCACAAGTTTATAAGCCACATCATCAATTGAACGACTCTGCGCCACCTTATAGCCAGCTTCTCGCTTATCTACTTTACCATCCAAAATCTTTTTGGATAGAATCTACAAATTCATCTACATTATGCCCCAATTCAGCTGATTGCTCATCAATCCAGCCCTCATATACAGGAATATCCCGTAAAACGACATGTTGATGACTAGCCAACGCCTCTAGCACTACAATCCCTTCTGTCTCCTCATAACTTGGGAAAAAGAAAAGACTGCTTCCACTCATAGCCCCCTCAAAAACGGCACCTTTAAAATAACCCGGGAATTCAACATTTTTAGGATGATTAAAAAGTACAAGATTTCTGATTTTCCGAGGAATGATCCACTTGTTAATACTACCCAGCCAAATAAAGCGAACATCTGGCATTCTGCGTGCTACCTCTACAAAGTCTTCTATTCCCTTGCGTCTGAAATAAAGCCCTGCACAGACAACCACCTTATCTCCTTCTTGGATATGAAAATGTTTTCTAAACACTTCTTCTTTATGTGGATCTTTTTGATATTTATGAAGGTCAATCCCATTAGAAACCGCCACAATTGGTGTTGTCACGCCATAGCCCTGAATCAACTTTTTGGAATACTCAGACGGTGTAATGATAAAATCCGCCATTTTGGTACATGTGAGCCAGATATTTTCCAAAAGGCTTCCGCAAAAAGTTTGACCCGATAAAAAGAATTTCGAAAAATCTTCTTTAGTCGAATGCCCATGCATAATCACTTTTTCCTTGCTTTTTGCTTTGTGCAAAAAGTCGCAAACTTCTAGGTCCATAGGTATTGATATGAACCCATCATAATCTCCTGAAGGATCTGTCGTGAGGGAATTCCAGCTAAATCTAGGGCTTTCATCTGATGTTGCAAAGCTCGTCAATGCCTGATTTTTCCAAAACCGCTTTTACCTTCTAAATACAGTAATACTTTCATGTCTTCTATTATACCCAAAAGATAGAAAAAAATAAAACCAATAAGGACATCGCATTATAAAAGCAAAGAAAAAGACCTTACGGTCTCTTCCCTACTTCCTTGTTGAACGGCGCTCAATAAGGCCATGAGCTAATACCACTTCGCGTTCTTCTAGCTCTTCCTTGTGCATAATCTTAGTCAGCATGCGCATACTAATCGCACCAAGGTCATACAAAGGCTGACCAATAGTTGTCAAATTTGGACGAGTAAAGCGTGCTACTTGCGAATCATCGCTAGTGATGATTTCAAAGTCTTCTGGTACATTTACACCCTTGTCTGATAAACCATTTAACAGCCCAGCCGCCAGCTCATCACCAGTCACAAAAGCTGCTGTAGCTTTAGAAGCAATGACCCGTTCTGCTAATTGATAACCATCATCATAGCTGTATTTTGACTCAAAAACCAATCCTTCACTATAAGTAAGTTTAGCTTTCTTCAAAGCTTCTTTGTAACCAGCTAAACGAATCTTACCATTGATATCATCCACCAAAGGTCCGCTTACAAAAGCAATTTTTTGATTATTTTTCGTAAGACGTTCAACTGCATCCATGGTTGCTTGCTTATTGTCAATATTACACTTGGTAATTGATGCTCCACATCAACTGTGCCCTGCAAGCACAACTGGCGTCCGCGAACGAGAAAACTCGGAGCGAATCTTTTCTGTTAAATGATAGCCCATAAAAATGATACCATCTACTTGTTTTGAGAACAGCGTATTGACAACAGAAACTTCTTTGTCATCATCTTCATCACTATTGGCTAAGACAATATTATATTTGTACATCTCTGCGATATCATCAATTCCTTTTGCAAGCGTTGCAAAATAACTGCTTGTAATGTTTGGAATGATCAACTCCTACTGTTGTCGTTTTCTTACTAGCAAGTCCACGAGCAACTGCATTTGGTCGATAGTCAAGGCGGTCAATGACTTCAAGACTTTTTTTCTTGTATTTTCTTTTTACATTTTTATTGCCGTTTACTCACGGCTAACGGTCGCCATTGAAACTCCCGCTTCACGGGCGACATCATAAATCGTTACAGTATCGTCTGTGTTCATAAATTATCCTTTCTATTATTGAAAATATCGTTTTTCATTCCTACCAAAATCATTTTATCACTTATTGGAAACACTTTCAAGCATTTTGATAACTTTTTGAAAAAAATCTTGTTCTTTTAAAGCAAATTTCTAGCAATTTTATCAATGATTTTACAAGAAAAATCTACCCTAATCTGTGAAAATTTTTGAAGCGACAAAAAGTTCTTACTGTCCTCTTGATTTTTACTTGTTTTTTTGCAAAAATAGAGGAGTAGAAAGAAGGTAACAGAATGACCAAAATAAATCAAATTATTTCTTATCTAGAAACAGAAAACATATGTCGCCGTGGTTTCTGATCCTGTAACGATTAATTATTTAACAGGATTTTATAGCGACCCTCATGAACGCCAGATGTTTCTTTTTATTTTCACAAATCATGAACCACTGCTCTTTGTCCCAGCTCTTGAAGTAGATCGCGCTAGTGCGATTGTTGATTTCAAGGTTGTGGGTTATGTTGATTCTGAAAATCCATGGAAAAATCAGAGCAGCCTTGCCAGCTAGCAGTTTCCACAAAGTTGCTGTTGAGTTTGATAACTGATTTTGACAAAATACAATGGATTGCGTACTGTTTTTGAACAAGCTGAATTTACAAACTTAACACCTTGTATCAATCGTATGCGTCTCATCAAATCATCCGATGAAATTAAGAAAATGTTTGTTGCTGGAGAATATGCAGATAAGGCTGTTAAGATTGGTTTTGAGACTATTTCTCTCGATAAAACAGAAACAGATATTATTGCTCAAATCGACTTTCGGTATCAAGCAACTCGGATATGAGATGAGCTTTGAAACCATGGTTTTAACAGGTGATAATGCTGCTAATCCGCACGGCATTCCGGGTGCAAACAAAGTCGAAAAACAATGCCCTGCTTCTATTTGACCTTGGCTGTATGGTCAATGGTTATGCCAGCGATATGACACGGACAGTTGCTGTTGGAAAACCAGATCAGTTTAAAAAGACATTTACAATCTAACGCTTGAAGCTCAACGGGCATCTCTTGACTTCATCAAGCCCGGAGTAACAGCTCATGAAGTAGACCGCGCAGCACGCGAAGTCATCGAAAAAGCCGGTTATGGTGAATATTTCAATCATCGTCTGGGACATGGTATCGGTATGAGCGTACATGAATTTCCATCTATCATGGAAGGAAACGATATGGTTATCGAAGAAGGTATGTGCTTCTCTGTTGAGCCTGGAATTTATATTCCAGGAAAAAGTTGGCGTTCGTATTGAAGACTGCGGTCATGTCACCAAAGATGGTTTTGAAGTCTTTACAAGTACAAGTAAAGATCTGCTCTATTTTGATTAAAAATACTAAAAAGAAGCTAAAATAGTTGATTTAAGGACTGAAGCCTGTATTGGTTTTGGCTCAAATGGATCTCACCCTGAACATGGGAAATCCTTGGTGAAATAACAGGTGACGCCGCTCCTTATGAACTCATTAGCCAACTTTTCAGCCAATTTTGCTTAGGAAAATAAATAGACAAATTCGGTCGAAAAACAATCAAAATTCTAGATTTCTAAATTTTTCTGGCTCTTATACAAAAAGGAAAAGAATACTCCTACACGAATATCTCTTCTCTTTTTATCTGTTGTTTTATCTATTAGATTGATGAAGCGAAATGATAATTCACTTCCATACAATCGCGAAACTACTCCCTTATTATACGCTCTCTTAAGATTTTATCTGAAAATTAATTTACCGTAATTGTGACAGTCAAAATCTTTTGTATCAACTTTATCTTAAAAACAAGTCATTTCCTGTATTATGGATATCGAGATGCAGCAAAATAATCAGTAACTTTCTTTTTATTTTTCATATTCCTCTTTTGAAAAATCAGATACTTTTGATTCATTTGTACTATAGTAGGATACTTCTGATATAAATGTTGCTCCAAAATCAGTCATTTGACTCTTATCAGCAAATAAAGAATTTCCTAAAAATAATTAGAGAAGAAATATCTAAATAATCTAATATTGTTGGAGTAAGATTGATAGAATTTCTTCCTTGCACATTTATATCGCTAGGAGTTACTCCTTTATGATATATGAATAAAGGAACTTTACCAAGATTTCCTAATGACCGAGAGAAATTTGGAAAAGCTTTTTATATTCATCATCAACATAAGTTGCATGATCTGTAGTAAAAAAACTAAAAATAGTATTATCTGCAAACTCACTTTGATTGAATTTTTTTCTATAAACTTACCAATCTGTACATCTAAATTATAAAATCTATTTAAAACCCTATCTTTCCCATCTTGAAATTTCTTAGCTGTTGAGTCCATCCCAATATGAGTACCAAAAAGTATACATTGAAATAAAAATGGTTTATCTTTAGATTGATTAGACATTTGGTTTTAACAAGTCATTATACGCCTCTTTATCAAAAAGTAACATCATATCCTTTTGTTATGGTGCCATTTACAACCTTTCCAAATTTCATATTATTTAGATAAGTTGAAAAAATTCCTATTATTGGGTTCTGTATTAATAAAAGATGTAGCATATCCTCTATTAGCCAAAACACTTTGTAAAGATACTAAATAATTACTATCTGGATTTTTCAACTGGTACCCTGAATACAATTGTCCTATAATTCCACAATAAGTTGCAAAGGTATGATTATAATAATTAGAAAAATTTAATGAATCTTTTGTAATTTGGAAACATTAGGCATTATGCCCTTGTATCATCTATAATATGTTGAGAGAGACCTTCTGTAAAGATTAAAATAATATTTGGATTTTCAGGCAGCTCTTGAGGTTTCGATACATAATTAGTTATATCATCTTTTGATGAAATTTTTCTTTCGCATGTGCACTTTTCTCTTTTACTTCTTCATAGCTGCATATATTGATACTCTGCTTTACCTAAATCATATAGAGAACTTGCTGGAGAGTATTTCTCCAACATCCCAAACAAATCAATTCTCCTAAAAATAACTACCACCAATAGTTTGAAACTTCTGTATTTACTAACTTAGACTTCTCTTCTCTACTCAATTGTACATATCTAGAGGGCAAAAAAAGCTAAAGATAAGTAAAAGTATAATTCCTAAACCAAATATCCATATTCGTCCCTTAAGAGCTTCCCACGAACTTAAATTATTAATCATTATCAAAGTATAAAGCTGTTACCAAAAAGTAATACTAATACTTTCAATATTAAATAGTAATAACAAAAGATTATTTACTATTTGACCAATTATTTTATGATTTTTAAAAAGAATATTAGAAATGGAAAAGATAATTGCTAATTCTAATAAATTAAACAGTACAAAAGACCATTCATGTGCAGTCTTTAAAACTAAAAACTAATTACAATAGAAAATAGATATTTAAATACCATAAGTTGATAACTTTTATTTTTAAAATAAAAATTCAACGACTTTTCTTTTCTTATTATCACTCATTTTGAATTCTAATCTTTTCCTACCACTCGTTTCACTATATATTTAACAGCACTCCCTGGTCCACGATAGATATATTTCAGAGCACCTTTAATGCCGCCAATATTGTCGAAGTTTATATATGTATTTGGCAAGGTATCTGGACGGATATTTAAAACAATATTATCTACAAAAGGAGTGATATAAATCTCATTTTTAGAGATTGCATAGTCATAACGTTGAGACCAAGCTAAATAAACTAAAAATTCGTTCAATAGAATGTAGAATGGTATGTTGTGGCAATGGTTCTGCTGGAATATCAGCATCTTGCAAATTCAAATCAAATAAAGGCTTTAGAGCATCATATTTGAACCAAATAAAAGTTCCATAACTCATGATAAATGTATTTAATTGATTGAAATCTATAGACCGTTTAATATTCATTCGTTCCCAGAGTAAATTCATATCATCTGCAAATTTATTCTCATTCCACGGATCAACAATCTTTGTATAACGGAAAAAAAGTTGGAATATCAGCAATAACTAAAACCCTAACCGTTCATCACTTTCCAAACTAGCCATAATTTTATCTGCCGGTTTGATTAACATATCAAAAAGTTCATTTCTCCATGAATCTCCCTACCCAATGAGGATATTCTGGAGATTTTTTCGTATGAAAATGACCAATATAATCATATTTTTGATAGTTCTTTTTTGAGTTTCAACATCGGAATAACATCACGACCGCGATTTCCAGTAATGTAAATTTTTGCCTACCTTACCGCGTTTTGTTAGAATCTTCTCAATTTCTGCTTTCTTTTCTCAGAATCTGTTGTCAAAACAAATCATAATCAAAATGAAAAATTTTCAAAAGCCGTTAAAAATGCTTCCAAAAGATCCACATAATAAGTATGGAGATGTACCGCAACTTTCTTTTTGATTTGAATACTGAAGTTTATTATCTTTTTAATACTTTTCTATCAAGCAAATATGGAGCGTTGGTAAACTCATATCAGACATGTGAGATAAAATAAATTCTGTCGGATAATCTGATACCTTTTCAATCTCTTGCAGTAAGTAAGGGGATAAATGTTGAGTTAAATCAAACGTTTTTATCTTAATAAAAGGAACGTGGTTTTCCAACAAAACATGCGGATAATGAATTGTGAAGTTACTATGGAAGAAGTCATCCTTTAAAGGCACTGTATCCAAAATTGCCTGATATTTAAAACCTGCATCTACAAATTTCTTAGTGTACTGGGTCTCATAATTGTCAATAACCTTTTGTACATCTATATAATTTCTCAACCGATTGCAGAAATTTTTGAAATACAGTGGACTGAACGATTCTCTTTTTAAAAGAAATAAAAATAAGATTGAAGATGCTCATTAATGAACAGATTTCTTTGTTTTACTTCTGATGATTTGTCATTCCCCAAAAATCTACTTCTGGATCAGACTCATATCTTTGATAAATAGGTTCAATATCCCAAAGTGGACCAAAACAGGTATCGTTCATTACGGTAATTGAATCATATTCTTTCAACTTATCAAAACCGACTAAAGCCATGCCATCATGCCAAGCTCCAAAAATCATAGCCAGTATTTTCACGTTGAATAAATTCATCAATCAGCTTTTTTTGTCACGAAGTTTTTCCACTTCAGATAGGCTTAACTGACTATTTGAAATAAAAAAATAAGTTTTTTTCAAATAAAGGTCGCATATGTTCAATTTGGTAAAATACATGTCGACTGATATGGGTCGTATTTGTTAAAAATGAACATAAATTAATAATCGTTTCATTGTCTTCTCCTAAAAGAAGTTAATAATTTTTAGTCGGAATTATCCAGCGTCGGCTCCTATAACCGCATTGTGTTCATGAACTAATTCTTGATAATTACATTCTAACTGGTGAATGCGCTCTTCCAAATCCGTAATGTTCTCCAGCAATTTCTGGTTAACTTCATTCGTCTCTGAAAGTTCAGTCAAAACTGAACCTTCTTTCATAGGGTCAAAAATATCTTTCATTTCATACGAAAAAGAAATTCTGAATCCTCAACATCATCAATCTGATAATGAAGCTGAGGATCATTTTTCCCGAAAAGTAATTCATTAGAAAGCAAGAGCCCGTTTGTAAAGGCAATTTTCAACTCTGTTTGTTTATGATAAGTTTTTAGACTAACGTTTTTATAATAATTGGGAATCTCAGATAAATCAATTCTCAATCTAGCTGCTTCATGTGGAATCTGAAAATAAAGCTCATCTGCATACTGTAATAGGGAATTTCAGACTATTTGTTTCCGAAAATTCTTCATCTGCTCGTGCATAAAAATCGTAATAGGCTGCTTCTTTATATTCAATATGGAATGATTTGGCAATGTTTCTCCTAACAAGGAGCTAAGAGCTTGTAGGATTTTTCTGTTCTTGTTGAAAGGATGCTATATTTGCAAGTAAACTATCATAACACTTATCAAGCGTATAAAGCTGTTTAGCTCGCTCACTTGCAAGAACTGCATTATTCTTATTTATATCGAAATTTTCAAGAAAGTCTGCCATCTTATCAGCCAATGAGTCGATATTTCCCAACTGATATGTCGTACCACTACGAAAAATATTCTTTCACTGATTTTATAGCCATTATTATTTGAAACTATTGTAGGAACTCCCTCAAAAAATAGATTCAATAAAAACAAGAGGAAAGGCTTCAGATTTAGAAGTGTATACACAAATATCTGAATCTGTCACTTTTTCCATGGTTGATCATTATAACCCCAAAAATTGGACATTAGTTAATTCATATTTTTCAATATAAAGCATCACACTCTTCTTTTGTCTCTTTTGCCAATCACCAATAAAAATTAGGGGAATATCATTGCGCCTAAGTTTTTATATGCTTTAAGAAGCTCAATTTGATTTTTATTTTTCATTTATTACACCAATTGAAATGATTCTTCTTTGAGTGGACTCTGCCAAAGCTTCAGTTGTAAATTGTGTATATGAATAAATGTTTCTAAATTAGCAGGATTGTTATTTAACTCAGCTAATTTTTGAGCTAGATTTCCTCATACAGAAAAAAACTTTATCCGAATTCTCAAAAATAAACTTCATTTTTGCATAATATTGAAATTCTCTCTCTGAAATTCATGGATAAGCCAAAAATGTGGATATCCTCACAGGCCGCTGCTACAACTCCTTGAAAAACATTTGCTGTATTAGAAATAACTAAATCAATATCTTGCTCAACAATAATATCCCGTATTTCTTTTAATATTCTTTTTGATAATATATTACCCTTTCTTCCTTAGAAAAGAGACGATCGCCTGGTGCTTCTTCCCACCACCATTTTTATCGTAGATAGTGGAAATAAATGAACATTGGCATTCGACAGCTTGCTTTCATAATCTGCATGAGTTGGGTGCCCTGTTTTCAGGATAGACGTTGTAAATATCATAGCCTATTTCAGATAAATAAACCATTAAATTCGTTATTGATTTCTCGGCTCCATTATCTAATGTTCCAGTTGGAGAGATAAATAAAATACGCTTTACCATATTAAGCCCTCGCTTTGTAAAGTTTTATGTGTGCGATTCTTGCCAACTTCCATTTCTAACAAGTAAACCTGTTGCCGAATCTAGTGCTGATTCATCATCCTCTGAATATCATTCCGTTCAATAAAGACGATTGGAGCTTTTGAAGATACGGCAAAGGCTAAAACACGTTTGTCAGAATCACGAATGGTTGCTTCCAATCTTAAACGAGCATGATTTAAATAAGGAAGTTTGCATGTATAGATGACTTTCTTTTCTCCTGTTCCACTAATTTTTAAATCCATAGAATTATCATTGTAATAGCCATAATTAGTGTTTATATCAACGAACGACATAGTCAATATGAGTCTCAATATCTTGCAGCTGTGTAAAAGTAAACTCAAACTTCAATTCATCATCTGGTGTTACTTGATTTGGAGATAACAATTTTACTTCAAAGTTCTCAACCAATGCAACTTGTTTCGTTTTATTCTCTGAAGCAGTAGCTTTTTCTTGTGTTGGTTGAATCGCATTATCAAAGCTATATTGATTCGCAACATCATCCGGATTTCCAATCGCCTTAATCAATCCGTCCTCAATCAAAACAGCTTTATTGCAATATTTCTAACAGCGCCCATGTCGTGCGTAACAAGAATGGTTGTTTTTCCCAGATTTTTCGTTCTAAGAAATAGTCGTTACATTTTCTCTGGAAAGCTTCATCACCGACTGCAAGAACTTCATCAAGAATGAGAACATCACCTTGTGCTTTAATCGCGACCGAAAACGCCAAACGAACTTGCATTCCGCTTGAATAATTCTTCAGTTTTTGATTCATGAATTCATGTAATTCAGCAAAATCAACGATATCATCGTACATGGCATCAATTTCTTCTGTTGTAAAACCAAGCATGGCACCGTTCATATAGACATTTTCACGTCCAGTTAATTCTGGGTTAAAGCCGACACCAAGTTCAATAAAAGAAACCATTTTCCCATTAACAGTGACTTTTCCCTTTTCAGGAACATAAATTTGAGAAATAATTTTTAAAAGAGTGGATTTCCAGAACCATTACGACCCACAATCCCAAAGAAATCACCTTCTTCGACCTCAAAGTTAATATCTTTTAAAACATGCTGTTCCGTATAGCCTTTAATCCCCTTAAAATAATTGACTAAATTGGTACGTAAACTTTGCGTTGCTTCAGTAGGAAGTTTAAAATACTTGCTGACATGATCAACTTTTACTGCAATTTTTATCTGACATTATAAAAATCTCCGCGAATCTCTTAGCATCTTTTGTGGAAAATATAATACCCAATTCCAAAAGATAAAGAAAGGAAGAATGTAGGGTACCGTAGCAACACTCGTTATGACCAATTAAATCCCAGCCACGCATGCTTCCTGAAAAACAATATAGTGCCGCAAATCTTGAATAATCTGTGCCAAAGGATTTAGCATCATGAGTTTTTGCAATTGTTACCTGACCACGTTGCAAAAATAAAGGTAAGAGAGTAGATAATAGGTGTCGCATACATTCCTGCTTGCATCACCACTTCCCAAATTGGACCAATATCTCTATATTTAACAAATAACGTTGCCAACACAAAAGCGATTCCTGTTGAAAATAAAATCAATTCAACAAATAATGGAACAACTGTGAGCCATCCAATGGATACTGCTACTCCATTAACCAAAGCAAAGATGAAAACAACCAATAAATTAATAGAGTAGTTAATTGCTGCGCCTACAACTGAAGAAATAACAATAATCTCTTTGAAAAGTTCAGTTTCCGAAGCAGATCACCGCGAGAAACGATAGACATCATCCCCATATTTGTAGCTTCGAGAAGAAATTCCAAGTTACCATACCGATTAAAAGACCGATAGCATAATGTGGTGTTCCATCATCAAATCTCAGAAGCGCACAAAAAACTAAATACATAATCGTAAATAAGAGTAAGGGCTTCAAAGATTGACCATAAATGCCCAATCAAGCTCCCTTGATACCGTAATTTAAAATCTGTTTTAATCATCTCGCGTAAGAGAATCATATTTTTCGACCAAATAAGTCCATCATTACTCCTTATAAGCAAATTTTGTAAAGAATTAGGGTTGTAAAGATAAAAGTGTGGAAGGCACGATTCTTTCGATAGCCATATTTTTTGAAGACGACGCAAACGCTCCATAAACAGGGACTTCCATGATTGTCACAAAATTTTCAATCAGTTCTTTATTTTGAGCAGTCAGAGGCAAGGCTAATAAATTCCTTGCTTGTTCTTGGCTATCTTGAATCAATTTCCAATATTTTGCGAAGAGAATATGTGGGCGAATCCAATTCTGCATTCTTTTTCTGAGGGTTCTTGCACCTAAAACATTATTGGAATATTGCCGATATAGTTCACTTGGTTGGTCTATATGACTAAATGACCAAAAGCTGCTGCCAACAAAGCCAAATACCAGTCATGCATGAGAAGATCATGAGCTTCTTGGCCTGTCCATAAGTCAGCCAGAGCTTGGTTAATCATCGAAACGCCGCCTGTAACAGTATTTTCTGTTAATTCTTGGAGCAGTTCCGTGTTTGCATGGTCAGACTGTGTACGAATCATACTTTCATGTACGACATTTAACTCTTGATCTACAACTTTTTAAATCCGTGTACACCAGTAAAGGCTGACTGGTATCGTGTTTAATCGCTTCTTCTAGCTGCATTTTTACTTTTCTCAGGTAGCCAGACATCATCTTGATCGCTAAAAAAGTAAATATCTGACTGTTTGATATTTCAAAAGATAAAAGAAACTTTTTGATAACACCAAGATTTTTCAACGCTATCAGGATTCACAAACTGAATGCGATTATCTTTGTGACAAAAATCTTGAATAATCTCACGCGTCCTGTCTTTAGAACCATCATCTCGGATTAACAGTTGCCAGCCTGTATAGGGTCTGCTGCCGAATACTTTCAATCTGTTCTGCTAAAAACCGTTCACCATTGTAGGTGGACATGAGAATAGTCACTTTCATGATAAAATATAATTCCTCGTATTCACCCACAATTTTTTTCCCCAAGTGTAGTGTTCTTTCATGTTTTTCTTTTCGCAGCTTGACCCTAGATCTGAAAAAGTCGGACTGTTTATCTCACCTGATGAATGCAATCAACTAGGCTGTTTTCTTTTCTTATCCCAATAAAGAGCTGTTTCTTTTTGCCACTTGTCGGTTAAAGTCCACACCCAACACTAAATTCAAATCTGTCTGAGCTAAGGCTTCTAAGAGACCAGGATTGGTGCCGCCGACCTCATGACCATGAATATAAGCAAACGCTTGATTGCGAATATACTTCAATAATTCTTGATCATAAACAGTACCGACAAACTTAATCCGCTCATCTTGGTCAAAATTTGTTTTTTGTCGTAGTTCTTCAAAATAAGCATTGCCTTGATGATTGCAGACAATCAGCAAGTCTCGTTGCGTCTGTGACTTCATAAACTCGCGAATGATGATTTCATAGTTATTTTTCTGGAACAAAACGCCCAACAATCAAATAATAATCTTTTTCCTTACTTGCCCACGTATCAAAAAAAGTGTCGGACTTTTTTTCATCCTGAGCAGTTAAAGATGACAAACGCAAATCGGTCCCATAGGCAATAAAAAGTGGTTTTAGCCCACGGATAAGCTTCCTGGATATAACTTTCAATTCCTTGATTGTCCGAAATCACCAAATCGGCATGTTTAGTCATCACTTTCTCAGAATATTTGAGGTACTTTTGAACGGGCTTAGACCACCTGGCACGTTTCCACTCAAGTCCATCAGGATTGATATAAAAGATACCACCAGCATTGTGAATTTTTTTCGAGCAAAAGGTGCGATAAAAGCGCCGATTGTATTTCCTAGAATATAGAAAATCGGTTGAGCAATTTTTTGATTGTTCACTAACTTCAAAGTGCATAGTTAATTGCCATCATATCATAAGCAATAACGCGAGCTGGACCAAGTTTTGGTGCTTTAATCGTAAAACAATCTACGCCTTTTGTAATCAAATGATGATAGGCTTCATCATCTGATAAACAAGCTACATGGTATTGGATTTGAGAAGATACACGGTTCTCCACTAATTTTTCAACAAAGGTTTCAAACCCACCATATTTAGCAGGAAGGCCACGACTTCCGATGATGAATACATGTTTCATGATTTCCCTCAATTCAAGATTTTTGCAATCTAACCTATTATATCACTTTTATAAATCGTTTGTGTAACATAAAATAGAAAAGAAAAAGCAACCTTTCGGCTGCTTCTACCTTATTTCTTTCCTTGTTTATAAAAATTCTTTGAGGGCATCTTGCCAAGTTGGGATGACAAAGCCGGTTGCTTTGGCTTTAGCTAGGCTCATGGTAGAATTGAGTGGTCGCTTCGCTTTCGCTGGAAACTTACTAGAGTCCACTGGCAAAAACTTCGACATCTGTATCTTTTAAAATTTCTACTGCAAAGTCAAACCAAGTCGTATCTTCTATGGCATCATTTGACAAGTGATAATAGCCAAATTCTTTTTGATTTTTCTGCTAAGTACGTCATAAATTCAGCCAACGTACGCGTCCAAGTCGGACGACCGTGTTGGTCATTGACAACAGTCAGAGATTTTATGTGTTTTCGCTAAATTTTGCATAGTGAAAACAAAGTTCTTTCCATAATTTCCAAAGACCCAAGCTGTGCGGATAATGTAGAAACGGCTAGAATATTTCTCAACCAATTCCTCTCCCATGCGCTTCGTGCGACCATATTCTGTCTGAGGGTCTGGTTGATCGTCTACCTCCCATTCCTGCCCAACTGGCTTATCTCCAGCAAAAACATAGTCTGTAGAAATGTAAACTAGTGTTGCACCGTGCTTTTCTGCTGCTTTTAGCAACATTTTCAGTTCCTGTGACATTGATTGCATAATCCAGTTCTTTGCCTTCATCTTCTGCTGCGTCTACAGCTGTATAGGCAGCGCAGTGATAAACCAAACTTGGCTTCACTTCTGCAAAAACCTTCTCTACCATTTCGGCATTTGTAATATCCATTTCTGCTACGTCAACTGCCACATACTCTTCATTGCGTTCATCTAAAAGATAACGAAGTTCTGTTCCAAGCTGTCCATTAGCTCCTGTAATTAAAAATCATCTGAAATTCCTTTCTGAATAATAAACATTCAATGAACTTAATTATACCAAAAAGCAGAAAAAAATCTGCTTTTTCTACTCGCTCTTCTCTTTAACCACGTAAATTGGTCTTTTTGGTTTCCATGAAAATTTTTTTCCAATGTATTTACCAAGAATGCCAACGGTCAACAACTGAAAACCACCTAGAAAAAGAATAATCGACACCATAGAAGGCCAGCCAGATGTTGGATCGCCAAAAATCAACGTACGAACAATGACAATCATGATAAGGAAGAATGCCAATAAACAGCAACAACACCTCCCCAAAAAGCTATTGTCAAAGGAGCATCTGAAAAAGTTGATAATCCCTTCTAAAGAATAATTCAATAATTGCCAGAAACTCCAACTGGTTTTTTCCTGCGACTCGTTCCACATTCTTATACTCCAAATATTCTGTTTTAAATCCAACCCATGCAAATATTCCCTTGGAAAAAAACGATTGTACTCAGAAACTTCTAAAATGGCATCTACCATTTGTCGGCGCATGAGACGGAAAATCACGCGCACCGTCCACCATTTCAACTTGACTAATTTTTATTGATCAATTTATAAAAACATCTTAGCAAAAAAAGCTACGAATTGGAGGTTCTCCATCACGCGTTGTCCGTCGTGTCCCCACACAATCCAAATCTGGATTCTTCTCCAGCATGGATTTCATTGTAAGTAAAAGTTCCGGAGGATCTTGCAAATCCGCATCCATGACAGTCACTAAATCACCAGTTGCATGTTTGAGACCCGCATACAGAGCTGCTTCTTTTCCAAAAATTTCTCGAAAAAGAAAGATAATGAACACTTTTTATCCACTTGATTTAAGTCGCGTAGAACTAGTAAAGTCCTATCTTTTGAGCCGTCATTGACAAAGATGTATTCAAAATGATCATTTTAGCTGAAATTTAATTTTTCCATTTCCGCATAAAACAACGGAAGCGACTCTTCCTCGTTAAAACAAGGAACGATGATTGAAATTGTCATTTTAGCCTCCTTATGTCGTTAAATATATTCTAACATAAAAAAATAAAAAGTTAGGAATAAAGCCTAACTTTAAATAGTTTTAGTACATTTTAATAATCAAAGCTAAAGAAAATCCAAAATAAGAATTCATATAATGGTAATTAAAAAAATAGTTGTCTTATTAATTCAATAATTGAAAGATAAAAATTGCACTATAATAAATTAAGGGAGAGGCCGAAATAATCACTAATCCAGTCATAAATCGTGCATTATATTCCAAAGTTTTATTTGTAAATGGAAGTAATAACAATAGGAATGGTAAAAAATATCTTGGCTGCAGCCCTACTACCGTATCTGAACCTACTTCTGAGTTCTGCAGATAAAAAAATGATAAATATTAATAAAATAGCCCCCACAAATAATAATCTAGAAACATGATTGTAAAGCATTGCTAGCTGATTGTCAGTAAAGTTAAGTTCATCATCCTTATCCTTTATAAAAATACTAAGAACCAAACCAGCAAAAGGAAGTAACGTCAAACCTGCTGGAACAGACATTGTTTTTGTATAATCTGAATACCCTAATTGCATACTATTATATGGGTAGCTCAAAACATTATCAGCAAAAATTCTCAGTGTTCTCAAAGGATGTGAAAAGCATAAATTTAATTTGTCTTACTTGGTCAACATTTTTCACGGCCATAGTATTCTACATTTCCATTCATATTTCTTACAATCATATACCAACTTATAGTGATGATAGCGCAAATACATAAGACTACAGACAAGGTAATTAGACCTTTTTTTATTAATCGCTTTCGTTTTAAACCCTGCATATAAAATTGGTAGATATAGTCCTAAAATTAGAAATGCTGGTATTTTTAGTCAGGACAACACAAAATGAAAGTAATATAAATAACCAAATATCTTTAATATTCAATTTTTTTATCTTTAATTATACTTAAATAAAGAGATAGAGCATAAGATATAAACAAAAAAACTAAATCCATAGCTTAATTCATCCGCCGAAATAGCAGCAAAGGAAATAGTAACTGGTGGTAAACTTCCTATAATTGATAAAGTAAGTTTTCCAAAAGGTATCTTCCTAATTGCCAATACAAGCATTGTAAATACCAGTAAAAAACCTGATAATCTCATCAAAAGAAATGTTGTTACAACATTTAAATGCAGTACTTTTCCAATCCATGCTGCAATAATGTAAGGAGCATATACAAACGGAGTATAAATAGCAGCTGCTGTTGCATCTTTTAGTAGAAATTCTTTCTTGATGTTTACCTAATTCATCAAATTCCTTTTTGCCAATCAGAGCTAATAATTTCAGTCGTAGGTTGTCCTAATGAACGAGCAATTTTTTCCATTGGCTTTTGGATAAAAGTTTGTTCATCTTTTGTAACTTTTCCTCTAGTAATAGACAAAGGGTTATCTGCATAAGTCATTGTCCTAGCATAATGCACTTGTTCGTCAAACCACGACATTGGATAACGGAAAAACCGATGACAAACCTATAATAAATGAAGCAAACAATAAAACAACAACTGCTATGGTATATTTATTATTATATATATTTAAAAATCTTTTTATTCTTTTTCATTAACTTTCTATCCTATTCTACCAATAAATTCAAAAAAATCTTAAAAAAAGCCGGTAATTACTGGTCTATAATAATCTACAATTATTGTTTAAGGGTTTTTATAACCAATTCTAAATAATACACTAGAAGAATTATTATAATTATTGATTATTACTAGAACTCTTTTTAACTAATAACAATAACCCAAACCATTCATTCTTCAATACTTTTTAAAAACAATGGTACAACATAAGCTAGTTTAGAGTGAATATTTACTTTTTTGTACACCTTGTCTGATATATTTATTCTTTTCCCAGTTTTTTTCCAAAAATACTTTTTCCATGAAGAGGATAATATCTTTAAAATCTTGCTTCTTCACTTCTGGATATTTCAACAATCTGTAGGTATGACCAACACATAGATGTTCCAAGGCCAAATATTGTAATTCTTCTTTATATTTATCAAAATCATCACCAAATAAAGCAAACAGATACTCTAAAGCATCATAGATATCAAAAATATTTGACTTGCTTGAATTCATGATTGAACCTAGAGTATTAATGTACATCAATTAATTAGTGGTTTTTTTATATAGCAAATATCAGTTGATTTTGACGTTAAGTATGGCATTACGCCAAATCTTCATATAATTTTTCCCTTTTGGAAAACTGTATCCCATTATACAAAGACTTGTTTTACAAATTTCTAGACCAAGCAGCATGCTTTTATAACCATATAATCTTCTTTTCTGATCTATACTTTCTCAGAGTAAAGGATGAACTCTTAGGACATTGATAAGTTTTTCCTTGAAAGTCTACTAAATTAATATCAAAAATAAATATATCTGCTCCTTGCTCTTTAACCTTTAAAAATTCTGTAAATAAATGATTCTTCCCAAAAATCATCTGAATCGAGTGAAACAGTATACAAACTATCTTCAATGTGAGCAAGACCATAGTTTACGAACATCTGCAAGTCCTCCATTTTCCTTTTGAAAACAATTCGATAAATGGATATTTTTGCAGCATACTCCTTAATAATTTCTTCCGAACGATCAGTACTCCCGTCATTGACACAAATAACGCGTAAAGAGCAATCTTTCTAAATTATCTTGATGAACAATACTATCTAAGCATCTTCTTAAATATTTTTCTGTATTATAAACAGGAATAATGACAGTTAAATCATATTTCATTCTTATTTCCTTTTTCTCCCAACTACCATATAAATACCAAAAATACCGACTAAATAAGCGGTCATAACAATCAAAAAGCTGAGTGCTGCACCGAACATATGATAATGATAAATAAATGGTTCTGTTACCAACTTAGTGATAACTAATAAAACGATATATAAACCTACTAATAAAGTGCTGTTTTCGAATAATGGTTAGAATATTTTTCAAAAAAACAATGGCTAAGGCATATAAAACTCCTGAAAAGATTAGAATTGCAAAAGGAAGAGTGTACTGTGATAATGCCACTCCAAATACCAAACTAAGAATTGGCGTACCTATGAAGTAAAGCCACTATCGTAATGGCTATACCACCTATAAATAAATAGAACAAGAGCTTTTTTTCACAATTAGAAAATTCTGCATACTTTTCTCGATTCCACAAAAATAGCCATTTTGGGTTATTAGGGGTCTAACCATTAAAATGATGAGGCTCATAAAAACAGGCATAAAAAGAATGTTAAAATCACGTTGCATGCCAGTCTGCAAAACTCCTTGATTTAGGCCTTTTTTTCAATAATAATCTTTAGGTTCGTTTAAAATATATAATAAAATAAATCCATTCACAAATAATGGTCAACAAGCCAGAAAAAAATATCTTTTATATCTTTTTTTGTAATTGCTAGAGAAGAGTTCTTTCCATTGAATCGTTTCAAAATACTTAAGAAAACTGGTTTCATAAAAAAATGATAACTAAAGCCATTCCAAATGACTAAAGAAAATAAACCTACAATCACAGACTTCGAAAGCAAAATACTAAGAAACAGGACAACTACACTAGTGGAATAACGGTAAAACATTGTTTTCCCAGCTATATCCATACGTTCTCTTTGTTGAAATAAGCCTTGAAATAAATCAGATACCGCATCCCACATACGATACAAAATCATTAAAAAAATGTCAGTAAAATCGTTTCAAAAGAATAACGGCCTTCTCCGACAATATATAAATAGGGATACAATGTAACCAACATCGCTAAAATTGTTATCAACCTAGTTTGAAAATATCCTATGAAAGAATGCTTTTGATTCACATCCGTTCCTTGATAATTTCTGACTTGGAAAAGTCCGATAACAATCCAAAGAGTCCCAATGGAATTCGCCAAGCTAAATTGGTCTGCTACTTTGTAGAAGTTAATCTTGTTACAATCAGTAGATAAAGGACAGAAACTCCTGAAGCCGCTAAATTCCCCAATAAATTCCAAAAAATAAATCTCTTTAGCAGAAGGATTAGTTTTTATTTTCATCTTTCTCCCTCAGTGCGATTGTTTGAACTAAATTTTTAAATTTTCGTATCTAATTTTGATAATTTAATAGTGAGTTGGAATTGATTGATGAGTAATAAAAAAATGACAAATAAAAAGATAAAATTGACTGCTGATACAATTCCTAATGCACTTGCAATTGCTTCCGCTAAACTTGGGAAGATGCTAAATACTAATAGAATTAAAGAGAAAAACACCCAAAATATAGCATCGTTGATTTGAACTTGTGATTTTCGAATGCTACGTAAAATAAAGGCACAAGTCATAACAGAGACAAAAATCAATACAATTTGAAACCAAATAGTCATTTAATGTCTACCCTCTCTTTCTGAAATTCTGAATAATCAAGATAGATACAAACATATGCGTCATATATTGAATAGAGCGAGAAAGTGTCAGATAACTCTCACCAGCTTGTCTCTCTTCCATTCGCACTTGGGCTTCTGCTACTTTCACACCATGACGAATTAGATATGAGACGGTATCTGGCTCAGGTCCATAATTGATATTGAGAGCAAATTCTTTGATAAGTCCTTCAGAAAACATCCGCATACCAGAAGTTGGATCATTGATTGTCTTTCCTGTGGTTAATTTAATGGCTGCGCTAATGAGAATATTCCCCATCATCCGCAAAGACGTTTCGCGCTTTTCCGTCACAAAACGAGATCCGATAACCATTTCATAGCCTTCGTTCATTTTTGCTTCTAAAACTGAGATATACTCAGGCAAATGTTGACCATCTGCGTCAAACTGCACTGCCTTTTTATAGCCTTGCTCATAAGCATATCTAAGTCCTGTTTGAAATGCGCCTGCCAATCCTAAATTGACCGGCAAATCCACAATATTATAACTGTTTGCATGGCAAATGGCTGATGTTCTATCTTTTGAACCGTCATTGATAATCACATAATCATATTGTGAATAATTTTGAATAATATTATTTACAACATTTTCAATAGAGCCTTCTTCATTGTAGGCAGGGATAATAATCAATAAATCCAAGATTTCACTTAATCTCATTCTCCTTAAAAATTATATAACCCCATTATACTATATCCACGGCATTTTCTACTATTTCCATAAAAGAATCAAGAAATTTACTATAAAGACAAATCCAAAATCACTCGTCATGCAAACGAGTGATTTTGTAGCTAATATCAAGAAAAGCTCGCATAATTTCCTAAAAAGAGTTCCTCTGCACTATAAATTATCTGAGATTTGACAGGCAGAAAAACCATTCTGAGATAAGTTTTTCTTCAATTCATCAAGATGAAAGCCATGATGATTTACGTCTGTTTTAACAAAATCTGCAATAAAAAGCTGTCCGTCCTCTACAAGATGATTTCTAAACATTGCTAGAGTCTTCTCAACATTTGGCATATGATGAAGAACACGACTAACCACGATGATGTCAAATAATTGATTTAATGGGTTTGTCAACAAATCCTGCTGCAACAAATAAACATTATCAATGGCTTGCTTTTTCCACTTTTAGGCGAGCTTGATCAAGCATTTTATCTGAAATATCAACAAGCATGACTGACTTGGATTGAGCCGCTAATGGCAGAGTCACCAAGCCTGTACCACCGCCAAAATCCAAAAATGCGCTTGTCAGAAAAATCTACTATTTGTTTTTTCCACTTCCTGGCGAATGAGATCAGCAATAAATATATTTTTGGGAGAATCGAATGATTCTGCCTTATGATTAAAATGATGTTCCATATTTTTAGTTTAACAGAAAGTAAATCATTCTTCAAGAAAAATACTTAACTGGTTTTTCTACTTTTTTTAGTAAAGTTTACTTTCAAGTCATCATGCAAAAACCTCAGAACAGTGAATTCTGGTCAACTTCCACAAGGCTGATTCGGTACTTCTTACGAGTTTGACTAGGAAACAAAATTAACTTACCTCGCAAGCATTATTCGCAACTTCAACGCAATGTTTTGAACAATCAACTACTGTGCATCAAGCTTTATTTCTATTTAATAAGCGAGGCTGAGAAAACTACTATCCCAGCCTCGTCTACTATTTGACATATTTTTTTATTTAGTCATCAAATCCATTTGGGTGTTTGCTTTTGCCAATGCCAAAGCATCTTGACACATACGCGTAATATCAAATTGTGCTTCCCAACCAAGCTCTTCTTTTTGCTTTTGTAGAGTCAGCATAGCAAGTTGCAATGTCACCAGGGCGGCGGTCAACAATCTTGTAAGGAATTGGTTTGCCGACTGCTTTTTCCATATTTTGGATAATTTCTAAAACAGAGTATCCTTTACCGGTACCAAGGTTATAGATATTTAGACCAGCAGTTCCTTCAATTTTTTGCAGAGCAGCCACATGTCCTTTTGCCAAATCCACCACGTGAATATAGTCACGAACGCCGGTACCATCAACTGTTGGATAGTCATTGCCAAATACTTGCACTTCTTTTAATTTTCCAACAGCAACCTGCGTCACATATGGCAAGAGATTATTTGGAATGCCATTTGGATTTTCACCCAAATCACCACTTTCATGAGCACCAATTGGATTAAAATACCGAAGCAAGACAACATTCCAGTTTGCATCAGATTTGTAAATATCCGTCAGCATTTCTTCAATCATCAGTTTTGTACGTCCGTAAGGATTGGTGACTGACAGAGGAAAATCTTCTAAAATTGGAACGGTATGAGGATCTCCATAGACAGTTGCAGAAGAGCTGAAAATGATATTTTTGCAATTGACTTCTTCCATGACGCGTAGCAATGTCAATGTTCCTGTAATGTTGTTTTCGTAATAAGTCAATGGAATTTGTGTTGATTCACCAACTGCTTTCAACGCTGCAAAATGAATCACACCTGTTGGTTGTTCTGCTTTAAAAGATTTCAAGTAAGGCTTTCTTATCACGAATGTCCACTTGATAAAATGGAATTTTTTGACCAACAATTTGTTCTACAACTTCTACACTTTTTGCTGCTGTTCACTAAATTATCAACAATAACAACTTCGTGTCCAGCATTGATTAACTCAATAACGGTATGCGTTCCGATAAATCCGGCTCCACCTGTTACTAAAATTTTATGTTTCATGATTCTCCTTTAAAGACAATACTTCAATAATAGTTTTTATTTTCAACACTTTTTGAGTCTTAGCATGGTTAGCTTCGACAGCTTCTTTTTCAGCTTTCCACCAATCTTGGTGAGTCTGTATACCATTTTATAGTATCTTTCAAACCAGCTTCAAAGTTAGTAAATTCAGGTTTCCAGCCAAGTTCATTACGCAACTTACTAGCATCAATAGCATAGCGCAGGTCGTGACCCTGCACGGTCTGTTACACAATCGTAAGCGTCAGCTGGTTGTCCCATTTCTTTGAGAATGAGCTCTAGCACTTCTTTGTTATTCTTCTCACCGTCTGCACTAATTAGGGTAGGTTTCACCAATCTTCCCTTTTGTGAGAATGGTCCAAACCCCTGATGAATGGTCATTAGTATGAATCCAGTCACGAACATTCTTTCCTTCACCATAAAGTTTTGGACGAATGCCTGAAAGGATATTGGTAATCTGACGCGGAATGAATTTTTCGATGTGTTGATATGGTCCGTAGTTGTTTGAACAGTTAGAGATGGTGGCCTTAACACCGAAAGAGCGCACCCAAGCCTTGACAATCAAATCAGAAGCTGCTTGGTTGAAGAATAAGGTGAACTTGGATTGTACTTCGTTTCTGGTGTGAATTTTTCACCCAGTCCTTCACCGTGACCTGGAAGATCTTCACGAAGAGGAAGGTCTCCATAAACTTCGTCAGTCGACACATGATGGAAACGAATGATCGTAGTTTATGAACTGCTTCTAAGAAGTGTGTATGTCCTACAAAGTTGGTGAAGATAAATGGGGATGGATCTTTTGAGAGAGTTGTCATTATGACTTTCGGCTGCATAGTGAACAATTGCATCCGCATTCTTAGCTACTTGATCAGCAATTGCTGCATCTGCAATATCTCCAACGACTAACTCCACTCGGTCGCCTAGAATTTCTTCAATGTTGGCACGATTACCAGCATAAGTTAGCTTATCCAGAACTGTGATATGCACATCTGGAAAGTTATTGTACACATAGTGAACAAAGTTAGAACCGATAAAGCCAGCACCACCTGTCACTACAATATTTTTATATTCAGTCATGAAAAGATTTTTCTCCTATTTTTCTGAGGGTATTATAACATATCTTTGGTCAAAGGTTTAACATCCTTAAGCATTGGATGATTCTTATCTGCTTCAGAAACTTCTGCCTAGTCAAGACTTTTCCCATTCAATCCCAAGAGCAGGGTCAGCATAGTTGACAAAAGGCATACTTTAGGTTTTAATTCTAATGCCCAGTAGTCATTGACCAAATAGCTATAAGAAACCGTATCTGACAATACTTGAAAGCCATTGCTACACCGCGAGGAACGAAAAATCCTTTGCTGGCATCAATAACCGTTTGGTAGGTATTTCCGAATGTTTCCCTTCACGCAAATCAACCCAGAACCGAGAACTTTTCCGCCATCTGCGACAGAAATGTACTTGTCCCAAGGTTCTGCATGGAGTCCATGGAGCACATTTTTGCGGGAAAAAGCTGACATTGTTTTGAAGCTTACCTTCTGCAAAAGCTTTCCGGAAAACCAAGAGGGCAACCATTTTTCTTTTGAAAGTTTTTCCTGAACCAGCCACGATTGTCTCCATGACTGGAATATCAAATTCCAGCATGCCAGAATAGCTTCAATCTTACGGGCTACTAATTTCTTTTCTCAAAAATTGTTCAGACATGTTTTATTCTTCTCCAATCAAAGCGCAATAAGTAATGACCGTATTCGTTCTTTTTAAGTGATTGTGCCAAATCATGCACTTGTTCTTTGGTAATATAACCCATACGGTAGGCAATTTCTTCTAAGTTTGCTACTTGCACATTTTGCATACGTTGAACGGTTTCAATGTATTGAGCAGCTTCTAACAAGCTCTCATGTGTACCAGTGTCCAACCAAAGCAAAACCACGTCCCATAAGCTCAACAGACAAATCGCCGCGGTCTAAGTAAGCCTTATTGACATCAGTAATTTCCAGCTCTCCACGTGGACTAGGGCTTTGATATTTTTTGCAATTTCTACTACGTCATTGTCATAGAAATAAAGTCCTGTAACTGCATAGTTAGAACGTGGTTGTTCTGGTTTTTCTTCAATAGAGATTGCATTCATATTGTCATCAAATTCAACCACACCAAAACGTTCTGGATCTTTCACTTGGTAACCAAAAACAGTCGCTCCTTTTTCCTTCGAAAGCAGCCTTTTTGCAGCATTTTTGCTGAGGCCTGGTCCATGATAAATATTATCACCTAAAATCAAAGCCATGGTCATCACCGATAAAAGTCAGCACCAATAATAAAGGCTTGAGCCAAACCATCTGGACTTGGTTGCTCAGCGTGAAAGTTTGATGCCAAACTCGAGCCATCACCCAACAAATCCTCAAAGCGAGGAAGATCTGTTGGTGTTGAGATAATCAAGATATCCTTGATACCAGCCAGCATGAGGGTTGACAATGGATAATAAATCATGGGTTTATCATAAACCGGCATGAGTTGTTTAGATGCAGCTCTAGTCAAAGGATATAAACGTGTACCAGAACCACCTGCAAGGATAATACCTTTCATAATGAGTTTCCTCTCTTAAATGTATTCTCCTTATTTTTACCATTTTTGAAAGCGGATGTCATCCTTCAATAAAAGAGAGCATTTTCATTCAAGGCTTTTCATACTTAATAAAATTAAAAACGGAACCAAAAATCTGCCAAAGATAGAACTGTTGTTATCTAGGCAAACTGATAAAATAGACGCCTAATCTTTAAAAAGCATCTGCTATCCCAAAAGCACATCCAATACCATCATCAGTACAAAAGCCCACCATGAGACCTAAAAGTTGCAACATCTGTATTGCCATTTGTCTGAGAATCTGGTATCAACTCCTCCCCGACGACGAAAATCATAGCTCCCTGCCGCAAAAAGACAGGGAATAGGGTAGAATAGCCGTCATTGTCATAACTGCATAAGCGCAAGGACAGCTCCGATAGGCTCAACAATAGCCGACATTAAACCCCAGTAAAAAGCTTTTAAGACGCGATTCCCCGTCTGTCCGTATAGGAATGGACAAAGGCTGCTCCCTTCGGCACATTTTTGGAGACCAATTCCCAGAGCCAGACCTACAGCTCCGATAAAAGACTTCTGGACTGGAATTGCTGGATAAGGCACCAAAGGTCACTCCTACTGCCAAAGCCTTCTGGAAGAATGTGTGTATGGTAATAGCCAGAAAAAGCAGGGCCGTTTTGGACAGTTTATTCCGGCTGTGCTCCGGCAGACTTTCTGCCTCAGATACATCCTTCTTGCTAAGGTGTAAATAGAGGTACTACCGCATCAATAAAGCGCAGAAGAAACCACCCAACAGAAAACCAAGGGCGGCTGGCTCCAGAACCACTCCATAGTTACCTTTTTGCATACTCAATTGAAGGCTGCAAGAGCGACCGAAAATGAAGCTGCAATCATGACACCAGCTGCAAATCCCATCATAATATCCAGCAGCTTACGACTGACTGTTTTTAAAGAAAAGACAACCCGCAGAGCCTACAATGGTGCAGCTCCATGTAAAGAGTCCCGCCAAAAAGCCTGCAGCACCACAGGCTGCTCCTGCAACCAGTTCATAACAACTTCATCTTCTCATTATCTTTCATCATACAATATCGTCTTGGTTTCTTTGATGCAATGGTTCTCTTCATCCCAATAGTAGAATCCGCTCAAAGGAGCCTTTTCGCCAATACAAAGGAAGCCTATCTCTGATGTCGTCCTGCATGTCGAGCTGGTCCAGTTCATCAATTGACCACCATTTGGGCTGACCTTCCCGTGATTCCGTTAGTAGTTCCCCATCAAATTCCTCGCAGAGAAAATCATAATAGACATAGCGCTCTGCTTTTTGTTTGATTGGTAAAAACCCGAAATGCCTTTAAGCTGTAATTCAAAGCTGTCAGCCCGTTTCCTCTTTCAACTCACGAGCTGCTGCTTCAAAAAGATTCTGAAACTCAACTTTTCCCACCTGGCTGAATCAGCCTTTTAAAATCATCATGCTGCCGATTGAGCAAGAGAACTGATTCCCTTTTTTCACACAAATATTGTCTAATTTAAAATATTTTTCTGTCATCTACTTTCTTTCTTAATATATCTTTCAATAGGATAATCCGCTGGTTTAAACTACTTTTTCCCTGAACCATCTGAGCTAAATGATATCCGATGAGAGACCCGTCGTCAAGCCAGAAGAGCCTAAACCACTAGCTGCAAATACCTGCAAAGATCGGTACCTGACCAAGAAAGGAGAAAAGTCACTAGTATAGGCTCGAATTCCGACCCGTTCGCTCACCACTTTTGCCTGAGACAAGCTAGGAAAATAGTAGAAAGCCTCCTGTTCCATTTTCATCCAGCATGACCTGATCTACTTTGAGGTCATAGCCCATTTCATTTTCGTGCGTAGCTCCCATACTAATTTTGCCATTTTGAAAAGGAATAATATCTAGCTCTCCTTCTGGCATGACAACTGGATAATCATCTGTCACCAGATTAGTCTGATAATCTCGTAACTGCCCTTTTTGCGGACGAACATCTACTTGATAACCTAATGGTTTCAGAAGCTCAGGCAACCAAGCTCCTGTTGCCAATATAACTGAGTCAAAACAACAACTATCAACCCAGAAAGCCCCATCTCGAATGTCCAAACTTACTTTCTTTTGAATTACTTCTGCACCCACTAGCCGCAAGCAGAATCTGAGTCAATAAAGAACCTTCCACGCGTGCTCCTCCAGAAGCATAGAGCAGCCGGTCAAAACCTTTGAAGCCCCTGGAAAGTACTCTGTTGCTTCGCTCGTGAAAATAACTGCAAGTTACCAATCAGTTGCGACTCATGCCGCCGTTGGTTTGCTAACTCATAGAGTGCCTCCAGACTCTTCTCTTTTTTTCTTCAATAAAAAGACGCCAGTTTGCTGATAAAACTTCGTTGCAAAACCGTCCTTCTGTAAATCAGCTATCAAATCCAGATAAAAATCTGCTCCCCAGTCGTGCCATACGATACCACGCTTTATTACGCCGTTTGAAAACCATGGGCTGATAATACCAGCTGCTGCCTTTGGTTTGCCTGACCTATTCCATGATCAAAAATGGTCACCTGAAAGATAGAATTTTTCGATAGATAATAAGCAGCAGTCGATCCGACAATCCCGCTCCGATAATTGCTACTTTTTCGTACTAATTTCCTACTTAGATATGTTTAAAACGGATTTTGTAGAAACCTGACTGGCTAAAAATTCAACTTCCCAACCCTCTTCTACTTTCCAGTCTTGAAATTTTTCAACCAATTTTTTTACAAAGAGCACTTCTATATGGTGACCCGGATCCAAAGCTAGAAGCCCCTCGCTCAGCATATCCTGTGCTGTATGGTAGTAAATATCACCTGTAATATAAAGCTGAGCGCCCTGTGCTAAAGCCTCCTTGTAAAAGGACTGACCACTGCCACCACAGATCGCCACTTTCTCAATCATTTGCTCCAAATCCACATCCGAAATAAGTCACCAAACAGCAAACTATCCAGACCAAAAGTTTCCTTAACCTTGCCTGCAAAAGTCTCCAAAAGTCTGAAGTGCAATCTTGCCAATACGACCAATGCCGTGTTCAGGAACCGTTTCGCTAAGATAATCCGTATCAGTGATTTCTAGTAGATCACAGAACCAGTCATTGAGACCGTCATCCACAATATCAATATTGGTATGGCTGACATAGACTGCAATATCGTGCTTAATCAGATCGATGTAAATCTGATTCTGAGGTCGGTCTACCACTAAATCCTTAATAGGCCGAAAGATCGGTGCGTGCTTAACCAAAATCAAATCTACATCTTTTTCAATCGCCTCTGCAACTGTCTGCTCGCGGATATCCAAAGCTATCAGTACTCGCTTAACTTCCTTATTCATAGTTCCAATTTGCAGTCCGCAGACATCTCCCGTCATGGACAGATCCTTAGGACAGTATGCTTCATAACGGTTAATACATCACTTGCCAGCATGCAGTACCTCCTTGATTTGCTTGATTCTTTTTGGGACATAGCAGAGCGTTCCGTTAGATTTTTCTCGGGGATTTTAGCCAAAGCTTTTTCCAGCTTGTCTACTTCTCGCTGCCATTTATCTAGAAAAACAGCTGATTGCTCTCTCATTAGATAAGGTCCGAAGCGTTCTTGTTCAGCATTCAACACTTGAGTGCCCCTGTTCAGCTATCATTATCTCGTAAAATTTCCCATTTTCTTCCACAATAGCTTCCTCAATAATTTTGAAAATCATGACCACATAACCACCTGCAAGTTCATCTTCCCGATTGTTGAGGCTGAAGAATCAGGCGCTTAACAGATGCCAATTTTGCACTGTCATTGTCTAAAATATCTGCTATCAATCGTCCTCCCATCCCTGCAATGATAATAACGTCAATCTGATCTTTTTTATCAAAAAGCTACCAGACCATTTGCCAAGCGGACAGCAAATTTTTATCGGACATCTGGTTATCTGCTACATTCGTCACCGCAGACTGATAAGGTCCCTCAACAACTTCACCAGCAATGGCTGAGGAAATTCTCCCCTGCTGAATTAGATAAATCGGTAAATAAGCGTGGTCACTTCCTACATCCAAGATTTTTGGCATCCTGTGGTACAAAACCAGCTACTTTTTCTCAAACGTTTTTGAGATATTCTTTACTTGCATGATAACTCATTTCTAAAATAATCGTTTCACTTAGTATATCATTTTTAAGGAACTAAAAAAAGAGTCTATTCCAGGAATAAACTCCGATTTCTTAATCTCGCCACAAATCCATAGCCTTCAAAAATCATCCGAAACAGTGATATTTTGTGGATTTGTCGCCTCACGTTCTTCTCGCTTCGCTTCTACCTGTGCTACTGTTGTAATGCCTTCACGGCGCCAATTCCGTAAAATAGCTTGGATGTATTTCCAGTTTGCCTTTCCATTAAAAACAGCTTCACGAAGAGCAGCAGTAACAAGTTCAGGACTGGTCTTGTCATCTTGAATCGTCTTTTGTCAAATCCTCGATTTCAAACGGTGTCAGAGGCGACCTAATTCTTGCTGAAAAGTTTCGACCAAGTCTTTTAAAACATTTTGAGAAACAGTTTGCGCAACGCTTGAGCGACTTTCTACAATTTCATCTAATCGTTCAAGCGCTGGTAGCGCATCAAAAACTGCCTCAATTTCATCATTGAGGGCAGTGTTTTTATACTGCAACAATCCTTTTTCTGTCAAATTTGACATAGAGCGATTGACCTCTGCAACGGAATTCCCGATACTTTCTGCAATCTGAACAGGAGAAATCTCTTCTAGCGACGTTGTATTTTGCAAATAGAAAAATTGCCAGACCAAAAAGTCATCACTATTATCAAATATCTCATGAAAATGAAAAAGAGCTCAGTTGGCAATACTAAATTGCCCGTCTTATACGCTGATAAATAAGTCAACACCTCTTATAAATAAGCAAACAGGAAGCGTCATTTGCTGCATTTTCCCCAGTCAAATGGCGTTTCTTGATAAACAGCATAATTAATCCAATTGTTGAAAAAAACAGCGCCGCAGCTAGATTCCATCGTAAACAGGGGACTGAAGTAACGTCATCATTTTTGAAATAATTTTTCTGGAATATGCAGATTCAGCCCTTCGTCTACATCACGCAAATATTCTTTTGCCAAGGTCTCGCAGTCATATTCCAAATGACCAAAGCTATACACTTCATGAAGATACGACTTGCCACAACGAGGCATCGACTTCTTCTCCTCAAGCTAAAATTTCCAAATTACTCTTTATTTAAAATATCCTCTTTTGCGAACTTCTGTATACCGCGAATGAGGAGCTGCGTATTCATCATCAAAACCACGAAACAGCAAATTTGGTTTTTCTGGTGTGGATTGACTATAAATACCGGACAACTTGCGCTTCATCTGGTGTTTGGCAATGCCATAACGAGCATAAAGAGCTGCTTGCGCTCCCCAACAAATATGCAACGTTGAGTAAAACATGCGATTTGGACGAGTCAATAACTTGTCGAAATTCTTCCCAATAATCTACTGCTTCAAAAGGCAAATGCTCGACTGGCGCTCCAGTGACAATCAAACCGTCAAAATAACGACCCTTTGATCTCATCAAAAGTCTTATAAAACGTCTCCATATAGTCCGCATGTGTCGTTTTGAAGGTATGAGAAGTCATATAAAGAAATTCAATCCGAAGTTGCAATGGCGTATGTTGCTAAATGACGCAACAACTGCGTTTCTGTTACTGGTTTTTGCGGCATTAAATTCAAAATCAAAGATATTCAGAGGACGAATATCTTGGTGTTCTACGCTCATCATCCATGACAAAGATATTCTCAGATCTTAAAAATGTCAACAGCTGGTAATTTCTTATCAATTTTTAATAGGCATGAAAAATATCTCCTTTTACGTTTCTGCTTTTTATTATACTGAAAGGAGATATAGTTTTTCAATTATACTTTTTTACAACAAGATATAGCTTTTACTTATACCTTAATAATGCATGAGAACTTTGTAATCATGAAGTTACCAATAGCTTCGCGTCCCTTCAATTTATCCAATTTCAATAAGGAAAGCGCAACCTGCAACGATACCACCTAAACGTTCAACCATTTCAATTGTTGCTTTTAACCGTTCCTCCCGTTGCAAGAAGGTCATCAACAATCAGTACGCGTTGTCAGGCTTGATAGAGTCTGCGTGCATTGTTGAAAAGTATCTACACCATACTCTTTTTCTACAACTAGCTGAGATAACCTCACGAGGCAATTTCCCAGGCTTACGTACTGGAGCAAAAACCAACTCCAAGCTCATAAGCTACCGGACATCAACAATAAATCCACGCGCTTCTGGACCGACAATCATGTCAATTTTCTTGTCCGTAGCATATTGGACAATTTCACGAATGGCATAGCTATAGGCATTCCCATCTCTGCCATTAATGGGCTAATGTCACGAAATAAAATCCCTTCTTGTGGGTAATTTTCAATGGTTGCAATATAATCTTTTAAATCCATAACTGTCTTTCTATCAAAAAGTTTTTACTCTCTATTATATCATGTAGGAAATGGGGCAGAAAACATACTTGCTTTCAAAAATAGTCACATGCACAGTCATTCTCGTCTTTTTGCTATTTTAAAATAATACTTGCAACAATTGGACTGACAATCACATACATAATCCTGTCACCCCAATAGCTAGACCAGCCATAGCACCTGCAACTTGTCCGTATTTAAAGGCTGTCCCTGTCCCAACAGCATGTCCCGTTCCTCCAAGAGCTAAGCCTACTGCAACAGGATCTTTGATTTTAAAGATTTTTAAAACAGTCGGACCGATCACACTTGTCAAAGATTCCCGTTGCAACTCACAACTACCAACGTCACTGTCGTCCAGCCCTTGCATTTTATCTGTAATTCCAACCGCCATAGCTGTTGTTACTGATTTGGGAAAGAGTGAAATTGCTAAGAAAAATCCATTCCAAAAGCCTTGGCGACCAAGGCCGTAAAACTAGTATTCACTACTACCGCTATAAAGTACTAATCAAAATGCTTCTGGCATGGTGTTTCATAGAGATGAAATGTTTTATACAAAGGAATTCCCAGTGCAACCGTTGACGGCTATAATGAGATTATTCAAATACGCCCCACCTACGTAGTAATTCTTGTAAGAAATTCCTGTCAATTTTAAAAATACAATGACAAATATGGTGGCTAGAAGCAAAGGGGTTGTCAAAGGATGCGAAATCTGCGAAAAATCAACATTCCTACCAGATAAGCAAAAAGATTGATAAAGCCAAACCAAATAAAGGATTGCCCCACAAATTAGACATTTCTTGTTTCTCTTCTCCGTAATCTCCTTCAAAGCGATTTTTGATAAAATGAACAACCACAGCAATGACAACCACATTGATCACAATCGCTCCAACAATAATCAAAACAATCGGCAGCAGATAGGGCGCAATGACATGAAATTTATCCATAATTCCGACCGCTGGCGGCAAAAATAGAATCGTCATATTGGCTAATAAAAATTTCCCACCATACTCACATGCCGCAATCTGAAAATTTTAAATTGCAAAGCCGAGAATAGAGAGAGCAATAATGCTTCCCTGGAATAGGCAAATGAAAAAGATAGGAAATCCCTTCTCCTATCAAAAGAAATCGAAAAATAATCATCAATTGTACGTATAATTTCACGAGAAACCTCAAACTTTCTAGTAACAGTCTACTACTTTTCAGAAAAATTTTCAATATTTTTCAAAATAAATAAAGTGAATCCGTTCTCTTCACTCATTTTATCTTTCTAGTAAGAAAAACGCCACTAACGAGCGTTTTGTAACAAAACGGAAGACATGGGATTCGAACCCCACGCACGCTTTCACACGCCTACTGCGTTTCCAACACAACCTCTTAAGCCTCTTGAGTAATCTTCCATATTTAACAATGGAGCCGGTGGGAATTGAACCCACGTCCAAACACCTGCCAACACATTTGTCTACACCATGAGGTTATGTATTGGATTTAACTTCGGCTTTGACACATAACTCAAGCCCAAGCCAAGCGAGTCTATCAGTCTCTTATCAAGCCCCTAGACAAGGCTTAATCGTATCTCGCTATTATTAAGACCGGTCATCGAACATGAGCGATCCGAATCTGGTCACGCTGGCTGTTTTTAGGCAGCTAAAGCGTAAGAATTATTATTTTTGCAGTTATATTTAACTGGCGCTTTACATCCGCTCGATGAGTCGCAAAATGTGCCTCATAATGCCTGTCGAATCCGTAACGACCCCAAGACATAAAAATATTATACCATATTTTTAATAATATTTCAATTTTTAAGTCCATTGTTTTTGAATCTACTTTTTTACAGGAACTTTTATGCTATACTAAAAAGGAATCTGTTTGAAAAGGATTGTTATCACATTATGGTATTGCATCTTATTTAGCTTCTTCCTGCTCTTCTTTTCTTGTCTTGTTTTATATAGAGGCCAGGCGACTCTTCAATGCGTATTTGCTTAGTATCGTTTTAATTTTTATTTTTCCGCTATCGTTTCTGGTTTGTTTGTGATTCACATGGAACAACTTGTCCAATGAAATCTGGCAATGCTTTCTTTGCTCATCTTAGCACTTTTTCATTCCTTTGAGTGTTATAATTTTCAACCATTTATCTCATTTTTAATGGCAGACAGATGATAACCTTTGAAGGCAGGCGTTTAGCAAACCTCCTCTCCTCTTTTTATGGACTCCGCTATTGCTCTTTCCTAACGCTTACTTTTTCTTTCCTCATTTTATCTTTCTTCATAAAACCCTATCTCTTACACAATGGACTTCTAATTTATAGTAGCTATCTTTATGTGACCTATATCCTTTACGGTTTTTGTTTATAATATATTGCCCGTCATAAAACATCAGACTACATCATCATCTTAGGGTCTGGTTTGATAGGAGACAAGGTTCTACCTCTTCTCGCTCAACTGCTCGAAAAAGGATGATGATGAAAAATTTAATCATACCCTAAAATTGTCGTGTCTGGCGGTCAAGGTACGGTCGAACATTAACCGAAGCAGATGCCATGGCACAGTATTTAAAGGCGATCAGGTATTTCAAAGGAAGATGTTATCGTTGAACGGCAGTCAACAACTACCTTAGAAAATCTGCGTTTTAGTAAAGCTACTTTTGGATGAAAACGTGAGAAAAACTACCGCTGCTTGGTCGTCACCAACTCTTTTCCCTCTTTGCGAGCAGGCATTTACGATGCGAAAAGCTTGGTTTGAAGGACGTAGTATAGGTTCCCGAACAGCACTTTATTTTTCCATCATCTTGGATACGTGAAACGCTTGGACTGATCGTGCTTTGTGGAAATGGCGTACGCGTCTTTCTTGGATTGTATTTCATTGTTTGAGCTTACTAGCCTCTTTCGATAAGGCGTAATTTTTACTAACGGAATGAACAATTCGTAGAAAAGCGATTGAAACTGTCGACTGGGACGACAGTAAGCTGAAACTCATTCGCCTCGTCCGCCCGGCTGACAATATAAATCAAAACTAGTTCACTTCGTCCGCTGGGCGGACGGAAGAAATATCATGCAGTTTTGAAGATTTAGCTAAAAATAGTTGTGAGACAGAGCAGTGCATTTTAGCTTTATGTCGCTGAAGATAAAAACACGAACTCGTCCAGATTAGCTAACAGCTAGTCAAGACAGGGTTCGTGTTTTTGATATTTAGTTGGAGTTTTTCTTTTGCTCCTTTATTCGTTAGGGCTTCTTTCTTAGCAAACTGACTTGTATATAAGTCGTAATAGAAAACCTTTATCAGCTAAAAGCGATTCGTGAGTTCCTTGCTCAATGATTTGCCCGTCTTTGAGAACCAAAATCTTGTCCGCCTCTTGAATCGTCGATAAGCGGTGAGCAATGACAAAGCTTGTTCGTCCTTGCATGAGGTTCTTCATCGCTTTTTGAATCAAGAGCTCTAGGCGTGTATCAACGGACGAGGTTGCTTCATCAAAATCAAGATTTTTGGATCGGCTAATAATGCTCGCGCAATGGTCAGCAATTGTTTTTGTCCTAGCGAAATATTGCTGGATTCCTGATTCATTTCCATATTATAGCCACCTGGAAGCGTCCGAATGAAATGATCGACATTAGCCGCTTTGGCAGCTCACAATCTCTTCATCTGTCGCATTCAGATTTCCAAAGCGCAGTTTTCGCTGACTGTTCCTTCATAGCAGCGTCTTGCAGAGACCACCAAATTGTTTGCGGTATTCTTGGCGAGACAAATTGCGAATATCATGGCCGTCAACAGGAATTGAACCGGCGATTACATCGTAAAAACGCATCAGCAGATTGATGAGGGTAGTCTTTCCAGCACCAGTCGGACCGACAATCGCCACCATTTCGCCCGGCTTAACCTCTAAGTTGAAGTCTCGAATGAGCGGTTTGTTTTCCACGTATTGAAAGTCAACATGGCTTGAAGCTGACCTGGCCTGTCAAATCATGCTCGAAGTGCTCTTTTCACATCCGTCACTTCGTCTGGTTCATCCAAGACTTGAAGACACGATCTGGCGAAGACTTAGCACTCTGCGTTGCCCAGCCAGTTTGCGTTAAGTTTTGGATTGGCTGGTTTACTTGCACAGTATTGCTACAGATGCTTGCATGTTCCCAATCGTTAATTGTCCAGAAATGACTTGCAGACCACCAACAACCGCTACAATCAGATAGGTCAAATCTGAAACGGCGTTCAAAATTGGCATCATCAAACCAGAAATGCAAAGCTTTGAGCCAACTTCTTGGAGATTTTGCGTGATTTCGCGAAAATCTTCTGAAGATGTTCTTCACGACCATAAAAGGTTTGCAGCACATTAAAACCGCTCAGATTTTTCCTGCACAATCCGTTCATGCACCCAGCGCATCTGCTTGCTTTTAAAATAAAAGGGCTGCGATTTCTTCAAAATAAAGTTCCTTTCAAAAATGGGGTCAAAAGGATGCTGGCAATCACGATCAAAGCCAGTTGAAAATTGAGATGCAAGACCATTCCGATAACCGAGGTAATGGTCAAAAGCCGCATTGACAACTTGCAGGAATGACTGTTGAAGCGCATTTGAAACAGTCTCTACATCACTAGTAAAAGCGCCCTAGCAACTCTCCAAATTGATGCTTATCAAAGTAGAAACTGGAATTTGATTAATTTTTAGAACTCAACTCATTGCGCATGTCACGTACTGTATTTTGCACTGCATTGGTCATAAAATAATTAGAATAGTAAGCCCCCAATTTCATAGAACAAACCACGTAAAGGTAAAAGTGCCATTACCCCAAAGACGTATGTTGTGTATTTATACTAGCGCCTTCGACTCCTTTTGCTATGTCCAGCACATTTCGTGTCAATTCTGTAATAGCAAGACCAAAGTACAAAAGAGACTCTAGCACGCTCATCACAATACTCACCACCTTCAAAAAGATAGCAGGATTATTGAGTTTATAAACTTTTAAGTAACTCACAAGCGCATAAAACTATGTTGTTTTCATCTTCCCTCCTATTCTTCTGTTAGTGATTGACTATTAAGCTGAAGATTGTAATTTCGCGATAGATATCCGTTTTGTTGCAACAATTCTTCATGTGTTCCGCTCCGACAATTTCTCCCTTATCCAGAACAATAATCTGAGTTTTGCATCCATAATGGTTTCCCACGTTGTGCTACAATCAATACAGTAGCATTTTTGCGTAACTTCTTTAAGTCGACTCGAAGAATGGCATCGGTCTTATAGTCCAACGCAGAAAAATGAATCATCAAAGATATAAATATCTGGTTCTTTCACGACGCACGTGCGATAGAAAGGCGTTGCTTTGCCCACCTGAGATTGCTCTCCTTCAGCCAAATGAACTGCGTCGCGGCGTTCCTTCCTTGTCAATGAAGTCCCTCGCTTGTCCCACATCTGCTGCTTGCGCCAATTCCTCACGACTAGCATTTTCTTTCCCATAGCGAAAGGTTTTCTGCAGTTGTGCGGTAAAGAGCAGAGCATTTTGTGGAATGAAACCTATCTTCTGCCGAGCGCTTTTAGGTTATAAGAACGCACGTCCACTCCGTCCACTAAAATCTTTCCTAAGTCACATCATAAGCGCGGAATCAATTGCACCAATGAGGACTTCCCGAGCCGGTCGAGGCCGATAAAGCAATCGTTTCAGCAGGTTTCGCTTTGAACGAAATATCATAGCTAACTGGGCTCTCTGTCTCTACCGGGATAAGCAAAAGTAACATTATCAAACTCTAAATAACCGTGACTGTCTGTCTCCGTAACTACCATCTTCGTTTGGTTTGATTGAGTTGGCATTTCCATTACTTCTCAAGCGTTCATGAAACAGCTGTACTAGGATACATGGTAAATAAGCTGAATAGCAACAAGAAAGACAACAAAGCATGGAAACTGTATTCGATAAAAAGCAGCCAAATCCCCAATTTTGCAAGTCTCCTGTACCAAGTGGTTTTGAAGCAAACCAGACTATGGCAGCAATCATGGCAGATGATAATTTGAGACAAAAGTAGTTCTGTCAAACGAGTTAATTTAAATGAACGATTAGAGTTATCCGCATAAATTTCATTTTGTGAAGCAAAGCGCTCTTCTTGAAATTCTTCTCGTGCAAAGCTCGAATGACACGCAGACCCGTTAAATTTTCACGCGCGTATTGATTGATTTTTATCTAACGTTTTTGTTGCTTTTTCGGATAGAGGACGTGTTTTTGTCGCCACATGCAAACGACAATGCCGAGGAAAGGGCACGAAATCGCAACAATCCAAGCTAAAGAGGGGCTGGTGACAAAAATCATCATCACACTAGAAATCATCATCATAGGCGTGATGACTCCCATTTTTAGGATTTAGCTCTGCAAATTGCATGAGAACAAAAGGCATCACTGGTAATCCGTGTCACCAAAGACGAAACGCCAATTTGCTCATATTCATGATGCGAATACTCTTTGCAATTTATCATACACATCATTGCGCATGTCACGTACCAGCTCGTCGTTAATTTCCCAGCAGCGCATAGGCAGGACAATCCGTCCAAAGACTCCTAGCAAAATGACAATAAGCATCGAATCGCCCAATAATACAAACGATTGCTGTCTCCTCAGTTAATCCTTCATCAATCATTCGTGCCAAAACAGTCATGCAAAACCCGAGATTCACCACAGACAAAGAAGACAGCACCAAAGAAAATCAGCATCAACCATTTGGGATATTTTCCAAATAAGACCAAATATACTTCATGCATTTCTCCTTTCCTCCTCATAAAACAAATCCACAATAAAAAGCACCAACGTACTTTTTAGACCAAAAATAGGGAGTGGGACAGAACTTATCTTGAAAAATTTAGTTCGTGGTCCCACCCCCGCAGAGTGATTAAAGTGCTCTTTCGAGGCTTGAAAAAGCGAGATAAAGAGTCAATCACCCTACTAAGTCATTCGCTTATTACTCAAAATTAGATAGAGGCTGAGATACGTTTTTGTCCGACCTCTAGCTAAAAATAGTATAACAAAAAGATGATATAAATGCAACACTAGCAATAATCTAGTTGGTAACAGTCACTTCTCCTGTTTGATAATGGCGAAGTCCTGTCTCGTACGTTGGGAACAAAGACATTTATTTCAAGCTACTATCGCTTGATGGCTTCAATATGCGAACCAACCGGCACTAAATCCTGTTCATTAGCATAAATTAAAGTCACCGATACCGAACTCGTTTATTCTTGTCTAGTGCCTTACGTACCTTTGTTTCATAGAAATTTTGACCCATAGAATGACTAGTATTTGTGATTGGTCATACCGTTTGCACCGCAATATTTTTCGGGATTGCTGGTCGAAGCATCAGAGCCTTTCAAGTTACCAATCAAAGCATAGCCCAACAAATGCCCACGGTCAACCGCATGATTGTATTCACCCGATGAAATGCTTTGACCTGATGCCAACAGCAGGTGTCCAAGTCGATGGAACCATTACCTGTTTCTTCGATTCCTATACTGACGAGTAGGCTTTAGACAAAAGAGCATTTACAATTCGGACGAGTCTGACCTCTGACGAGTTTAGTCTTATTATCCGCATAGAGAATGCTGCCACTGGCATCAAAGTCGTTTTTATTCTCATTGATATGTAGAAGCCCTGCGCCCATTCCACTCGATTTTCCTTTGAGCTGTCGTTTAACGGACTCTGTTACAAACACTCTGTGCTAATTCTCGACTGGGTGCTGCAGTTCGTCCGAATACTTCGATTAATAGCAGTGCTGTCAAGAGCTTCAATACTACTGATGATTGCTAAAGAATAACCTCCTAGCGCAAGAACCAATGCTATAAATGGACTAGCTACACTTTGTGTCCTTTCTGGTTGAGTTCTTTCTCGCCATTTCTCCTCCCTTTTAAATAAATAGGGAGGGTGGCTCAAAGTCTGTGCTACGAAATCGCTTTTTGTCTCCCTCAAAGATAACTCAAAACTACGTCAATCAGCAGTCACGCAACCTGCGTGATCGTCACTCTCAAATGAGGTCATTTCCTATCGACCTCTTCTTATATTCAGATTATTGTCCTGTGAATTTTGCTGATGATTTCCTGCCACTTATCTGGCGATAAAATAGCCCATGGATTTTCCACCGTAGCCAACAACTAAGCCAAGTTAACAACAAATCAAACCAAGCAACAAGACTACTAGAACAATTCCAACTTGTTTTTCCAACGTATTTCAAATCATTATTCATCGTCTTTGCCCTTCACTCGCTTAATAGAAGCACCTAGTTAACCAACTTTTTATGGAACTGAGTAATATCCTCTGTCCAAATGAGTTAGTTGTCCTACTTTTGTTTCACCTTCTGCAACCAAAGCCTAGTTAAAATCAGCGCGGCACTCCTCTTTTCAAGTCTGTTGACATCACCTCTGCCCCTCGCAGAAACTTGAGCCCACTGACGATACGAGCTGTGTCCGCATAATTTCTGAGTGTAAACCCATCCGACGCATTTCTTCCAGATGTTTCGAAACGATTCTCAAAAACAGTCTAATCATAGTAGACTCACCTATAGCACGTCATCAAAGCTGTAAAGTGCGCCTGCATATCTGTTGAGAAACCTGGATGAGGAAGTGTTTTACATTGACTGGCTTTAGTTTTGAGACAAATCGGAACAGATCCGAATCCTTCGTCCTCTTCGGTAACAGACACACCCATTTCCATCAATTTCGCGATGAGCGGACGATTATGCTCCCCAGATAGCATCTTGCACTGAAACAGTGCCACCCGTCATAGCAGCTGCTACATAAAAAGTTCCAGCTTCAATACGATCTTGCACCACGCTGTGACTTGTCCCGAACAATTCCCTTAACTCCCAGTAATGGTTAATGTTTCCCGTACCTGCACCACGGACTTTGCTTCCCATTTTGTTTAACAAAACAGCTAAATCCACAATTTCAGGCTCCCGAGCTGCATTTTCAATAACAGTCACACCATCTGCTAACGTTGCTACCCATCATAATGTTTTGTATGCTCTACTTGGAAAGTCCATATAGATGTGAGCTCCATGCAATCGGTCAGCTTTTGCTTCGATAAATCAGCCGTCTGCTAATTTCTGCTCCCATTGCCTCTAAACCTTTTCAAATGAAGGTCAATAGGACGGCTTCAATCGTACAGCCACCCGGCATGAAACTTTGCGTGACCATTACGCACCAAAATAGGTCCTAATACAACAATTGAAACGCATTTTACTCACATATTTATAAGGCGCTTCTTCGCTCCAACGCTGTGTAGCATCCACCGTAATCCGGTTTTCTTCTTGCTCAAAAAGTCACTTTTGTATTCAATCCACGAACCACATTGTTCATCAGTAAACACATCTGATAAAACCGGAACATTGGTTAGAGTTGTTTTCCCTGTCGTCGCTAGAATAGTTGCTGCAAGCAAAGGCAAAACAACATTTTGCATCTTCAATTTTAACCGAACCAACTAATGGTTCGAACTGCCTTGTATAATAATTTTATCCATATTTTCTCCAAAACACCTATTTTATTACTTTTTCTCATCTTATAAATTGCTATTAAAGCACATCATCGTCCTAATAGTATAGAGACTGAGGAAAGAAAGAGCTGAGCAAAAAGCCTAATGCAATACTAAGCAATAAAATTAAAATCGAGATTCTAAAAGAGCATTGTCAGCATTCACTTTCAATAGTTTTCCCAATTCACAACAGTAGAAAGCAAGTGAAATGAAAGAAAAATAAAAATCATATGGCTACTAAGCGTAAAAATTAACTGAATCATATCCCATTATGCCATAGATGAGAGCAAACTATCGGACACGAAATCATGTACCGATAACAAAAAGCCATTATAAAAAGGCCAGTGGACTTTTTCATATATCATCTTGTTCAACGTTAATTCGATTAATGGCACGTTGAAGAGCGATTCTGGCACGACGTTCTTGGTCAATCAAATGCTTTTCATGTGCTTCTTCAATGGCACGTTCAGCACGTAATTTTTGCTCTTTCAGCACGACTGATGTCAATATCGCGAGCGCGTTCAGCAGAGTCTGCAACGATGGTGATTACATTATCAGCACTTCGACAATTCCACCATTCACAGCAATCCAATTGACATGATCTTCTTCATCAATCCGCTTCACTTTGACCTCATCGACAGCCAAAACAGCAATCATATTTTTCATGATGCGGTAAAATCCCCATTTCTCCATCAAGGTTTTAGGAAACAAACGTTGCATGGTGGTCAAAAACTAGACCATCAGGTGTCACGATTTGTACTGTCATTTGAGCCATAGTCACCTCTTAAAATCCCATTTTTTCAGCTTTAGCAACCACATCTTCAATAGAACCAACGACGCGAAAGGCATCTTCAGGAAGATGATCATATTTATCTTCAAGGATTTCCTTAAAGCCACGAACTGTATCAGCAACTGGTACATAAGAACCTGGTTGCCCAGTAAATTGTTCAGCAACATTAAAGTTTTGTGACAAGAAGAATTGAATCCGACGCGCACGCGCAACCAAAAGTCTTTTCTTCGTCTGACAATTCATCCATACCAAGGATTGCAATAATATCTTGCAATTCATGGTAACGTTGAAGGACACGTTTCACTTCTGCTGCTGCAACATGTGCTCTTCTCCGACAATTTCAGGAGCAAGGGCACGGGAGCTAGAAGCAAGTGGGTCAACTGCTGGGTAAATCCCTAATTGCACCAATTTCCGCTCCAAGTTGGTTGTAGAATCCAAGTGAGCAAACGCTGTAGCTGGCGCAGGGTCAGTGTAGTCATCGGCTGGCACATAGATAGCTTGGATAGAGGTTACAGAACCTTTCTTGGTTGATGTAATCCGTTCTTGCAATTGTCCCATTTCTGTCGCAGAGTGTTGGTTGGTAACCAACGGCTGAAGAGCATGCGTCCAAGAAGGGCAGATACTTCAGAACCTGCTTGCGTGAAACGGAAGATATTGTCAATGAATAAAAAGCACATCTTGACCTTCAACATCACGGAAAATATTCGGCAATGGTCAAACCAGTCAAAGCCACACGCATACGTGCTCCAGGTGGTTCATTCATTTGACCGAAAGACCATGGCTGTTTTTTCAATAACGCCAGATTCTTTCATTTCCCAGTAAAGGTCGTTTCCCTTCACGTGTTCGTTCTCCAACACCAGTAAAGACAGAAATTCCACCGTGTTCTTGGGCAATGTTGTGAATCAATTCTTGAATCAAGACTGTCTTTCCAACACCGGCACCACCGAAAGCCCGACTTTTCCACCTTTTTAGATAAGGTGCAAGGAGGTCAATACCTTGATTCCTGTTTCTAGATTTCTGATGAAGTAGACAACTCATCAAAAGTTGGAGCTTTTTGTGGATTGGTTGACGTTCTGCATCTTCACCAAAAAGAGCCTCCAGTCAATGGTATCTCCTAAAACGTTAAAGACGCGACCGAGTGTTTTCTTTCCCAACGGGGACAGAAATTGGACGACCAGTATCTAGGACTTCCATGCCACGAGTCAACCCGTCAGTTGATTCCATAGCAATGGTCGAACCACTCCGTCACCAAGCTCAAGAGCTACTTCAAGGACGATTTTCGATTTTTTTTCGTCATTTTTATAGACTACAAGTGCATTATTTATCTCAGGTAATTTATCACCAGCTGCAAACGCAACGTCAACGACTGGTCCGATAACCTGAGCAATTTTGCCTGAGCTCATTCTTTTCTCCTCTTTATGTATTTTTCTGTGACACTATTCTAGTGCACTTGCACCCTCCACAATTTCAGTAATTTCTTGCGTGATAGCTGCTTGTCTGCACGATTATACTGAATGGTCAAATCATTGATAACTTTTTCGCGTTATCTGTTGCTGTCTGCATCGCGGTCATTCCAGCTGCATTTTCTGCTGTTTTCGCATCAATAATTGCCCCATAGATCATACTTTCAGCAAACTGAGGCAACAACTGATCCAAAATGACATCTCGGCTAGATTCCAATTCCAAATTCAAAACGTAGTCTTCATCTGCTTCATTTGGATCCAAATCCACGATTGAAGCATTTGTTCAACACGCATTTGGCTGGTCAAACTATTGACGTGATGATTATAACAAACATACAATTCATCAAATAATTCGTTTTGATACATTTCAACCGTTTTGTTAATGATTTTACGAACTTCATCAAAAGCTTGGTTGATCAGCTAAACCACGTAGTTCATAAATTGATTTGAGACCACGCGCACGAAAGAAAGTCCGAGCCCATACCACCGATTGAAATGATGACGAAAATCATCTTTATCATGGTATTCTGCAAAAGTTCCATCATGGATTTGAGAATGGTCGCATTGTAACCACCTACTAAGCGCGATCCGATGTAATAACGATATAGGCTGTTTTTCACTGGACGACTAATCAACATAGGGTGGTATTTGGAATTTTTGCACTTCATGCCCATGAAGCAAATCTGTCAATAACTTTCTGACTTTAGAAGCATAGATTTGGAAATTCTTGGCCGCTTCTTCTGACTTTCCTAGCTAGCAGCAGATACCATTTGCATAGCATTTGTGATTTGACTGGTGTTTTTTGTGGATGCAATTTTATTTTTATATCATTTAATGAAACTGCCATCTGACACCTCTATTCTTACTCGAAGCTAGACTGATTGATAAATTCAGTAATTGCAGCATCTAAGACTGCTTCCTCTGGAAGGTCTTTTGTTGTACGAATGATTTCATAGAGGTCTTCATGATGAGCATCAAAGTAATCAAACAGTTCTGCTTGAAAACGAAGAATATCATCAACCGGTACACTATCCAAGAAACCATGTGTCAAGGCGTACAAAATAACGACTTGTTTTTCAACTGGTAATGGTTCATGAACAGGTTGTTTCAAGACTTCTACTGTCCGACGACCACGATTCAATTTCGCTTGCGTTGCCGCATCCAAATCACTACCAAACTTGGTAAATGCTTCCAATTCACGATAAGAAGCAAGGTCAATACGCAAGGTTCCGGCAACCTTCTTCATCGCTTTTATCTGTGCAGAACCACCTACACGTGATACAGATGAACCGGCATCAATAGCAGGTCGAACACCTGCATTAAAGAGACTGTCGCTTAAGAAGATTTGACCGTCTGTAATTGAAATTACATTGGTTGCGATATAAGCGGAGATGTCTCCTGCTTGCGTTTCGATAAACGGCAGCGCTGTAATAGAACCACCACCTAATTCATCCGAAACTTTGGCAGAACGTTCCAAAAGACGACTATGAAGATAGAATACGTCTCCTGGAAAGCTTCACGACCTGGTGGACGACGAAGCAAAGTGACAGTTCACGATAAGCAACCGCTTGTTTTGATAAATCATCATAGACAATCAAAACGTGTTTGCCACTATACATAAATTCCTCTGCCATTGCTACACCTGCATAAGGTGCTAAAAACAGCAATGGTGAAGGTTGCGAAGCTGACGCTGTGACAACGATTGTATAGTCCAACGCTCCATACTGACGAAGCGTTTCTACTTGCGTACGAACCGTTGATTCTTTCTGACCAATGGCAACATAGATACAAATCATATCTTGTCCCTTTTGGTTCAAAATCGCATCAATCGCAATACTTGTTTTACCAGTTTGACGGTCTCCGATAATCAATTCCCGTTGCCCACGACCGATTGGCACCAAAGCATCGATCGCTTTCAGACCTGTTTGAAGCGGTTCTGATACAGATTTCCGTTGCATAACTCCCGGAGCAGGTGTTTCAACTGGACGCGTTTTATCTGTCTTAATCTCGCCAAGTCCATCAACCGGACGACCGAGCGGATCAACAACCCGACCAATCAAAGCATCTCCGACAGGCACTTCCATGATTTTACCAGTTCGACGAATGGTATCCCCTTCGCGAATATCCGTGAAAATCACCTAAAATGATAATCCCTACATCTGTTGATTCTAAGTTTTGTGCCATACCGTATGAGCCATTTTCAAAAATCAACAGCTCACCACTCATTGCATTGTCAAGACCATGAGCACGGGCGATTCCATCACCAATATATGGACGACCCCTATTTCTGTGACGTCAAAATTTGGCTGGAAATTTTTCAATTTGTTGCTTAATTAAAGCGCTGATTTCTTGTGCGTTAATCGCCAAAATTCACTCACTTTCTATTTCAAATTTTCTTTTACTGTTTGTAATTGACGTTTTAATACTTGCATCAATTGTCTTATTATTAGCTGTGATGATAAAGCCACCAATGAGGCTTGCATCCAGTTCTTCTTTAAAGAACGAACCTGCAATCCAAATTTTCGCTCAATAATCGGAATGATTTTTAGATTTTTTGCTCCTCCGATAAACCTTGAACTGATTTGATTGTCACTTCAAATTCATTACTAATCTTTTTCAAGCTGGTGAAGACTTTCTACTAAAAATATCATAAAAAGATCTTCACGATGATTATGAATAATAACTTCAATGAAAATTGTCAATCAGGATGAATCAGAACCTTGAAAATAGCGAAGGCTTCTTTCTTTTCTGTATCATCAACACCAATATTTGATAAAAGGCAGCTAAATGTGTATTGTCAAAAATGTCTTTGATTTGCTGAAGTTTTTCAAAAACATCTTTTTGCTGACCTTTTTCAATCACAGAGTTGGACAAAAGGTGTAGTATATTTTCAATTACTGCATATCTTTTTTGTCCATTAAGCATCTCCTAGCTTGTCAATATAGCGGTCAATGAGCTCTTTGTAGAGCTTCTTGATCCAATTTTTGACCCTAAAAATTTTGCTAGCAGATTTACAGTCAAATCAGCTACATCACCTTTGATACTGTTCATGGCTTCTGCTTTGGTTTGAGCGATTTCTTGATTAGCCTTTTTCTTTTTAAACGTCCAGCTTCATCAGCTGCATCTGCCAAAGATTCCTGCCTTGTTTTTCTCGGCAGTTTCTTTGGCATTTTTCAATAATTGTTGTCGCTTCTTGACGACTACCTGCTAATTCTGTTTCTCTCTTTTGAGCTAAATCTTCTGCTTTTTGACGAGCAGATTCTGCGCTATCAATGTCATCTGAAATCTTTTTGGCACGTTGTCTGCAAAAAGTGCTTGTAATATTATCCCAGGCAAATTTCTTAATTAAAAACGATTAACAGAAGAAATGAGCCTGCAACAAGGATAAAATCCCCCAATAAGACTACCTAAAAGTAATATTCATCTCTTTTCTCCCTTCTATTTCCTCACCATTAATTTTTCTTACCTAGATACATAGACGTCAACATGGTAAACACGTATGCTTGAATACATGAAATAAAAGACTGAAAAAGCAGTCCAAACAAGATTCAAGACAAAAGCTACTGGATACCAAGCAGCCTTGTTGTGACATAAGTTAATAACTAAGCCAGACAGATACTTCACCCTGCATAGATATTACGTAGATCCGCAAAGCCAAAGAAGCAAAATTGGTGAATTCTTCCAAAAATATTCATTGAGTCATTCCAACAGGTGTCGCAAAAGCTTTGAGATACGCTTTCACCCCCACGTCGGCGAATCCCTTCAATGTGACAAATCAAGGTAATCAAGAATGAAAATCCTAGGTCAAATGCAAGATTAGCTGTTGGAGATGTCCACAAGTTATATCCCTTGGTTGTCTGCACTTTTGCCATCAAGCCAAGGTTATTAGCTACTGCAAACGAAAAAGGAATAAGGAAAAAGATAAATAGAGAGTAATTCTTCCATATACTTATCGCCAATATTGCCCTTTGTAAAAGCCAATGACAAAATCATAGAGGTATTCTAAAACGTTTTGCTTACCAGAAGGCTTCAGCGTCATTTTCGACTAGCCCAATAGACGAAAAGCAAATACGATAAGTACGGTTAGAAGAGACATAACAAGTAGAGTCAAATCAAAGGTCACAGGACCTAAAGTGATGGTTGGATTTACACTTTCTTCCAACGAACTCCACCCCTTTTCTAAAGGATAACTTTCTTTTCTTATTTAATGATGAATGACATCGCAAGTGTTACGAAGAAAGTACCTTCGATAAAGGCAATCCCCATGATCATAAGTGTTCTCAACTGACCAATGATTTCTGGCTGACGTGATGCTGATTTAAATAGATTTGCCATTAAAAACCCTTCAGCGAGTGAAACACCCATACAGGCAAGACATAATCAAAAAAATGTTAAATTCATGATGAATTCTCCTTTATGTTTTAAAAATTTACTTACTTAGTTTAGTCCTAAAAATTCTTTTGTCAAATGTTTTTGTCTTTTTGGAAACGTTTTATACGGATTTCTTTCCAATTTCCAAAAAGTAAGCTATCCTCAACAATTGTGGTTTTAGAATAGTAGTAAAAACGAACTTGATCTCACTAGCTAACCTATTGATATATGAAGCTGCGATTCCTATTTATTAAATTTCGTTTTGCTATAAAAATCATAATCTTTTCTATCTCTAGATAGGTCAAATAAACAGGAAGTATGAGCAACTTTTCAACAAAGAGACTGTTAAGTTCCAGCCCCCTAGCTTTATTACTTTTTCAGGTTCCAAATTTCTTTGGCGTATTGTTCAATCATATCATCGATGTGAATTTATCAGATGTTGCGATATAACAGGCTCATGCAGCCCATTTTCTTTTGTCGCGATAGAGTTGGTCAATCTTTTTCTGAGCCGCTACACGCAGTAAAATCTTCCAAAAGGAAGTATCTCGTCATTGTGTGTAATCAAAGCTTCATAAACTCAGAACCTTCATTTCGGACATTTGGAATAGTTCCGTCCACAAAGCTATCCACCACACGGCGAACCACAGGATTGCTTTCATCAAACACTGCGTGAGTAGTAATCTATGACGGGCATAATGGTCATAGACTTCATCTTTGTCCATACTGAGAAATTACAATATTGTCATCTCCGACTTCATCTTTGATTTCAATATTGGCTCCGTCAAGGTTGCCAGAGTAATGGCGCCTGTCATCATGAATTTCATAGTAGATGTGCCGGAAGCCTCCCTTGAAGCGAGCGGATTTGCTCTGACACATCTGCAGCAGGAATGATGAGTTCAGCCGTTGACCCGATAATTTTTCAAGGAAAAACAACCTTTAGCTGCCTTGTAGACTCTCATCATTATTGACAAGATTAGCCACTTCGTTGATCGATTTGATAACAGATTTGGCAAAATGATAACCTGGCGCTGCTTTGCACCAAAAATGAAGACACGTGGCACCATATCTTTATCAGGATTGTCTTTTAAACGTCCAATATAATTTAAGGATATGGAGTAAATTGAGCAATTGACGCTTATAAGCGTGAAGCCGCTTCACTTGTACATCAAAAGATAGCTTCGTTGATACTTCACTCCCGTAGATTCTTTGATGAAAGCTGCTACGCGCCTTTGTTTCTTGCTTGACATTATAAAAATTGACTCAAAACTTTTGGTCATCTTTGTAGTCTCAAGAGCTTCGAAGTTCATGAATGTTTGTCCGCCAGCCGTTGCCAATCAAGCGGTCAATTTCATTTGACAATGGTTCATCTGCAATTTGCAGCCAGCGACGTTGAATGATACCATTCGTTTTATTATTGAATTCAGGATAAATGGCATAAAAATCACGGAGCGTATCTTCTTGAGAAGTTCTGTGTGAGTTTTGCCACTCATTGACCGAATGACCTCCAATAATCGCAAGATGCGCCATGGGACTTGATTATCTTTGACAATCCGAGTATTTTCAATCACTTGCGGATCAATACCGCGTGCAGCCATATCAGAAACATAGCGATTGTCAATTTCAAGAATGATTTGTAAAACACGAGGAAGAACATTTTAAAGAGTTCCGCATCCCATTTTTCTAAGGCTTCTGAAAGAATGGTGGATTGGTATAACTCATCGTCTTTACTGTTGCATCTCCAAGCGTCTGCCCATTCAAGACCGCAGTCATCAAGTAAAAGCTGCATAAACTCTGCTGGTGCAACCGCTGGGTGGGTATCGTTGATATGAACCGATACCTTTTCATGAATTTGTTTCTAAAGGCAGCCCTTTGCTTTCCGATAAGATTTGATAATCGTCTGCAAGCCGGCACTGGTCATGAAATATTCTTGAATCAAGCGAGTTCTTTTCCTTCATAGCTTTGAATCATCTGGATACAAAATAGCTGTGATATCTTGTACTTTGCAGCGTGCTTCAATTGTTGGATATTCTAGCTCATATTCTTCAGGAATTTCGACATCCCCAAGGCGAAGATTGTTTGACAACGTCATTTCAAAACCAATTTATGGCACGTCGTAAGGTACTGCACGAAGAGTTTGTAGAATTTTCATAAACAGGAACGATCCGACCTTCTTGTTGGCTTGAAGATAAACATTTCCAAAGATTTTTAACGATCTACAACATCATGATCTTTCCGCGTTTCCCAGACGTTTCCTGAGACTACCAAACCAATCATCCGGCAATTCGACTTGATATCCATTTACAATTTTTGTTTTGAAAAGTCCGTAGCAGATAGCGGATTCCATTACCAAATCCAGGATAACCTGTAGTTGCAAGCGAATCCATAAAGCTGCTGCTAAGCGATCTAAACCGCCATTCCCTAGCGCCATATCGTGTTCAGCCCGTTTTACAGCTGTAAATCAATACCTAATTCGTCAAAACCTTCTTTGACAACATCGAGGAGTCCAAGATTTAGTAAATTGGTTTCAACATCTGCCCAGGCAGAAATTCAATAGAAAAGTAATAAGCAATTTTTGCTTGTCTTCACTAATTTGTTTCGTCGCTCCAACCACATAGGAGTGATGTATTTACGAATTGTACGTGCTAAGGTTTTGAAACAGTTCTGCCGAAGTGGCATCTTCTACTCTTAATCAATTGTTCTTCATGCAAATGTCCTTAAAATCATGAAGAAATTGTTTTTGTTAGTTCCATTTCTTTAACGGCAAACCCTTTCTATCAATAAAGAGATTGGTACAAATGACTGTAAAGCTTGGCTACTGTATCCATGAAAAATCACGTCTCATAGCTTGTATTTGAAGGTTATACCACGCTTCTTTATCGTTATGATAGAGGGCTGAGCAGCCATATCAAATGTCCATTTTCAGCCAGTAGCCCGAGAAATTATCAGCTAAATCCAGTTCCTGTTCCTTCAGTAGGCATTATACGGTTGAACGGTGTCACGCAAAGCCACCAACTTCATGCTATGAGAGGTAAGGTTCCATAACGCATGGCCATCATTTGGGACAATCCACATGGCTCAAAGCGACTTAGCATTAAGAACATATCACAAGCTGCATAAATTTCTTGTGCTAATTTTCACATCAAACGTAATATTGGCAGATAATTTTTCTGGATAAGCTTGACCAAACCAAGCAAAAGGATTGCTCAAAAAGACGGGTCTCCAGTACTAAAAGAACAATTTGCACATCATCTTGCAACAATTGTGCAACTGATCCACAACCAAATCAAAGCCTTTTGCCGAGTCAAGGCGAGATACAATTCCTACCAAAGGCACATCGTCTCGCACAGGCAGACCAACTTTTCCGCAAGCACGCTTATTTGCTAACTTACCAGATAAGTCATCCTGTATTAAAAATGGTACTCCAGCAAATTGTCCGTTTCTGGATCATAAATATCTGTATCGATTCCATTGACAATACCTGATACTTTACCAGATTCCATCTGCGTAAATTTGATCCAAACCACAGCCAAATTCTGGGGTCATGATTTCACGCATAGCCTGGTGATACGGTTGTCACCCGATCTGCAGTCATAAAATCCTGCTTTCATCCAATTCAGCAGTTATTCCAACGCAAGGTACCGTCTGCATAACTCATAGCTCTACTCCAAATAAATCCCAGAGCATGCCATCAGAAAATTGCCCTTGAAATTTCTAAATTATGAATGGTTAACACAGTCCGAATTCCATGATAAGTTTGAATCACGTATTTTCTTTCACCAAAAATGAGATCATCGCTGTATGATAATCATGCACATGTAATACATCTGGAATGAAATCTACTCTTTCCATCAATTCAACAGCAGCCATTTGGAAATAAGCAAAACGCTCACCATCATCAAAATCACCATAAACGCGACCACGAAAGAAATAGTATTGATTGTCTATAAAATAGAAGGTTACACCATTTTAAAAACTGCTACGTTTCACACCGACATATTGACCGCCAACCGACCTTCACTTCAAATGGAACAGGTCTTCCATTGGTCGCTCAAACTTTGTATCTACCATATCATAATAAGGAAGAATAACGCCCACTTCATGACCAGCTTTCAGAGATTTAGGAGACGCCAGTGACGTCTCCCAATCCTCCTGTTTTAGAAAAAGGTGACCTTCTGCCGCTACAAAATCAAAATTTTCATTGAATTCTATCCTCTGCTCACTTTTTCGCCTTTTTAAGAACAACTGCGTTATCAACTGTTCCTCGAACGGTCACATTTCAGCAATCTCAACACCCTTATCTCAAGATTGCATAGTCTACACAGCATTTTCACCAATAATGACACGTGGAAAAGAATACTGTTTTTACACGACTTCCTAATCACGAGTATTACGAGAAATGACAGAACCACTTCTCCTTCAATAATACTGCCGGAAGCAAATTGAGTATTTGAAACCTAGAACCGACTGCATAATAAGTTGGCTCTTCGTTTTTACTTTTCATGTAAATCTTTTGATTTGGAGAGAAAGAGAATAGAATTTTTGTGAATCAAGCATATCAATATTGGCATTGAAGTACGAAGGACAGAATGAATATTTGCTAAACTAACGTATATTCATAAGCAAACGCTTTTTCCTGAGCAGCTAAATCACGTAAAACATAACGTACTCTTGGAGGAAAATTCTTTTTGTGTTCTATTTCGTAACTTTTCAATCAGCCAAGGTGTATCCACAACAAAGATATCCGTTGACATGTTGTACAAATCCTGATCTTTTATCATCAAAAAGATGGTGATACATGATCTGTTTCCATCAATTTCCAAAACAGCATTGACTTCGAAATTTCTTCTTGGTAATTTTTATAGACAACTGTGATCGGTTGATCATACCATGTAAGTGGAAGACTTGGTTCAAGTCGATGTTCACCAAAACATCACAGTTCAATGCTACCGTTTTGATCGCTGCCCGAACGTTTTGGTAGGTCAATAATTGCTCGTAGTATTCTTTACCAACAGTAGAACTTTCTACGCACGTATTATAAATACCAAGATAGTAGTGACTCAAAAGAGTAGACAGCCCCCATTCACGCCCTGAACGGATATGGTCAAAAGACAGAACTCAATATTATCTTGTTGATGCCAAAGACGCTCCGAATCCCTGCATTGGCCAGGCTAGACAACGGAAAGTCAATTAAACGATATTTCCCACCAAACGGCAAACTGGCAACTGGACGATGATTTGTCAAAGTAGACATATCATGAAATCCAACTGTATTTCTAAAAATTGCTGAATATTTATCAATCTTCATCTGATGGTACCCCCACTTTCTCATTGTATCCGATAACTTGTACTTCGTCTGTTCCATCAATTTCTACACCATCAGAAATGATAGCTCCTTCACCAATAATAGCACGTTTGATTTTTGCACCTTGACCAATGATAGCACCACTCATAATCACAGAATCTTCTACAACTGCATCTTTACGCACTTTGAGCTTCCGTAGAAAAAGAATGGAATGCTTAACCGTACCATCTACCAAACAGCCGTCCACAACCAAAGAATCTTCTACATGAGCATTTTCTCCAAGGAAGTTTGGTGGGAAATCAAGTTACGTGAATAAATTCTTCCATTGACGATCACGGCCATCTAAAGCATTGTTTGGATCAATATATTCCATATTGGCTTCCCAAAGTGATTCAATCGTTCCAACATCTTTCCAGTAGCCTTTAAACTCATAAGCATAGACGCTGCACGGATTCGGAGATAACTTTGGAACAACATTCTTACCGAAGTCAGACATATCTACATTGCTCTTTTTCAGCAGCAGTGACCAACATATTGCGGAGATGTTTTCCAGTCAAAGATATAAATCATGAAGTCTTTGCAGACTTAGTTCAGCCGGTTTTTCTTCAAATTCGACAATGCGATTATTGGCATCTGTATTCATAATACCAAAACGACTGGCTTTCTTTTAAAGCGAACATCCAGAACAGCCACCGTCAGATCATATTGTTGTCCTGTGAGACTGAAGCATATCATCGTAGTCCATTTTGTAAATATGATCCCGCAGACAAAATCAAGACATACTCAGGATTGATAGTATCAATATAATCAATGTTTTGATAAATCGCATGACTAGTTCCTTCAAACCAACGATTTCCTTCACTTGCTGAGTAAGGCTGGAGAATGGATACTCCTGTATTAATGCCGTCAAGTCCCCTAACTAGAACCATTCCCAATATGACTATTCAGCTAATGGTTGGTATTGAGTAATGACACCAACATTATGAATCCCCTGATCTGGCACAATTGGACAAAGCAAAGTCAATGATACGGTAGCGTCCACCAAATTGTACTGCTGGTTTGGCAATACTTTGAGTGAGTTTTTCCGAGGCGTGTTCCTTGCCCACCGGCAAGAATCAAAGCTCAGCATTTCATTCTTCATCTGTTACTCCTTTTTGGACTTCTCACTCCATTTGCTGATTTCACGACGTCTAATTTTCCAAATACGCTCCCCTAATGCTGGCAAAAGTAAAGGTCAACGTCTGAGGATAATCCTTCACAAGCCTTCTTGAGACTGAACTGTTTGATTGTACTTTTTCCATACACCCTCCCATTCTTCTAATTCGGTATTCCGAAATTTCTTCATATGGCTGCTACCGGAACACCAATGGTAAAAGTCTTTGCGTTCTACCGGAGCCATATTAAAGACGCAACCAACATATCTCCTTGTCATTTTTCCGAATAGGAAAGTACACTTTGATCTGTATTATCCGCATCAATAATCTCTAAACCGTCCCAACTCAAGTCATTTTCCCACAAAAACGCATGATTTTCTTTATAAAAGCTGATTGAGCTGAGAAGTGAAATGCTGCATCTTGGCATTCATATCATCAGCCAAATCACGCCATTCCAAAGATTCTTCGCATTTCCACTCTAAGAATTGTCCCCATTCACTACCCATGAAAAGTAATTTTTACCTGGGTGACATATTTGTAGGTATAGAGATTTCGCAGACCAGCAAATTGATTGTAGCGATCTCCCACATCTTATGCATGAGGCTCTTCACCATGCACCACTTCGTCATGAGAGAATGCAGTAAGAAATTTTCAGAGAAAGCATACATAAAACTAAAGGTTACCAGATTTAAAAATCATACTTGCGGTAAATTGGGTCTTCTTCAGAAGCGCAGAATGTCATTCATCCAGCCCATGTTCCACTCTAGTAGTCAAATCCAAGACCACCCATTTCTGCCATACCTGTAATCTTTGTATCACTCGTGCTTTCCTCTGCAATCATCATGACATCTGGATGAGCCAGTTTGATAACCGTGTTCAAGCGTTGAAGGAAGTAATAGCCCTCGTAGTTGCGATTGCCACCGTCAATATTTGGTTGCCATGGACCGCTATCATAATCTAGATAGAGCATGTTGCTAACAGCATCCACACTGATTCCGTCTAAGTGATAAAAAGTCAATCCAAAACTTGATACTAGAAATCAAGAAAGACTGCACTTCATTCTTTCCTAAGTCAAAAGTTAAGAGCGCCCCAGCCGTAATTATGGGCACGGTCATGATCTTGATACTCAAATGTAGGCGTACCGTCATAATAAGCCAAAGCATCATCATTGATAGTGAAATGTCCCGGCACCCAGTCTACAATTACACCGATATTATTGATATGACATTCTTCAACAAAATCACGGAATTCTTCTGGCGTACCGTAAGTATGTTCAAGAGCAAAGTACCCCATCAACTGATAGCCCCAACTCAACCCAAGCGGATGCGCCATAAGAGGCATGAATTCCACATGTGTGTAATTCATTTTGACAAGATACGGAATGAGTTCATCTTTTAATTGGGCAAATGAATACGGTGTTCCATCTTCATTTTTCTTCCAAGATCCCTGCATGAGCTTCGTAAATATTCACCGGTCTAGAGAAAAATCCCCAACGTTTTCTGCGAGCCAACCACAGACCGTCTTTCCATTTCTTTTCAGGAATTGTTCGAACAACAGCTCCTGTTCCAGGGCGTTTTTCAAAATAAACTGCCAGCGGATCAATTTTCAAAATTTCTTGCCCGCTACTTCGTTTGATGTTGTATTTGTAAATGTCTCCTTCCTCAGGTAAATCCGTAAACACTTCCCATACGCCACCTTTATTACGTGCCATAGGGATTTGATTTTCATACCAGTCGGTAAAGTCTCCAATCAGATGCACACTCTGAGCATTCGGTGCCCATACACGAAATGTATAGCCACTTTGCCCATCTACTTCATCTTGATGAGCCCCCAAATAGTGCTGCAAATGGAAATTTTCACCTGTGGTAAAAAGTTCTCAATGCTTCTTGTCTATCCATTTTTCCACCTCGATTTGTGTTGTTTTCTATGATTCTATTTTACTATTTTTCCTATTTCTTTTTCAAGTAAATTTCCATTATTATTACAAAAATTCTCAAAACCGAACATTTCTTCAAATAATGCCCACTATTAGCAAAGATAGCTAGATTTTGTTAAAATTTTGAACTTTTCATTCCATTCCTACTAAATAGTCGATAAAAGAGTAAACTTTTTAAATGAAAATTTTCATAAAGGTCTAGATCAGCTTTACAAAAAGGCCGCACAAAGCCGCCTTTTTGATTTAGTTTATAAGATTGAATTGCAACAACAGGATATACTTCAAAATATCATTCCTCCATCGTCTGGTTACGTACTAGTTTACCGTATTTTTCTAAAATTTTCAATAACTTTTTCTAAAAACCAGCTGATTTGTGAACTTTTTTATTTTTACAACTCAAATATTCGGAAATAGAGGATTCTATTTTTGTAAAAAAGAATTGTGAGCATTCATCAGCCCAATTCTCTAAAATCTTATCTAGTCTACTTTTTACTACTTGAAGTTGAACTCCGCCCAACAACACTAGATATTTTTCTATTTTTCAATACCACACGAACGACGAAGAGCTTCAGCGTAAAGTACTAATTGTGCCTGGTAGCGCTCCACTCAATTCACTTGGATTTGTATATTGATCTGTCTTATAATCAAAGAGAACGATACGATCAGCCAGTAGGAGATAACCGTCCAAAATTCCACGGACTACAAAATCCTGTCCGCTCGCTTGATCTTTTGCTTTTAACATAGCAAATGGAGCTTCACGATAAACTTTATCTGCCTGCTTTTAAGAGTAGTTGACCAAGCTCTGTCTCAAAGAAACTAGCTATCTTTTGCAAATCAATCTTCTTTTTGACAGTTTCTTCTGCCTGCACCTGAGCCAATGTTCCTCTAAAAATAGCTATTGTAGGCAGTTGATTTAAAGGAATACGCTGCATCAGTTCATGGACAGCACTACCAATTTGCGCTCCTGTAACAGGGACTTTTTTAGCAAAAGTCAGGTAGTTCAAAAAGAAGTTTTTCCAATAAAATCTGAGTTTTTTTCCCATAATTTCAACGCCGTCTGTCCATGACCGGTTCATAAAATTTCTTGATTTGGCTCGGTGTCCGAACACTTGGCAAATGGATGGCTGCTCGATACTGAGTATTTAGCCTGTCTCACATTTTCCAAAATATCCAAAGCCCTGCGAATATCCTCAGACTGGCGATTGATGTGCTAAGTTCTCCTCCACAATCGGTTCCTTTAGCTTTAGCTGACCTATTTTCTCACTTGTTAAATCGCTATCCGTCACAAATTGTGTTGAAAAAGCTAAATCGTCTTTCCCAAAGACTGTCTGTAAAGCCAAATCAGTCTTGAAAAACTTGTCATAGTTTGCCTAATGGAGGCTGCTAAACGACCATTTTCAGGAGCAGGGAAGGTCTTTTTCTCCAGGCTTTCTTGACGACCTTTGCCAACCAGATATAGTTTTCTTTCTGCCCGCGTCATAGCAACATAGATCAGACGCATTTGCTCAGAAAATACTTGCCAAATGAATCTCACGCTCATTTTGCTCATAGGGAGAGTATCAATAGACAAGCGAACATGATTAGCGCCAACTCATCAGCAGTATCTACCACTACGTCCGCGACATACTTGATGCCGACGCCATTTTGACGACTGAGAATCAAAGCAGAACTACTATCCTTACGATTGAAGACTTTATCCATATTAAGCAAAAAGACATATTTAAATTCCAAACCTTTGCTCTTGTGAACTGTCATCAAGCGGACTGCATAGTTTCGAGTCGCAACGACGACACTGCTAAGTCGTTCTGTGTTTCCAAGATTTTGTCAATCATCCCGATAAAACGCGACACCCCCTTAAAAGCTCATCTTTTTCGTAGTCATTTGCTCGCAAAGTAAGAGCGTAGAGATCTGCTTGACGCCCTGCGCCATTTGGTAGGGCTCCTACATAGTCATAATAAAAGCGGTCTTGATAAATTTTCCAAAGCAAATCATAGAGGCGAATTTATTTTTGCAATCTCGCCAATCCAGTAGTATTTCTTGAAACTGCTGGATTTTTCTTTAAAAGAGGAGGTGTGATGAGTTCGGGATGTTGACCTTGTCCACTCAAAGCATTTTTCAACTTCTCATAAAAATTTTCTTGATGAATAACATAATTAGCTTCAGTCACCTTTTGCAAGGTCAAACGAGCCAATTCATCCTCAGTAAAGGTGAACATTGGTGACTTTTGAAGTGCCACCAAAGCATAATCATTGAGCGGATTGTTAATCGTACGCAGAGTATCCAACATCACCATGACTTCTACAGACTGAAGGTAATTGTCCTCGCCACCGTCGGAAACGACTGGGATACCGTATTTGGCAAACTCAGATAAAATCACATCGTTGCGCGTCCGCGAAGCCGTTAGCAATGTCATATCTTCAAATGGGACATTTTTCCTCATTGTGCAGACGGATAATCTTTGATAACCAGCGCCACTTCTCCGCAGAAATAGAAGAAACATCCTTGTCATTCTCCTCATTATTCGTCTCAAGCGTTCCGTCATAAATGAGAAACTCCGTCTGATATTGTGGATTTGGTTCTTCTTATCAGGATTTTCCAGCTACTAGATAATGCGTTTCATTGTAATCAATTTCTCCACTTCCTCATCCATGAGATGTTTGAAAACGTCATTCGTGGCTTCAAGACTTCACATGACTGCGGAAATTCTTTCAAAACAATCAATTTCCCTTGCTGGCTATCGTCTTGATAGGTTTTAGAATTTTCCATTAAAAATCTGTGGATCAGCCTGACGAAAACGGTAAATAGATTGCTTAATATCCCCCACCATAAAGCGATTATGCCCATTTGATAACAGCTCCAGCATACGCTCCTGCGTATGGTTGGTATCCTGATACTCGTCCACCATGACTTCATGATATTTTGTCCGATAAAAGTGGCGCACATCAGGAAATTCTTCTAAAATCTGAATGGCAAAAATGACTGATGTCTGCAAATTCAAACGCATTTTCTTCTTTTTCCGTTGTAGATAGCTTGTCACAAACGATTTCACAAATTGCTGCAAGACAAGCAAGATTTCCTTGGCTTCTCATGATAAGTCACTTGAAATTCAAAACGGTAAAATTGATCTGCCAAATCTCGTAAAACTTGAATCTTTTCCTTGCGCTTTTCATTATAGGCGTTGATGATTTCTTTTAATTCTTCTTTTCGTCCCGCTGTTTGTCAAGGCTTTGCCATTGCTTTGCGCGTGAAATCTCTACAATTCTATCAAGTGCTGTGAGATAAGCTTCCTCAGAGGACTGCTCTTGTAAGCCTACCAGACAATCAAGCACGCTCTGCACATTCTCAAGGTATTTTGCTTTGGGAAATTCCTTGGCTTCATTCGCCAAATGATAATGGAAAAAATCTTCTAGGTCATAAAGAGCTTCTTTTGTTTTGCAAAAAGTCGCGCTTCTTCTTCTGGAAATCCGCACGCTCATAGCCTTTCAAAAGTCTTTTCCAACCATGCTATTGATTACTGGTGGGTTGCAAAAAGCATAAACCCTATAAACCTGCTCTCGAAAAACCAAGCAAATCTTTTTCTTTGACCGGTAGTTTTTGACTAATTTTTTAAATAAAGCAGCCTGATCAGATTGATAGAATTCTTCAAAAACTTGCTCAAAAACTTCATTTTGCAGCAATAACTGCTCACTTGCGCTTTGTAAAATGCGAAAATTCGGTGCCAATTCTAGGAGATAACCATATTTATTTAGGACTTTTGAGTGAAAGAGTCCATGGTACCAATGTCAGCATTCGAATATCAACTAATTGCTGTGCCAAATGCTGTTTGAGCTCCTCATCGCCTGTTGCCTTCAAAGCCTTGGATAACTCTTTTCTCCAAGCGCTCTTTTAGCTCACTTGCAGCTTTAACGGTAAAGGTCGAAATGAAGAACTGGTCAATACGAACTCCTCACGAATTTGGTCAATAATCCGTTGCACCATAACAAAGGGTTTTTCCTGATCCTGCAGAAGCAGACACAAGGATATTTTTGACCAGAGGAGTAAATGGCTTCGATTTGCTCTGGTGTACGTTTTTGAGCTTTGTTAGACTGGGCTTCTTGGTCCTGCAAAGTATAGATTTCTTCCTGACTCAAAAATGGAATCTGTCTCATTTTTCTAGCTCCTCCTTCATCTTTTCTATCCATGCTTGACGCTTCTTTTCACCTGTCAGGTGACTATCTAACTTAACCAAATGGCGGGCGCTAGAGATGAAGATTCGCTTCAAATCCCGTAATGGACTTGTACTGCTCCACAAAAGGTGCAATACTTTTGCCATTCTCCGTATAAGGATTGATGTAAAAATGCCCTGCCAAAATCTGCTCAGCAGCACGGCGATACAAGAGTGCATTATAAGCCAACAATGTCTCCAATTCCTCTTGACTCAACAGATTCACTTTCTTTTTATCATACAAACCATTCAGCTGACGAGCCTGCTCAGACAAGAACAGACCTTTGTATTCTAGGTTCTTCATTGCTTCTTTGACAGCGTCGCCTTGCGACTTCGTCTTAGCTAAAAGGCACAAGTGGATTGGTCATCTGCAGATACATAGCACCAAAAGCATGCGCTTCTTCATTCATCCACGACTTTTGTTTCAAAGCTGCTAGATAGGTAGGTAATTGAGAATTTAAGCCATTGAAAAATTTCTGAAAAATCAAAAATTCGTATCGCTTGATTTATAGTCAACAACGCCTAGACTGCCATCTATCTTCAAACGGTCAATCCGATCAACTTTCCCTCGAATTTGAAGGTTGCGTCCGTCTGACAAGGTTAGAACATTTGTTTCTTCTTGACCGAAAACAGCTTCTTCTTGAATGGTTTCTACTAAATCATTTCTTTCTAGAACACGCCCTGTCGCACGCGCGGTGTCCAGCAAACTTCGTGAGCAAACAAGGCTTCTGCATTTTCTGTATAAAGAGCTTCAAATTCCGCTTCCTGACTCGCTTCTTGAATGGCTTTTTTTCTAGGCGATTATCAAATGGCTCACTAGACTGCTCTTGCATGACTTTTTCAAACACACGATGCAGGAAATTTCCATGACTGCGCGCATCTGGATGAATCGTCATTTCTTCCTGCAAAGCCAAGATATACTTCAAAAAATAAGCATATTGATTGCGGTAGAATTCTGTCAAAGCTGAAGTCGACAGTAGAAATGCCTGATGAGGCGGATAAAGAGCTTTGCAATGTCTGCGTTGACAAGGTTTCTGTTTCAAGGCTTTGACGTTACATTAGGAATCGAAATACCTTCGCTTTTCCAATTTCTTTGCGCAAAAACCCGTACGGCGACTGACCAAAAGTCTGTTCCTTCTCCGTCAAAAAGCGCTCTCGATCAATATCCCCTTGATTCAACTCAATAACCCTCGCCAACAGAGCTCGATAAGTTCCAATATCATCACTTGTTGCCTGCGGACGCTTCACTTCAATCGGCAGTCCAATTGGTTGTTCATGCAATTCTAACAAATATGGAGAAATGTTGTTCTCTATTTCATTGACAATCTGAGGAGTAGAAAGCGCAATCTATCCGTCGCAGCATTCAGAAGTGATAAGACCACAAAACGATTTTTCTGGAGATTTTCCTGAGCAACAATCAGCAACTCGAATGCTCATCAGTCGCTTCATTTAATCGTAATCGGTCTTCATCTGACAAGAGGCTCTTGTTTTGCACAATTTTTGGAAAATAGTCTTGGGTCAAACCAACAGCATAGACAAAAGGACTTGACAAGGGCTCAATCAAATCATAAGATTGAACGGTCACAACGTCCACCGTTGCTGGAATAGTCCGATAATTGGATAACAGCATTCCTGACTGCACCAGAGTCAGAAAATCATCTAGCTTGACCTTGCTGGCTGAAAAACACTGGCAAATTGTTCCAAGACATGGCAAAAAGCCTTCCAGACTTCTTCTTGTCTTTTCTTGGTCTTGCAGGTTCGTAGAATCTACCAAAAACAGTAAAAATTCTGGAAAGAGAAGTTGTCGTTAAAAATTGATGAAATTTTTGAAGCAAACCTATCGCAGTTTGACTACGAGATTTGAAAAACTCTAACAAAGGAGACACTATCTTCTTCCTCAAACGATTGATTTGAACTAAATCAAACTTATGACGTTGATTGAGTGAAATCCTTGGCAAATTTGTTGGACTCCTTTTACATCTGCAAAACGGATATTGCTCAAACAAGTCTAACTCTTCTTGCTTTAAATGACCATAAAGACCTGTTTTTAAGAGATTGAGCAAATCTTCCGTTCGAAAATTGTGAGTGTTTAGGCGCACTAAAGCTTCAATAAATTGCACCAAAGGGTGATGAGCCATAGCCTCACTTCGTCCCAGATAAAAGGATTTGATACTCGATCAAAAATCGTCTTTAACCGCAAACGATAGACTTCTACATCTCCCAAAAAGAACACGAATATCTTTGTAGCGGGCACCGTCATGAACTCGCTGGCGAATGTTCTTCGCCACATACTCCAATTCTTCCTTTTTGATTGACTGCTGACCAAATCTGTACATGCGAACGATCTTGTTCCGTCAGCTCCAGCTCAACATCTGAGAAATCATAGCGGCTTTCAGCAGTTTTTGAAATGTTGCCAAAAAGCATCATCTGGCTGTATTGCAGGTCTATATTCAGGTTTTACCTTATATTCATCTGCCAAATGACGCAAAAATCTACGCTGGCCTGATACAGATTGCCCTCTGAAAACTTGCACGATAAGCTTTTTCACTTGCATAAGCACCGATGACGATTTCCACGCCCTTGCTATGCAAAAGCTCGATCAAACAGGCTTCCTCAGCAGAAAGCGCGTAAAAGCTCATCAATCACCAAGACCAAATTCTGCAGTTCCGCATCCACGTCACCTGCTATAATATGATTAGCAAAGACCATGATATTTGACTCAGAAGTAAATTCACTCTGATTTAGCTGATGCGTAACAGCTAGTAAAATCTTGATCAAATCTGCTTTTTTCTCATCCTCATCCAGATAGTCCAAATCCGAAAAGGTCATCTGAGCAGCTTGCAATTCATGATAAAGCTCAACCAATTGTTGAATAAATTGCGCATCCGTCCGAATGCCACCGTACACCTGCAAATCATGCTCTTCCATTTCAGATAAGACCTTGTAAAAGAGCATTCCCAAACCAATATCATCTAATGGTTTGCCTTGCTGCACATCATTGAGGACAAAATAACGCGCCATCTGCGCAAAACGTGTCACTGTAATAGCAAACGAAGCGTGGTTTTCTAAAAGACTCAAAACAGCCCTCTCTTTTTCAAATGAAAGAGAGTTGGGGGCAATATAAAACACGCGCTTGCCTGCTTGTGCCAAGCGCTCTGCTTCTTTCACCAAAATCTTCGTTAAGGGATTGCGAATATCAGTATAAAGTAATTTCATGAGCATCCTTTTTGTCAAAATATAGTCTTATTATATCATTTTTAAAGTTTTTCAACAGCGATTGACTGCATACCTTATCAAGAAAAATCCCACAAGAATACTTGTGGAGAACGATTTTTAATGATAAGCTAAAAAGCTTTTTGAAGCTCTTCCAAATGCCAATATCATCCGTCTGCAAAATCAAACTGGAGTAAATCCGACCGATATAAACTGTCATTCCTAAGGTAAAGACAAAGGCAATGGTAAATGAAATCCAAGCTTCTAGCCCATTTGCATAACCGTTAATCGCACGGAAGGGCATAAAGAAGGTCGAAATAAACGGAATATAAGAACCAACTTTCAACAAGATCGTGTCACCAGCATTTCCAAGAGCCGTCACTCCCAAAAAAATCCCAAAATAATCAGCATCACAACAGGCTGAACAGCTTTCCCAACGTCTTCAATTCTCGTCACCATTGAGCCTAAAAAGGCAGATAAGACTACAAACATAAAGACACTCAAGGTGATGAAAGCAATGGTATTAAAGGAAATTGCTTCTCCCAAATGCTTCATCAGATTTGGATTGGCATTTAAGAATTCTTTTACAAAAGAAATCTGGTCTGAAAAAGCAAGCAACAGCACTGCACCGATTACATAAATGCTGACATGGGTCAAGATAACTGCAAAAATCCCTGCCATTCGACCATAGAAATATTCAGAAGCCTTGATACTGGAGAAAATAACCTCCATAATCTTGGTTCCTTTTTCGCTTGCAATTTCTTGAGCAGTTGAGCTTGTGTAAACAATGAGAATCATATAAAGTACAAGACCAATTGCTGTTGCGACAATCGTTTGAGTTGCCTTCTTCGCTTCTTTCTTCTCATCAATTTTTTCTTTGAAATCAATAGCTCTTGAAAGTAGCTTCACTTGATTAGCTGATAAATTAGCTTTGGCTAATATTTGCAACCTGTTGCAACTGCATCAGTTTCTGTGTAATTTCAATTTTTGTAGCACTACTCATGCTCGTATCTGCAAAATAAGTTGCCTTGATTTGCCCCTCTTCTTCTGATACTAGCAAATATCCGCCAACATCGCCATCTTTTACAGCTTTCTTAGCTGCTGCTTTATTTTTATAATCGAAATCTAGATTCTTAGTATCTTTCAGAGCTTCCTTGACTTGAGGATTATCCACTACGACTGCAACACGGTTAAAATTACTACCTGACATGGAGGAAAGATAACCAACTCCCATACTCAGACCGATAAAAATGAAAGGCGAAATAACCATGAAGACAAAACTCCATGACTTGACATGACGAAGATAGGTTTCTTTGATAACAATTAAAGTCTGTTTCATACTTCCACCCCTGATTCTAACTTAAAGATTTCATCAATTGTTGGAGCTTGTTGGTCAAAAAGTTTCAATATATTGTCCTTAGTCAACAAGTCAAACAATTCCTTACCAGCTGCTTCGTCATCTAATATCAATCGCCATGTTCCTTGGTTGGTTAGATTGGCTTTACTTACGTGAGGAAGTGCTTCTAATTCAGTTTGAGACAGCGAGCTAGACACAAAGAGACGCGTTTTGCCGTATTGATTACGAACTTCCTGCACGCTACCATCCAAAATGACTTTTTCCGTCACGAATCATAACAACATCATCACACATTCTTCCACATTGGTCATCACATGGTCAGAGAAAATAATCGTTGCTCCACGCTCTTTTTCCTCAATAATGACCTGTTTCAAAATCTCGGTATTCACAGGATCCAAACCACTAAATGGCTCGTCTAGGATAATCAAGTTTGGTTCATGCAGTAGTGTGATAATCAACTGAACCTTTTTGTTGATTACCTTTGAGACAAGCTCTTGATTTTTATCAGTCAATTTTTCCTTTAACTTGCAATCGTTCCATCCACTGAGGCAATTTTTCTCTCACAACTGCACTTGATACACCTTTTTAAATTCGCCAAATAACGCACCTGCTCATAGACAGTCAACTTAGGCATCAGACTTCGCTCCTCTGGCAAATAACCAATTTTCTGATAGGTCTCCTGAGAAATTGGTTGTTTATCAAATGTAATGTTTCCGCTGTATTCTAAAAAACGCAGAATGCTGTGGAAAATCGTTGTTTTTCCCAGCACCGTTCTTCCCAATCAGACCAAGGATTTGTCCTGATTCAGCTTTGAAATCAACACCAAATAGAACTTGTTTTTGCCCAAAACTTTTTTTCTAAATTTTTGAATTTCAAGCATCCTAAACCTCCTAAAATTCTAAGTTTACTATATGCATATATAGATTCTCTATATTTAATAGTATAATCTTTTGAAAGCGGATTTTCAAGTTTTTGTGTAAAAATTTTTCTTATTTTTACAACAAAAGAGAGTCATCAATAGCCGCCATTTATAGATTGACTGTCTCTCACTCTCTTACCTTGATTCTATTTGCGCTTTTACTAAGCCTTAAAAGCATCCACTAATACTTGAAATTCTTCATTGAGAAGCGTAATCCCTTTTCCCCATTTTTGTATGGTCAGGACTCCAACTACGGATATCGTATTTGGCTGGCGCACCATTGAAGCTCACACGATTCAGCTCTTTCGTCCAGCCTTTATCATTTTCTGATAACACCAATAACTTTTCTTCTATCTCAAATTTAAATTCTGACATTTTTTTATCTCCTTTTTTTCTTCTTTCTTGATTTATTCGTAAAAAAATTTACTTTTTAGCGAGTTTGTTATATAATATATTGTAACAAGTTATGGAGAATTTAGCTATGAAAAATTTCTCGAAATGATTTTAGAGCGCGCAAGTGAATTTATCAATTACAAAAAGGATACACAAGAGATAGAGGAAGACAACGCCAATATTTTGCAGACGATTGAAACAGCTTTGCATCAGGTGTGATGTCATTTTTTTCAGATAAAAGTTTTTACTGGTGATATTGTCAAATATGACAAAGAGCGTCAGCAATTGATTGTTAAAAACTTCCAGAAAAGTATGTCAACGATTATTCGTATTTCAGATATTAAGCGGATTCGTCTGGTTCCAAATACTATCAGAGAAGCGTAAAAAGAAATTCCAACCTCAGCTAGGAGATTGGAATTTTTTTATTCAAATAAGCTGTAATAATCCGCAATCGTCATTTTCGCTTTCTCTTCTTGATGTAAGTCTTGGATAATTTGTCCGTCTTTCATGACAATCAAGCGATTGCCATATTTGAGAGCATCTTCCATATGGTGGGTAATCATGAGAGCAGTCAGTTGATCACGATTTACAAATTCATCTGTCAGACTCATCAATGCCACACTGGTTTTGGGGTCAAGCGCTGCTGTATGTTCATCCAAAAAGCAACAGCTCAGGGCGTTTGAGAGTCGCCATTAAAAGACTCAAAGCCTGTCTTTGCCCACCCGAGAGAAATTCAATCGGCGTATCTAAGTGTTTTTCTAAACCATTACCGATTTTGTCTATCGTCTCCTGAAATTCTTTGCGATAATGGCTCAGACGGCGTGGCACTAGACGGCGTTTTTCACCACGAAATTTAGCAATCAATAGGTTTTCTGCCACCGTCATGCGCGGAGCTGTTCCCATCTTTGGGTCTTGAAAGACGCGTGACAGATACTTTAGCCCGTTTTTCTGGTGAATAACTGGTCACATTTTCACCCTAGAATATAAATGTTGCCACTCGTCAATGGTAATGTTCCTGCAATGACATTGAAAAAGCGTGGATTTTTCCTGCCCCATTTCCACCTAAAATGGTAATGAAGTCATGCTCAAAAATATCCAGTGAAACACCATTTAAAATAACTTTTTCTTCCTCAATACCTGTGTTGACAATTTTTGTCGCGTTTTTTAATTCTACAATTGCTGTCATTTGCTTAACTTGACTCTCTTTAAAGAATTTATTTTTGAAAGTCGGAATCATGAGACAAATTGCCAAGATAACCGCACTATAAAGGCGAAGATAGCTGGTATTAAAGCCAAGCGCAATCACGCCCCAAATCAGGAATTGATAGAAAATAGAGCCGACAACAATCGTCAATAGGCGTTCTACCAATGTCAGGCTGGTAAAAAGCACCTCTCCGATAATGAGACTGGCAAGCCCCACAACGATGACACCAATCCCGCGCGAGACATCCGCATAACCTTCCTGCTGAGCAATAAGGGCACCAGCTAGGCAATGACACCATTGAGACAGCACCAGACCCATTAACTCCATTCGTCCTGTGTGAATGCCAAAAACTCCTTGCCATATCAGGATTATCACCCGTGGCAATATAAGCTTGACCCAATTTTGTATCTAGAAAAAAAAGCAATGCTACAATTACCAAACTGACAAAAATCAATCCTGTCAGAAGATTGTTTTAATTCGCCAGAAAAACGGTAGAAAGTCCTGAATTTGCTTCGTTCCAAGAAGTCCAAGATTAGCCCGCCCCATTAACATAAGCATAATAGAATGGCAGGAAGTCATGACTAAAATTCCCGAAAGGAGAGTAGGAATTTTCCCCTTAGTATAGAGAAGCCCTGTTACCATGCCTGCCAGACAGCCTGCCAGAATAGCAACAGCAGTTGCCAGAAAAGGATTGATTCCCTTACTAATCAGCGTAACTGCTACTGCTCCGCCCAATGGAAAAGAGCCCTCTGTTGTCATATCAGGGAAGTTTAAAATGCGGAAAGTCATAAAAATCCCCAAACCCAAAATAGCCCAAACAAGTCCTTGTGAGACAATTGAAATAATCATACTGTTGTCCTAACTTTTAAAATATCGTTTCTTATAATCGGATTACTCAATGACTTGTCCTGCTTTTTTCAGAACATCATCTGGAATTGTTATTCCTAGCTGAGCAGCCACTTTTTTGTTCACAACTGATTTGCCAGTAGCAAAGATTTCAACAGCTGTGTCTGCTGGTTTAGCGCCCTTCAAAATTTTCGCCGCCATTTTTCCAGTCGCCACTCCAAGATCTTTTTGATCGACAACAACCGAGCCCAGACCGCCTTCTTCTACCATAGCTGTCGCACTTGGATAGATAGGTTTTTTAGCCGTTTGATTGCTGGAAACGACTGTTGAAAAAGCCGAAGCAATGGTGTTGTCAATTGGAATCCAAATGGCATCTACCTTTCCTGTCATCACATTCATGGTTGAAGCAATCTCATTGGTAGAAGGTACAGAATAAGGAAGCACTTTATAGCCTGCTTTTTCAGCCAAAGCTGTAAATTCTTCTACCTGCGTTTTTGAATTGTCTTCACTGCTTGAATAAAGGACGCCGATTGTTTTCACATTCGGTGTTAATTGTTTGATGAGCTCCAATTGCTGTTGAGCTGGGTTGTGGTCAGACACACCTGTAATGTTGCCTCCCGGCTTTTTCAAATCCTTTACTAAATTCGCCCCAACTGGATCGGTCACTGCTCCCATGACGATTGGCTTGTCTTTCGTTGCACTAGCCAAACCTTGAGCAGCAGGCGTTGCGATTCCAATCAGCACGTCATTGCCATTGGCAACTAATTGCTTGCTCATCGTTGCCACTTTACTTTGGTCACCTTCCGCATTCATAAAGTCAATCTTGATATTCTTGTCTTTATAACCTTCTTGTGCCAATCCTTCTTGAATCCCTTTATAAATCAGATCAAGTGACGGATGGCTGACATATTGCAGCACACCAACTTTCACTGTTTTTGTTGTATTGCTTGTCTTCGTCGCTTTCTCGCCAGTTACACTAGAATAAATAATGCCTCCGACAACTAATACCACTAAAAGAGCAATTATTCCATTAACCGTTTGTTTTTCATATCTGTTCTCCATTTCATATTTTTATTCGAGTAAAAAGCCAGAGTCGCCATCGTTTCAACATATTTTTACCTCCATTAACGAGATTGAAATAATAAAAGAAAAACCCACACACAGTTCATCCCTGTGTGAGGGCGTAAATCGCGGTGCCACCTCAATTATGGGAAAAATAATAGACTTCTCCCACATCTCTATCTTGTCTAACAACAAGTTGCACTGTAAGGTGTGCTCACCGAATTTTTATCGTTTCAAATTCAACTTCTATCCATTAGTCCAATTTTCATAAAACGCCGCTGCTTGTTTTTCACCAACCACAAGCTCTCTGCTAACAACTATTTTATTACTTTTCTAATTTGATATTATTTTAGATGTTTCTGAAACAAAAGTCAAGTATTTTGTCAAACTTTTTCTGACAATAATTTTTTTCAACCTTTTCTTGCTATTTTTTTGTTATAATTTTTCTTTAGTATCATTCAAGGAGAGAAAAACATGTCCTTTGACGGATACACCACATGACAGAGGAATTGCGGCAAGAGTTGCTATATGGTCGTATTCAAAAAAATCAACCAACCTTTTGAGCAGGAATTAGTGCTGCAAATCCGCAGCAATCGGCAAAATCTAAATTGCTTTTATCCGCTCACCCTGTTTTTGGTCGCATTCAACTAACCAATACCAGCTTTGAAAAATCCCGCAGTGCCTAATACATTCATCATGGTCATGCGGAAATACTTGCAAGGCGCTACGATTGAAAGCATTGAACAGATTGACAATGACCGAGTTTTGGAAATCTCTGTCTCCAATCAAAATGAAATCGGAGATAACGTGGCAGCAACTCTTATCATCGAAATCATGGGCAAGCATAGCAATATCATCCCTCAATGGATAAAGGCAAGCGGCAATATTATTGAAGCTATTAAACATGTCGGCTTTTCTCAAAATAGTTACCGTACGATTCTGCCTGGTTCAAGCTATGTCACTCCACCTCAAACAGATAAGCGCAATCCATTTACCATTTCTGATGAAAAATTATTTGAAATTTTGCATACAGAGGATTTGTCGGCCCGTTCTTTACAAAACTTATTTCAAGGATTGGGGCGCGATACAGCAGCCGAACTCAGCCAGCGCTTAACAAGTGATAAGTTAAAATCTTCCGCGCCTTCTTCACTAGCTCCACTCAGGCAACCCTGACTAGCAAGTCATTTACCCCATTCTCTTTGCGGATAGTCAGAAAGAATTTCTAGTTTATCACAATTGTTAGATGCTTTCTATCAAGATAAGGCAGAGCGCGATCGCGTTAATCAACAAGCCAGCAACTGATTCATCGAGTGGAGAATGAATTGAAAAACCGCAAGAAATTAAAAACAAGAGCAGGAATTAGTCGCGACTGAAAATGCTGAAGAATTTCGCCAAAAAGGAGAACTCCTCACTACTTTTTGCACCAAGTTCCCAACAATCAAGACCAAGTAGAACTGGACAATTACTACATAAGCGAGAAAATTACTATTGTGCTGGATAAAGCTTTGACCCCTAACCAAAATGCTCAGCGCTATTTTAAGAAATACCAAAAGCTGAAAGAAGCAGTCAAGCATTTAACGGGACTAATTGAAGAAACTAAAGAAACCATTCAATATTTGGAAAGTGTGGAAACCGCCCTGTCACAAGCTAACTTGACAGAAATTGCTGAAATTCGTGAAGAATTGATTCAGACCGGTTTTATTCGCCGGCGTCAGCGTGAAAAGATCCAAAAACGAAAAAAACCTGAGAAATATTTGTCTACTGATGGACAGACAGTTATTCTGGTTGGACGAAACAATCTGCAAAATGATGAGCTGACCTTTAAAATGGCTAAAAAAGAGGAACTTTGGTTTCATGCCAAGGATATTCCCGGCAGTCACGTGGTCATCACAGGCAATCTGCAACCAAGTGATGAGGTCAAGACAGATGCTGCGGAATTGCGCATGCTTTTTCTAAGGCGAGATTGTCCAATCTTGTTCAGGTGGATATGATTGAAGTCAAAAACTTAACAAGCCAACAGGTGGTAAACCTGGTTTTGTAACCTACACGGGGCAAAAGACCCTACGCGTTACTCCTGATGAAGCTAAAATTAAGTCCATGAAGATGTAAGGTGTCTACTAACTGGCACCTTTTTTTCTGACGACTCTTAGTACGTCCGAACCTCGGATGAAGCAAACTAATTCTCAGGCAGGCTGTCCGACCCTCGGACGAAGCAAACCAGTTTTCAGGCAGGATGTCCGAACCTCGGATGAAGTGAATCAGTTCTCAGGCAAACTATCTGACCCTCGGACGGAGTGAACCAGTTCTTAGGCAAACTATCTGACCCTCGGACGGAGTGAAGCACTTTTCTGACAAGCTATCCGCCCCTCAGACGGAGTGAAGCACTTTTCTGACAAACTATCCGACCCTCAGACGGAGTGAACCAGTTCTTAGATAGGTCGTCGACGTGGGCGGCAGTTTAAACTACTCCCTATTCTCTCCGTCGACCGAGACGACAGACTAAAAACAAGTCTTATTCCTCCGTCGACCGAGAGACAGACTCTAAAAAGGTTGAAACTGAATTCCAACCTTGTATTCTATTTCGACTATTTAAGGTGTATGTAAAGTCTCTTTAAACCTACCCCGCCGCCTTTTATTCAGATTTCTCAATATCTTTCTTTAACTTCGACACATTCAATTTGGCAGCGAGAAAATCTTTGGTCTTGAACCGGAAAAACGCTGCTCAATGCTGCAATCGTTCCGATTTCAACCTCTCCATTTTTCATGACAAAATCCATAACATGTCCGCCAAATTGGTGGTCATCCGATAGAAAATGAAGATGAAAACCAGCTACGCTGACACCGTGAAACAGCTCTGGCGTCCAAAAGCCAACGATTGTTCCCGAAATGTGTTCTGCATGATACTCCGGCTGATGAGCTGCGATTTCTGCGAACTTCTTTCCCGGAGAGGTTTTTGGAGCCATGCGCACATGCATGCTGCTAAATTCACCATGAATCTTAATTGAGTGAAAAAGATTTTCCCCGACATAACTAGCCTCTATGCACTTCTTCAACGCTTCATCGCTCAGCTCAATGTCCTGACGAAAACGCACTTCCGCTCGGTGGAAAGCCACTGCAGCATAAGGAACCGTCCTATCCGTTGAAACTTCTATCACTTCAGGACTTGCTCCCTATCCCCTTTGGCTTGATAGGCCTTGCCGTCAAGCACAATCAGCTCTCCGTCAATGGAGTCTAAAGTACCAATCCCTAAATCACCATGTTTAAGCAATTCTCCAATCGTCATCGTTCCTTTGTAAAGCCCCGCCATTAAAGCTCCCAAAGTATTGTAGTGAAATAATGTTACAAGCTCTGCCATTTCTCCTCCTAGACAATGTTTACTATCTTTTCCTTGAAAACAGTGGAAAAACGAACTTTTTAAAAATTTCTGAGTTCTTTCCACTTCTTCTTTAATAAAACTCATCTGGCAGAATGGTTTCTCCCAGCGTGCTGCTGTCCTTGTAATCCACTGGCACTCAATGATAACCGGTCCATTTTTCCTTTAAGGCTTTTTGAGCAACTGTGTTAATTCTGCTGGAGATGTTGCTCGAATCCTTTCGCACCAAAAACTCTCTGCATATTTAACAAAATCAACAGGCCCAAAGTCCACTCCAGATGAACGACCATATTTCATTTCTTCTTGGAATTCCACCATATTATAATGCCCGTCGTTCCAAATAAGATGAATAATTGGCAATTGCAGGCGAACCGCTGTCTCTAGCTCCTGAGCTGAAAAGAGAAGCCACCGTCGCCAGACACAGAAATGATCTTTGTGTTGGGACGAACCAAGGCTGCCGAAATCGCCCAAGGCAATGCCACTCCTAACGTTTGCATCCCATTTGAAAAAGCAAATGCCTTGGTTCATAGCTCTTGAAATAACGTGCCATCCAAATATAATGCGTACCCACATCTACAGTAACCGTCATGTCGTCTGTCGTATTTTCCTGCAAGACTTCGACAATATCCAGCGGGTGTAGTCGTCCTGTTTTCAGTTTGGCTGCGGTCAAATTTCACATCACCGTCCATTTTATCTCGCAAAACTTGCAGATATTCCCGCGACCCTTCTGGTAATTGATAACCGTTGATCGCTGGCAGCAATAAATCCAAAAGTATTTTGCAATATCTCCAATCAGCCCGCTCTGCTGGAAGCAAGTATCAATCTCTGCTGGCTCTACGTCAATCACAATGACGCGGGCAGAAATTTCAGCATTCCAGTTGCGTCTTCATACTCAATCGGATCATAGCCGATAGCGATGACTAGGTCAGATTTTTTCAGAAGCATATCCCCCGGCTGATTGCGAAACAGACCCACACGTCCAAAGAAGGTCGCTTCTTCCAAACCACGTGAAACAATTCCAGCACCTTGGAAAGTTTCCACCACAGGTAACTGTACTTGCTCCAACAACTGACGAATAGAAGCCGTCACTTTAGCACTTGAAGCGCCATTCCCCAAGAGAAGAACAGGTAATACAGCATTTTTAATCGCTTGCGCTAGATAGTTGATGTCAGCTACCGAGCTTGACCCCCAACTGCGTGATCCGTCAACGGTTTAATCGCTTTACTTGCACTTGACTATCCACCACATCCTGCGGAATGGAAATGAAACTTGCTCCCGGCATTCCTGACTTGGCATGACGATACGCATTGGCAATGATTTCTGAAAGAGTATTGCCGTCTTGCACTTCGACTGAATACTTAGTAATCGGCTTAAACAGTGCAGCATTGTCCATAGATTGGTGAGCGCGTTTGAGAAGATCAGCTCGTTTAACCTGACCAGCCAAAGCCAGCACTGGGTCACCTTCTGCAGTCGCAGTAACCAAACCCGTTGCTAAGTTTGAAGCACCTGGTCCACTCGTTGCAATCACGACACCCGGCTCTCCTGTCATCCGCCCAATCCTTGCGCCATAAAAGCAGCATTTTGTTCATGACGAGCAACGATCAGTTGTGGACCTTTGTCCTCTAAGGTATCAAACACACGGTCAATCTTTGCACCGGGAATCCCAAATACATAATCTACCTTGTGATTGATTAAACTATCCACAATCAAATCCGCACCAAATTTTTCAGTCATTTTCTTCATCCTTCCTGAATATCACGCTCATCATTATATCATAATTCCCATGCGTCTGATAGATTGTGCTTGTTACTCTTTTACAAACTATCGTACAATTCCTCCATCTCCACATCATCTGGAACCAAGTGAAGATAATGCTCTGCTTGGTGTTTTGCTTCTTCAAAATCCCCCATTTCACGAAGTAGATAGATATATTGCTCTAAAAATTCTGGATTTTTCCTTTAAATCCGAGAGCAACAGTCGATAGCGCTCCAAAGCTGCTGTTGTCTGTTCCAAAGCCTGATAGGCACGCGCAATATTCCACTTAGTCAGTACATTGTCTATGTCTTGCTCCTCAAATTTCAAAAACTTCATCAAAAACGCTCTTGCTGCACATAAAGATTCGTCAAACGTAGTACGATTTCTTCCTCGTCTTCCGCATTATCTTTTTGCTTTCAAAAGGTAATCTTCTGCCTTTTGCTCATCATGAAGTTCATAAGAAAGCTGCGAAGCTAGCAACAAAAGACGCGTATCAAATGGATTCTTCGACAAACCCTGCTGCGTAAGGGCGGAATGCATCTTCTGTCTGATGTTCTGCATGAAACGACAAAGCATAACCATACTCATAACCTTCAAATTCCGGTGAAATCGTATCAATTTGCTTAAAGTATAGATTAGCTTTTTGATATTCTTTCTGGTCATATAAAATAGTCGCTAATTCAAAGGCTACAGCATCATCGTATTCAATCTCTAAAGCTTTTTCCAAAAATTCAATCGCCACTTCAAATTTCCCTAAACTTGCATAGGAAACGCCAATTCGCTGATAAGTAGAGACGCCTGTTTGCTCATAAATCATGCGATTGTCTAAACTAGCATACTCTTTAATAGCTTGATTGAAATTTCCCAATTCAAAATCTATTTCAGCCAAGCCAAAAGTCACTAACGGCTCGTCAGACAATTGCTTTGCCTCGGCTAATTTTTTTCCCTTGCAACATCTGGCAAGCCTTCCATTTGATAGAGATCAGCTTTGACCAAGAGTGCTGTCACATACCAATCACTATCAGAAGTAATTTCTTCCAGATAAGCAAACGCTTCTTCCACTTGCCCGTCTTCACTAGCAATCTGCGCCAAAACTGATGTAGGCTTCTGGATAATGAGGAGCTAATGTTTCATAAATTCGCTTCGCTTTGAGGGAAAAAGCCGATACTTTCTAAGTAGTCGGCTAATTCAAGTAATTCTTCCTCTGTATCATTTGTTAGAGCTCTTTCAAAATATTTATTGGCATGTGCCAAATCCTGCTTTTTGCAAAGAAGCAACCATTTTTCTCACTGTTGTTCAATTTCTTCTCCTGTCTCATCTATGACTTCTTCATACAAGCCGCTGACTTTCTTATACCATTTAAAAATAGCATCAATTACAACTTTTGCAGACGCATAAACGGGAATTCCCAGCAAAACGCCCCAGATACCAAAACATAGATCCCGCTGTCAAAAGGACAAAAAGAACATTGATTGGATGAATGTTCAATTGGCTACCGAGAATTAATGGCGACACAAACCGCCCTTCAATCGTTTGCTCTACAATAAAGACCACAATGACTTTCAAGAGCATAATTGGTCCAGCAATTAACCCCAGAACAAGAGCCGGCAGCATAGCTAGAAAACTTCCCAAATAAGGAATCAAATTTAAAAATCCTGCTGTCACTCCAAGCGTTACTGCATAGCGAAGCCCGATTACTTTTAAAGAAAATGATGAACATTATCGCTACGATAATAGCTACAGTTACTTGCCCACGAACGTAATTGGCAAGTTGCGTATTGACATCTGTCAAAATTTGTCCGACTGGTTCACGAAACTTAGTTGGCATGAATTTTTGTCAAATAAGATTTTAAGTTTTTTTCCATCTCGCAATAAATAAAAGAGGATAAATGGCATGATAATGATAGCCACAATCACCTGCGAAGCCGTACTAATCAAGGTACTCACCCAATTCACTGCTTTCGATGAGAAATTACTTGCCCAAGATGTCACCTGAGCAGAAAAATTATTCGCAATCTCTTCCAATTGTGACTTGACATCATCAGAAATACGAGTGTCCAAGAAATTCTGAATTATTTTTATTCGATTTTTGCAAATTAGCTGGTAAATTCTTGGCAAAGCTGACAATCTGATGCTGCAAACTTGGAATTGCCACTGCCAATCCCCAAATCAAGAGCCAAGCAATCAAGATAAAGACAATCGTAATCGCGACCAAACGATTGATCTTATGCTTCTCCATAAAATCCACAATTGGATTTAAGAGATAATACAAAGCCCTGCTAAAATCACCGGCAGCATGATAACTCCGATAAATTCTAGAACAGGAATAAAAATAAAACTAATTTTGCTTAATACAAAAATATTCAGCCCCAACAATAAGGTCACCAAAAAACAGTGATTGCTTTATTGTCTAAAAACCACCGAAAAACCATGATAGGCTGAAATCCTTCTTTTTGTGTTCCATACAGACATCCTTTTCTTTATTTATCTCATTGTAGCATTTTTCACTAAAAATTCTTGAAGAAAAGGGTAGTCCTTTATGAATTTCCTTCTTGCGCCTCGAGTCAAACACAAAAGCGGTCATCCATTCAATTCATGAACGGATTCCCACTTTTAGCTTTCTTTATCTGAGAAAAAAATTGTAAACCGCATTCGTTTGTCATCAACAGCTTCAAAGCGATAGCGCAAATGATGATTTTCAAAAATCTGTTGCACGATAAAGAATCCCAGACCTGTTCCACCATCTTTGCGGTTACGACTGTAATCCGGACAATAAAATGGCTGAAAAATTTGCTGGATTTGCTGTCCATCCAACACATGTTCCGCATCATTTTCAATCATTAGCTGACCATTTTGAATCGTTAAAAAGAATTTCCCGCCAGATAATCCATAATGAAAAGCATTGTCCAATAAATTTTTAATCGCTTTTAGCAAATAAGTCTTGTTGCCATGAATCTGAAGTTCTTCTAAGCTCACCGTAAATTTGTAGCCTTTCATATCAGCTAACATCTTATAAGTGCTTAAATTTTCCTCCAATAGCTGCTTGAGTGAAAAGTCCTCTTCTTCAGCTTCTATTCGCATTTCAATCTTAGAAATTGCCAAAATGGATTGCACAAGTTTAGATTGTTCTTCTAAAAATTTCACGGCATTTTTGGAGGTATTTATCTTTATCCTTGAAGTCGCCAACTCCATAGATCATTCCATCAACAATCCCCATCATACTCGTGATAGGTGTTTTCAGTTCATGAGAAGTCATGCGAAGAAACTCTGCTTTCTCACGCTCACTTTCAGCCACTTTTCTCATTTTCCAATCGCAGCGCTTCAATACCTGTCAAAAGATTATTATACAGGCTATTAATATCTTGAGCGAGAGTAGAAATTTCATCCCGCCCTTTGACAGGACAAGCCACATCTGGAGAAAGAGTTGCCATTTTTCGCGTGCTCTCTGAAATATCTGTAATGCGTTTGGTTGCAAATCGACTATAAAGAAAAGCAGCAACACCACCTAAAAGCTAGTGAAAAACACAAATATAAGGATAGAGATTTAAAAGAACGTAACTCTGTGTCTGATATAGGCTGAAGCGAATATTCACCCTGTAGTGTTAATGTAGTCCCTCAGCTGTTTTTATTTTCTTGCGGATACTTTTGCTTTGCTCATTTAAACTCATATCAGACGGTAAAATCGTCAACTGAAGTTCACCTTTCCCAGTAGTCAAATCCAGATTTGGATAAATTACTTTTTCCTTTTGAATCAAACAAGCTAAACCAGACACGCGTATTCTTTCGATTATAATCACTTAAAAGCTTTCCTATGCCATTTGACGGTTTTCCTTGGACTTGCTGTGCAATCTGACGAAACTCACTGTTTGCTTCCCGTTGCTTAACTTGCTCATAATATACCGGCATCGCAAAATAAAGACTTGCCAAAACTGTCGTCACTACAATGAAAAATAATTGTCCCCGTCAACAGGAAATGCTTTTTAGCAATTCTCACTCTTCTTCTCCTCCAAGTTGATAGCCCATACCAGTAATGGTTTTAAGAGGAATTCCTGGAATTTTTTTGCGAATATTCTTCACATGATTGTCCAATACACGACTATCCAGTTCGCTATAGCCCCAAATTGTATTCATCAATTGATCCCGAGTCACCAAATGATTTTTCTTTAGCTAAAGCTTGATAATTTCATATTCTTTTTAGTAGAGACATTTTTCTTCTTGCCAATAAACCGTACAATCGTCAATTGAAACACGTAAGTCTCCAACGACAATCTCTGATTCTGTCACAGTACTCCGGAAAAATATTTTTCAATGCGTTTCATCAAAAATAAGTGGCGAAAATGGTTTGGTAACATAATCACTGATAAGGTGATTAAAGATTGAACCGTGATGTAGGATAAAAACTTTCTTCCAAAAAAACTAAATATTTTTCAGAAGTCAAACAGACAACCATAATTGTTAGCACAAACACCCACAAATCTATTTTTATTGTATCAAAGTTATCTGTTCCCCATCCTATCTCGAATCTATTTTTATCTATTTTTCATTATGAAACTGACAGCAGCTTTCATTTGTGAAAACCATTTTCATTTTCTTTTTGTGTTATAATAAAAGTATCAAATATTTCGAGGTGAATGATGACACAAACAGTTTATTTTTGGAACTTATACACGTCGTAGCTCAGAAGGAATTTACAGCTGATTTTGATACTAGCACAGGAGAACTGGCAAATTTAACACTTATTGCAAAAAGAGCCAAATCCTACTTATTTAGCTTTTTGACAAGCAACAGAACCCTATATTCTGTCGGAACTGAACACGGCGAGGGAGGCATTGCAGCCTTTAATAAAAGCAGGGCAGTTGCTCAATCACGTTGTGGCTGAAGGTGCTCCTCTATGCTATGTGAGTGTAGATGAAGCAAGAAGCCTTGTCTACGGGGCAAACCACCATAAAGGGCAAGTATTAGTTTATAGACGACAAGAAAATGGCAGCCTTAAATTAGTTGACTCTGATGTTCATATCGGCTACGGTCCTCATGAAAAACCAAGCTGCTGCTCATGTGCATTTTGCAGATTTAACACCTGATAAGTATCTGGTTACGTGTGATTTAGGAACCGATGAAGTTGTGACATATGAAATTAGTGATTATGGACGCCCAAATCGATTAGAAACTTATCATGCGACACCCAGCGCTGGCCCACGTCATATTGTGTTCCACCCTCACTACAAAATTGCTTATCTTATTTGTGAATTAAACTCTACTATTGAAGTTTTAATTTACGATGGTGACGGTCAGTTTGAACGCCTGCAAACCATCTCCACTTTACCAGAAGACTTTTCAGAATTTAATGGAACAGCTGCTATTCGCTTATCTGCTGACGGTCGCTTCCTTTACGGGTCCAACCGCGGGCATAATTCAATCGCTGTTTACAAAGTAGCAGGAGATGGAACACTTGAACTTGTAGAATTCAGTACCAACTAATGGAAAAATCCACGTGATTTTAATATTACACCAGATCAACAGTATATCATCGCAGCTCATCAAGACTCCAGACAATGCGACGGTCTTCAAAACGTGATTCAGAAACAGGAAAAATTAACAGAATTATCACATGACTTCTTTTGTTCCAGAAGGTGTTTGTGTTGCTTTTACTCATTAATCGGCTCTTCTTAAGAGACTAATCCCAATCGCCTATGGTTGGGATTTTTGTTGTCTTATATGTCATCTTCACAGATTATATTCGTTTTGCAAGTATTGCATTAAGGAGCACGACTGTCTACTTTAGTCGCCAACTTTATACCAAACATCACGATACTGACGAAAGGAACATAATAAAAAGAGGCAAGGGAATGAAACCTTGTCTCTTTATTATTTTAGTTTAAAATCGGATATTTTCTCGAGTTTTTCATACGATGTAACAAAACGATTGGTTACACTGGGTTCTACTACATCCAATGCTTGCGAGATCTCCTCAAACGATGCTTGATAATCAAAGTCATTTTCAAAAATCTCTAGTGCACGGTTGAAGGCAGTTTGAACTCCTTCATCAAATGAACGATAGCGATTTGAATACTGTAACAATTGCTCTGTCAAAGTAGCATTTTCAACAATCCGACAAGTCTCATTTTCCAGTTCATTCATATCATTGGTCAAAATCTCTAGCATACGGTTTTACTGATTCGATATTGACACGGTATTGTTCCACTCTGCTACTAAAGCTTCTGTGTTATCACTTGCAGTAAAGAAAGTGGTCAGGAAGCTCCGTGGAATACCCGGCAAATTACGTTTTTCCATATAACGCTTAATTGTATGCAATTTGTTAATATAAATATTAACTTTTTGTCGAGCATTGGCATCATCTTTTTCAATTTTAGCCAATTTTTCACTCAACACTAACTGCTCATCTTCAATTTCTTTCACACGTTTTTGAATGGTTTCAAGATTTTCTTGAAGAACAGAATAAGCTTGTTTTCTTTTCTGAAGAATCTTCAATCGCTTCTAAAACAACATCATCTAAGCTAGAAAGTTCACTTTGAAGTCGACGAACATGATTCGTATCGCTTTCTGTCAAGAGATACAATTTTGAAAGGCGGGCAATCTCTGTCAAAAGATTTTGATTGTTTTCTTTTGTATGACCCTAAATAACCTGGCAAACTATTGACTAATTTGACAACTACTTTATGTGACTTGATTTCACGGTTAAACATGTCATATAAAGCATCCATTTCTTCTTGGATTTGCGTATTTTCATATTGTGCATTGTCTAATTCCAAACTAGCAATGTTTTCACTGTTGCGTTTCAAACTAGTATGCAGCTGTTGGAAGCGAGATTCAATATCAGTTTCAATAAAATGATAACCGGATTCCAGTAATTTGCGATGACCAGACTCCAAATCTTCCAACTGTTCTGGTAACTTTTGATCTAATTCTGATACAAGCTCTGGGATTTTTTCAACAATATGCGTTAAAGCAAGGATGTGATCTTCTGTTTTATCCAAAATTTCCGCTGCTTCAACAGGATCGCCTGATGAGTTTAAAGTTACAAATTGAGATAATTCAGATTGAATTTTTCTAATTGCTTTTTCAATCTCAGGAAGCGCTGAGCCATAACTTTCTGTATCATTTGCCACAGACACTTGCAACTTTTCAAAATAAATCCAAAGCATGCAAGACACGACCGCTATTTTTAGACTCTTGCTTTTCTAATTCAGCAAGTGCATTGCGAATAGCAGTAATATCTTCTTCAATCAAATCAATTTGGCTCTCAATTTTATCAATACCATGCTTTTGCTTTTTAGAAACCGAAACGAATTATTGTAACCTTCTGTTTCAAAAAGGTTGTTTTCAATATCAGCAAAGGAATTCAAAGAAAGATCAACCCATTTTTGATTCCATTCACGAAAAGCCACTTGACTTTGTCCAATCAAATGCATGTTTTAACCGCTTCTACTTCATCATTTACAGGAAGATTATAAAGTTCTTCTTTGTGATCTTCTAACTTAGCAAGTAAAAGCATCATTTCTTTTTCTTAATAAGACAGCAGTTATGTAAGCAACAATCAAGAGAACTGCTATCACTATGATTAGTATGATTAGTCCGTTAGACATGTAAAACTCCTTCAAAAATATTACTTGAAAATAATCATGATTATTATATCATAATTTTTCTTGGTAAATGTGAATTTTTCAGATTTTTAAACGTCCAATGTACTATATACGGCGTTCTCTTCGATAAATTCACGACGAGGTTCTACACGGTCCCCATTAGCATATCAAAAATCTTGTCCGCTTCTGCTGCATCATCTACTGAGACACGCGCCATTAAGCGATGTTCTGGGTTCATCGTTGTTTCAAAGTTGGTGGTCGTCCATTTCTCCCAAGCCTTTGTAACGTTGAATACTTGGTTTAGAACGCCCTTCAGAATAACGCTCCAATGCCAACTGTAGCTCTTCTTCTTGATTGGCTCCGGGCTGGATGTATTCTTTCACTTCACTGCCGACTTTCACACCATAAATAGGCGGTTGAGCAATATAGACATACCCCGCTTCTAAAACAGGCTTCATATAACGATAAATCAATGTCAAAAGAAGGGTTCGGATATGCGCACCATCAACATCGGCATCGGTCATAATGACTAATTTTTGATAGCGAGCCTTGCTCACATCAAAATCCGCTCCAAAGCCTGTTCCCATTGCGGTAAAGAGACTACGAATTTCTTCATTGGCTAAAATTTTATCCATGCTGGCTTTTTCAACATTTAAAATCTACCACGAATTGGCAAGATAGCCTGAAACTCCCTGATTTCGACCAGACTTGGCTGAACCACCTGCCGAATCTCCTTCCACGATAAACAATTCTGTTTCATGCGGATCATTAGAAGAGCAATCTCACAATTTACCAGGTAGATTTTGAAATTTCAAGACCTGATTTCTTGCGGGTCACTTCACGTGCACGCTTGGCTGCAATCCGAGCTTTAGATGCCAAAATTCCCCTTTTCAACAATTTTCTTAGCAACCGCAGGATTTTCCAAAAGGAAATCTGAAAAAGCTTCGCTAAAGAGACGATTGGTTATTTTAACAACTTCGCTATTTCCAAGCTTTGTCTTTGTTTGTCCTTCAAACTGAGGATTAGGATGTTTGACAGAGATGACAGCTGTCAATCCTTCACGGACATCTTCACCAGTCAGGTTATCTTCATTTTCTTTTAAAAGTTTGTTCTTCTTAGCATAGTCATTGATGACACGTGTGAGTGCCGTACGGAAGCCTTGTTCGTGAGTCCCACCTTCATGAGTGTGGATATTATTTGCAAAACTCATGACAGTTTCGTGATAGCCTGTTGTATACTGCATAGCTACTTCAACAGTAATATCATCCATTTCTCCGTCTGTATAAATCGGATTTTCAAAGATAACATCTTTATTTTCATTGATATACTGGACGTAGCTAGCAATCCCACCCTCATAATGATAATCTTTTGTTTGCTCCAAACCTTCCCGTTTATCGGTAATAGAAATTGCAGACCACGATTCAAAAATGCTAGTTCTTGCACCTGTTTATTTAATTTTTCAAAATCAAATTCAACCGTTTCTGTGAAGATTTCTGGGTCTGGTGTAAAATGAACAGTTGTTCCTGTGCGATCAGTCTCGCCGATAATCTCCAGATCCGCCATGACGTGCCCGCGACGGTATTCTTGAAAATGAATCTGACCGTTCTTGTAAACCCGAACATCAAGCTGAGTAGAAAGACGTGTAACAACGGAAGATCCGACACCATGCAAACCTCCAGATACCTTGTACCCGCCACCGCCGAACTTTCCTCCAGCGTGAAGAATGGTAAAGACCGTTTCCACAGCAGGACGACCTGTTTTTTCTTGAATATCCACGGGGATTCCACGACCGTCATCAACAACGGTAATCGAATTGTCTTTCTCAATAAATACTTGAATATGTGTTGCAAAACCAGCTAATGCCTCATCAATTGAGTTATCTACAATTTCCCAAACAAGATGATGCAGTCCTTCTTTTGAAGTTGAGCCAATATACATCCCTGGACGCATTCGGACAGCTTCCAAACCTTCTAAAACCTGAATTTGACTGGCATCATAATCTTGTGCTTGCAGTTCTTTATTTTCTTCTGACATACGATTCCTTTTCTATATTTTTATAAATTTCTTGAGATTTTTCATATCATCAAAGAGATAAGTTGCAAAGCCAGCTGATTGACCCGCTTCTGTGTCAATTGAGCGATCTCCCGATGACTAACCCATTCTCAATCTGATACTTATCTTTTAAATACAGCATTGACTCAGGATTTGGTTTTCTCTTAAAACCACGATTAGAAGTCACCACTTCTGTAAAGTAGCCTGAAATCCCTGTTTTATCAAGAATCTCTAAAACCTGATCATTCCGATGAGAAATCAGAAAATTACGCCCTCCTTGTGCAACGATATTCTTGAGCAAATCTGCAGCACCTTCAAATAATACTGGATGAGCTAACTCTTGCTTCATTCACTTTATAAGTTTGTAAAAATGCAGGAATGTTGGGCGCAAATTGAGCAACTGCATAGGGAGTTGAAACCTTTAGCGCCTTGTAAACATCATCATGGGCAACTTGAATCCCAAAACCAGCTAACGTTTCTACAAATGCAGCCGTTGACGTCTCGTAATTATTGAGGAGAGTCCCCCTAAATCCCAAATATAATCTTTGATAATCCATATCCTTTATTATAACATATTTTTGTAAAAATGGCGGTAAAAAGGATAGGATTATATTATCCAATAATGGTGTGATAGTTCAAATCGCCATTATAACAACATTTCTAAACTCAATAACTCTATTTCAAGGCTGTTTCTTACTGTGAATCCAGATTGTTTTATGTTATAATTATAGTGTAGATAATTAAACCGTATGTTGTTAGAGAGGTGTTTTATGGCTAAGAAAAACTTGAATTTAGATGAAGTTATGGCTTATATTGAGAAATTGCCGTTTACTCAATTCAAAAGCGTTGTAGAACATTACTCAAATACCCAAGACAGCGACTTCTCCGATACCCTTAACAAACTGACCGTTTCAAACTTTGAGCAACGGTTAGAGAGTTTAGAAGTAAATTCTTCATGTCCTACTTGCTCCTCTCACGATATAGTTAAAAACGGTCGTAAGAATAATATCCAACAATTCAAGTGTAAAGAGTGCAATAGGAGGTTTACTCGTTTTACAGATACTATCCTAGAAAAAACACGTTGGCATTGGGATATTTGGATTAAAGTCCTAGAAATGACAATTAACAGCTATTCCATACACGATATGATAAATGTTTTGACTAAAGACTATGGTTGCAAAGGTATCAACTACAAGACGGTATGGCTTTGGAGAATGAAACTAATACATACTCTAGCTGAAATGCCCATGCCAAAACTAACAGGCGTTGTGCAAGTTGATGAAACTTTTATCCGAGAAAGTCAAAAAGGAAGTCGGAAGCTAAAATCCACCATCGGAAATAGTGTCGAGCGTAAAGCTAGATATGGTCGCCAACCCTCTCAATATGGTGTTATGGGAGCAGAGTTTGCGACTGTTGTAACTGCTATTGATAATCGTGGTTATTGTGTTTGTAAGGTTGCTAGTCTTGGAAAACTGTCTCCTGAACTATTCTTTGATTTATTTGACCAACACTTTGATAACATCGCTTATTTATGTAGCGATGCCAATAGCGTGTATGAAGATTATTGTCAGTTAAGAAACACTCCACACTATGTTAGACCTTCAAATTTCTTAAAAATCATAGGTAACTACGGCTATATCATTCAAGCAACAGAAGAATTTGAAAAGAAAACCAACAAAAAGGTATTAGAACACCTCTACTATGAAGGGATAACAGACAAAAATAACCAACCGTGGCGAAATCCTATTTGATACTTTTTAACGATATAAAATACCAAAATGGACTTTCTCTTGCTCGTGTCAATGAACTGCATAATGAGATTAAGCAATATATCTACCGTGATATGACAAATGTATCAACAAAACACCTTCAAGATTATATTGGATTTTTCACTTATATCAGAAATTGGCGAACTACTAACGGTCATTACCCAACCTCACAGAATGATGCAGAAAATATCTTTATTGAGATTTTGAAAACAAAGAAAAACCTTACTTCAACCGAAGTAAGGCAAAAAGAATTATCATTACCAAAACCAAGTTCTCGCTATATGGAAGTATTGAAAGAAGAAACGGAAAAGGCTAGAAATGCCATTGATAACCCCTATTTCAAGTTTAACGAGGAAGATGGAGTATTATCATTCAATAAGCGTGAGTACCTCTTAGACTTGCCAAAAACACGCCTATACGCTATCGCTAAGGAATGTCGGATTCCTCGTTACAAGAAACTAGCTCATTGGTCGTTGGTATCAGTTATCTTGAAGCAGGATAATATTCAAGATATACTCTACCAACAACTCGCAAAAAGACCGAAATAAACTCATAGATGAAGAAGATTTGGAAGTGATGCGGTCTAGTGGGTATGTGTTATAAAGCAGATAACAATTTTATGATTTCACTATATACTACATGAGCTTTCTCTTTCTTTTGTTCTTCCTTCTTCATAGAATACTCTATGTCTCTAACTATTTCTTTTTGTTCTTCTAAAACTACCATTGGTATAGGGAAATCTCCTAAATTTTTGGGTAAATATTTTTTTATTTTGGAGACCGCTATAATCAGTCATTATTAAACTTCTATCAGTTAATGTAAAATAATAAAAGTATTCAGGGAGAATCTTATTTTTGTCAACTCTCACTCTAGTTGTAAAATCGGCATATATAACTTTCACATTTTTGGGAATTAACGATGTTTTACCGATTGCTTCTCCAGAACGTGCAATTATTACATCTCCATTGCTACACTCTTATTTTCATAATTAGACAGATAATATTCACTGGTAACTAATTTAGCTTCATCAGCATTGAAATCCCAAGTTTTTATGGTGTTCATTGATACATAGTAATAATTTGAAAAACATACCATCTGAAACATATTCTTCAGGTTTTATTGATTGTCCGAGAGTAATTCGTTCTGTTGTCAAATTTTTTCAGTAGTTCAAAATTTTGATTTTTGTAAAGTGCTAATTATATAACTTCTAATCGGATGATTGAAATGAAAAACTCATTCTAAGGTCATTCGAGTTTACAAATATAGAACTATCTCGATAAAAACTCTATTCTCTTTTTATTTTTCTGAAATTCACTTTAAATCCCAAAAATTTCTTGGAAAAAAATTTCGTTACAAAAGTCAAATCTTGTGATAGATTCTTGCAATAACTTCTGTATTTCTTGATATTTTTGCAGAAATTATAGAAAGTTATTTTCTCCATTAGAATAGATTTTTATCTATTGTTGTTTTTATCAAAAATTTATATATCGTAAGTCTGAAAAATTTGATAGTGGATAACCTTTACCTACTCTAGCTACTGAAATTATATCATTCAGGAAAAATCTCTCAATATGAAATAGTTTATCAAACTATATCTAAGGTCAACCGAACGTAGATGAATAAATGCGTTTGTGAAAAATGTCCTCTTTTGTCTCATCAATGTAGATAATCTTTTAAGATTTGGTCGAATAGAAGAAATTAAAATATCCCCTTACTTTGATAATATCGTTGTTTCTTATTTTTATAATAGTCAACATTCTCAAAATCTCTATCTTCATTTTTCAAAATCGAGAGAAACGGGATTGACTGTTCCATTGGAATCTACATCTCCAATTTGGCAGTATCTAAACTTTCCGCTTGGAATATCCTTAACAGTATTAGAAGTAACTCTTGAAAAAAATATCAGTAAAAAGAATAGCTTTCTTGATAATTTCTGTTTGACAGACTAATAAATGAATAATCAATTCGCAAACTATCCTCTATAAATAAATCTTTAAAAGTATAACTGGTTATTTTCATATTTTATCCCATTCTATTTCTCTAATTAAGCTAAGTATATTTGCTTTTTCTGTATCAACAGTTAATATTTCTCCGTTTTTCATCCTCTAGAGTAGAGTTCGTTTTTGGATTTTTGCAAAAATAACCTTACCTTTTCGTTTTTTTAACTTTGAATCCAATATGCTCAGTTTCTGCCATAAAAACATTGTTTTGTAATTCTGTTTTTGTTGGCTATATATCTAAGAACCCAGTTTATATTTACTTTATATCCTTCAGTTAATTCTTCCAAATCTTTGTCAGGAATTAACAATCTTGTTTTCTATTCCCTCTGTATCTAATAATTCAGATTTATACTTTTCTAATAAGATTTCCCAAGATTCGCTAGAATCAATTTGCAAACCTATTCCAACTTGCAGAAATTCCGCAACCGCCAAAAGAACGTTGTTCTCCCAGAAAGCTCTTTGATATTTAATTTCTTCTCGTCTTTTTCTTCAAAAAAATACTTTATATAGATTTCCTACAATGAGACTTAAACGATTATATTCTAAACACGCTTTTGATGATGTTTTTGTTCCACTTTTTAATCTCATCATTTGTTTTTTGTGCAAAGAGAATTGACGTTTTGGTAGGAGTATAAGCAAAAAGTAGTTTGTGGTAAAAGATACAAGAGCTTTTTATCTTTAAAATACTTAAACAGAAACACTCGTATATATTTGTTTTGAGCGGTATCAAAGATACTTTCAGGCAATACAACAGCTAACCTCCCATTAGGGTTTCAATAGCTGATAGTATCTTTCAATAAACAAATTTTCTGAACTCTTATTTGAGAAGATAAAATTACTTGCAACTTCTTTTTGTGTATCCCCATCTAATTTTTACGGAGAATGGTGGGTTACTCGTTATAATGTCAAAATGTTCGTTGACAGGTTTAGAGTACACATTACTAAGTATATTTTTCTCTAGTTCGTTATTATCACGTTTATTGCCATCTGCATCTAACTTAAGATACTTTTGAATTTTGATAACCCATCTCCTAATTCTGTTCCGGAAAATACGTTTGCAGAGCCATCTCCATGTAAAATCATATTTACCTTTGACGGCAGTTCCTAAATCATGATTTAATTCAATGCCATATACATATTGTTGTGCCCATGTATTTTCAGCCCAACTTGAGGAACCATTGATTTCTTTTTGAGTAATTTGAGGATTTCGTTTTTAATTTAGTAGTTTTTGAAATCTCGTGTGTTAATAACCTCATAAATTCAACCATAAATGTACCACTTCCAGCAGATGGGTCTATAAAATATGGTAAAACTAGGTGTCCCATTATTGATGAGTTCGATTGCTTGTTCATCAGCTTTTACTGCATAGAACATAAACTTTACAATGTTTTGAGGAGTAAAAAAATTGACCTTTACTTTGTTTATAATCACTCTGAATAATTCCTTCAAAAATTTTTCCTAACAAGTCTTGGTTTGCTATAACACCATTTTTCAGCTCTAAAAAGCATATTTTTCTAAAGTTTGTACTGTGTGTTTTAGTTTTGAAAGAGAAAAATTTTCCACGTTGAACTACTGGCGGAATGTCTGCTTCATTCGTAATAGACATTCTTTTCTTTAACTGCATCAATATACAATCCATTTATTCTATCATATAAATCTTTCCAAACTTTCAAATTCTTCATTTGAATCAATAAAAGTGTTAGATTGAAATTTATATGCTTCATCATCAGAAGTGGTGTCCTCATCATGTATTTTAGCTAGAATTAGATTAGTCAATGCTGAAAAATATCATTATCAGAAGTTGCTCCACCACCCCAAAAGGACATCATGCAACTTAACACTTAATTGATTGATAGTAGATTCGCTATAATCTAACTCTAAATCTTTGTCACTTCCTCGAACATAAGGTTTTTTTGATTGCTAAACCGTAATTTGAAGGTATAGTATCTGTATATTCACGATTTTCTTTCCATAGTTCATAGGAATTATTTCTACTATAATCTAATAATATCGAAATATCTTGGACAGAATTATTGGTAAAATTGATACTAGAATAGACCAAGTATTTTACATTATGTCCTCAGCTATTTCTTGACTGGCTACTTTTTATCAACTGATTTTTCAATCGCAGTTTCCATTTCAATTTCATACTGACTTGGAGACTTTTATTTCAAAAGAACAAGAAGGCGTCTCCGTTAGCATCTGATAATCTGACATCAACATAAACCTCTTTAGCTCCTCTTCCTAGATTGAATCGCTTTTTCTAGTTTTTATTCTTTCGACTGGATAGCCTAATTCATTTACTAATTTTGTGATAATAAATGCTCTCGTCCATTCCTCATCACCACAATTTTTCATTTTAATTTTTATCCATTGATAAACTTTTTATCATAGATTATAGAATCTTGTTCTACATCCACCTTCACAATTTGTTTATCAAAGGATTTTTATATACTGTTCGATTAGGTATTTTTCTTCTTTTGTTATTTTTCCCCATGATTGCTCCTCCCTCTAAACACAAAAACAGAACTTACACGCTTAGTAGTAAATTCTGTCTTTCTTTTTGTAGCATAAAAAGAGGTTAAAAGAAATAACCTTAATTACTTGTCTTGTCTTGTCTTGTCTTGTCTTGTCTTGTCTTGTCTTGTCTTGTCTTGTCTTGTCTTGTCTTGTCTTGTCTTGTCTTGTCTTGTCTTGTCTTGTCTTTCTTGTCTTGTCTTGTCTTGTCTTGTCTAATGATTGTACCATCATTCTCTCCTTCGTCAAGCATTTTTTTCTTCTGAATTAGGCGTAAAAACTTTTTTGACCTTTTTCAGTAATTGCATACTTACCACGCTTATTTTGATAAGGGCAAACATAATCTCCCTCAATCAAAGTCACGCAATAGTCTATTTGTTTTTAATTTTGACATGTGGTTGATGTCAGCTATCTCTTGTTGAGATAGGGGATATAATAATCGCCTTTCACTTCGACTTGATTTTTCCTTCAGCGACTTTTAGCAGGCGGAAAGTATCATTTGCGAAAGGTTCAAGAGTAAATTCAACCATAAGTAACCCTCCTAACTTAATTATTATATCACAAAACAAAACCACATAAAAGGTCATATACATACACCGTAAAATATTTTTGAAGTAAATTCTCAACGAGAAAACAACAAAAACTAGCCGTTTTTGGCATTTTCAGCTATCAATGGTTAGTTTTTCTTGTTGTTATAAAGCCGTTTTTAAGGCATCAGTTAGTTATCACTATCTAATTGGATAATATAAGGATAGGAGAGCTTATTTTTAGATATGAATTCCCATAAAAACTTACTTGGTTAATTCCAAATAAGTTTCAGTATCCCAGAAAAATCAATCACCATAGACCTCATTGTAAAGCATCGTAGTTGCAAGCTGCTCACTATCTCCACCTAACTGATGAACCAACTCATAAGCAAAAGTTAGAGCAGTTGCGGGACCTCGGCTGGTAATCACTTTCCCATCAACAACAACTGTTTGCTTGATATAAGTACCAGAATCAATATCTGACTCGATACCATCATAACAGGTAAATTGTTTGTTCTTTAAGACTCCTGCACGATTGAGTGCAATCGGTGCTGGCAAATGGCTGCTATCCACTTACCTTCTTCTTGCATCTTCTGTAGAGCTGACATCAAACGATCATCATCTCGCAAATTTGTCGCACCAGGCATTCCTCCCGGCAGTATCACCAATTCATAATCATCTAACTTTCCAGCCCAAACTTTATCTGCTTTGAACTGCGATACCGTGAGAACCCGTTACCGCTTTTTCAAAGCCAATCATGTCACATAGGATTCCTGCACGGCGAAGAACATCCACAACCGTCAATGCTTCAATTTCTTCAAAGCCATTGGCTAACATAACAGCTACTTTTTGTCATACTTCTTCTCCTTTATTTTAATTGTTTTAATACTACTTTTTTTACGCCTTGTAGGATAATGTGAGCGTTTTTCATCTGATAGATTATTTTGATAACTCATCGAAAGCAAGAGTCCGACACCAATTAAAATTACTAATAATCGAAGAACCACCTTGAGAAATGAATGGAAGCGGGATTCCTGTTAAAAGGTAAAAATTCCTGTTACAGCTCCGATATTTTTCAAAAATATGAAAGAGTAACATCATGATAAAACCAGTAGAAATATAGGTATAAAATTGATTATTTGATTTCAGCGTAATTTTTAACATACGATAAATCAATAGCAAATACAAGGCAATCACAATCGTTGCACTGACAAAACCAAAATCTTCTGCAATGACAGTAAAAATCATATCACTTTCACGTACAGGCACCAATAGATTGGATACATTAAACCCTTGTCCCCAGAGACCACCACTACCAATTGCTATTTGACCTTGTGCCTGTTGATAAGTAGTGGTTTGAGCGTAGTCAAACGGATTCATCCAAGCCAAAATACGGTTGATCTGATAGGTTGGCATCCCAATTTGGTGCAAAAAAAGCTCGCCCGTCTTTTGAAATGAAGATAAGTAAAAAGCCACCACCTACAACCAGAATGGTCAAAACAACTGGTACAATAATTTTTCCAAGATACACCTGATAAGAGGACAATTCCTGAAAAGATTGCGATAAAGACTAATGCTGTCCCTAGGTCACTCTGCAATGCCAATAAAATCAGAACGGGTAAGGTATAAAGGGCTAACTCAAAAATCAGGAAGAAGTCCAATTTAACCGTTCGCTCTCTATCTTTATAACGCTGTAAAAAATTAACAACAGCTCGCGATAGCATGAGAATATAAGAAATTTTCATGAATTCAGATGGTTGAAACAAGGTGACATGCCCTATAGTTACCCAGTTTTTTGCTCCTGTCGAAGCGACTAGTTCTGAACTATAAAAAATAAGCTGGAGCACCATCAATGCCAATCCGAACACATATAAGTATGGCGTTCTTTTGCCAAAGAAATTTTGTATTGAATAGCATGATAACCAGACTGATAACTGTTCCTAGAGCAATCCAGGCAATCTGCTGCCCTACAATTGGCCAAACATTTTTGGATAATCATGACTAACAGCGATATAAATGGCTACAACACCAATAAAAAGCAAACAAAACACCGGTAATATTAAACTATAATCCACTCGTGAATCAATCGAGCGTTTTTGATAAGGCATATCTCCTCCAACATACGTAATAAATGTCAGTCACTTTTAAAGCACTTTTATGAGAAAAAGTATTGAATAATTAAGCTAGATACAGCAACTGCAAACCAAGCAAATGCTCCTGTCAACAACGGCGCTGCGCCTGCTTTTCTAAATTGCCCAAAGGATACCCTTGCACCAATTCCAGCAAGAGCCATTGCCATGAGCCATTGTGACAAGAACTTTGTTGCAGGAACGAGCGAACTTGGAAAAATCCCAACACTAGTAACAATAGACGCCACGATAAACCACAAAATAAACCATGGAAAAATCTTCTTTAAATCGACTTTTTGATGACTGTTTTGTGAGCGTACATATCGGACTCCTGCAAAGATGAGACAAGCTGGTACAATCATTAGAGCACGACTGAGCTTCACAATCGTTGCTAAATCTCCTGCTGACTGACTGTAAGTGTAGCCCGCTGCTACAACAGATGATGTATCATTGATAGCGGTTCCTGCCCAAGTTCCAAATGTCGCATCATTCATTGCATCAAATGTCCCAAAAATGGGAAAATAAAGACCGCTAAAATGTTAAAGAAGAAAATTGTCGAAATAGATAAAGCAATATCTTCATCTTTTGCTTCTAAAATCGGCGAAGCTGCTGCAATGGCAGAACCACCACAAATAGCCGTTCCAAATCCAATTAAAGTGGTTAGAACTTGCCCATTCCCAACAGACGTCCTACCACATAAGCTGAAATAAAAGCAATCAGTATAGTTAAAATGCTAATTTTTAAAGAGGAAATACCCGTAGCAGAAACACGACCAATGGACATGCTGAACCCCAGCAAAATAATGGAATATTGCAGTAATTTCTTACCCGAATAGGCCAATCCAGCATGATACGTCTTCTTTATCTGAAAAAGATTATTAGCTAAAAATTCCCAAAAGAATGGCAAAAACACTAGAGCCAATCAAGGAAAGAAATTTCCCAAGACAGTTGCTACTGCTGCTAGTACAAAAGCAAAACCAACTCCTGGAAGATATTTTTTTGATACATATCGAACCTTCTTTCTTTGTGTTTTCTTTCTATTATAACAAAATTTAAAACTAGCAGTGAAGGAAATTCGTATTTTTTATCAAAAACTCAGTTTGCATTTTAACTGAGTCTTCTACTCTGCTGACGTTAAAGAGATTTCTTCCTCAAAAACTGCTCAATTTCTTTTTGAAATTTTCATACTTAGACAGATATTGGAGCAATTTTTTTCCAAGGCTGTCTGAATTTGCCGTCCGTAACGTTTGGTTAACATGCGATTGTCTAAAATGACGACTGCTGACTGCTGCTCTTGGTGTCGAATTGTACGTCCCAAAGCCTGTTTTAGGCGTAAAATCGCAACAGGCAAGCTATAATCATAAAAAGGATTCTTACCTTCTTGCCGCAATTTGCGATTGAGTTTCTGCGTAAAGAAATCACTCGGATTGTCAAATGGAATGCTGTAATGACTTCAATCATTTGCTCCTGACTGGAGAAATCTGTTCCTTCCCAAAAACTACCCGACCCCAATAAAATACCTCGTTTCCCTCTGTCAAAACGACGTTTAATATTAGCCGCTTCACCATTCTTATACTGGGCTAAATGAGGTAGGCGCAAGCGTTCTGAAACAGCTAACAATAACGCTTTCGATGTAAATAAAACGAGAAGTGGAACTTCTGAGTAGCTAATTTATGAACCCATTTGACAATCAATTCTGCATAGGGTGTCCACATCCAAGTCTCACAACATTTGGAAAATTCTTATCCAACCATATTTTCTGCTGATGTTTCTGCTTTTGTGGTAACTGATAAAAATGGTGCATTTTTCAAAACCAAGTAAATGCGCTAAATGCACTTTTTTTACTGATTTCAAGCGTGGCTGAAACGAATAAGACTGAACTTCTTCAGGCAGCAAAGCTCGAAAATCTAGCACTTCTAGGCAAGCGGCTTCCAACACCGTCACTCGATAATCATCGAACTGCTCTTCTTTTCTAACCAGAACTGGTCGTATTTTTGTGACAAAAATAGTGCGTAAGTCAGAAAGAGATCTTTGATCTGACTCTGATAAATCTTGTCGGAGTTTGGAACAAGTTTCTTTTCGTTAACTCATTTTTTCTTGTAGTGTTGAATTGCTCCACCATGCAGCCAGCTCAAATTGAATATCTTCTAATAAACGACGTTTCAAAATGGTATCTGCTATTTTCAAGTTCTGATTGAATTTGCTGCAAGCATTTTGTCATATTGAGAGATTTTCGAGAAAGATTTTCCAAAAGCTAAAAACAATTTTTGAGCCTCGTCCACAATCAAGTCGATCTTCCACTATAGATTTATCATCTTCTAGCCGCGTCAAAAAATAAGCATGATTGGTCACTAACACACGGCTGCATTTCGATTTTTCTTGACCTTTTTGCCAAAAATCCGCATCATAAAAGAGGGATTTTGCTCAATTTGCCATCATGAAGCACCTGTTGAAAATAGGTCTGATAGCGATGCTGTTGACTAATTTCATCCAAAATCACCAGATTCCGTTTCTGTGAGCTAAACTAAAAAGCAACATCTGCAACGATTGACCAAACGATTGTCATCTACCTGCTGCAAACTGTCATAAAAAGAAGTCAAGTTTTAAATAATTAGCAGGGCTTTTCAGCTATGAACAGAAACATGAAAGATTTCTTCTAACTTTTGTCCTTCATTTGCCACAATCTGATCTTGCAACACTTTCGTAGGAACCGTTACCAAAAATTTGCTTGCTCGTTTGAACCAAAGCAGGGAGCAAGTAACCATAGGTCTTGCCTAAACCTGTCTGAGCTTGTAAAAACTTGGTTGCTGACTTTTTAAAGCCTGTTCCACATCATGCAAACTCATCTTGTTCTTTTTCGCTCCTCTAAATCCAGCAAATTGATGTTATGAGTGAAATTTTTGGACAATTTTCGCGCTTTTTGAATTTTTTACTTTTTCTAAGAAAAATTCCCCTGCCACTTCATCAAATCGTGGAAAGTTATGTCCGACATTTGGTTAAAAGCATCTTCTATTGCTAAGCGTGATTCGTAAATCAAACTATCCGAAAATTTCAACAAATATTCCACTAATTCTTTCGGAAGTTTTTGGATTTTTCTTGTATTTTTTAAAAATAATGTAGCTTGCTGTGAGGCATCCGCAAGCGCTGTATGCGCATGTTTCAAAGGAATGTCTAACTGTTCACATAATATTCCTAGATTGTATTTTTCAAACGTTGGGAAAAAAAGACTTGCGCAAGCTCTACTGTATCTACCCCTCGGAGTCACTAATTCAAATCCTTCCCAAAAGAGGGCTTCTGCCAATAAATTAGCATCAAATTTTCACATTATGAGCCACAAAATGGCATCCTCAATCAACTCATAAATCTCACGAGCTACTTGAGAAAAAGTCTGCGCCCTTCTCAATCGCTTGTCTGTCAATCCCTAGTTAATTGGCAAATATGAGAATCCAGCTTCTCATGAGGATTCACATCGGTTTCATAAGTTTTAACAATCTGACCATTTTTCAATCAGCACAATCCCGACTTGAATAATCTTTGCGTTGCTGCTGGCACTCGTTGCCTCTAAATCCACCACAGCATATTTTTCTTTTTTTCTTGTGTCATATTAGAAAAATTATACCATAAATCCAACTATTTCGTATCACGTTTTATGCCTTATTTTCCCTTGATAAATAACTTAATATTTCTTTTATGTCATTTTTCATATTTTTTTGCTAAACTATGAAGTGAAAAGGAGTTCTCATGATAACAATTCATAAAACTTTAAACGCTCAAGCATATGAAAATACTTTATTATTTAGAAAATGAGCATCACCTCATCGTAGTTGATCCGGGTAGTGACTGGGATAAAATTGCAGCAAAAATCCAAGAAATCAATAAGCTCAATTACAGCTATTTTTGCTGACCCATACTCATTACGATCATATTATGAGTGTTGATTTAGTTCGTCAACATTTTAGACAACCACCTGTCTATGTCGCTGAAAGTGAAGCAACTGGCTTTACACCCGGAGTATAATCTATCTGGACTAGCTCGCCACCAAGATATTGATAACATCATTCTCCAGCCTGCCGATGTCTTTTTTGACTATCATAGTCCTTACAGTCTAGATGATTTTTATTTTTTTACGTCGTACCAACACCAGGACATTCAATCGGTGGTGTTTCAATCATCTTTCCTAACGAGCACTTTGTTTTAACTGGCGATGCTTTATTCTGCGAATCAATTGGTCGAACGGACCTCTATACTGAAATATAGAACAACTCATTTCTAGCATCAAAAACGAGTTGCTGGCCTTGCCTGATTATGATGTTTACCCTGGTCATGGTCCTCAAACCACCATTGTTCATGAAAAAAATGTTTAATCCATTTTGCATTAAAAAGCCCCAAATGAACTGCATCTCGAAAGTTAGATTTTTCTGTTCAACTTTCGGATCAGGGTTCAATAGGGTTTTTATTATCACTTCTTTTTTAAATTTTCAAGAATCGTCTCATTGAGAGAACCGAGCCAAATGCTCCGATGATAATTCCTACTACAAAAAGGAAAGAAATCATCAATGGAATAAAGGTTTTGGGTACAATCATTGAAAGATTTTGACTAGCAAGAGATGGATTAAATGACTTATAGGTCATTTCGTAAATAAAATAGACCAAGCCAGCTGGAACAACTGCCCCAAGCAAGCCAATCCAAGCTCCTTCTAACAAGAACGGACCTCGAATGTAACTGTTTTTGCTCCCACCAGACGCATGATTTGAATTTCACGACTGCGTGAAATAATCGCAATCCGAATAGTATTTGAAATCAAGAAAACAGCAATAAAGACTAAGAGGAGCGCTCCTACAATTCCCCATGTACGGATAAAATTAGCTAACGCAAAAATACGTTTTGTATTGGCCCCACCGTATTCTACTTCAGAAACCCCTTCCACTTTCTTCGCATTGTTTGCGACAGACGTGACGTATTTGGGGTCGGTTGTATCGACTAATATAAGCGTCATGTAGGGGATTGGCATCTCCTTCAAAGAGTTTCCAATCTTTACCCATGACTTCTGTTAGTTTCTTTAATTGTTCTTGCTTGCTAGAAAATGTTACTGATTTCACATTTGACATTTTGTTGAGGGCATCATATACCTTATGGTAGTCCTCATTTTTGACTGTTTGACCTTCTTTTGTAATAGTCTCTTCATTGTCCGCTGTATCTGGTCGCATATAGACCATAACCCGCACATTATTTTCAATATCTGTTGCTAGCTTCGCCGTGTTTAAAATGACTGACACAAAGATTGCGACTAACCCTAGTGTAATCATCACGGAGCTGACTGCAGCAACTGTCATCCAACCATTTCGCTTCAAACTTTTGAGCGATTCAAGCAGGTGACTTAAAAATCTACTATTCATCGTATCCGTACTCTCCTTTTGCTTCATCACGCACCACACGACCATTTTCGATGGCAATAACGCGGTGACGCAAAGTATTTACAATTTGGCTATTGTGGGTCGCCATTAGAACCGTCGTCCCTTGCAGGTTAATTCGCTCCAGTAGATTCATAATTTCCCACGAATTATCTGGATCCAAATTCCCCGTCGGTTCATCGGCAATCAAAACTTTAGGATTGTTCACAATCGCACGAGCAATGGCAATCCGCTGCTGCTCCCCACCTGAGAGTTCATTTGGAAATGAACGGACTTTGTGTTTTAAACCAACCAAATCCAACACTTCCATAACGCGCTTTTTAATATTCCGACGGCGTTCTCCAATAACTTCCATAGCGTAGGCGATATTTTCATAGACTGTCTTTTTGGGTAGCAACTTATAGTCTTGGAAAACGACACCAACATTCCGACGTAGCATTGGAATATCGCGTTTTTTAATCTTAGCAAGGTTGAACCCAGCCACTTGTAAATCACCTTTATCAACTTTAATTTCTCGATATAATAAACGAATAAATGTTGATTTCCTGCTCCAGAAGGACCTACAATATAGGTGAATTCTCCTGGCTCTACTTCAATGGACACACCACGCAGGGCTGTTGTCCCGTTGTCATACTTTTTGACAACATCTCTCATTTCAATAATTGACATTTATTGTTAAGAGTTCCTTTCGTAAGATAGTTTAGGGAGTGGGAGAGGAAACTATGATTGCATTGCAATTACAGTTGTCTGCGCCACTCTCATAAATTTAATATTTAGTTTAACCGCCATTTCAAGTAGGCATCGATGAAGCCATCAATATCTCCGTCCATGACTTTGTCGACCTGTGCGACTTCAAAGCCTGTCCGATGATCTTTGACCATCGTGTAAGGAGTAAAGACATAAGAGCGGATTTGACTTCCCCAAGAAATTTCTTTTTTGTCTCCCTTTAAGGAATCCACTTCAGCTGCTTTCTTTTCTTGCTCCATTTGGTAGAGTTTCGCTTGAAGCAATTTCATTGCCCGATCACGGTTTCCATATTGTGTGCGGTCAACAGTGGATTGTGTCACAATTCCCGTTGGTATGTGGGTTAAACGAACACCGGTTGAAACTTTGTTGACATTTTGCCCGCTGGCACCACCGGAACGGAAAGTATCCATCTTGATGTCTTCGTCTCGCACCTCAATTTCAATCGTGTCATCCAACTCCGGCATGACTTCCACTGAAGTAAAAGAAGTGTGACGACGCTTAGCTGAGTCAAATGGCGAAATGCGCACCAAGCGATGAACTCCCATTTCAGACTTCAACAAACCATAGGCATGAGGGCCCTCAAAAGACAAGGTAACAGACTTAATTCCCGCTTCATCTCCTGCTTGATAGTCCAATACTTCAACCTTGAAACCATGAGCATTGCCCAAAGCGTGTATACATCCAGTAGCAACATATCCCCAGTCTTGAGCTTCTGTTCCACCAGAGCCTGGATGAATTTCAAGGATAGCATTGTTATTATCATAAGGTTCCGACAAGAGGTGTCATTTCATAGCTGGTCATTTTTGTTTCCAACTCTGCTAATTTTTCTTCCAACTCTTCCTGTACAGAATCATCCTCCGCTAGAAAATCAAGCAAAATCTCTGATTCGTCAAATAAATCAGTCATTTGCTGGAAGTTATCATAGGTTTGCTTAAGTTCGTTTAATTCTTGAGATGTTTTTTGTGCTGAAATATTATCATCCCAAAATCAGGTTCTGTCATCTTATTTTTCTAAGATTGCAATTTCTTCTTCCAGACCTTCTAAGTCAAAGAGACCCCCTGAAAGAAGCTAATTTTTCACGATTTGCGTCAATTTTTGACGAATTTCTGAAATATCCATACTTACCTCTTTTCACATATCGTTTTATTATATCACAAGTCAGTATTTTTTTCTAATTTCTGACAGAGTCCAATAATTGTTATTGTATAAAATTTCTAATTCTGAATCAAGAAATTTCGTTCTTTGTTCATGATTGTTAGATAGGTTGCCGTCTGGCTAAAAATATTAAGAGGTTAGATACGTCAAAATGACATTCATGATGGCCCCTTCTTTACAACCTTTCGCTCGAGAATTTCTAAAATACCTGATTCTTGGTTGTTGGTGCTTGATACTTTGCTATTTTCTTGACCTTTTCAGAAGCATTTGCCATCGCATAACTGTGACCCACATAAGCTAGCATTTCTAGGTCATTTCCACCGTCCCCCAAAAAGCCATCATCTCCTGTGGTGCAATACCAAAATACTGACTAAGGAATTCAAGAGCAGAGCCTTTATGAACACCTCTTTGGATGATATCAATCGAACCATGTCCACTTGAAACTGCCTGAACGAGGTTGACCAGTAACTTGATTTAGCTTTTCAAGGAGTTGATCTGTTTTTCTTCTGGCACCAATAAGGCTAATTTGACAAAATCATCTTCTGGCAAATCCTGAAAATTAGAGATTTCTTTCAATGCATGGTAATAAATTGCAATTTCTTCTTTGTACTGTTTGGGTGCTGACTTGATCAAATAAGCAGAATGAAGCCCGCAAAGAGTTGTCGCATTTTCTAATCCTTCTAACACAAAGCACGTCTAAAACCTTTTCAATCTCTGTTCTAGCGATTTTTCTTCTCGTAATAGCTTCTCTCCCTCAAAAATTAGTGCTCCATTTTTTCTGAAACAATGATCAACTCCTCCTGATGTTTTTGGAAAAATGAAGCCAGTTGGGCATACTGATTGCCTGAAATGACGACTACTTTTTATATCTTTTTCTTGCAATGGTCGATAAATTTTCTCAAAGCGCTCCACATCATAGGTATTGTCAGAGCGTAGAAAAGTGCCATCCATATCAAATGCCACTAATTTAATCATCTGCAGACCTCCACTTACTTCTATTTTACACCAAAAAGACTTAAACTTTCCTATGATTTTTGACGAAAAATTTATTTCTTTCATTTTACCTCAAATATGCTACACTAGGAACATGACAAATTTAGCATTTATGAGCGATCTTCATTTGGATTCAAACCAATTTACCGATGAAGACATCACCATTTTGATTGATTTACTAAAAAAGGAAAAAGTTGACCACATTCACTTTGCAGGAGATCTATCTAATGACTTTGAGCATATTAGTTTACCTTTTTTACAAAAGCTCAAAAAATCCTTCTCCGTTTCTTACAATTTAGGCAATCATGACATGCTAGGAATGACAGAATACGACATTCAACAGCACAATTTCAATGTACAATCATTTGGACAGACTCAGTTTATTAGCCTAGCAGGTTGGTATGACTATGGCTTCGTTCCCGAAAAAACACCTGAAGAACACAAACGAACCAAGCAATTTTTCTGGTTTGATAGACGATTGAACCGCAACACTGATGACCCTATACTCACTCAACAGACCCTAGAACAACTTGAGAGAATTTTGGCTTCTCTGAATGGTCCTATTATCCTAGCTATGCATTTTGTTCCTCACAAAGATTTTCTTTACAATCACCCTTATTTTCAGCGCTTTAATGCTTTTCTGGGCAGTCAAGCCTTTCATAATCTCTTTGTCAAATATGGTGTGAAAGATGTTTGTCTTTGGTCATCTTCACCACCGCCACTCCGCTCGAATGATTGACAGTGTCTGCTATCATACAAGACCTCTTGGTTACATCCGCGAGTGGCAGTTGACCCAGCAATTTTTGAAGATTATCCTCAATACAAAATCCCTCAAATGTACCGTCTCCACAAACGCTATAATGCAGTAAAAGACTTACCTCTTTTTCCAATCATATAAGAAAAAGCACCTCCGAAAAGAACTAGAAGATGCTCTTATCATTTTTGATATTTAGTACGAAAACAACTGAATAGCTTCTCTTAGCTCGTCTGAAGAGCTTTTTCTTTTGTCTAACTGAAGATAAACTTCTAACAAGCACGAACGAGCATTAGAAAATTGCAAGAAGTCTGTTGAGTTTTTCTAACGGAAAGCTAAGTGAAGTTAACCAAAACCGCAACTCTGGTTTGTGAGAGCCTCTCATTTAAAAACAGCTTGATAGATTACTCGTGCCAAACGCCAATCTTCATCACTAATAAAGCGCCAATCCACTCTTTTTAAAAATCTTTTTCTAATACTTGAAAGAACCTCATTTTACTCGTGTTATAGGAAAATCTGGATGACAGATAATCTCAACTAAAAGATCTGCACCATGAGCAAAGGCATGCACCCAACCATATTCTTCAGAATAACTAGTACTATCATTTTCATACAGCAAATAAGACAGACCTTGTTCAAATAGAGCCATTCTTTTGCTGACTAGAAAGTCTTTTTAAAATAAAGTGAATTTTTCTTAGCATCTGCATTTAGCAAATTAGCGAATAATAAAGCCGTAAAAGATCGAATCAGAGTAGCCTGACCAACTTCTTCCTTTTTATACAAAAGCCCCTGTCGTTTAAGAGCTTCAACCACTACAAAATCAAACTGGTCCTTTGTAAATAACTGTTCTTGTATGGCTCTGGCTAGAGAAACAAAAGATTAAGTCGTCTCGTATTTTATAATTTGGATGGCCAATATGATTTAACATCCAAAGGATTTCTTCTCTTTCATAATGCACTTGATTATCAAGTAACTTCTGCTGTAACCTATCCTTTATTCTTACCATTTTATTCCTCGGCTAAGATGAAAAACTCACCATCTTGTTTAGGAAACTGTCCACAAATACTATTATTAATATCATCAGGCGCTAAATACTTTTTTTGACCATTGACATATCGTTTCAAAAATTGGTATCACAGACTCTACTTTTTTCTGTCAACTGATAAGTAACATGCATAGGGAGTTCATTATATTGACGTCTTTCTACCATATTATTTTGCATCAATTCTTTCAAAGTTCTAGAGAGAACAGTATCTGTAATATCTAGCATTTCTGCTTTTAGCTCATTATAGCGCAATGAGCCTTTGATAAAAAGAATACAAATAATGCGCGAATTCCATTTTCCTCCAAAAAAATATCTAACCCATATTCTAATGGACAGCGGAGTTCTCTTTCGATTTTTCGTTGATACATATCTGCCTCCTCACAAAATAGTTAGTTATTCACTAATTTGGTAACGTATTGCATTTAAAAATAGCACTATTTTATAATAAATTCAAATAAAAGGGAAGGGACTTAATACTATGTCTCAAGTTAAAAGCATATTTACAAATCACTCTAGATATTCCGGATGAAAGTCATCCTGCCGTAGCGAAAGTTTATAATGACTATCACAAGCCATTTCTAGATACTATCGAAGGGTCTGTGAGCAAGAACTTACTTATTCGCACAGAAGATGTGCAAGTTTTACATGGTTTTGACTCTGTTGAGCACGCTCAAAATTATCTACAAAGTGATATGTTCAAAAATGATGTTTTTGGTTGGACTTCAACCACTTTGGAAACAAGATTCAGATATCCGTATTTATAGCTTGTAATAAGGACTTAAAATTGTCGTATTCACGGCAATTTTTTATTATACTTTGACAATTAAAAAAGCCATCCGAAGATGACTTTTCTGTCTTAAATGGCATTTTTATCCATGCCTAATTTACGTTGAACAAATTTAACAATTTCTACGATGATAATCATGGAGAAACTTCCAATGAGAACGGCTGCCCATTGTGAGAGGTCTAATTTTGTTACATGGAAAATTCCTTCTAGTGGCTCAACCAAAATGGTAGAAGCCAATAAAATGAATGAAACAAGAATAGACCAGTTGAAAGTTTTAGATTTGAATGGCCCAACTGTTAGAAGTGATTGATAAACAGATTTTTACATTAAAGGCATGGAAAAGCTGGATTAGTCCAAGCGTTGCAAAGGACATGGTCAACGCATCCGCATGAATAGCTCTCATGTCACCAACATGAACTGGATTCATCAAAGCATAAGCATAAACACCGAGTACCAAAGCACCTTGCAAAAGCCCTTGATAAATAATCGAACTCATGACACCACCTGAGAAAAAGCTAGACTTACGACCACGCGGTTTGTGAGTCATCACACCCGGCTCAGCCGGCTCAACCCCTAGTGCAATAGCTGGGAAAGTATCTGTCACAAGGTTAATCCAGAGAAGATGAACCGGCTGCAGCACATCCCAGCCAAAAAAAGAGTTGCAAGGAAAAATCGTCAACACTTCTGCTGTATTGGCTGAAAGCAAATATTGAATGGTCTTTTGAATGTTAGAGAAGACTTTCCGTCCTTCCTCAACAGCCACGATAATCGTTGCAAAATTATCATCAGCCAGAATCATATCAGAAGCACCTTTCGAAACTTCTGTCCCTGTAATCCCCATTCCGATACCGATGTCGGCTGTCTTCAAGGCTGGTGCATCATTTACACTGTCACCTGTCATAGCAACCACCTTACCTTGACGTTGCCATGCTTTGACAATTCGCACCTTATGCTCAGGAGATACACGCGCATAAACAGAATATTGACCAACAACTTTTTCAAACTCTTCATCTGACAATTCATTAAGCTCAGCACCAGTCATGACATAGTCTTTACTATCATCATTGATAATTCCAAGGCGTTTAGCAATAGCTTCCGCTGTGTCTTGGTGATCACCCGTAATCATAATTGGACGAATACCTGCTTCTTTAGCCACTCGAACAGCTTCAGCAGCTTCTGGGCGTTCAGGGTCAATCATTCCAATCATACCCAGAATATTAAATCATTTTCAAGATTTTCAGACGTTAAGTTTTTCTGGAATTTCATCAATAATTTTGTAGGCACCAGCTAAAACACGCAAGGCCCTGATGAGCCATACCTGAATTATTTTCCTTAATTAACTGAGTCATTGCTTCATCAATCGGCGCAATATCGCTCTGCCTTGTCACGAGCCACACAGCGCTTTTAAGAGTTGATCTGACGCACCTTTTACAGCAACCAAGAATTTTACCATCTGGCAAAGGATGAATGGTTGACATAAGCTACGATCAGAATCAAATGGCAATTCTGCGACACGAGGATATTTCTCTAGGAAAGCTTTAACATCATACCCTTTATCAAGTGCATACTGAACAAAGGCTGTTTCTGTCGGGTCACCAATGAGTTTCCCGTCTTGGTCAATTTTAGTATCATTAGCAAGTACAACGGAACGTAGCAACGGTAAGTCGAGTCTAAGGTCAATATCTTGTTTTTGCTTCATGCAAACTGCCGTCATAAAAAGACTTTTTCAACCGTCATCTTGTTCATGGTCAAGGTCCCCGTCTTATCAGAAGCAATAATTTCAGTCGAGCCAAGCGTCTCAACTGCAGGAAGCTTTCTAACAATGGAATTTCTCTTCGCCAAAACTTGTGTGCCAAGTGCCAAGACAATGGTCACAATAGCAGGAAGTCCTTCTGGAATCGCTGCTACAGCAAGTGCGACTGATGTCATCAATTCGCCCAGCGGATCTTTTCCTTGAACGAATACACCGACCACAAAAGTGATAGCTGCAATAATTAAAATCGCATAGGTGAGCACTTTTGACAGACCATTTAGATTTTGCTTGAGTGGAGTATCTGTTTCATCCGCATTTTGGAGCATACCAGCAATATGACCGACTTCTGTAAACATACCTGTATTGACAACGACACCCATTCCACGTCCATACGTAACGTTTGAATTTTGGAATGCCATATTGATACGGTCGCCAATACCTGCATCAGCAGCTACATCAACAGTCAGATGTTTTTCAACTGGAACGGATTCGCCAGTCAGAGCTGCTTCTTCGATTTTCAACGTGTTCGCTTCCAAAAGACGCATGTCAGCAGGCACCATCACCTGCTTCCAGCATAACGATGTCTCCAGGGACCAATTCTTTTGAGTCTATTTCTGTCACATGTCCGTCACGCAGCACACGCGCAGCTGGGCTAGACATAGATTTGAGTGCTTCAATTGCTTCTTCTGCCTTGCCTTCTTGGTAAACTCCAAAAATGGCATTAATAATGACCACAGCTAGGATAATAATCGCATCTGCAATATCTTCACCACCTGAAGTCACAACCGAAAGAATAGCCGCAATCAGCAAAATAAGAATCATCAAATCCTTAAATTGCTCAACGAATTTCATCAGAAGAGATTTTTTCTCTCCCTCATCCAGTTCATTGCGTCCGTATTCATCTAAACGCTTAGCGGCTTCATTGCTTGATAAACCTTGCTCAGAAGTTTCTAAATTTTTTAAAACTTCCTCCGAACCTTGCGTATAAAACGCTTGGCGTTTTTGTTCTTTTGACAAACTATTTCCTCCTTTGATCCCTTTTTGACAAACAAAAAGAGACCTGTTTATTGCAACAAGTCTCGCTGTTTCATACAAGGCCGGAAATTGCTTTGTATTGACGACCTTGTAACGGATATCCCGCTAGCTACTCCCTTGAGTGTTTTTATTATATCAAATTCTTCAATTTTTTCAAGCATTCAATTTCTATCTATTTTACCGAATAGATAACAAGGCACAATAAATAAAATAATCGCTATGACAATTGTTCCTGTTAGATCAAAAGACATATCGCCTCTCGTTAGAAAAACCAAATAAATCTACTGAGAATGAAAATAGTCGCGATCACTAAACTAGGAAGGTTTCTTTTCATATCTTTCTATCTCCACGAAATTTCCATTTTGATAATCCGCAAAATTTCGCTCGCCATCAGGCATTCTCAATTGATAATGAAGTTCAATTATCTGCTTTTTCAAATCAACTTGGTAATGGCTTGTCTTCGTGATAAATTGCTGCATGCCTATTGGTGTCGGAATCCCAACCAAAGCTTCTCCCCCTTTGATAAATCGCATCAAGGATTTAGGGTGGAGAAGCGTAGTCATGATTAGTTCTTCATCATGAAACTTCAGCTACAACCTTTTCTCCTTCTTCATTTTTAAATAATAAATAATGATAAGCACCTTTTGAGTCCAATCTACATCGTAACTTTGGTCAATTTGCTCTACTTGCTCATCCATTTGAATTCGATTTTGGATTCTAATTTTTCACTCTTTAAATTTCCTCGTCTTCCTATTTCTTTCATTTTTAGCAGAAAATCAAAAATTTTTCTCCCATTTTTCTTATACTTTTTATTTTGCCATAGTTCTGAATAGGGATAAATTTTTTGAATTAAACCAGCAAGTTTGAATCGCTATTTTTCAGAGGTTATAGATTACTTTGTTATTTGGACTGCTAGACGAGATGTGGTATAATAGAGCCATGATTGAAAAAGTATTTTCGTGATCCCGTCCACAATTACATTCATGTGGATCACCAAGTCATCTATGATTTAATAAACACCAAAGAATTTCAACGACTGCGCCGCATTAAACAGTTAGGAACTTCCGGCTATACTTTTCACGGAGGCGAGCACAGCCGTTTTTCGCATTGCCTGGAGCTTATGAGATTTCAAGACGAATTACAAAAATCTTTGACGAAAAATATCCAGAGGTTTGGGATCGTCATGAAAGCTTACTTGTCATGGCAACAGCACTCTTGCACGATGTAGGTCACGGCGCTTATTCACATACTTTCGAGCGTCTCTTTGATACCGACCACGAGGAAATTACACGCCAGATTATCACAAACCCTGAAACAGAGATTAACCAAGTGCTGATTCAAGTTTCGCCTGATTTTCCGGAAAAAGTAGCCAGCGTTATCAACCACACCTATCCAAACAAACAGGTGGTGCAACTTATTTCCAGTCAGATTGATGTCGATCGCATGGATTATCTCTTGCGAGACTCCTACTACACAGGCGCTTCTTATGGACAATTTGATTTGACACGGGTTTTACGCGTTATCTGTCCTGTTGAAAACGGCATTGCTTTTAAGCACAACGGCATGCATGCTGTGGAAGATTATGTCGTCAGTCGTTATCAAATGTATATGCAAGTTTATTTTTCATCCTGCTAGTCGTGCGATGGAGGTACTCTTACAGAATTTACTCAAACGAGCTAAATTTCTCTATGAAAAGCAGAAAGACTATTTTTGCACTCTCTTCTCCCAACCTCATTCCTTTTCTTTTGAAAAAGCGAGTGACCTTGAAAGATTATCTAGCACTGGATGATGGTGTGATGAATACTTATTTCCAGGTCTGGATGACGAGCCCTGATACGATTTTATCTGATTTAGCACAGCGTTTCATCAACCCAAAGTCTTTAAATCCATTATTTTTCAAAAGAAAATGAGAAATATCTGAATGTTATGCAGGGATTTGGTTGCAGAGTCGGCTTTGATCCTGACTACTATACCGCTATTCACCGCAATTTTGATCTACCTTATGATTTTTATCGTCCAGATGTCGAAAAACCACGCACTCAGATTGAAATTATCCAAAAGGATGGCAGTCTCGCGGAGTTGTCCACTTTGTCGCCCATTGTTGAATCGTTAGCAGGCACTAAGACATGGAGACAATCGTTTCTATTTTTCCAAAAGAGATGCTGAAAGAAGCTGGACTTTTTAGTGAAAATAGTAAAACTTTTCTTGTCGTATATCAAAAACGATCAATTTATATATGGAGAAACACACGAACATGAGCATTAAACTAATTGCCGTTGACATTGACGGAACCTTATTAAATACCAAAGAGAAGTCACACCAGAAGTTTTTTCTGCTGTACAAGATGCCAAAGCTGCTGGAGTAAAGATTGTCATTGCAACCGGACGTCCTATTCTAGGAGTGAAAAATTTGCTTGAAGAGTTACACCTAAACGAGCCGGGCAATTATGTCATTACCTTCAATGGCGGTCTAGTACAAGATACCTCAACTGGTGAGGACATTGTCAAAGAAATCATGACCTATGAAGATTATCAGGACATTGAATTTCTCAGCCGCAAACCAGGGAGTTCACATGCACGCTATCACCAAGGACGGCATTTATACTGCTAACCGTAACGATTGGAAAAATATACCGTTTACGAAGCTGGGCTGGTCAATATGCCAGTCTATTACCGCACCCCAGAAGAAATGGTAGATAAAGAAATCGTCAAAATCATGTATATTGACGAACCAGAAATTTTAGATCAAGCAATCGCCAAACTCCCTAAAGAATTGTACGACAAGTACACACTCGTGAAATCTGCACCTTTTTACTTAGAAATTGTCAAAAAAACTGTCAATAAAGGGCTGCAGTCAGTGCATCTAGCGGAAAAATTAGGATTGACAAAAGAGAGACTATAGCTATCGGGGACGAAGAAAACGACCGTGCAATGCTAGAAGTCGTTGGAAATCCTGTTGTAATGGAGAATGGAACTGACGAGTTGAAAAAAATTGCCAAATACATTACCAAATCAAACGACGAATCCGGCGTTGCATACGCTATTAGAGAGTGGGTTTTAAACTAATGTACACTTATAAAATCGGAATATCTGCTCAAGAACACGATGATTTTTGTTAAGAAAAGTTCTCAAACCAACTTGCTTCAAAGCGCTTCTTGGGCAAAGGTTAAAAGATAATTGGGATAATGAACGAATTGGTTTTTACAAAAATGACCAATTAGTGGCTTCTACTAGTATTCTCATCAAGCCTCTACCACTCGGAATGACTATGCTTTATATTCCTCGCGGTCCTATTATGGATTATCAGAATCAAGAATTACTGCAATTTGTCCTGACTTCCTTGAAACAATTTGCTAAAACTAAAAAAGCTCTTTTTATCAAGTTTGATCCGAGTCTTTTCCTCGTGCAGGCTCAAATTGGAGAAGACAGAAAAAGAACAGCAAGAAACACTTGACGTGATTCAAAAATCTCCAGAAAGCTGGAGCGATTTTGGGTGGGGCGGACAGAATCACTTGATGACACGATTCAGCCACGTTTTCAAGCAAATATTTATAAGGACAATTTCAGCGAAGAACTTTTATCAAAAAAGTACACGCCAAGCCATTCGCACTGCACGAAACAAAGGCATTCAAGTCCAGTTTGATGGCAAAGAACTTTTAGATGATTTCTCTGCTTTGATGAAAAAAACCGAAAATCGAAAGAGTATTCACTTGCGGGGGAAGGACTATTATCAAAAACTCCTTGATACTTACCCAGAGCATTCCTATATCACACTTGCAAGCATTGACCCTAAATGAGCGTCTAGAAAGTCTTCAAGCTCAAAAAGCCAAAGCTGAAAAAGAAGCCAGCAAATTCACTGAAAAACTAAACCTGTTAAAATTGAAAACAATAAGCAAGAACAAAAAAACGACTGCAAGAAGAAAATGGATTTCTTGTCAGAAAAATAACACAGGAGCAACTATTGTTCCTCTCTCTGGAACTTTGGTTCTCGAATATGAGGGTTACCTCTGAAAATATCTATGCTGGAATGGATGAAGAGTACCGCCGCTACCAGCCAGCCCTCCTCACTTGGTATGAAACCGCAAAACACGCCTTTGAACGTGGCGCCGATTGGCAAAATATGGGGGAGTTGAAAACGATTTAGACGGCGGACTTTATCACTTTAAGTCCAAGTTCAATCCAACCATTGAAGAGTTTGTCGGTGAGTTTAACTTACCAACCAATCCACTCTATCATCTCTAACCTTGCCTATACTTTGAGAAAGAAATTCCGCAGCAAACACTAAGAAAGGAATCGTATGACATTTAAACGACTTAGTCAGGAAGAATTTGTAAACCATAGCGCTTCTTGTGCTCAACGTTCTTTTATGCAAACAGTAGAAATGGAAATGCTCTTAGCGAAACGCGGTTTTACTTGCCAATATGTCGGTCACACAAATGAACATGATGAAGTGACTGTTTCAGCTGTGCTCTACAGTATGCCCATGACAGGTGGACTTCACATGGAAATCAATTGCGGTCCTGTTTCAACAAATCCTCACGACCTGCAAGCTTTTTACCGTGAACTCAAGACCTACGCCAAAGAAAATGGTGCTTTAGAGCTAATTGTCAAACCTTATGAAACTTATCAAACATTTGACAGCAATGGTCAACCTACTTCGCCCGAAAAAACAGAATTGATAAAAGATTTGACAGACTTAGGTTATGAATTTGATGGTTTCCAAACAGGTTATCCTGGAGGAGAACCTGTTTGGCACTATCTAAAAACTATCAAGGAAGCTGACTCAAAATCTCTACTAAAATCCTTCAACAAAAACTGTAGTCGCAATATTACGACTGCCCTAAACTATGATATTTCCATCCGAAACATTACCAGAGAAGAAATCCCTCAGTTTAAACAAATTATCGAGGAAACTGGTAAGAGACAAGGTTTTGAAGATAAAAGTCTGAGTTACTACTATGATTTGTATGATAGTTTTGGTCCAAATGCGGAATTCGTAGTTGCTGAGATCAATTCAACAGCTGCCCTTGCCCACTTGGATCAGAAAATTTCCTTGCTAAATCCATCCGCTAAACAATATGAACAACAATTACAAAAACTAGAGAAACAAAAGAATATTGTTCGGGAAACTTTAGCTGGTAAAGAATCTGAAACAGTTCCTTTAGCATGTGCTCTCATAATCTATACCCCCTCAGAAGTCACTTATTTATTTGGAGGATCTTATACTAAATATCAGAAATTTTCTGCTGCTTTCTTGATTCAATACCATGCAATGAAGCGAGCATTACAAAAAGGATCACTTTATACAACTTCCTTGGTATTACTCAAGGGAATCTTTCGACGGATCAGATGGGTGTTCTTCGTTTCAAACAGAACTTCAATGGTTACATTGTCCGCAAAATGGGGACCTTCCGCTATTATCCACAACCACTTAAGTTTAAAGTATTGAATATGATTAAAAAGATGTTACGACGATAAGCACACCCACATCAGACAACTGGTGGGGTTGATAAACAAAAACGAGCTTATATAAGCTCGCTTCAATAAACAAATACTTATCCTACCACAATTACAATAATACCTGTAAAAAGCCAAAAATAGATGACATAAAAATTGTTCTTTTTCATATTACATATCCTCTCTTTTTATAGTATTATATAATAATTTCACATACATCCTGTATATTTCCCATATATACAATTAAGGAGAAGATTTATGAAACAATTTGGAAAGATATTCAAAAATTTAGAGAATCTCGTGGGTTGAAATTAAAAGATATTTTCAAAGCCAGGTATATCAAGTTCTCAACTATCTCGATTTGAACATGGTGAAACAGATTTAACTATTACAAAATTTATGACTGCACTTGATGAAATTAATATGTCTATTGAGGAGTTCATGTATGCTGCACACGATTTTTCATAGAGATGAATTAAACGAATTACTAGAAAAAGTTAAACACTATGTAAGTAATAGAGATATAATTGGACTAAAAAAATCTTTTAATTTTTCAGATAGAAAAAAAGGTGCTAAACGAAAAATTTTTCATAACCTTAATACAATATTAATCAAAAATTAGACTACAAGATTTATCTGAAGAAAAACTACTACAATAAAAAGATATTTTCATGTTATCATAACTAATAATACTAAAGCATTCATTAGTCCAGTACTATATGATGTTTTAATTTCGATGATTTACAAAAGCAGAGTATTTCATTTTGTGATGATATTAATCCCGAAAAATACGGTTACTTATGATGTAGATGGGAGTAAAAAAATTATGTTTTTAGATTTTGGGAACACATAACAATGATAAAGTTAATTTATTTAATAATAAAAATAAATTTGAATCATGTAGAGAATGCTGGTGCCGTGGTATGTGTATGGAGTGTGTCGCAAATTTTATAGATGGTTATTCATCTATCATTAATGAGAATGAGGGAATTTTTGTCTTGTAATAAACAAGAATTAATGGAATACTGTATCTATAAGATAATTAAGATTGCTAAACATAAAGAAAAGCTTTCTAAATTAGTGAATAACTTTGAAAGGTTCATCAGATATGCTTAAACACTTTATCTCAAAAGCTATTAGTCATCTACTTTCTGTTTATCGTGCTGACATGGGTTGAGTCGGTCTTAAATCCTACCCTCGTTCGGATGATTATTGATAGTTTTCAAGCGAAAAATTTAATGATTCTCTGGCAGACCTTGCTACTAGGAATTTTTGGGAAATATCCTGATTCTCTTGGGTTTAGCAGGAAAGCGTTATCACTATGCTAAGGTCATTGCTGACTTTAATAAGAAGCTAAAAAGGAAAGATGTTTGCGGCTTTTTCTTTGTGACAATCAACTGTTGGATAAAGACATTCTTTCCGATTTAGAAAATGATGTGAAACAGATAGAAGAAAATTATGTAGAATCCACTTTGATTATCATTGGTTCTCTTGGTTTCACCTGCGTCTCTATCGTTTATGCTTTTATTGACAAACTTCTGGCTAGGAGCCATTTTTCATCATTTTTCTATGCCATTCCAGCTCTATGCAGTGGAATTGGCTCCAAAAACTAGATCGGCTATCTGAGAAAAATCAACAGTCAATCAAGACTACATCTCTCTGCTGTCTAGTTTTATAGCTGGTTCTAGAGTGATCAAAAACTATCATAGCCAGAATTTCTTTTACACGATTTTCCAAAAGAAATTATTCAACAATATAGATCAGAATGTTCAGTTTGAAAAACAAAAGAACGATAAACAATATTCTAATCAATACCATTGATGTATTTTTGCTCCGTTTTTTCCCATTATTATTGGTGGCTTTTATGACTTATTATGGCAAGCTGACTCCAGCTAGTTTTGTCGCTATTTACCTCGTGTCTTACAATATAGGTTATCAATTTCAAGAGCTATCTTATTTCATCAATACACGTAAATCCAGTAAGAATCTCTGTGATAAATACCAATTTTTGTCTGAAAATAAGAACAGTGAGGAAAAAGTAGTTATCAAGAATTGTTTTTCCAATCCAATTTGAACGGGTTTCTTTCAGTCATCAAGGAAAAAGTCATCCTCTCTGATTTTTCTTTCACCATTCATTCTGGAGAAAAAAATTGCTATTATCGGTGAAAGTGGCAGTGGAAAAACGACTTTATTAAATTTACTATTTGGCTTTTTAAAACCGGATTCTGGACAAATTACTTTTAATGGAAAAAGATTTGAACCCTGAAACAAGACAACAAATCGGATCTTACATTTTACAAGAAAGTCATTATTTTGATAACCTTTTCTTTTTATGACAATATCAGTTTAGGTGAGCCCCTTCATTCTGAAAAGATGAAAGAGATTTTAAGCAAGGTACATCTTCTCTACCTAAAAGATAAAAAAAGAAATCAGCAATCAAACTTTGTCAGGTGGCGAAAAACAACGATTAGAAATCGCTAGAAGTCTTTATCATGAGAAAGACTTTATTTTAGCAGATGAAGTAAAATCAAATCTAGATAGTCGAACAGCAAAAGAAATAGAAGATGTCTTATTTTTCACTTCCACAAACGGTTATCGAAGTCATTCATCATTACTCAGATAAAACTCTAAAGCGCTATGATAAAAGTGATTGAATTATAAATTTAAAAATAGTAAAAAAATCGCAAAGGATTTATCCCTGCGATCTTTTGTTATTACTTTTTCATTACAATTTTTCTGGCACGACTTTTTAGTAACTCTTGAATAGCTGCTTGGTTGCTTTCCGCCAGCCATAGCCATATCTGGTTTACCGCCACCACGACCATCTACAATTGGTGCTAATTCTTTAATTAGTTACCAGCATGAATCTCCCTTTGTCTTGCTAGCTACAAGGACATTGACTTTCTCACCAATAGCCGCCACAAGGACAAGGACATCTGAATAGTCTTTTTGTTTCCAAGTATCGGCAAACGTACGAAGAGGGCTCCAGCATCGGACACAGAAACTTGACTGGCGATAAAACTATGTCCATTAACTTCTTGAACATTCTTGAACACTTCACCCGAAGCCACTGCAGCTGCCTTTTCTTTCAACTCAGCGTTTTCTTTTTCAATTGACGTAATTGCTCTTGAAGAGTTTCAACTTTATGAGAGACCTCTTTTTAATTGAGGAACTTTGAGCGTTGTAGCAATGGCTTTTTAGCGCATCTTCTTCCTCACGATAAGCTTCAAATGCTTCTTTACTTGTCACAGCGAGAATGCGACGTGTTCCTGAGCCGATTCCTTCTTCTTTGATAATCTTGAAAAGACCAATTTCAGAAGTATTTTTCATGTGAGTACCACCACACAACTCAATAGAGTAATCTCCAATTGTCACCACACGAACTTCTTTTCCGTATTTTTCTCCAAAGAGAGCCATCGCACCCATTTCTTTAGCAGTATCAATGTCTGTTTCAATAGTTTTAATGTCAATGGCTTCCCAAATTTTTTCATTAACTTCTTGCTCAATGCGACGTAGCTCTTCTGCTGTAACTGCTTGGAAATGAGTGAAGTCAAATCGAAGAAATTCTACTTCATTGAGAGAGCCTGCTTGCGTTGCATGTTTACCTAAGACATGATGAAGAGCCGCATGAAGTAGGTGTGTTGCAGTGTGATTCTTCATCACACGGTGACGACGATCGTGGTCAATTTCAAGTTTATACTCATGGTCTAACGTGAGTGGCGCTACCACTTCTACCGTATGGAGCGGTTGTCCATTTGGGGCTTTTTGAACATCTACAACTTGGGCAACGAGTTGACCTTCAGAGTCAAAAATATGTCCATGGTCTGCCACTTGTCCCCCATTTCAGCATAAAATGGTGTCTCTGAAAAACAAGGTAAACCTTACCAGAAGAAACTTCTTCAACTTCTTCGTCAGCTGCCACAATCGCAACCAACTTCGCAGATAAAGCCTCTTTTTCATAGTTAAAGTGGCTTTCAGCTGTAATATTTTGCAAGGTTTCATTTTGCATGCCCATAGATCCACCTTTAACAACACTAGCCCGTGCGCGTTCTTGCTGCTCTTTCATAGCAGCGTCAAAGCCTTCGCGGTCTACTGTCATACCAGCTTCTTCGGCAATTTCTTCGGTCAATTCTACTGGGAAACCATAGGTGTCGTACAGTTTAAAGACATCCGTTCCTGAAATAACAGACTGTCCCTTTACCTTTAACTCTTCTACAATACTTTTGTGCAAAAGTGTTGACCTGAATGAAGCGTGCGAGCAAAAGATTCTTCTTCACTTTTTGATGATTTTTTCGATAAAATCTTGCTTTTCAAGCACTTCTGGATAATAGCTTTCCATAATTTTTCCGACAGTTGGAACAAGTTTGTAAAGGAAAGGCTCATTGATTCCTAATTTTTGACCATGCATCGAAGCACGACGGAGCAAGCGACGCAAAACATAACCACGTCCTTCATTTTCTGGAAGCGCACCATCGCCAATAGCAAATGACAGAGAGCGGATATGGTCTGCAATGACCTTAAGCTCATATTGTCACCATCTGGATTGTAATTCTTACCAGATAACTTCTCTACTTCACGAATAATCGGCATGAAAAAGGTCTGTTTCAAAGTTGGTCTTTGCCCCTTGAATAACAGCTACTAAGCGCTCTAGACCTGCGCCCGTATCAATATTTTTTTGTGGCAACTCCTTGTATTCACTTCTTGGAACAGCTGGATCAGCATTGAATTGGGACAAAACAATATTCCAAATTTCAATATAACGATCATTTTCAATATCTTCTGCAAGCAAACGAATTCCTTGATGTTCAGGGTCAAATGCTTCCCCACGGTCAAAGAAGATTTCTGTATCTGGTCCAGAAGGTCCTGCACCAATTTCCCAGAAATTGTCTTCAATTGGAATCAAATGACTTGGATCGACACCAACTGAAATCCAACGATTATAAGAATCATGATCATCTGGATAGTAAGTCATGTAGAGCTTGTCTTTTGGAAAATCAAACCAATCAGGACTAGTCAAGAGCTCAAATGCCCATTCAATCGCTTCATCACGGAAGTAATCACCAATAGAAAAAAATTCCCCAGCATTTCAAACATAGTATGATGACGTGCTGTTTTTCCGACATTTTCAATGTCATTCGTCCGAATCGCTTTCTGCGCATTGGTAATCCGTGGATTTTCTGGAATAATAGTCCCGTCGAAATATTTCTTTAATGTTGCAACGCCAGAGTTAATCCAGAGTAGAGTCGGGTCATTGACCGGTACTAGACTAACAGACGGTTCGACAGCATGTCCTTTTGAGGCCCAAAAATCTAGCCACATTTGGCGTACTTGAGCACTTGATAATTGTTTCATTTTCTTCTCCTTAAAACATTTTCTCTAACTGATTTTTCTATTGCCCATGTGAGTTTTTAAGAACTACTTTCAAGAGCTTCTACATAGTCAATAGCCACACACAATGAAATCACTAAATCAGCGTAGGCATCTTCATAAACTACAACTTGATAAGTGGACATCAGGTGCAAAGAGTTCTTTTGAAATCTCTGCAATCACTTGTCCCTGCGCATCCAGCAGACGAAATTCTAAATCCCAGATATTCCCCTCGATGCGCAGATCTAAGTTGTCAAATTCATATTTATCTCGTAAAAAAGTGAATTTTTTACGGATATAAAAACTCGAACCATTGCGCAATTGAATTTCAAATTGAGGTAAGACTGTTAGCACAGTCTTTTTGAATTTGACTGACCACTTCACCCTTGTCATCATAAATCGTAAAAGTTTTGGGAATTTTTTAAAAAGCTTCCTCCACTTGATAATCAATGTTCCCTACGATCATCTTTGATGTCAAATTTCTCACCACCAAAGCGAAATTTTTGTTTTTTTACAAGATAAGTCTTCATGACGGTTCCTCGCAAAAGACAAGTCCACTAGACGAAGGGCGAAAAAAACCGCGGTACCACCTTCATTCAATGAACTTGTCATTCTCATTATGTATGCAATTTTTTTCTTTGAGTAGCATGATTTTCGTTCTTACATGGCTTTGCAGCACTGCCAATTCTCTGGGCTAAGAGGTCAAAAATCAATTCTCAATAGTCCTATTATACTCACTTATGAGCTTTTCGTCAACTTATTTTGATGAAGATGACGAGCTAGATGTTGATTTGCTATCTGACTTGACATATTGTGAGAACAGATTTTGGAAAGCTTGATCTTTCACCTTAATATTGGCTGCTTGTAATTCTTTGGCAACAATTTTTGAATAAAAGGTGCGATCATTTTGTTTTTGTGTCAAGATAACATTTTTCAGTTGTTTCTTGTAGTCTTTCCAGTTTGCTGATTTTTCAGACTTACTATTTAGTTTCACAATGTAATAACTTGAAGAATAGGTTGATGATTTAACGGTGATAACATCAGAAATACCATTTGCTTCAAGAGCAAAAGCAGCCTTTTTAACAGCATCTGGAACATCTGTTGAAGCTGAGTCAAACTTCACTTCGCCACCCTTATCTTTTGTCTTCTTATCTGTAGAATTTTCCTTGGCAATTTGTCCGAAATCAGCACCTTCAGCTTTTGCTTTCTCCAATACTTCCTTTGCCTTGTCTTGACTGTCAACTTTGATGATTTGAACAGTCACTTCTGGTGTATAAGATTCGTATGCTTTTTTATAGTTTGCATCTGTCAATTCTTTTTCAGCTGCTTTTTTGACAGCATATTCGACCAATTTATTGGTTCTGATTTGTTCACGATAAGTATCTTCCGTCAATCCTGCTCTTGCCAATACTTGTTGGAAAGCAGTTCCGTAAGTGCTCTTACTCTTATTGAACGTTTCATTGACTTCTTTTTCTGTAACATGTTTACCATAGCTCTTTTCAAAAACTTCTTGAATGGTCATATTGAGAAGTACTTGTTGAGCAGCTGCATTATTTTTTTACTTTGTCATAGAAATCATTGACAGTAATTGTATTTCCTTTCATCGTGATAATATCTTTACCACCAGCTTGCGAGCATGCCGCTAATGTTACAACTGACAAAAGCGTAATGGCTCCTGCTAGAAATTTTTCTTCATTATGAAAACTCCTTTTTAATTCACTTTCTTATTGTACCATAAAATAGATTTAATATCTTAAATTTTCCTAAAAACTGTGAAAGTTTAGAAAATATTAAAACTCTCATTTTTTCTAATCATCAGAATGCCGTCACCAAGAGGCAACAAAGTTGCAGTTAAGTCAGGTTGATCTAGTGTTTTATCAAATAATTGGTGCAACCCTCGATAAATCGTTCGTTGGCCTCGACGCACTTCACTCATCTCCCTTTGACATCTCCACCTTGAAAAAAACATCATCTATGATGATAATTCCTCCTGAAGAAAAGGCGCTTCAGAACTTCTGGCAGAAAAGACAGCGTATTTGGACTTAGCAGAGTCCATAAAGACAAAGTCATAGCAATCTTTCAAACTAGGAAGAATATCCATTGCATCACCTTCCAGCAATGTAATTTGCCTGCTTATCAAACTTGGAAAAAGTTCGCTTTTGGCAAAGACAATCATTTCTGGATTTCGATCAATCGTTGTAATTTGAGCCTGCGGTGCATGTTCTGCCATTAAAAGAGCTGAAAAACCAATGGCTGTCCCAATTTCCAAAATCTTCTGTGGCTGTAAAGTTTCTAATAGGAAACGAAAATAGGCAACTATTTTCATGAGGAATAATGGGAATATTTTCTGCATGAGCAAAAGTTTTCGAGCTCTTTTAAAGAGCCCGAAACTTGCTTTTTGCCGTGTCCGCATAAAATCAACGATTTCTTCTTTGACAACGGGACGACGCATATTGTGATTAGCATTTTTACTATAGGATTCAACCATTTTATGCCAGTCCCTAACTTTTTCTACGAGTGCTTCAAATTCATCAAGACGACGTTCAAAGACTGCAAAAAGCAGCATTGAGGTAGTCTTCTTTTTCCATATCTACACCAGCTTTTTTAATGACATTTAGCGGATAATCAGAATTTCCTGCTTTCAAGTAGTTGAGATACTTCTCTTTATCTTCTTGCGTTCCGTTAACAATCTTATCTGCTAAGGCAGAAGCAGCTGAGAAACCGGTTGAGTATTGAAAAACATAGTAATCATAGTAGAAATGCGGAATCCGTGCCCATTCGTATTGAATTTGTGGGTTGTCTTCTTTCGTCAAACCATAATATTTTTTTCATTTTAAATCTGCGTACAAATCATTCAAAAATTCACTCGTCAAGACTTGACCTTCCTGGTCGGCTTTGTGAATGGCATGTTCAAACTCGGCAAATTGAGTTTGGCGGAAAACAGTTCCACGGAAACCGTCCAAGAAATGATTCAGAATCGCAAAGCGGGTTTGATCATCATCTACTTCTTCCAATAATTTCTCCGTAAGGATATTTTCATTGGTCGTAGAAGCAATCTCAGCTAAGAAAATAGAATAATCTCCGTAAACGTACGGCTGATTTTCACGAGTATAGCTGGAATGCATGCTGTGACCTGTTTCATGAACCAGCGTGAAAAGATTGTCCAACGTATCTTGCCAGTTGAGCAACATAAAAGCATTGGTATCGTAAGAACCACCAGAATAAGCCCCAGAGCGCTTGCCTTGGTTTTCATAAACATCAATCCAACGATCTGAAAAGGCTTCTTTTACTCGACCTAGATAATCTTCTCCAAGGATAGCTAAGACTTCTTCTGCTTTCATCAAGGCTTCCTCATAAGTAAATTTGTAATCTGCCTCTGACAATGGTGTATAGAGATCATACATTTTCAAATCAGAAAGGCCTAAAATCTTTGCACGTAGCGCAATATAGCGATGTAAGAGTGGCAAATGTTTGTTTACCGCAGACACTAAGCTATCATAAACACTTTCTGGAATAAAGTTAGCAGACAAGGCAGCTTCACGCGCAGAAGAAAAATTACGAACTTTGGCATTGTAATTATGAACTTTAACATTCGTTTGGAGAGTCTTGGCGTAAGTGTGTTGGTATTGCTCATAGACGCTGTAAAGCGCTTCATAAGCTTCCTTGCGGACTGTACGATTTTTTCGACTCCACTAAACTAATGTAATTTCCGTGCGTCAATTGCACTTCATTTCCTTCTTCGTCGTGCACGGTTGGAAAGACAATATCAGCATTGTCTAAGATTCCAAAAGTTTCACCCGCAGCACTAAAAATTTCACCAGCTCCTGCTAACAATTCTTCCTCACGTTGAGAAAGGATGTGAGGTTTCTTTTGCAGCAGCTTATCAAAGAAATGCTGATAGATTTGCAATTCGGGCTTTTCAGCTAAGAAAGTCTGATATTGCTCGTCTGTGATTGCCATAAATTCTGGCTCATAAAAAGCAAAAGGCCTGTCCGAACTCACTATAAATGGCCATTCCTTTGGCTTGGTATTCTTGATATTTTGCCACGCGCGTATCTTGGTCATTTTCATGTGAGCATAGGAATAGAGTTTTTCGATACGACGCATCAAGTCCAATTGGATTTCTGTTGTTTTTTTAAAAAGGCTGTCAGATGAGTCCAAAAGATGCCCTGCTAAGCTGCTGGCTTCTTTTTAATTCTTTTGAAACTTGAGTTAACTCTGCCTCAAAAAGCTTCATCTGTTGGGAAAATCGTTGTTAGGTCCCAAAGTGTATTTTTCTTCAATTTCATTTCTTTGTTTTGCATAAAATTTCCTCCGTCCTTCCTATTCTATCATAAATATGCCAAAAATCTTTTGCATAAAAAGCTGGAGGATAGAGAATTTGGAGATTTTGTCTTTTTCATAATAAGCTGAAAAACTGCTGGTAATAAGGCGTGAGATCCTGAAAAATCTGACAGAAAGAGCTGGAACGAACAGGTTGGACTTGCGGGTAAAATTCATCAACCGTTTTTGGTTAATAAATTATCACCCGTTTGATACAATTCTGCCTGCCATTTCATCCATTTGGGCTGCTGATAATAGAGCTGCTGGCGCACATAACCGCAAATATTTTTATCTTCTTTTTGCCAGGAAACTCGTCATCTCCTGCTTGCAGAATGGTTGACGAAAGATGTCTCAAAAGGTTTCCTTTACCAAAAAGCAAAACTTTTTCTCCTTATACTGAACCTTGCCATGCAAATCTTCATGAATCAAGTATTTAAGCCTCAAAAGCTGTTTTTGTTCGTCCAATTCCCACAGATGAAAGCCCATATTTTGACTAAAATAGAGAAAATCCTTTTGTAAATTGGTCAAGGCATTTTTCAGCCAAAGTTTCTTTCCCAAGAGCCAAAAAGAACGCGATAGCCATGCTGGCGATAACTTTCCGTACAGCTCTTTTTAGCGTTTTTTGACTAAGTGAGCTACACTGAACTTCAGCACAATTTGTTTTTCAACTAACAAATCTGCGATTTGCTGCAATTCTGGTAAATATGCTTCCACTTGAATCGCATGATTGGACTTTCTAGCCCACGTAAACAAAGCAGCTTTCAGATTTAAGTGTTCTTCACTTTCATTTTCCGTATAAAATGACATTCTTTTAAAGAAATATGAGCAAAAGTGCGGTCGCATCACCTTGCCATTCTTAAATCGCACCGCTTCCTTACAAGCCGGGCAGAGAAACCTATCCAACGGATTTTACCGTATCTTCCACAGCATTTAGCATTTTTCCGTTTTCCTGACAAAGCCATTAACATAGATTATTTTCCCCTTTTACTTAAATTGTTTCGTAAAAAGAGTGAAACAGAACTCATCTTAAAAATTTTAAGTTAAGTTCTGTCTCACCCTCACAAAAGTTGCTCAACAGTCTTCCAGACTGTTGAGCTGGTGGATAAAGAAAACAAAGTTTTTATCAAAAAGTGCTTTTTCTGAGCTTGAAAAATGAAGAACTTTGAAGGTGGGACGATGAAATCAAGTTTCTACGAAACTACTGATTTCTGCCCCACTCTCATCCTCCACCTCAAAGTAGTGCTTTGAGCAAACAGCTACTGCGACCTTGGTTTATTGCACTATGTAAATTGAAGCTGAGACTTTCGTTCCAGCTTTCCAAATTTTTATAAGGGGAAACACAATTATTGAATCGCTTCAGCGCCGTCCATTTCTTCTTTGTACAACTTCGTATCATACATCTTAATAAATGGATACCAAATCACAAAGGCAGACAGAGCACAGACAAGTGCAACTACGAAAGCACCAATATTACCACCTGAACCAACATAAGCTCCAAGACCAATAGGTGTTGGCCATGGTGTTTGGGCAATTGCTTTACCAGCTAGTCCAAGTTGGACAGACCAGTAACCAATTGAAGCAGAGACGATTGGAGCCAAAATAAACGGAATGGTCAACATTGGATTATACACAATTGGTAGACCAAAGATAAGGGGTTCGTTGATGTTGAAAATAGCTGGACCCATAGCTGCTTTTTCCAAGCATACGTAATTGATCTGACTTCGCACGGAAAGCAATATAGAAGCAAAAGCAATAAGGTCGCACCAGAACCACCGATTGTTACATAAGAGTTGGTAAATTCACCTGCATAAGCAATGAATTTGCCGTCAACGTTTTGTGCCATATTAGCAAGCAAGATCGGATTAACCAGTCCCATAACGATATTAGCACCGTGAATACCGACAATCCAAAGAGCATGAACCAATAAGTAAATCACAACGATACCTAGCCATGTATTAGTGATATGGCTAACAAAAGGCAAACGGAACTGCAATAACTTTATAAATATCTGTACCAAATAGGATAAAGATACCGTTAATGAAGAGTACTGCAAATGCAATGACAAAACCTGGAATGAGAGCTGTAAATGAACGAGCAACTCCTTCTGGAACAGCTTCAGGCATCTTGATGACCCAATTCTTCTGCACACAAAGGCGATATAGTTGCACAGCGAGAATGGACATCAGAATCGCAGTAAACATACCTGATGTAGATAGACGTGTCAAACTATCTCCACCAATAGTCCAGCCGCCAATTGTTGCTTTTTCCTGTAACGGCTGAAATCACTCCTTTAGAATAAGTTAATTCAGGAATGGTCAAAAAGTAAGCAAATACCGCTAAGAGACCACCATTGAGTGGATTGAGTTGAGCCCTTCTTCTTCGACATAAATTTTTTGTGTATTCATACCCAATAACGATGGCAAAATAGAGAGCAAAATCCCCATTGTACACTTATAAGCTATACAAGTAGAGAGCTTTGAATCTTATCAAATGAATTGCCCACAAATCAACAATAAATTGAAGATTAAAGGCTTGCGGTATAACACTAAGAACCAAGAAAGCAGACCCTACGATTGTAAAAGGGAATGCTAGCCATCCAGCAGCAACAATAGCACGAACAGGACGTAAGTAGAGACTTTTCCCATTGGTCCCATGCAGGTACTTTTTCTAGAAATTCAAACAATTTATTCATAATATATCCTCTATGATGTTTGAAATATAATTTATAAACTAACGTTGAACAGTGGCAATATATTCTTGAATGCGTTTATATTGCTTATCTGTATGGTGATGAATCGACTTAATTTTTCTTAACATGAGAATGGCTAAAGTAGCTCAATAAAAAGTACAACCGTTAAAACGGTTCAGTGGTTGTACTAATCGATGGAAAGAGAAAATGATACTGTCCCACATAAACAATTATCAGTAGCGAAAACATTTGCTAAAGCAGAAATATTGTAAAAGAACCGCGTTAATGTCGCTTCTTTTTGATGAACGGTGTACATTCGTGTTTGTTCACATTGCCAACGCCGCCAGAACAGTTAGCAACAAAGGCAACAGCAAAACTAAACCAGTCTTTTGAAAGATACAGCATTAGCATCCAATAAAGATTAGCAAAGAAGAAAAATGCTGTCGCGTAGCGGAGCTGAAAAGTAACGCGTGTAGTACATGTTTTTATTGCTGCTTCTTTTCGTCTTGCTTCTAGTTCTTGTTTCTCTTTTTCAGTCATGTTTTCCCCTTTCATTCATCTTTTACTTTTCAATCTTTCGATAAAGACTGAGCATTTCAAGTGCTACCTCACGCAAGGTCATAGTTGTCATCAAATGATCCTGAGCATGCACCATGATAATTTCAATTTGATTTCCGTTCCACTTGCGTATTCTTGTAGCAAATTTGTTTGTGCATGATGAGCTTCCAATAGCTCTGCATTGGCAGCTTCTAACTTTTCAGCAGCTTCATCATAATGCTCTTCGCGCATATCTGCAAATGCTTCATGAACTGTTGTTCTTGCTGAACCACTATGCAGGATAATTTCAAAAAGCTGCAACTTGTAATTCTTCCTGATTCATAGACAATCTCCTTTACTTTTATGTTTAAAAATAATGCTTTAAATTCTGTAAACGACTGACAGCTCAATATCTTTGCTTGCAGGTCAGGTTGCTCTAACAAATCAACAATCTTTGATGTCAACGTTGCCATTTCTTCATTCCCATAAACGGACGGAGAAGGGAGAAAAATGAGTTGAATTTTAGGACTTTCTTCATTCCACTGCACGCCATTTCTCACAATGGCAACACCAATTTATGATTCTTTGCAAGGGCTTAATCGGGTGAGGCACCGCAACTTGTTCTGAAAAACGACAGAACTCATCTTTTTCACGCTGCTTGATTAGCTCTTGCATATGTGTAACAAAATCCTTTTCTTCTCCTGCTCCATTTTTGTTAATAATTCTTGCAAAATCTGCTCTTTTGTCGCATCCGCATGAGAATAAAACAAGACGGAGAGAAATATTCATCAAAAATATTTTTCTTTCGTTGTAGTGGCTGTTGGTGTTAAATCTGCCTTCAAATGACTTGCTACTGGCTTCAATTGAGCAATTTTTGCCTTATTCCTTCTAGCTCATTTGCATTTAAAAAGATACTAACAGTAAAAACAGGAACACTAAAGACTAAATTTGACAAGTCAATAGACGAAATGATGAAATCAATATCTTTCAAACGTTCATCATCCAACTCATAATAAACCAATCACATCTACAATGTGAACTAAGTTGCCCAGCTCATTGTCAATCCGAGTTTTTCAGCATTTGCGCTGAGCCATAACCTGTAGCACAAATCACCAAAATGTTAAACTTTTGCTTTTCCTTTAATCGCTCCAAAGCAGCCATGAAATGCAGTGCCACATAAGCCACTTCATCATCTGATAAGTCTTCCTTAGAAAAAATCGGCATTTCCTGCAAAATTTCTCGTGTCATTTCCAAAACTGCTGGTGCTTGCTGTTGAATATCCTGTAAAGGGGATTTTCAAGCATCACATGATTTTAGCAAACGCACATAGAAAGTAGATAAATGAGCAACAACTCCTTCAACTAATTGAAAATCATGCTGAAATTGATACTCTTTGATATAGTCACGTTTCCCCAAAGTAGCAATCAGTTGGTTTCGGATTTCTTCATTGACCCCTATTTTTGTATTTTGTCTTTCTTTACAAGAACCTTTTGAAATCAAATGGAGCGTGATATAGTCTACTTCTTCTTTGGGAAATTCCAGCCCAGTTGCCAAATACACTCTGTGTAAAATTTTCTCAGCAATCTTTCGTTCTGCCAGATAATTACCTTGTTCCCAGTCTTCAATCTTGCTAATTTGGAAGCCTTCTGCAATCCTTTTAAACGATAAGGCAATATGAATGACTAAATTTTGAATCACAAAATCTGACAACTTTTAAGTGACCTTTCACGACATTCGTCCAATACGATAATCGTCAATTCTTCTAAGCTGATTTGCCGTCCTGGAACTTCAATGTTAATGTAATTGTGCAAACTTTGAAAGAAATTATCACGAAAAAAGTAAGCCATGATAAAACGTCGTTTATTGCGTTCGCTGCCTTTTACATAAACACCACGATTGGCTTTGCTCTCGATTTGTAAATCATACTTTTGCCAAGTCTTGTCTGATTTTTCTTGAAATCTGCTGACAAGGTTGAACGACTGACAAAACAACTCTTCTGCTAAGTCATCAAAATAAAGTTTTTCCTGCTCAAAGAGCAATTTATTTAAAAATGTAATTGTAACGATCCTCTATATTTTCAGTCTTAGCAGAGTTTTGCTCTGTAAAAATTCTGTTTTTATAAAGTTTCGATAGAGAGCTTTATCTTGAAGTTCAAGTCGATAACCATAACCTTGCTTGGCTGCAATCTTCCAGCCAGTTTCATCAGGCTTCAATCCATCAATGATTTCAGGTAAGTTCTTATCGTACGATCAGAGCAAGAAAAGCTGACTAGCTAATTCCTTACTTGTAATATAATGATCTTTATTTTCCAACAAAGATTGAAGAATCACTTTTTCTTTCTGATGTAGCAATACAGTTCTCCTTCCGCATTTATAAGAACTATTTTACCCTTTTTGAGCAGAATATTTAGATATTTTCCAAAATCAGATTTGCCATTTTTTCAATCCCCATTGGAATTGGAATATATGCTTGTGGCGGTATTTGTACAACTGGTTTGCCTACTTTAGCACCTGCTTCTTCAAACTGCTTTAAAATATATTTTTGTTTGTGGACTCACAAGATACAAATCAAATTCAGCTGCTGCGATTGCCTTGCCCAGCCTTCTGTCGCACTAATAGCATCTACTTCAATGTCATGCCCTTTACTTTTAGAAATTCTGTTGTTTTCTTTGCCATCAAAGAAGATGACATACCTGCTGCACAGATAATCAATGCTTTAGCCATAAGATTTTCTCCTTATAAATAAAATTTATTTTATGAATTTATTATAGATGAAAAACGATTACAACTTCCATCTTATTTTTTCCTTAGTGAAACTGAAAACATTTCCTTAGTCACTTTTTACTTATATTTTAACTTATAACAGAGAATAGTTCCTGATAAAAACCAAAGAAACGCTGATTAGCTATAATCAAAGGCAGATCGTCAATCACCAAGCCATGAAACAGCCACAAAAGCAATACCAACAACTTGCATCAGATACATGCCAAGCGCAATAGACTCCGTATCCTTGGTTTTAATGACTTTTTATTACCTGCGGTAAAAAGAGCAAAAGTAGTTAATACAGCAGCAATCGTTCCAATCATATTTTCTCCCTTTTCTAAAACGAAAGCTAGAAAAACCTAGCCTCGTTTCTTTTCTTCCTTGCTCTATTACATATAGAAAGATATATGCACAATCTTCCTATTACAAAATATTCACCAGTCCCAGATATTTGGATAAGACGACTATATCTTTCTTTTTCTAGATTGAAAGCGACCATTATCAGCTCCCGAATCTTCACATCATTGATGTCACTGTCTCACGACAAAGCCGTCTGCATTTTTTTCAACTTAATCGTCAAATGCTGAGTGATAGCTGGATTGGCAGCCAAGTCTGGCACAGCGACTCCTTTGTAGAAAATTTGATGACATAGGTTATTTTTACTCATAAAATCCCTTTATCTAGTCTACAGTTTCTCCATTTGATGCAATGACTTCCTTATACCAGTTAAAGGACTTCTTCGGTGAACGTTCGCACGTTCCCTTGCCATCGTCATCCTTGTCGACATAGATAAATCCCATAGCGTTTGCGCATTTTCACCCTGTACCTGCTGATACTAGGGTCAATACAGCCCCAAGGCGTGTAACCCATGAGATCCACACCGTCTTCTACTACGGCCTTTTTCATCTCGCGGATATGAGCCCCCAAATAGTCAATCCGGTAATCATCATGAACCATACCATCTTCTTCCACCTGGTCAATAGCTCCAAAGCCATTTTCCACAATGAAAAGCGGTAGATGATAATGATCGGTAAACCAATTGAGAGCATAACGCAGGCCTTCTGGGTCAATCTGCCATTCCCATTCAGAAGCCTTGACGAAGTTATTTTTAACCAAGTCTTCAGTCTCTATATAGTCGAAGTAAGGATTATTCTCCCGATGTGAGTCAATAGCAAAAGGACATGTAGTAGCTAAAACCAATATAGTCAACAGTGCCCTCTAGCAAGTCTTTTTGATCCCTGCTCGCTAAAGTCCACCTTGATTCCCTTCCTTTCCCAGTATTTGAGAATATGCTCAGGATATCGGCCAAAGACATGCACATCTGTAAAGTAATAACGCTTCTGCATAGCTTTCATCGCCATGAGAATATCCTTCGGATTACAAGTAGCCGGATAAATAGGACACATGGCAATCATACAACCGATTTGGAAGTCCGGATTGATCTCATGACCAACCTTAACTGCACGCGCCGAAGCGACTAGCTCATAGTGAGCAGCCTGATACATAATTGCTTCGCGATCATCGCCTTCCTTGTAGACAATCCCAGAGTTAGTGAAGGAGCAAAATCCTCCTGATAATTAGCTTGGTTATTGATTTCATTGAAAGTCATCCAGTATTTGACTTTATCCTTATAACGCTCAAAAACAACTTCTGCAAAACGGACAAAGAAGTCAATCACCTGACGGTTTTTCCAACCACCATACTCGGTCACCAAATGATAAGGCATTTCGAAATGCGACAGAGTAATAACTGGCTCAATCCCGTATTTGAGACATTCATCAAAAGGTCATCATAAAACTGCAAACCAACTTCATTGGGCTGCTCTTCGTCTCCCTTAGGAAAAATCCGCGTCCAAGCAATAGAAGTTCGGAAGCTTGTGAAACCCATTTCCGCAAACAGAGCAATGTCCTCCTTATAAAGATGATAAAAATCAATTGCTTCATGATTTGGGTAGTATTTGCCTGGCAACACTCCAGCCGTAATTTCACGCGGAACCCCATGACGAGCTGCTGTCATCACATCAGCCACACTAATGCCCTTGCCGCCTTCCTGCCAACCACCTTCTAGTTGATGAGCTGCAACTGCTCCACCCCAGAGAAATCCGTCTTTAAATGTTGACATGTCTAAAGTCCTCCTGATTTTTGATACTTTTATTATACTCTAAGAAAGCGCTTTTAAAATCTATATTTTTGCCACAATAATGCGGAAAAATGATAGATTCGTATTCGTAGGTGAGACTTTAATAAACGGAACTTCCTTTGCTTTTTGATATCATCTTTTTACTATTAGACTATCATTTTTAGCTATCTATCGAGCTATTGATTCCATTATCTGTACATGCCTCTTTTTCATTCAAACAGCAAAAGTAACAAAGTACTTTAATAAAGGGGCTGGAAAAATCCAGTCCCTTTATACTTCTCTTAACTAAACAATTTCTGATTTGACTTGTTTGGTACTTTCAAAAAGCTAAAACAAGCACTAGAACTATTACACCAGCTAAGAAAAACTCATCATTTCATAGCCAGATTTATCAATAATATCTCCTGCAATATTTTGAATAAGAATGGTTCCTAAATTGCGCGCTGTCTGCACCAAAGCAATAGCTGTGACCAAATAATTCTCATCTACTATGTTAGCAACAATCTTCAAAGTCACCATAATCAACAACATACCTGTAGCATGCTTTGACATTAAAGTTAAGAGAATTTTTGAAGTAAGCCCCAAATCCAATCCATAAATCACATACTGTAAAAGCAAAAATCCCCTAAAAGGAATATAGAGCAATTTTTAATTGGAACCTTATCCATAAAAAGATAAGAAAAGAAAAATCAATGGCGACTCACAAATTACAGAAATAGCTACTACAGTTGTCGCCATATTAACACTTTAAACCGCTATGCTCTAGCATAGAAGGATATATGTATGCCCTGTATTTCCAACTCCAGAATAGAGTGCCACGATAAGAAGATAAAACAAATATGTTTTGTTTTTGAAAAATTTTTCCCAATAGAAGAGTCATTTTTCATTTGTGTGGCTTTTTGAACCTTGATTATGTTTTGGGTCAATCCCAAATACTCCAAGAATACTCACACACATCATACCGATAAACACGATGAAAATTGCTTGCGGTGAGATGAATTTATAAATCAATCCTGCTAATTGTGAGCCCATTGCATAACCAAAAGTACCCCAGATACGAATTTTTCCCATAAGTATAAGGGCTTCTAGCAGCCAACACATCCATAACAGGATTAACTCCATTGACCAACATTAAAACAGCACTATACCAGACTGTCAACAATAAAAAGATTGATATGCATAAAAAGATTGCAGCGATATTAATCGAAGAAAACTATAAATGGTCACTTTTTAATGCCAATCTTATCATTTAAAATCCCCATGAGTGGCTGAACAATCATAGAAGAAAAAGAATGAGGCAGAGACAACAAGTGACACCTGACTAGCTGAATAACCCTTATCAAGCATATATACTGAAATTAAAGTCGAAAAAAGTGCATATGCTAAAAATAAAAGTTATACATTAAAAATAGGTAAAATAGCTATTTTTGAAATTTCCTAAACATGACTTTTCTTCTCCCTAAAAATGTGATAAAACTCGACTGGAATCACCAATCGAGCTTTCTATTCTACAAATAAATGATTAACGTTTGTTGACGAGAAAACTGAGTATTGCTATGAGAAGAGCTGATTCATTCTTTTTGCTTTCGTCTCATGATTTCAAAAAACAATAATCAACAAAAATCACTATGGGAACTGCAATAAAAATATAATAATCTAAAAAGAGTTGCTTCAAACTTTTTCCGTTAGACTTTGCTATAGTACTGTACTGTTGATTTAGCTGTATTATTTTTAGTTGCTCTTTCCTTTACGTCTGTGACTCTTTTCTCCATCCGCAATGAGCGAAGAAAGTTGCTTCAGACCATTATCATTTTTAACACTCCATTTTCCACAACTGGTTTTTGCTGCTGTGCCTTTTTTACAGTTGCATAGAAATCTTTTGACAGGTTATATCTTTTTCCATTGATTGTTTGTTCTCCAGCCTTGAAAATGTACTCATAATCAGCATAAGCTTTTCTCAATCAAAGGCATTGCCAAATGGATGGCGGTAATATTCTCCATCTTGGTCAGCCCAATTCCCCAACTCCCATGATATACACTAATCAAGCGTTGTTCTCACGCTTAATCGTTGCAATGTAGTTAAAAAGCTCCTCGTGGACTTGATCCTGTCTTTAAGCCATCAACCCCTTTATAGCATATCTTGCACCAGGAAGTGAGTAATTATAGGTTTCAAAAGTTTCTTCATACGGCATTCCCTTTTTCACCGTTACAACTGATTTATTTGTGTAGTTTAAAATGTTTGGATAATTTTTGACAAAAATTATAGCTTAAAAATAGCTAAATCACGTGCTGTTGTCTGATTGGCAGCATTATTATCATAACGTTGTGGCGTGTATAAGCCTTTTAAAAGAAACCGCTGCAGCTCCACTGGCATTAAACCATTTTTGTATTGGTCATGCCCAACTCTTTTGCTTTAGCATTCATCATGTCCAAAAATGTATCTGGATCATTGTTTGATAGATAATTCGCCAACATAACTGTCGTTACATTTGATGAAGGAACTGCTGTCATGGTAATCAATTCAGAAACAGTATAATCTACACCGGATACTATTTTATTATTGAAATTCGTAAATCTTGGCAATTGCTGCATCACGTGGTGTCGCTTTGATAACTGTATTTTCACTCAACTTTCCTTGCTGGATTGCTTCAAAACTAAATACAAGTCATCAATTTGCTCATACTGGCGGGATCACGAACTTCATCAATATTGTCTTGCCAAAGGATATTTCCCGTATTAGCATCTACAATCAAGGATGATTTCGGACGATTGATTGGATTGACCTTCTCGTTTGGATACATGTGCCATATCAACCAATTCATCTGCACGAGCAAAAGTTACTCCCACATACAACACAAAAAGACAAACAATAGCTAACAGCTTTTTCACTAGAATCCTCCTAAGTTCTCACTTATCTTCTAGTATAGCTACACTTTATCCATAAGATAACGAACTTTTTCCAAAAATATCAAAAACCTACCTAAAAATTAGATAGAAATAGATTCTTATCAAAATGCTTAAAAGCTTCTTTTATCTGCGATAATGACAACATCTTCATGTTTTTGAAGGACGCTTCTGGTAGTTCTTCTGTAATCGGTCCTTCTACTGTTCCTGCAATCGCTTTTAGCTTTTTGAAGCACCATAAGCAAATAAAATAATAGATTTTGCATCGAGAATATTCCGAATCCCCATTGAGTAAGCTTGCGTCGGTACATCTTCTATTTTATCAAAGAAACGAGCATTCGCTTCAATAGTTGATTGCTCCAAATCCACTACATGAACCGTGCTATCAAAGCTCGTCCCTGGTTCATTAAACCCAATATGACCATTTGTACCAATTCCCAAAAATTTGCAAATCAACAGGATGTTCTACCAAAATTTGGTTGTAGCGTTTCACTTCTGCTTCCGCATCTTCAGCAACACCATTTGGTAAAAAGCTTTCTTTAAAAGGCTTTTGATTAAATAAGTGTTCTTGCATAAAATAACGATAAGACTGAGGATTTTTCCCCACTTAATCCTATGTACTCGTCTAGATTCACACTGGTTAAGTCTGACAAATCAAGGTCACTTTTCAACAATTTGCTCGTAAAAACTCAAAGGACTGCTCCTGTCGCTTAGCCTAACGTTTTAGCTCCTTCAGCTAATTTTTTTCTTTTAATAATTCAAAGGCTACTCTACCACCGTCTACTTGATTTTCCACTTGAATAATTCTCATCGCTAAACTCCTTTTTCCTTATTTAATTACATTATATGGTATAGACCAATTTTGTCAAGAGAATTCTATTTCTTTTAAAAATCCGAGCTTGTTTGCACGAAAAATCGTGCTATAATAGAAGAATGTTAGTCTATTTATTCTGTTTTATTTTTCATGGAGTTGCTTTTTCTTATTACTGCAATCTTTCCCAACACCAAGCCGAATGTGGCGTTATCTCTTACTGATTTTAGAATTTTACTCATGTGTCTGCCACTGTTTGCTTGTTGTTATTCGTTATGGATTTTAATTACAGCCTAAGGAGAATGTATGAATACTGCTGATTTTGACTTTCATTTACCAGAAGAATTAATTGTACAAACCCCTTTAGAAAAAGCGAGATGCTTCCCGCCTTTTTAATCGTCAATCACGAAACTGGTCAAATGGAAGATACGCACTTTGATGCCATTGATTGATCAATTACATCCTGGAGACGCTTTGGTTATGAATGATACGCGCGTCTTGCCAGCACGCCTTCGATGGTGAAAAAGCCTGAAAACAGGCGGACATGTTGGAATTACTACTGTTGAAAAACATCGCAGAGATGATTGGGAAGTGCTAGCGAAGCCAGCCAAAGCGCCTTAAAAAGTCGGAGCAGCTATATCTTTTTGGTGACGGGCGCTTAACAGCAACTGTCTTAGAAGAATTAGAACACTGGCGGACGTGTACGTTTCCATTACCAAGGGATTTTTCTTGGAAGTGCTTGAAAGTCTGGGCGAAATGCCTTTAGCCACCTTATATTCATGAAAAATTAAAAGACCGTGAACGCTATCAGACTGTTTATGCTAAAGAAAATGGCTCAGCAGCTGCTCCTACTGCCGGGCTTCATTTTACCAAAGAGCTGCTGGCTCAGATTGAAGCTAAAGGCGTAAAATTAGTCTATCTGACGCTTCATGTTGGTCTAGGGAACCTTTCGTCCTGTTTCTGTGAGACAATGTGAGACGAACACGAGATGCATTCAGAATTCTATACATTGTCTGAAGAAGCAGCTAACACGCTTCGACAAGTCAAAGCTAGTGGACATCATGTCGTTGCAGTTGGAACAACTCTATCCGTACACTGAAACAATTGGTTCAAAAGTTTAACGGGAAATCAAAGCTGACTCGGTTGGACAACATCTTTTATTAAACGCTCATGATTGGAAAATCGTGGATGCTTTTCCAATGTTCCACCTTCCAAAGTCACTCGTCATGCTCGTTTCAGCCTTTGCGGGTCGAGAATTAGTGCTTTCTGCTTATCAGCATGCCATTGATGAAAAATACTCGCTTTTTCAGCTTTTGGAGATGCTATGTTTATAAAATAATAGGGTGAAATATGAATAAAAATTGAAAGCCGTCATCGACTAATTCGTTCGCTTGTCCTAGATTCATACACAACAAGAATTACAAGATTTGCTTTCTGCAAACGGTGTTACTGTCACACAATCCACTCTTTTCTCGCGACATCAAAGCTTTAAATTTAGTAAAAGTGCACGAAAGCGGATGTTTCTTATTACATTATCAACAGACATGGCGCCTTCACGCTGGGAAAAGCGCTTGCGCCTCTACATGGAAGATGCTTTGATTATGCTGCGACCCGTTCAAAATCAAGTTGTTATGAAAACGCTCCCTGGTTTGGCACAATCATTCGGCTCTCATCTTAGACGCTGGAGTTTTCTGAGATTGTTGCAACCGTCTGTGGTGATGATGTCTGCTTGATTATCTGTGAGGACAATCAAAAAGCGCAGAACTGTTTTAACAAATTAAAACAATTTGCACCTCCATTCTTTTTCAGTAAAAGATTGAACAATAAAAACTAGCACTTACCTTTATCGACTGCACCCCAAAAGTTAGATTTCCTGACTAACTTTTGGGGTGCTCCTAAATGATTAACTTACAAAGAGAACAGACTGACTTTACTATTATCATCTAAGATGTCAGTACCACTGTTACACTTCATCTTTTATCGGGTATATTTTTACTACAAAAATATACGGCTCAAAAATCAAAGAGTTTTCATTCAAAAACGACTTTCTCCTACTCGAATGTCCGTCCTATCTTTCAGATTATCTTTCAGGACATTCTTGAAAAGCAAGAACAAGATCTCTAAGCACCTTGAAGCTTTCTTATTTTTCAATGCCAATTTGAGTCAATCAGTAAGCTTACTCGAGACCTCAAATACCAGCTTCCGGATTTTAAAACTTTTTCAAACTTTTTAAAACACATTTTCATTGCCTTAAACATCAAAAGAGAGAAGACAACTTTTTGTCCTCTCTCGATGTTAGATGCAGTCAACTCACTACAGTTAATAAAGAGCCTATATGAGTACGTTACCAGACTTACTACTCTGTCTCTTCACTTTTCTTGTTACGTGCTAAACCATATAATACACCTGTACTTACAATGACAGCCATTGCAGCAGCTGTAAAGAATGGGCTATTAGTTTCACCAGTATTTGGTAAAGCTTTTGTACCTGAATTGGTATTAGATTGGTTTTCCGTTTGGTCCTAGGTGTTGGTGTGTTCTTATCCGCATCGGTACGTGGATCTTTAACAGTTACTTTAACTGGAACTTCATCTTTAGATTTATCTGGGTAAGTCACTGTTACATTACCTGTAATAGCACTACCTGGTTTTGCATCAGCTGGGATCTTAACAGTTACTTCCCCAGTGTTTTGATTAACTGTAATAGGCGAATTAGGTTCAGTCTTATAAGTTGTCTCGCTGGAATTTGCTTATTATCTTTGATTTTAAGATTTACTGTATCACCTGGATATCCTGAGCCCACATCATGTTGTGGTATATAGTCGTCTGCTTGCATTGGCATGCTGATACATCTACAGTAGCAATTTTACTCGAAGTTGTATATCCCAGTACCGACAGGGCGACTAACTCCTGAGCCGCTTTCTCCCGTGAAGTAAGACCAACAGTCACCCACACTTTTTGTTAAATCAGTATCTTCCCGGAAATAATCTCCCCAACCCATCCAATTTCCAAATTGACTTTTTACTTTTGGAAAGCTGTTCTAAATTTTTAATTCATCTCTATTAATACGGGTATCAAAATTATAAATCCTAGTACAAGACTGATTCTGTGCAGTAAGCCAATCGCTAAAAAGCCATATTTTCGAATAATAGATATGTTTCTCAATATTGTACTTTTTCTCATTTTCTTTATCAGTACCAGCACAGCTCTAAACGATAGCCTCCCGCCCATTTCTGTCATCATTTCTTACTAGATGGTCCTAATATCCTGGCTTCTTTTCCATTAACATTAACTCTTACTAGGAGTAAAAAGAGTTCTAGAATTTGTGCCATTTTATCTATATCACTGGATATCCTTCCATCTTTCGCAACGTTCCCCATAGCTCACGTCATGAGACAGTCATATCCTCAGGCTTTACAGACCACGAGAGGTTGTAAAAAGGCTATAAGGTCTAGCAAAATCCTTAGCAACCCCTGCAAAAGTTCCAGTAGCATTTCCTTTTACAACAATCTGCCAATGAATAACATCCTGTTCTCTATCATACTGAGCTCTGACACGAAGCACTTCATCTGCGTAGTTGCTATTTCCACCAGGTTTTCTTGACCAACCATTAGAAAAATTAGCATCACCTTCCTGATAGGTAACTTCAGAAACGCCCTTCCTCCAATTCAAAGCCATAATCTGACTTTTACCAGTTTCAGCCATTGTGCAACACTATTATCTTCTAATTTATCATCTAGTTTCCAATCAGCGTCTCTTGTTTGTGGAACCGGTCACAAATTGAGCACCTTTTATTAAATCCGAAATTTCTGTTGTTTTAGGAGCAGACTCGCTCATCAAATCGTCTGCTACATTGTTGCTAGACTCTGTTTCTGATGCCTTTTCTACTTTTTTAGTAGTTTCAGTAGTGGAGTTAGCTTGGTTAGTAGTTAAATCAGAAGATACTGAGGAAATTTCTTCCTGTTTTCTTTATCTTCTTTATTGATACCGTTGTAATTTCCTCTGAATTCAACACCGAACCTTAGTGCTCGCAGTTTTTGGTGTAATTTCGAGCTGCAGATACTGCTGCATTCGATCCTAAAAACATTAATGTCGCGATAGCTAATACTCGCTGCCCCGAATTTAAATTTCGAATAGAAAAACGTTGTCTCAGTTTGTGAAATATCATATATTTTCTTGTTAACCTTAAACAAAAATAACACTTCCTTTTATATAATAATCATATTGGAATAAAAACCAATGGAATAATTTACCATTAATAAACAATATTCCTATACAAATAAGCATTTTTTGTAAACCATTCATAAACTCAATTATTGTAAAATTGTACAAATGTATGGTATGATAAGTTAAAAATCTAACGCTGATTGTAGAGATAATAGAATGCAAGATAAAACTAAAATTGATGCAAAAATTCTTAAACGCTTTTGCAATATTAATGTATTCAAAGACTTATCACAAATAAGTGTAAATGAAAATTTGTAGCCAATTTGAGTAGAAGACATTCTTATAACTACTACAATTCAAAAGAAGAATTCATTGATGAGTCTATTTTAATAATACTTGATGAAATCACTAAAAATATTATACACAGATCTTTACTTTGAAACTGAAATTTTTAGTAAAAATGTTGTCCTATCTTTATAATAACAAGAATATCATTCTAGCTTTTATACTCTATTTTTCCAGATATCATCTAATTGTAAAATGAATATGCAAAAGAAATCGTTTTTACATTCTATAAATAAACAAAAAGCTTAGAGAGGCCTATGATTCCACCAAATTTTTGCTCTAAATTTATATACTACGAGTATGATATGTACCTCTTTACTGGACACCCAGTAAGGAGGTATTTTCATGCGTTACAGTCATGAGTATAAGTTAGAGTGCATTGAGCTATATAGAAAAGGAATATGGCCTGAAACACCAGAAGGAATAAAAACATCAAACTTTCATCTAATGGTTCGATACTGGGTCTGTATCGAAGAACAAAATGGACCAGATGACATTAAAGCACTTAGGTAATAACAAAGTGTGGACCCCTGAAGCGAAAATATGAATTAGTTGCTAAAGTATTAGCAGGACAATCCAACAAGTCAGTTGCTGTTTCTGCAGGTATAAATACGGAATGCTATATACCTGGGTTCGTAAATACAAAGAATTAGGTTACAATGGTCTTGTGAATAAAAGAGGTCGCAAGAGTAAGAACCCTGTTATGAAAAAGAAAACGATTAAGCCCAAGCCTTTAACTGAATCAGAACGTGAAGAGTTAATCAGACTCAAGAGAAGAAATTGCGGCAATGAAAGCGGAGATTGAAGTAGTAAAAAGGATCGCCTTTGAGGCAAGAAAGATGGGCTGCGCAACTCAAGGCGAAAAGCAGCAATCATCACAAGCGCTCAGAGAAGCAAGATGCACCAAGCACCTACTAAAAAGGTTTAAATATGCCTAAATCAACTTACTACTACGAAATCAGTAAAGTTGATACTGTAGACTTTAGAAATATTAAGCTCACTGAAGAAATCAAGAAAAACTATTTAGCAGCATAAAGGTAGATATGGTGTGAGAAGAGTGTATAGAGAGCTCTTAAGACGTGGAAATTCTGTCAATCATAAAGAGTACAACGTATCATGCATTCACTGGATTGCAAGGCAAAAGACCTAAAGAAAAGTATCACTCATTCAAGGGTGAAGTAGGCAAAAGTAGCACCAAACATAATAGATAGAGACTTTACAGCAACAGCACCACTTCGGAAGTGGACAACTGATGTATCTCAGTTTAACTTTTTCATGGGGAAAGTGTTACCTTTCTCCGATAATTGATATGTACACAAATGAAGTTATTTCATATGATCTGTCGATGAGTCCAAAACCTAAATCAAAATCAAGAGAATGCTAGAGATGGCGTTTAAAAAGTTCAAATCACTTGCAGGATTAATATTTCATTCGGATCAGGATGGCAATATCAACATAACTACTATCGTCAGGAACTACAGGAATTATCCAATCAATGTCTAGACGTGGCATTGCATAGATAATTGCGATTATGGAAACATTCTTTGGACGCTCCAAAGAATGATGTACTACAGCTACGAGAAAGAATATGAATCATTTGAGAGCTTTTTCAAAAGCACTAGATGAATACATATGTTATTACAACAATGAAAGAATACATGAACAAAATGGATGCCACCTGCCATGTACAGGATAGCATCCATGTGTTCCACTTAGTTCATAACTGTGTGTCCAGGATTCTGGGTACATATCAAAATTTGACAGAGGGATGTAATGTTGAAGCTTTAAACCACTTTGATTGCTTTTTCCATCGCCTTTTAAAATATTCATCAAAAGGAGCAAAAGTAGGGGGCCAGAACCAGTGAGACATGTACGTATTCACCCAGATCCGGTCTCCTTTTTATAAGCGGGATGGTCATCAATCCATACTTCCACCAGTTACGGCGATTGACACGCAACAAAAGCAAATCCAAAGCAAATGTGTAGTCCACAATCTCACTACTTTCTTCAACAGCTGCTTGTCATAGTGGTTGATAAGATAAACCAGCGAATTAACCAGCAGCAGTAATGCCCTCAGAAGAAATGAAAACTGGTGAGATGCGGAAAATCATAAGTTCAAAAACTGGGTAACCAATTGCAAAAATCGCCCCGCTGACACCTAAAGAGCAAAATACTGCTTGATTCGACATTTATCTGGCAGCAGCAACATGACAAACATGGCTAAGCGGCAATGATAAAAGGTAGGTTATTTGCAAATGAAATATGGAAAGCAAAAATACCAAGAATAAAGTATAACCAATTGAAAAGCTTGTAAATATTTAAAAGTTTTCTGATACAGTGGGGTTTTGCGCATAGCGAACTGAAATATAAATGAGGAACAAGAGAATTCCTATCATCGTCACCATAGCCCATAGCAGGAATGGGAGGTGGTGCTGTCTTTGAGTCGTTAAAAATCATTCAGCATAGTTTAATTTTTCTGTCTCTACTGCTTCTTCTTGTTCTTGCCTAATTTGTTTAAAAATCAGAGAAAGCACGAAAAATTGCTGAAATCAAGGTCAATGAAACAAAAATATAGTTAGCAATCATTCCATGACTTCCAACTCAAAAGGTGGTACTTTCAAAAATCCATAATTTCCACCACTCACTGATTTACAAATAGTAATAAAAGATTCATACTAAAGCTAATCTCTCCAATTCGCGCATAAACTCAACTAACTCGCTATCATAATGATTCAACAAATAGGGTGAGAGAATTTCCTAAAAGAGCATAGTGACCAATCAAATAGGAGACTAAAGTGATGTGGAGGAAAAGCAAATGGGTCAAATAAAGGATAGACCAATGCACAAATAGGTCCAAAACACTCCTAAAAAGCGCAAAAATACTGTTTATAGGTTGAAGAATCAGGCAGTAGCAAAACAGCAAACATCGCCAATCTGCAATGATAAAAAGGAAGTGATTCAGAAATTGATGACAAAGAGTCACAATATACCAGCCATAAAAGCATTAAAATTTGTAAAAACCTGTACAGCTTTCAAAAAGTTCTGATAGCGCCTATTTTTATGATAGTTTTTACAGCACCTATACATGACATAAATGATTCCTAAAAACATCATTCCATACCAAAATGGAGTTAATTGAGGGGCTCCGTTTTTATGACTTGTAAAAAAATTCTTGTGGATTCATCTCCTACTCATCCATCCTATTACTTAATTCTTTGATAACACTTAGCTTTCTTGTTGTAGCGACAATACCTAACTTCTTTTTCAAGAAAATTATTAGTTTAACTTCTTTTCTGGCATCTCTTGGTAAATACATATAAAGGTAAGCAGTCCAACTGCAAATATTTCGTCCATAGAGTTCATTACTTGCAGTTCTGCCAATTGCTCCGTTGAAATGTGATTGTTTGTAAAACGAGATGAATCCGTGACGAATCCAACTCCTCGAAAAGGGATTTCCTAAAATAGCCCTTTCTAAATCGGACTTTCTTTTACGATAATGGATAAATTGCACCAATGCTTTCCAATATCACCTGATGCATGTGTTGTGCTAATTCTTCGGCTGGTAAAGCTGTTTCGCAAATCACATTGCCCTGATTGAATATAACTTGAAATATCATCTAAAACCAGATTGTTCAACATTTGAACCAAAGTCACTCATCTTAGGGATCCGATTTGGTCCTGTTGGCATCACGCCACGAAGGAGGGCAAGATACTGTACTTTATTGTTATCCGTCATTCTCCACTTTCTCCACTAAACTAGCTAAGTTCATAGAGTTACTTCCTTTTATCAGCAATTGGTCCGTTGGTTTGAGTGCTTCTTTAACAGCTTTTTACTAAGTCAGAAAAATTGATCTTTTCAGCATTTTTACAAATAATGGGCTTTTTCCAGGCGGGAAAAATTTCCCTGCATGAGCAATAGAGCAGCCATGTCCTCTCCATAAAGGAAAATTTCTGAGAGAATTTCTGGATTTAGGCTGGTTATCATGGCACTGTGCATTTGTTTAGAATCAACCCCCAATTCTTTCATATCAGCTAAAACTGCCAGTTTCCGACCTTTTTCATTAAACGGAATCGTTGAAAATGTCTCTAAAATCAATCGCATAGCAGTTGGATTGCGTGTAAACATCTGAAAGGATATCCGCACCATTTTTAGCTTTCTTCCACTCGGTGCGATTTCGTGTTAATTCAAGCGTTGCCAAATGCTTTTTGGATCTTATCTTGTGTTACTCCTTCTTTCAATGCCACATAAGCTGCAATCATGGCATTTGTTGCATATATTTCCCAGTGCTGGAAGGTCAATGGCGTTATCTAAAAATTGGGTTCAAAGTCAAACTATCTTTCGTTCTTCAATTTCGTTAGGAAAATACTTCGTCTGGACAAAACGGACTACATTTTAGCTGGCTCAGTGAAAATCATTAATAATCTTGTCCGCTGGAACAACCAAAAGAGCCCGTCTTTTCATGCCGTCGACAATTTGCATTTTTCCTTTTTGCAATTTCATAACGACTTTTTAAAAGAATTCTAAATGCGCTCGCCAATCAGCGTCACAATACCTACTTTTGGCTGCGCAATTGTGGGACAGAAGGTGAATATCCCCCATGTGATCTTGTCCCATTTCAAAACGAGTTTTTCCAGTCATCTGGCAGTGTCAAAACAGTATAAGGAAGACCAATTTCATTATTGTAGTTTCCTTGCGTTTTATAAGTCTGTAAGTTGTTGACAAGAGGTGAGCCAGCATATATCTGGTCGTCGTCTTACCATTAGAACCCGTAACTGCAAAGACATCTACCTTCATTTTTCCAGATAATACTGTGCTAAACGCTGCAACGCTGCCAATACATCATCAACTAAAATATAGGATAGTCGTCCAATTCTCGACAAAGTGCCCAGCACCATTTTCAAATGCTGTCGCAATAAAGTCATGCCCGTCACGTGCTCCTTTTAGAGGCAAAATAAGCCGCCTTCATCAGTCAATGGCTGTCAGATTCTACATCTAAATGCAGAATCTGGAAATTGATGAACATCATTTTTGGCTTTCAATACAGAAGCTACTTCATAGAACGTTAATTGCATTTTTCTCACCTATGTCTTAAATTTCTCCTAACTCTCATTATACCACAGAATAACCTACTTTTTACACACACTCGCCAAGAGACATACTACAAACAATAGAAAAAGAACCTTTCAGGCTCTTTCAATCTTGTCTTATAATCAAATGCTCTTCATGTTTTTGTAAATGTTTCTTGCGCTAAGAGAACTAATTTCTCAATCAAATCTGTATAAGAAATGCCCATATTTTCCCAAAAGCAGCGGATACATCGACCATTGAGTGAAACCTGGCATCGATGTTTAACTCATTAGGAAAATCTCGCCCTATCAGTATAAAAGAAATCGCAGACGAGCTAAATACCAACGCCGCCAATCGCTCGAAAGGCTTTTTCGGCATGTTGACGCATGGTGAAATCACATCATCTGACAATTTTGCAGGAATAGACATAGTGATTTTGTTGTCAATGTATTTAGCTTCGTAATCATAGAAAGCAACATCTTTCACTACCTCACCTGGTAAGCTGCTTTGGGCTTCTTCGTTCCCAAGTAAACCAACTTCAATTTCACGCGCATTGACACCTTGCTCAATCAAGACACGGCTATCATATTTGAAAGCCAATTCAAAAGCAGAACGCAATTCATCTTGATTTTCAGACTTAGAAATGCCGACACTAGAGTCCCATATTTGACGGTTTTGTAAAAACTGGATAAGTTAGATTGCCTCTATTTCTGCAATCTTTTTCGTCTATATCTCCCTTCAATCACTGCTACATAGGGAACTTGCGGAATGCCAGCAGAAGCTAACACTCGTTTTGTCGTGATTTTGTCCATAGCCACACTAGAAGAAAGGATATTGCAACCCACATAAGGCATTTTCAACACTTCAAGAAATCCTTGGATAGACCCATCTTCTCCCATTGGACCATGAAGACAGGGAACACAACTGCCCTTCTTCGTAAATATCACTCGTTTAATCTGACTTTCAACAATACTATCGTTTGTCATTAATTTTTCATTGTCAGCAGGTTTGCGTGAAAATTCTTGCGTCTTGATAAAGTCACCCGCTTGTGGATAAAATAAGTCTTCACAAAGAATTTATCATAGTCAATCGCACGCATGACCTCCGCTGATAAGACAGAGACCTTTCGTTCGGCACTACGACCACCGTAAAGGAGAATAATTTGTTGTTTTGCCATTTTATACCTAACCTTCTTATCTTTAAAAAGAAATCTACAAATTTAATCGCTTTTTAGTATATCATATTTTAGGTGTTTTTGAATAGAAAAAGAGCTTCCATTTTCTGTTTAAAGAAGCTCTATTTTCTTTTTACAATTCTGTGCGATTCTCAATAGCCCGAAGAAGCGTCACTTCGTCTGCATATTCAATATCAGACCCAACTGCTAATCCACGAGCCAGGCGCGTAACCTTGATACCAGCTGGCTTTAACACCCGCGAGATATACATGGAAGTCGCTTCACCATCTGCTGTCGCATTGGTTGCCACAATTACCTCTGTTACCTCACTATCCATCAACCGCGTAATGAGACTTTTCAGATTGATGTCGTCTGGTCCAATACCATTCATAGGAGAAATCAATCCCTGCAAAACATGGTACAAGCCATGATATTCTTGAATATTTTCCATAGCAGAAACATCTCGGCTATCTTCTACAACCAAAATAGTAGATTGATCCCGTGTCTCATCGGTGCAGATAGCACAAGGATCATCATCCGTTAGATTACCACAAATAGAACAATAGGTCAGCTCACGTTTTGCTGCAAGCAAATTTTTAGCAAATTCATTGACATCATCATCACTCATACCAATCGTATAAAACGCCAAACGCGTTGCTGTTTTTATACCAATTCCTGGTAATTTTGAAAAGCTATCAATCAATTTTGCAATCGGTGTTGGATAAAGCATAGTATCCTTTCTAATTCATTGGATGTTGTTGTTGATACAAGTTAATAATATCACGAGTTATACTATGGCTAACGGTTGACGATAAGTTTGTATTGTGTGAACACAACTGCCACTGCAATCTGCGGGTTGTTACTTGGCGCATAGGCAACTACATTCGTATTAATCGCTTCCTTTCCACCTGCAAAGGTTTCTGCTGTCCCTGTTTTGGCGCTAATCGGCACTGCTTCACCTTGTGACAAAGTACGCCCTGTAGTAAATCCGCTTGTACCATGAACTACTTGATAAAAACCTTGTCGAATCAAATCCATATTCTCTTTTGAAATATCAACTTTATTCAGCTCTTTGGTTGACTTGGATTCAATCAGCTTTCCAAGACCGCCCGTCTCATTATTGTCATAAATTCCTTCTACTAAGTGCGGTGCAATACGAGTACCGCCAGTAGCTACCGTTGCAGCATATTGCGCCAACTGCATTGGAGTATAGTTATCAAACTGCCCAAAAGCATTGGTTAAGTAGTTCGCAAACGTATATTTCTTAGGTATGTAGCCTTCTGATTCACTTGGCAAATCAATTCCTGTAGATGCTCCCAAGCCATATTGAGCAAAAGCTTTACGCAATTTGTCCATAGAGGAGTCCAAATTCGTCAAATCAATTGCCATATTGGGCGTATAAGGCGTTCCCATCATATTTAAAGCTAGCTGAACCATATAAGTATTGGATGAATATTCTAGTGCCTCTAAAGCCGTAATTTGGCGAGCCCCATATTGTGTGAACCAAGAAGTGATGGCAGAAGAGCCTCCAAAAGAAATTGGTTGATCCGTCATGACTTGATTTCCTGTGATGGCTCCAGATTCCCAGCCAACTGTTAAAGTAGCTCCTTTCACTACAGAACCCGGCACAAAGTTGTTCATAATCGTTCCAAGAGAGTCTGTTGTTAGTTCTCCTGTATTGGTATCGTGCTTCAGACCAGCCATGGCTAAAATAGCACCCGTTTTAGGATTCATCGCAACAGCATATACGCCTTCAGAATATGTCGCATTTCCGCTCGCTAATTCCGCACTAAAAATACTTTCTCTCAAAATGTCTTCTACACCGTTCTGAAAAGCCAAATCTGTTGTTAATTTTAGATTATTTCCTTACTACCATTGAAAATATTTACGCTTTCCATATTTCCATTTTTATCAAGATTGATTTCTTTGACTGACGCGTTTTCCTTGAAGGTGTGGACTCATATTGTTTTCCAAAATAACTCGTCCCAAATACGATCATTAGAGAATCAGCCTTTTTCCAAATAAGCATTCACTTCTTCTGCGGGTAGCCCCTGCCTTTTTCACTGAAACGCTTCCGATGATGAGAAGCCAAAGAAGTATCCAACACTTTCCTGTCCCAGCTGGTGGTAATACTGATACCAGACAGTTCTTTCGAGCTAGAGGCGATTGTCGCAATCGATCAGCTGATAAATTATCCGTGCAGATATTTCCCGTTTCAAAATTAGAAATAGCATTCATCTGACTAAACAAATAAATAGCTTTTTATCTTCATCTGAGTAGTTTAACTTTTGCTAAATCAACACTCTTAACGGCATTATTATAAATCTGAGACTCTGCCAAACGATTTCCATCTGTACCATATTTTTATTTTTTAGGCAGCTGATTAACGACCTTTCTTATAAACCTCGCTGTCTGCCAAATAATAATCTACTTGTTGACGCTCAGTAACATCTGCGTGGAAAATAGAAACCAATGGAAGCAATTTTTGAGCATTCTTTAATCCTCTGCAGCCGTCATTTTGTTGCTGCGGTAGAAAAGAGACAACTTGGCGGTTGTATTCTCAACCAAACGTTTCCCACTCGCATCATCATCGACAACCAACTGGTTGTCACTTTAGTCTTGCTAGCTGTCGTTAATGTATAAAAACTCTCTATGGACAACCTGCATATAGCGTCAAACGCACAATTAAACTCATAAACAGTAAAATCACAATTCAAATAATAAATTCAAGCGTCGTGGGATTGAATGGCTGTTAAACGTCTCTAGACATGGTGTCTCATTCTGGTCAAAATGCTATCTTTTGTTGTACCATAAATCCACTAAATGAAGTCTGTGAAAATGGAAAACATTGATACACAGCTAAAAATGAAAGCTTTGCATGATATTAAAAGCCCTGCTTGCGAGAGCCTCTTAATATTATATTGGACTTATTTTCCAAGATAGTATTCTTTCACTAGATTCAATTTTTCATCAAATTCAAATACAAGTGGTGGGGAAGTTAGAATTTCACATTCATGATTTCGTCATCTGACAATTTTTGATGTGTTTTACAAGGGCACTGAATAGAATTACCATGTACCTACGAATACATTTTTACGTCTTTCAAAGCTGGAGCGATTTTATCTTCCCAGAATGGAAGAGCGCGTTCCAAGGTTACTCAAGTTTTCTGCATCTGGATAATCTGAGTCATCAAGATTTTGCATAACGACGGTCAGTGTGTGCTGAATATTGATCATCTTTTGCCATAGCTGGTGGCAATACAATCGCAAGAACGGCGCCAAATATGAACTTGTTCGTCAGCACTCAGCTGCTTCAGCTTTGTTTTGACCTGTCAAACCTCCCTTAGTGACGTTCATTCAAACGCCATGACTTTTTCAACTGGCACCGAAGTTGACCTGCCGCTCAAAGGGCAAGATTTGTTGTTTTGATAGCGCGTTCCAAAACAGATGTGTGCGTGGTCAAACTCAATACCAGCTTTAATCAATTTACCAGCATCAATAGCTTGTTGCGTCCCTTTTTCAGACAAATCAACATCAGCCCAACCTGTAAAGAGGTTTGCTTTGTTCCATTCAGACTCACCGTGGCGAGCAAAAACTAATTTTACCATTAGAAATTCTCCTTTGATTTTTGAAAACTGTCTCACAGTCACTACTATATTTTACAATTTTTCATCCAGTATCAATGGGAGAATATTTGATTTTGATAATTTACTTGTCTCCAAAGCATATACATCATTATTCTATATTTTCGAGCACCTAGGACAAATTCCGTACATCAAAAACTTGTGTCTTTTGTAATTTTATAACCTGTTTGTTCTTCAGCTTCACGCTTCAAAGTCAGAATATCCACATCTTCAAAGTCTGCAATTCGACCACATTTTTCACAGACAACATTCAGATGTTCATGCCCCATAAAATCAAAAATAGGTTGTCTTATCATGGCTAATTTTGATTTCTTCTCAAAACCCTCTTCCACCAAAACTTTGAGATTGTTATAAACCGTTGCTAGACTCATCTATTTGGAAAATTAGCGCAAATCAGAATGAAATCTTTTCAGCACTTGGGTGCTCATGTGCCGAATCATATAAGCAATGACTCTTTTCGAGTTTCTGTAATGCGTACACGCTTTGGCTTTTTCAATCGTTGAATAATATTTTCATAATCACTTGATCGTGATTTCTAAATAAGGATGTAAATTCATTTCCTACCACTGCATCATTATTTTTCCTTTATTATATCACGAAAATATAAGAATGCGTATTGGGGCAGGTGCAAATAATAAGTTGGTCTCTTGTCTGCCCTTTACAAGAAAAAAACCTGTATTACTCCAACGCAAAGCGAAACAATAGGTTTTAAATACGTGTGGCTCTTTAAGAGCTTTACCTGCTTTTCAATGCTGGTACTGCAGCTGCAATTGTGATTTTGCACCAGTTTGTGGGTTGCGACCTTTGACGCACGTTCACGAACTTCAAAATTTCAAACCGTCAATTGAACTTTTTTACCAGCTTGCAAGGGTATTCAGTTACTGCTGCAAATACAGCGTCAACTGCTGCTGCTGCGTTCTGCGATCGTTCGCTTCTGCTGCGCACACAATCAAATCTGTTTGTTAGCCATTGTAAATCCTCCAAAATTTTATGAGTTAGCGATTACTAACTCTAAGTAATATCATATCTAAAGAAAGTACTAACAAAATTAGCATAAATGAACTTTTTTCTATCTTTCAAAAAATATCAACTTATTCATAGCAATTAAAACACTAACATTTCCCCAATATGTGTTTGAATAATGACTTCTTCATGAGGAATCAGACTGTCTGGGTGTTGCTGCCCTGTTTCATCTCATTTGCCAACTCAGTCCCTGCATACGAAATTCAATCTCAGCCACTTTTATCTTTGCAGCCTTTAGCTAAATCATTGACCCATTTTTTAAAGGTTTTACACGCCCTTCACAATCGTTGTAATTCGTGAACCATTTTGCATAGCCACTCGATATAGCGAACTAGAAGATGATCCACTGACTGTTGACCGCCTTTACAAAGATTTCAAACGTTGAAACGCAATATACAATTCTGTTTTTTCGCCTTCTTCGATTTACTACTAAAATGGCATCAAGTCTGCACCATGCACATGGTTTGCAGCTTCAACGCGAAACCAATGCTTGATCCGTGAACTGTCGTGCTATTACATCTGCATTTGCCAAGGTTGCACCCACATGACGTGCAGCTTCGGCCGTTCCAGATAAAGCATGCGACATATGAATAAGATATGATTTTGTCAAGCGTTTCTCCCGAGTGTTTCAAAGATTTCTTAAAACACCAACTGGTAGTTGACTGGTCTTTGATAGATTTTTACTTGACTGCATCAAATGAAGAAATTCTAACTAACTTTTAAGTCAGCGTCTGAATAAACCTTTTTCGTCTACCGTACAGACAAAGGACGATTGTAATCTCGTCTCTAACACTGCAGTTCAATCATAATAAATGAATCCGTTACAATTTTGATTTTTTGTCATGGTTTCCTGCACATAAATTTTATCTACAATTTGACCCATATCAAAAAATAACTTTGTGGAATAATTTTCCTCAATTGTCAAGTCAATTGTGATTGTTCCTCTGATTAGTGACCTCTTTCAAGCTGTTGAGTTAGCTCAAACAACTTTTACAGACAATATGCATGGATTCCGTCTCGTCTTTCGTTGATAGCCAGCACCAGTCACTCCAAGTGTGGTTAGTTTTTAGTGAGGATCCTTTGAGATGACTCTCTGTAATCGTGAAATTCTCATTTGTGCCTCGTTCATAAGATAGGCATGTGCAAAATAAACATCTAATCCCTCCTTGCTGTTGGTGAAAATTCATTTCCATTCATCTGCAGTTATGGACTTAATAGGATAAAGTTCGCATACCTCTAGACTGCTTGATTGACGCCTCTGCTTTCTTTTCCGGGTTTTGCGACAACATAGCGTGTTTGTCGTTCTAATGTTAAAATGGGGGTTCTCTGTCTCACCCAGAACGAAATCGATTTCCCAATCTCAAAACAGGAACAGTTATTAATCTCCTCTGACTTTCTTCAATTGTTTCTGGGTGTTTCTTGGTAGAGGGACCTTGTTAAATTCTGAATCCGCACTGCTCTTGGTGATCAGTAACCTTAATCTCTAACAAGCCTTGATGGATGTAGTTATAGAGCGTCTTGGTTGAAGGGTTAACTGCATCTACATCATTGTTGGGTCTATAGGTATGAACAAGGCCATCCACGCTGTACTTGAACCTCTTCATCGCTTCTATAATTTTGTCAAAGTGTTCGATACGATCCAGTTTTTAGATAATAGCTGAACTTCATCGACAACGGTTGTGGGCAGCATCTGCATAATAGTGTTGGTAGCGTTCTTCTGCCCATTGACTTTTTCAATTGTGTTATGGAACCACGTTAATTTTCACGAGTAATAGTAGAGCGATTTCTCCCCAGTCTACGAGCAATTTGTAGGTTTGAGTCTGCAGCAAATAGCTTCAATTTCTCCTCCTCAGCTTCAGATAAGTGCTTGTGGGGTTGATTTGTGGTGAATAATTTGTGGACTGTGTTCATCTTCCTTTATACTGTTTTTCGCAACTCTAGTATATCAGATGAACATGTGTTCAACAATGTATGAAAAACTTA